>Ga0315278_10006300_pt1 | contig 10783 bp, 12 predicted proteins | sample YL17G06_0_MG_FD_203880 | JGI IMG/M metagenome (GOLD analysis project Ga0315278, IMG submission 203880) | Sediment microbial communities from Yellowstone Lake, YNP, Wyoming, USA - YL17G06_0 | ecosystem: Environmental > Aquatic > Freshwater > Lake > Sediment | place: USA: Wyoming | collected... | reverse complement strand
CCATCGAATGGGACCTCACGATCCAAGGAGCGTGGACGCATGGCCGACGAAACGACGAAAGAGGACGCGAAGAAGGTCGACGAGGGCAAGGACAAGAAGCGAAAGCTTCTCGGCATCGAGCCGATCGAAACCCACCATGAGCTCGTTCGCGGCAAGCGCAGCCTGAAGTACGTCGCGCGAGCCGGCGTCATCCCGCTCAAGGACGAGTTCGGCGAGACCGAGGCCGAGATCTTCTTCACCGCCTACGAGCTCGAAGGAGTGAAGGATCGATCCTCTCGCCCCCTTACGTTCGCCTTCAACGGCGGGCCGGGCTCGTCGTCCATCTGGTTGCACATGGGTGCGCTCGGGCCGAAGCGCGTGCGGATGGAGAAGGAAGGCTGGATGCCGAAGCCGCCGTTCCGCTACGAGGACAACGCCGATACATGGCTCGATCAGACCGACCTCGTGTTCATCGACCCCGTGGGCACGGGGTTCAGCCGCGCGGCGAAAGAGGAGCTCGACAAGAAGTACTGGGGCTTCAAGGGCGACATCGAGTCGGTGGGCGAGTTCATCCGTCTCTACCTGTCGCGCTACGAGCGCTGGACGTCGCCGCTCTTCCTTGCCGGCGAGAGCTACGGCACGACGCGCGCCGCGGGCTTGGCTGGGTACCTCGTGGATCGCGGGATCACGTTCAACGGGATCATCCTCGTCTCGACCGTGCTCGATCTGAGCGCCATTCGCTTCGTGCGAGCCAACGATCTTCCTTACCAGCTCTTCGTTCCGACCTACACTGCGACAGCTTGGTACCACAAGAAGCTCGCCGCTCCGCTTCAGAAGAAGCGCCTCGGCAGCCTCATGGCGGAGGTCAAGGCCTGGTCCGAAGGTGAGCTGACGCTCGCGCTCATGAAGGGTGATCGTCTCAGCGAGGCCGAGCGCAAGGCGGTGGCCAAGAAGCTCGGCGACTACACCGGACTGGATCCGGACTACGTGCTCGGCACGAACCTGCGGGTCGAGATCTTCCGCTTCTGCAAGGAACTCCTGCGCGAGGAACGCCGCAGCGTCGGGCGGATCGACTCACGCTTCAAAGGCATCGAGGCGCTCGCCGTCACCGAGAACCCGGAGTTCGACCCCTCCATGCTCGCGATCATCCCGCCGTACACCGCGGCGCTCAATCAGTACGTCCGCGCCGAGCTCGGGATCAAGACCGACCTTGACTACGAGGCGATGAGCGGGAAGGTGAACGAGAAGTGGGAGTGGGGGAACGGCGCCCTGCCCGCCACCGGCGAGGAATTGCGCGCGGCGATGGCCAAGAACCCGTACATGAAGGTGCTTGTCGGGCAAGGCTACTACGACCTCGCGACGCCGCTGTTCGCAACCGAGTACATGATCGGCCACATGAACATCGACCCGGCCCTTCGCAAGAATGTCGAGATCGTGTACTACGAGGCCGGGCACATGTTCTATCTCGACGTTGACTCGCTTGTGGCGTTCAAGGCGGACGTGGACCGGTTCATCAAGGCGTCGTCCTAGCGCAGAGGAGCGGTCTGGACCGCTCGTGGCTGGATAGAGCCGCAGAATCCGGCGGTGGCGCGCCATGCGCCGCCGCCGGTCCTGTTGCCTCGCGTGGGTCCGACTCCGTCTAGAGTGAGCGTTCCACAGCCCTGCCATCCTGGCATGTTGCGACGGCCGAGGCATTCGGCCAACGTATCGCAGGCCAGCGCCGGCTCGCGAGCCCACGGAAAGAGAAGGAAGGGACATGTTCACGATCATTGACCTCACTCGCCGCTTGACGCCCCGCAGCCCCTCCTACCCGGGGGACCGCCTTGGCGTCGAGATTCGGACGGTCGATGTGGGCGACCCCGACGTGCACGTGACACACCTCGCGCACCTCGATATGCACCTCGGGACTCACATGGACGCGCCGCTTCACTTCGTCCCGGGCGGATCCGACATCGCGGCTCTCGGCATTCCGCTGCGGCCGGCCATCGTCGTTCGAACCCGCGAACGCTCGATTCCGGCCCACGTGCTTCCCGCAGCGTCGCTCGACGGGTGTGCGATCCTCTTCGACACCGGCTGGGCCGTAGGCCACGAGTCCCGCGCCTACTTCGAGGGGTACTCGGCCATCTCGCCCGAACTGGCCCGCGAGCTTGTCTCCCGTGGCGCGGCCCTCGTCGGCATCGACACGCCGAGCGCGGATCCGATCGATCCGGCGCTCGAATGTCCGAGCCACCGGATTCTGCTGGGTGCGGGAGTCCCGATTGTCGAGGGGCTCTGCAATCTCGGCGCATTGGCGAACGTGCGAGGGGCCCTCTGGTTCGGCTGCTTCCCGCTCAAGCTCGAAGGCGCCGACGGCTCGCCCGTCCGCGCCGTCGCGTTCACCGGATCCCTCTAGGTTGCTCGGTTCTGGGAAAGCACTGCGGGCCACGTGCTGGCGCAGCGGTTGCGGTGTGCGCGCTGGCTCGTATACTGCGCCCAGGTTGTCGCGCCAGGACGGCGAGAGGGGCGGCTCTCGCACGGAAGGCTCATTGCGCTTGGTCATACAGGAGGCATCATGTCCGCCGCCGAGACGCTGCTTCAGAGAACCGAGGCTTTGGGATGGCGGGTGGCCGTTGTGCCGTACGCCCGCCGCGCCGAAGCCATTCGACAGATCGTGACTCGCTACGAGAGCGGCGAGTTCGACGAAGCGTTCTACCAGGAGTACCTCGCGCCACTGCTCGGCGAGCCCGCGCCGGAAGCTCCCGCACCGCGTTCCCTCATCCTGGTCGCGGTTCCCGACCGTCCCGTGCGGATGCAGTTTACGTTCGACGGGGCGCCCTTCACGGTCACCACGGCGCCCGGGTATCTGCGCGCGGTGCGGCCGCGGCCGTCGGAACTGATCTCGGAGATCCTCGGCCCGTTCGGATTCTCGGCTGTGCGCATCGACGGCCCGCTGAAGACGATGGGAACGATCTCCGGCTTCTCGCGTTACGGCCGCAACAACATCAGCTATGTCCCGGGCCTGGGGAGCTTCGCGGCTCTGACCGCGCTCGTCTCCGACCTCGAGTGCGAGGGTTCTTCGCCGCAAGCGCAGGAGACGCTGTCCCGTTGTGGAACCTGTCACGCGTGCCGCGACGCGTGTCCGACCGGTGCGATCGGCGAGGACCGCTTCCTCTTGCACGCCGAGCGGTGCATCACCTTCTGGAACGAGAAGGCGGGCGAGATTCCATTCCCGGAGTGGATCGAGCCCCGGTGGCACAACGCGCTCGTCGGCTGCCTCATCTGCCAGCGCGTCTGTCCGGAGAACCGGCCGTTCCTCGATTCCTTCTTCGAAGGCCCCTCGTTCGACGAGGCGACGACGCGGCTCTTGCTCGCCGGGGCGAAGAAGGAGGAGCTTCCCGACGACGTGCGGCCGGCGCTTGAGGAGTGGAGGCTCGACGTTCTCGCCGAGATTCTTCCGCGGAACCTCGGTGTGCTCGTGAAGAGAGAAGAGCTGCGCAGGACAAGAGAGCGATGCGGAAGAGGAGAGAGGACATGACGACAAACGGAGTTCGAAGGACGCTCGCCTCGGCGACGAGGCTCGTTGTCCTGGGAATCAGCCTCGGGATTTCCACCGCGCTTCGCTGGGTGCGCCTGTTCCCGAGCAACGATCCGATCATGGCCGTGATGCTTCCCTGTGCGAAGCGGGGACGTGCCGCCGCCTTCGCGTTCCCCGTGGTGGCGATGGTCCTGTTCGACATCCTCTCGCGTAGAGTCGGAATCTGGACCGCCGTCACGGCCGGAACCTACGGGCTCCTCGGCCTCGGGTTCTCCTTCGCCTACTCGGCTCTGGCGAAGCGCGGGCGCCGCATTGGACCAGCTGCATACGTTGTGTCCGGCGTCGTCGGTGTCCTCGTCTTTGACTTCATCACTGGCCCGATCCTGTCGAGCGCCATGTTCCGCATGTCGTTCGCCCAGGCCTTCGGAGGCCAGATCCCGTTCACCCTCAAACACCTCGCGAGCGTCTCTGCATACACCCTGGTGGTGAGTCCGGCGCTCGACTGGCTCCTTCGGCAAGTCGAAAGAGGCGAGGCGGCGATCGAACGGAGGCTGGCCCCGGCGGCATCGCGCTGAGCGGGGGAGCACCCGGGCGTCGCGCAACGCGAGAGGGGGGAATCCGCTACAGCTCGGAAACGAGTTGCTCCAGGAGTTCGGTCGCGAACCCGAGGAACGTGAACCCCTCCCAGCCATGCTCGGGGGTCCCGAGCACGTGGTGCGTCAGCCCCCACGCGACGACGTGGAGCTGCGCGACGAAGACCATGTCGTCAAGGTGCCGCCGGTGCTCCGGCACGTCTGCGCCGAAGTACTCGTCAAGGATCACGTGACGGTGGGCGTCCGGCAGCGGCGCCGACTCGTCGGTGGCGACGACGAGCGTTGCCAGGTCGAAGAAAACGTCGCCCATTCCCGCGAACTCCCAGTCGACGAGTCGGATCGGCTCTGCGTCGAGGAGATTCCCGGCGAAGAGGTCGTTGTGGCAGAGAGCGAGGTACGGAGGTTCGAGCGGGCCGCGCGCGGCTTCGATCTCATCGAGGCGTCGCAGGACGCGGTCGGTTCCGACGGGAAGCTGGACGCTGCGGGTGGCGGCGCGCTCAAAGCTGGCGCGAATCCGCGCGAAGGGATCGAAGGTGTGGTCGATCGCGGGCAGCGCGTGAACTCGTCGTACGGTGCGGACGATGGCGCGCAGGACGTCAGGCTCGCGGTACCTCTCGGGCGTCTCGCTGAACGGCTCGGCCGGAATGCGCCTCGTGATGAGGTGGCCTTCCGGCAGGACGTGGCGCACGACCTCCGGTCCGAGGCCGGCCTCGTGTGCGAGCCGCAGGACGTCCGCCTCCACCTCGCGGTCGATCCCCAGTCGGTCGGCGTTCCGGCTCGCCAGGCGGAAGACGTACTCGTCGCGCCCAATGACAACCAGGCAGACGCGGTTCGAGAGCCCGCGAAGGGGCTCGATGCGATCAGGATTCCGAAATCCCTCTATCGATGACAGGACGTCACGCACGTGCTGCAAGGAACCCTCCTTGGGAAACGAAGCCGAGTAGGGAAACATGGCGTCGAGCGTAGAGCAGAACCGACGTCCTAGTTCATGCAGCGTCGAGGATACGAGACGAGCTGGAGCTGCACAAACAGAGGCGGGCGATGGTGCCGCCCGCGTGGCTAGTCGGCGTATGGCTTGGCGCGCAGGCGGCGAGCGACGCCATTCTTCTTCGCTTGGCGGCGCCACATAATGTTCCCGCCGAGGCGGTAGAACCACGCCGGCATCACTCTCTTTAGCACGATCTCCGGGATCGGCTTCCCGTCCGCGATGGCCTCGGCAATCCTCGGGAGCACCTCGGTCGCGGAGCCGCTGTAGTTCTCCATCGCGCCGAAGGCGAGCCCGCCGAGCCACTCCCACCCCGCCTCGGCCGCGAAGCGCTCGGCGATCGCGAGAGCCGTCGTGTTCTGCGTCCGCTCCGGAAACCCACACTGGATGAGGAGAAGGAAGTGGATCCGTCCAGCGCCCGTGCGTCGTTCGGCGATCCGCTCAAGCAGCGCGATGACGGGAGCGGGGAACGAGTCGACGTAGAGCGGAAGGGACAGGATGACGATGTCCGCGGCTCCGATCGCGGCCAATGCCTGCTCCGTCTCGGCCGGCGAACGCACGGCGGCGTGGACGTGGAGCCTTTCCGTCTCGAATCCGCGTTCCTTCAGAGCGTCGAGCAGCCGACCGCCCAGCCGACCCGAGGAGCTCCGATCGATTCCGCGTGGACTTCCCACGAGCAGGAGAGCCCTCTTCTCGGTCATTGTGCCACCGCCTCGACGAGTCCGCGTGCGATCGCCGCAACATCGCTCGTTCCGTCGAGCGCAACAACGGCCGCCGCAATCCGCGGGCTTCTGAAGTTGAGCGCGTTGCGCTCGACCAGGGTCTTGAAGATGGTTTCTGCCTCTCGGTTCGGCTGCGGGAGCGTCCCCAGTCCGATGAGCGAAGGGCAGCGCGGATAGCGCTTCTGGTGATGCGTCTCCCCCCGAACGCGGGCGAAGAAGGGCGAGATGTTCGGGATCAGTCGGTCGACCGCCTTCTTGAGCTCGGAGGAGACACCGCCGAACGTCACCGGCGTCAAGTAGACGAGCAGATCGCAGCGCGCCGCCGCTCGCGCCACCAGCCTTCCCTCGTCGTCGATGACACACTCGCCCGGCGTCTTGATCCAGCAACCGAAGCAGCCGAGACACGGCGCGATCGCCTTCTCGCGAAGTGGAATGATCTCCGTCCCGTACCCCGCCTGAGCCAGGGCCTCCGTGAGAACAGCAAGGATGCTCTGTCCCTCCACACCGCGGAACCCGTCGAGCACGACCGCATTCATAGCATGAGGATCGTAGCTCACGGGCGGTGCTGAGCCAACAAGGCGCCAGCCAACGCGGATACGACGTGGCAAACAGCAGAGGCGACTTCTCCCTCGGCGCCCACAGCAAAGCCATTCACGGCGTGAATGGAAGTTCCGCCTTGCCACGTATCTCGCATGCCAGGCGGGGGTCCTCATCTACGGCGGCAGCGAAGTCGCCCGCCTCGGCGAACGGCCGCGTCGCCCTGCAAGGACCCTGCTTCTCCTTCCAGGCTCCCCAACCTATTCCGCAAGCTCGGCTACGAGACGTTCGGAACCGCCGACGCCTTTCTTGACGGCCACACGCAGGATGGCCTGCTCAAGAAGCTGTGAGAGCGACGGCGTCGCGCGAGCGGCCCCAGATGCCGTCCAGAGCATCAAGAAACACGATCTCACCCGCGGCCGCAGGTTGCGCGATTAGGTCGCGGGCAACGCCTCCTTCACCACGATCTCGCGGACCTTGTCGACGGCGAGCGACGCGTGCATCTGCACGATCACCCAGCGGCCGTCCCGCTTCTCGAGCACGCCGGTCCAACGGAGCCCTTCGCCGAACTTGCTCGTCTTCCCGTCCCACGAGACCACGTCGTCGAGGTCGGCCGAGTACCAGGCCACGTCGCCCGAGCGGGAGAGATGGACCTGGAGGTTTCGAACCTCAGTCCGCACGGCCGCGAACCGCGGGTCGAGCCACGTCTCGAATGACTTCTCATGCTCCTTCCACCCCGACGTGATGTGCGTCGAGCCGGTCCAGATGATGAAGAGGTCCTCATCGTGGGCCATCGTGTCTTGCTGCATCGCGACGTCCTTGGTCAGCGCCCACATGATGCTGTCGCGGATGACCTTCGCGATGACGGCCCTCTCGTCCGTTGGCTTCGTCTTGCCCATGCTTCTCACCTCGACGGGACGAAGCGTGCCTGCCGACAGTCTCGGCATCGTCGCACGACGTCGCGCTACCTGGGGACACAGGCCCGATTGGGGGGCGGAAGTGGGATGGCGTCTGCGTCTCCCCGGACGACCCAACTAGAGATCCAGCAGGATGCGCAGCCGATCGTCGATCTGCTGGAGCGTTTCGGGACGGACGTGGCCGAGATGCTTCGCGAGCCGGTTCGTGCTGATGCACCTCGGCTGCTCGGTCTTGATGAACGTCGGCTTCGCCACACCGCCCTCCGGTGGATCGATGCGTACGTGGAACGGAATCCCCGTGTCGGCCGTCGTTGCGGGAAGCACTACGACGAGATCTCCAGGACCGCGATTGAAGTCATCGACCGAGACGATGACGCATGGACGCGTCCCGTGGATCTCGTGCCCGCGAGTCGGATTGAGGTCCACCAGCCACACGTCGCCGCGCGAAGGCCTCGGTCCGGCCTCAGCCATTTGCCTCGATCCCATCGCCGAGCGCTCCGTCCCAGACCTCTCGCTCTGCCTGCTCGGCGCTCCAGGCGGCCGACTTCGAGTGCAGCGCGGCGAACGCCGAGTTCGCGTTCTTGAGGAAGAGCTGTCGGCGATAGGCCTCGACTGCGAGATCGAGGATCTCCTGCTGTTGCAGCCCCGTCTCTCGAGCCAGCTCGCGAACCGTCTCGCGGGACTGATTCGTGATCCGAATCGTCGCGCTTCCCGTGGCCATGGCCCTCCCTCGAATGCAAGTCGGTGACGAGGCAGTATACAAGTCTGTGACAGAAGCGTCTACGCGCTCGCGGCATGTGCAACCGGACGGAAGCCGGGCTCCGCGAAGATGGCCACGGCTCGTGACTGAGGCCGAATGAATCGCCAAAGCACACGGCCGCGTCGCCGTCCAAGGCGCGTGCCTCTCCTCCCGGGTGCCCGGATTCGTCCACAAGCTCGGCTACGAGACGTTCGGAACCGCCGACGTCTTTCTTGACGGCCACACGCGGGATTGCCTGATCAAGAACCTCTAGATTGAGCGGTAGCCAGATTTGGCTATAGCCAGATCTGGCTACTCGCGCGCCAGCGAGGCGGCGAAGACCGCGTCGGCCACTGGACGATTCCCCTGACCCTGAACGGCGCCGTGCCCATGGACCTCCCTTGTAGCCAGAAATGGCTATAGCCAAATCTGGCTACATCGCAGGCCGTTCGCCCGAGAAGTCAAGAGTCAGTCTCTTCTCGTTGCTGTCCAGCGCTACCAGCACCACCTGCCGCGGTGCAGGCAGCTGCGGCCTTCTTGGCATAGGCCTCAGCGTGGCGGGCGTGGCCGACCATGTGTGCGGTCGCAGCAGCGTGTCCCGCAGCACGGGCGGCAGCGCACGCCGAGGGATGCCCAGCTGCCGCAGCATCGCGAGCCGCCGCGTGTGCTCCCAGAGCAGCAGCACGGGCCTCGCCCACGCGGATCTCGCCGCGCGCCCAAGCACGGGCCGCTTCGATTGTCTTCCGCGGGCGATCGTCGTCCGGGAATGCCTCCTCGAAGTAGGGCAAGACGCGCTCGGCGCAGTCGGCGGCCCAGGCGGCCTGTGCCCGGCGGTCCCTCATCGAGGCTTCTTTGGCGCCCTGTTGCTTGCTGCGGTCTGTCATGGCTATCCAGTGTACGGCTACAGGTTCGGCAGCGGCGGATGATGATTCCAATGTCAAGAAGCAAGATCTGATCGCGCCACCCCAATGCAGGGATACCCCTGCTGACGTCGGGTTGGACTGGACGCAGTCGCTGGATGTGCATTTCATTCACGACGTGAATGGAAACCATTCAGCGCGAGAATGGAAGTGCAGCATCAGGTAGATCGAGCTTGCGCGCCTGGTCGCCGGGCATCGTACTGTCGTCGTATCACTGGGGTTCGCAAGCGGGGGCATCCGTCGACTTCGTGCTCGAGTGGGGACGGAGCCTGCTCGCGATCGAGGTCAAGCTCTCACAGACAGCGCGCTACGACGACGTTCGCGGCCTCGAGCGGTTCCTTGCGAGTCATTCTGCCTGCCACGCCGGCGTGCTGATCTACGCCGGCAGCGAGATCGTTCGGCTTGGCGAGAAGCTTGTAGCCGTGCCCTGGACGGCGATTGCGCGGTAGCAGCTCGTGCGGGGCCATAGCAGATGTCAAGAGACAAGATCTGAACCCGGCGCCGCATCCCTGCACAGAATCCGATGGTAGACCCCGCCGCCGCTCGCTTCGTCGGGTGGACCGACACCGACGGTGATGGCATTCCCGAGCTTGTCGATCCGACGCCGTACGGGATGGCCGCGATGCCGTGACCCGGCGGAAGAGCCTGTGACATCAAGAGACAAGATCTGATCGTGCCACCCGGCGCGGTTCGTGTCACACGGCATCTGCGCTAGAGTAGTATGCGGAGAGAGCCGACCGTCGAGGCCGGGAAGCTCTCGGGCGACACTCCGGCGACAGGAAGCGGACGATGACAACGTTCTTCTCGGTGCGAGGTAGGTGCAGGCGTGCGACGTACTTCTGGTCGCAACTCGGCATCCTGGTCGTTGTTTATGGCGTCCCGTTCAGCCTGGGGTTTGCCAAGCTCCTGCCCACAGGATGGCCTGCGACCGCCATCTTCTGGGCAATTCTGCTCGTGGGGAACCTCTTGTCGGCTCTCCAGATCGTCAAGCGTCTTCACGATCTCGATCGCCCAGGCATCCACTACGGGTTGCTGCTGGTCCCGGTCTATGACCTGTACCTCGTGCTCGTCCTGTTCTTGAGGACAGGCACGAGCGGACCCAATCGGTACGGTCCCGACCCTCTTGCAGCGCGGGGTCGTCAGGGCTGACGCTTCCTGACCTGCTCTCGGCACTCGCTCTCATGGGCTGCCGTAAGCGCTAGGGCCAGGTCTTGAGCGCTAGGGTCAGATGCTGTATCGAATGTCAAGCCTCCTTCAGAGCGGGAGGGCAGAACGGTTCGCCGGTCTTGTAGATGGCGTGGGCGATCAGTAGCAGCTTCCGGGCCACAGCGACTCGTGCCACCTTTAACCCCGTCGCCGCGAGTGCGATCTATGCGAAATAGTCGAACGGAGCAAGGAATCCACGCTTGCGAACGTACTCCAGCAAGACGGGATCCGGTTCGTGCTGAGACGTGATCTGCCCCCTTCGCACTCGGGCGAGCAGGCGGCTCTTCCCGCCCTCGATGTCGGGAGACGTAACGCCATGCCCTATAGAGAGAGCCGCTTCCATCAGGGCTGCGAGATCGTCACAGATGCCGATGAGCCTGCCATCAAGGATGGCCTCGGCCGGGTCCGCTCGTCTGTTGTCAAGATCTGCGTTGCTGAAGCCGACTATGGTCTGTCCATCCCTGCAAACCCGGTTCTCGAACACGTCTCTGACCCAGAAGCGCATCTCGGCCTGCATATCCTGGGGAAGGCAGGGCATCACGCGGGCGTCGAGCTCCTGCTGCTCGAAGTCGCAGATTGCGGAGTCAATCGCGGGCGCAGCTGTCCTAACGGGGGAGATGATGTCGCCAGTAACAGCCTCCCCCAGATCATGAAACAGCGCTCCAAAGACG
>Ga0315278_10006298_pt1 | contig 10783 bp, 7 predicted proteins | sample YL17G06_0_MG_FD_203880 | JGI IMG/M metagenome (GOLD analysis project Ga0315278, IMG submission 203880) | Sediment microbial communities from Yellowstone Lake, YNP, Wyoming, USA - YL17G06_0 | ecosystem: Environmental > Aquatic > Freshwater > Lake > Sediment | place: USA: Wyoming | collected... | reverse complement strand
GCGGGCCCAGAGTTTCGTCCTCGACGAGTACAAGAACCCTTTCAACGTCATCGCGCCCGGAAAAAGGCCGCGGGCGACGCTGACGCCGGGTCTGGCCCTGAAAGACGGCCGGCCCTTCCTCTCTTTCGCCGTTCAGGGCGGGGACACTCAGGACCAGAACCTCCTCCAGTTCTTCCTCGACGTGGTCGAATTCGGGATGAACGTCCAGGAGGCCTGCGAGGCGGCCAACATCACCAGCTACCAGATGCACGATTCCTTCAACGACCACAAGATTTATCCGGGGAAACTCGACGTCAACGAAAAGGTCCCGGCCGAGGTCCGGGAGAAGCTCCGGGCCATGGGGTATACCCTGGCCGTCAAGAAATACACCTCGGGCCCGATCAACGCCATTTTCTTTGATCGCGCCCACGGCACGTTTTGGGGCGGCAGCAGCAATTATGGCGAAGACTACGGCATCGCCTGGTAAGAGTTCCGGAGTCGGCGGAGGGCTTCCATGAAACACCTGTTCATTCCGGCGCTCCTCCTGGCGCTCGTATTCCTCCAATCCCGGGCCGGCTCAGTGGGCGCTCCTGAAATGGGCCTCCAAGAAGCGACGACCGTGGACATCCCGCCGTCCACCGCGCCGAACATCCATTATCCCTCCAACAGATCCCCTCTGGCCGTGAGCCCTCTGATCAAGCTGCCGATCGGGGCCGTCGAGCCGCGCGGCTGGCTGATGGCCCAGCTTCAGCTCATGCGGGACGGCTTCACCGGCCGTCTGGCCGAGCTCAGCCGTTTCCTCGGGGACGACAGCGGCTGGATCACGCTCAAGGGCAAGGGCTGGGAGGAGATGCCCTACTGGCTCAAGGGCTATGGCGACCTCGGCTATCTACTCAAGGACTCGACGGTCCGCCGCGAGACCGAGCGCTGGCTCGTCCGGGCTTTCAAGTCCCAGGCGCGGGACGGCTATTTCGGGCCTGCGGACAACCGCGCTGCGCGGGACCTCTGGCCGAACATGGTCATGTTGGCGGCCATGCAGAGTTTCTACGAGGCGACCGGCGACCGCCGCGTCCTGTCCCTCATGAGCCGCTATTTCCAGTTCGAATTCCACCTCGCCGCCGAAGACCTCCTGCCGGAGAGCTGGCAGAAACTGAGGGGAGGGGAGAACTTGGAAAGCGTCTATTGGCTCTATAACCGGACGGGAGAGAGATTCCTCCTCGACCTTGCCCGGAAGCTGTTCGCGCGGACGTCGGATTGGACCTCGCCCATCCTCACCCCCGCACGGGATAGTGGGGGAGTCGAAAGCTCGTTCTACCACGGCGTCAACATCGCCATGGGCTTCCGCCAGCCGGGCGTTTATTTCCAACAGGTTCGGGACCGGACCTACATCGAGGCCGTCGAGCGCAACTATCGTCAGGTCATGGACCGGTACGGCCGCCAGCCGGGCGGGATGTTCGGGGCGGACGAGAACATCCGGCCGGGGAAGGAGGACCCCCGTCAGGGCGCCGAAACCTGCACCATGGTGGAATTCATGGCCAGCTTCGAGTCCCTGCTCAAGATCAGCGGGGAGGCCGTTTGGGCCGACCGCGCCGAAGAAGTCGCCTTCAATTCCCTGCCGGCGTCGATGACGCCCGACCTCAAGGGCCTTCACTACCTGACCGCGCCGAACCTCATTTCCTGCGACAGCACGGGGGAGCACGATTTCCAGAATTCCGGGACTCTCGTTTCCTTCGATCCGTGGAGCTATCGCTGCTGCCAGCACAATGTTGCGTTCGGCTGGCCGTATTTCGCCGAGCATCTGTGGATGGCGACAGCCGACAACGGCCTGGCAGCCGTCCTCTACGCCTCTTCCACGGTGAAGGCCAAGGTTGCCGAAGGGACCGAAGTCGCCGTATCCGAGGAGACGTTCTATCCGTTCGACGACCAGATCCAGTTCACGGTTTCCTGTGACCGGCCGGTCGAGTTCCCGCTCTACCTGCGGCTTCCCGGCTGGGCGGCGAAAGTCCGGGTCCTGCTCAACGGGCGCCCGCTCGAGGGAGAATTCCGCGGTGGCCGGTATGCCGTCCTGCGGCGGACCTGGCGGCACGGCGACCAGGTCCGCCTGGAATTCAGCCCGGCGATCGAAGTCGTCGCCTGGCCGTCCGTCCGCGGCGCTGTCTCCGTCCGTCGAGGTCCCCTCTGGTACTCGCTCAAGATCGGGGAGGAGTGGCGCAGGTACGGCGGGACGGATGCCTGGCCGGCCTACGAGATCCTGCCGACGACGCCTTGGAACTACGGCCTCGTCCTCGACGGCGCCGGGTCGGGCCCGGCGATCCGGCTCGCGGCCAGGCAATCACCGCCCTACCAGCCTTTCACGCCCGAAGGGGCGCCGATCGTCCTCAAAGCGATGGCCCGCCGCGTCCCCGGCTGGAAGGAGGAAGGGAGGATGGCCGGTCTCGTCCCTCCGAGCCCTGCCGCCGGGGAAGGCCCGATCGAGGAGGTCGAGCTCGTCCCCATGGGCTGCGCCCGCCTCCGGATCTCCTCGTTCCCGGTCGTCAAGAATTGACTGGCATTCCGGATTTCGCATAAACATAGTGAAAGTGGCTTTATGAGGAGGCTCGCCCAGAGGGTAAAAATGCCGGTTCTTTTGAGACGAAGCTTGGGAAACCTAATAGGGAATAGGTTTATCACAGATCTAGCAGATATCGCTTGAGTGAAACAACACATCGGCATTTTTATGAATAGATCAGGCTAAAAGGCTTCCTGGGCGGTGAAGTAAAGACCGAAGCTCGCTTTGCCCCAGGCCATGTCCATGCGCAGGGTCGTGCTCTCGCGCTTGTTCACCACGTAACGGAAGCCTGTGCCCAAGGAATATTTGATCGTCTTGAGATCGAATTCCGAGAAGTCGGGAAAGACGTCGGCCAGTGCGGCAAACCCGACGACGCCGATCCTTTCCGTCACCATGACCCGGTATTCGGCCTGGACGGCCAGGATGTCCTTGTCCCGGAAACGGCCCTTGTAATAGCCGCGCATGAGGGACTCTCCGCCGAGCAAGCCGAGTTTATGGAATGGGACTTCTCCGGCGGTCGTTCGGATATACGCCTGGAGGGCCAGCACCTGGTCGGGCGCGACGAGGAAATACTTGCGGCAATCGAGCTTGAGACTGGTGAACGTGAAGTCGCTCCCGGTCATGGCGCCGCAAGTGTTGAGCGCGAGCTGAAAGAAGACACCCTTGCGGGGGTAGATGACGCCGTCGCGGGTGTCCCAATCCAGGCTGACCCCGAATCCGGAGAGCAGGCCGCCGCGGCTTCCCGTGATGCTCCCCGAACTGAGCATGCCGCCGGGTTCGACGTACTCCATCGTCGTTTGCTCGAAATCATACTGGACGCCGGCGAATAAGTGCCCCAGGAATTTCTTCTTCAGGCCCGCTTGAACGGTCATGATCCGCGGCGTGTAGGATTCTGCGGCGGTCGACGGCATGTCGTTGCCGATGCCGAAAAATTTCTGGGGCGTCCTCTCATAGCGGATGTTGCCGCTCAGGAAGAAACGGTTGCGCTCGAAGTAGATCTCGGGCTTGACCACGATCTGGAACTGTTTGGCTAGCGTGTAGTTGCCGAAGGCCCAGACGGTGGAGGCCCGGGTCCGCTCTTTGTCGCGTCCCGCCCGGAAATTGAGAATGCCTCCGACGCCGAAGGCGAGTTTCGTCTCGGGGGAGTAATAAATAAACGGGATGGCGATGAGGCGGGCCTTGAAGGCGTCCTCTGATTTTTTGGGGTCCTTTTCCGCGCCGCCGGACGCGCGACCCGGCGCAAGAACGCAGACGAAGACTAACAGGGCGGAGAGGAGGGCCGGACATTTGATCATCTCATGCCTTTTATCGTTTGGGGGATGATAGCGTCCAAGCCGCAAAATGTAAAGCCCGCGAATCGCGCCGTCTAAAATCTTACCGAAGGCCTATATGTCTTGCCATTTAAGAATCTTACCATCGCCTTTGCCGACGGTCTCGTCAAGATGAGGTCGCTCTACGGCTTCGACGGGATCCTGGTCGGAGCATCTCTTCGACGCCATCTCCACGTCCTCCTTTCCGGGTCGATGGAACTCGTCCGCGAGGACGCCAGGCGCCGGATCGCAACCGGGAAGCCGGGCGGCGGTTACATCCTGAGCACGGCCTGTTCGATCGCTCCCCGGACACCCCGCGAGAACGTCTGCGTCCTCGCCGAGGCCGCCGAAGCGGGCGGCGTTTATTGAGTTGAAAGCGCGCCTCTCCTGATATATAGTATTTGACCTAGCGGACTTCTCGAGGAGATCCCATGAAAAAGATCGTCGTATTGGGTTCGGGAATGGTCGGCCGGGTCTTGGCCGCCGACCTCGCCGCAAATTTCGAGGTCACCGCCGTCGACGTCAATCCGGCCAACCTGGACGGGCTCGGGAAGACCCCGGTCAAACGGCTGCGGGCGGACTTGTCGGACGCCGCCGCCGTCCGGGACGTCGTCCGCGATTGCGATCTCGTCGTCGGGGCCGTGCCCGGGTCCATGGGCTTCGCCACCCTGCGGGAGGTCATCGCCGCCGGGAAGGACATCGTGGACATCTCCTTTTTCCCCGAGGATGCCTTCCTCCTCGACGACGCCGCCCGGAAGGCCGGGGTGACGGCCGTCGTCGATTGCGGGGTGGCCCCGGGGATGAGCAACATGATCCTCGGCTATCACGCCGCCCGGATGTCGGTCCGGCGCTTCAAATGCTATGTCGGCGGGCTGCCGTTCCTGAGGGAATTCCCGTTCGAATACAAGGCGCCTTTTTCGCCGGCCGACGTCATCGAGGAATACACCCGGCCGGCCCGCTACGTCGAGAACGGCCATGTCGTTGTCAAGCCCGCCCTCTCGGACGTCGAGAACATGGATTTCCCCGAGATCGGCACGCTCGAGGCGTTCAACTCCGACGGCCTCCGTTCGCTCCTCGCGACCATGAAGGTCCCGAACATGATCGAGAAGACCCTCCGTTATCCCGGTCACGTCGGGCACATCAGGGCCCTGCGCGACTCGGGCTTCTTCGGCGGGGAGGAGATCGAGGTCCGCGGCCGCAAGGTCCGGCCTCTCGACGTCACCTCGGCCATCCTCTTCAAGCACTGGCGCCTCCACGAAAAGGACGACGAATTCACGATCATGCGCATCATCGTCGAGGGCGAGGAGAACGGCCGTCCGAAGCGGTACACCTACGGCCTTTTCGACCGGCGGGACAGGACGACCGGATTCTCCTCGATGGCCCGGACGACTGGTTTTCCGGCAACGGCGGCCGCCCGCCTCCTCCTGGCCGGGAAATTCGGCCGCAAGGGCGTCTGCCCGCCCGAATTCATCGGGGAGGACGAAGCGTCGTTCCGGGCCGTCCTGGCCGAGCTCGCCGCCAAGAACGTCGTTTACCATCAGACCGCTGCTTAGGGATCGTCTGAGAAGCCGAAATCCATCAAGGAGCATATCCCATGAATAAAAAGTTTTCCCTTGCTAGCCTGGTCGCGGCTCTTATCCTCCTCGGCCCCGTGGGCGTTCCGGCTCAGGGCCGAGCCCCGGGCAAGGCCAAGACACCTGTCGCGGTTCCCCTCGATGCCGCGGAGATCTTGAAAACTCTCGACTATCGTTCGGTCGGGCCGACCCAGCAGAGCGGCCGCTTCGTCGATTTCGCCGTCCCGCTCCAGCGGCCGAACACGTTCTACGCGGCCGCGGCTTCGGGCGGGCTGTGGAAGACGGAGAACAACGGCCAGACGTTCGAACCGCTTTTCGAGAACGAGAAGGTCTTCTCGATCGGCGACGTCGCCGTGGCCCCGTCCAACCCCGACCTCCTCTGGCTGGGCTCGGGCGAGGCCAACAACTCGCGCTCGACCTACTGGGGGGACGGCGTCTACAAGTCCGCCGACGCCGGCAAGACCTGGCGCAACATGGGTCTCAAGGAATCCCATCATATCGGGCGGATCCTCATCAACCCGGCCAGCCCCGACACGGTCTACGTGGCCGCCCTGGGCCACCTCTACTCGGAAAACGCCGAGCGCGGCGTCTATAAGACGACCGACGGCGGCATCCTGTGGACCAAGGTCCTCGACGTCGTCGCCGACGGGCGGACGATCGGAGTCGTCGATCTGGTCATGGACCCGGCCGATCCGGAGACGCTCTATGCCGCCTCCTATGACCGGCTCCGCAAGCCCTGGACGTTCCAGCTCGGCGGGCCTGGCTCCGGCATCCACAAGTCGGCCGACGGCGGCAGGACCTGGACGAAACTCACGAACGGCCTTCCCGGCGGCATCCTCGGCCGCATCGGTCTGACCATTTCCCCGAAGAACCCGAAGACGCTCTACGCCATGGTCGAGAACGCCAACAAGCCGGGCATGTCCGCCGAGGACCGCTGGAAGGAGATCGTCGGCGGCAAATCCAGCCAGGGCATGATCGACGGCGAGATCTACCGGACGGACGACGCCGGATCGACCTGGCGCAAAGTCAGCCCGGACAAACGGAGTATCGGCGGCGCGCCGGGATACTACTATGGACAGATCATCATCGACCCGTCGAACGACGACAACGTCTTCATCCTGAGCGTCGGCGTCCTGGCCAGCCGCGACGGCGGGAAGACGTGGATCGAGCCTTTCCAGTTCGGCGGGGATAATCACGCCCTCTGGATCGACCCCAAGGACAGCAGCCATATGCTCCTCGGCTACGACCACGGCCTGGGCGTGACTTGGGACGGCGGCAAGGCCTGGTACCATCCGGACTTCCTGGCTTTGGCCCAGTTCTACGCCATCGACTTCGACATGTCGTATCCCTACCGCGTGGCCGGCGGCCTCCAGGACAACGGCTCTCTGATGGGGCCGAGCACCAAGCCCGGTGCCGGTTCCTCCGGCAGGCGGGGCGTGACCGGCAGCGGCATCCCGCCCGGGCCGCCCATCCGCCTGGAGGATTGGTTCAGCGTGGGCGGCGGAGACGGAATGTACAATGTCTTCGACCGGGCCACGAACCGTTACCTCTACAACGAGTCCCAGTTCGGGCCCCTCTCCCGGATCGACCTCGTAACGGGGGAGGCCAAGGGCATCTCTTACGGCCGGTTGAAACCCGAGACGCGCTGGAACTGGTGCGCCCCCATCCATGTCTCGTACCATAACAGCGACACGATCTATCACTGCGGCAATCTCGTCGTCATGTCCACGAACCGGGGCGAATCCTGGACGGAGATCAGCCCGGACCTGACGACCAACGACGCGTCGAAGCTTACCGTCGGCGGCAAGGGCGGCGACGGCAACATCCAATATTGCACCATCACGACCTTCGACGAGTCGCCCCTCGTCCCCGGACTTCTCTGGGTCGGCACGGACGACGGGAACGTCTGGGTGACCAGGGACAACGGCAAGGCTTGGACCAAGCTCAACGATAAGATCGCCGGCAACCCGGGCTATTGGGTCAGCCGGGTCGCCGCTTCCAACTTCGACCCGGGGACGGCCTACGTCAGCTACACGGGCCTCCGGAACGACGACTTCCGCCCCTTCGTCTACAAGACGACCGACTACGGGGCCACTTGGACCTCGCTCGCCGCGGGCCTGCCCGAGGGGCCGGTCAATGTCGTCCGTGAGGACGCCAAGAACCCGAACCTCCTCTTCGCGGGGACGGACTTCGGAGTCACGATCTCGATCGACGGAGGCAAGGCCTGGCTGCATTTGAAAAACGGCTTGCCGACCCAGCCCGTCCACGACCTCAAGATCCATCCGAGAGAGGCCGACCTCATCGTCGCGACCCACGGCCGGGGCGCTTATATAGCCGACATCAAGCCCCTCCAGGAGCTCTCTCCCGAGGTCCTGGCCAAGGACTTCCATCTTTTCGCGGTCGAGTCCAAGGTCCGCTGGGTCGGCGCCGACCTGCGGAAATCGAGCTCGTCCAACTTCGCCGGCGAAAGCGAGCCGCTGGGGATGCTCATCTACTACAGTCTCAAGGCCAAGCCCAAGGGCGAAGTGAAGATTCAGGTCTACGCCGGCAACCTGCTGATCACCGAGATCAAGGGCCCGGCCGACGTCGGGCTGAACAAGGCCTTCTGGAACATGACCGGACGGCCGGGCGAATATAGGTTCGTCCTTTCGGTCGACGGCAAGACGCAGACCGCGTCCGCCTCCGTTCTCAAGGACCCGCGGTACTAGGCCCAAAACAAGCCGCTTTCCCAGGGCCGGCAGTGAAAAAAGCTCTTATGTAAGGTCTAGCCTGGCTATCCCAATTCTGTTACCCTACCCTAGGGAGACCTGATCATGCCCTACAAGACCCACGATGTCCTCGGCCGGGTCGGCCGCTTTCCCCGGGTCGACCTCATCCACCGCCCGACACCGCTGCGGAAGCTCGAGCGATTGACCGCCCGCCTCGGGGGTCCGGAGATCTACGTCAAGCGCGACGACTTGACGGGCCTCGCTTTCGGAGGGAACAAATCGCGCAAACTCGAGTTCATCATCCGGGACATGCTCGAAAAAAGGGCCGATGTCGTCATCACCTGGGGCAGTCTCCAGTCCAATTGGTGCATGCAGACCGCGGCGGCGGCCCGGACCTTCGGCATCAAGCCGGTCCTTGTCCTCTTCAAGACCTACGACCTGCCGGCGGCGGCCGACGGCAACCTGCTCCTCGACGTCATCCTCGACGCCGACATCCGCATCCTGGAGGCGGAGAAAGGCAAGGTCGTCAAGTCGGCCCAAGCGATGTCCGTCCTTGAAGAAGCGGCCGGGGAGGTCAGGGGACAGGGACACCGACCCTACCTCGTGCCCGTGGGAGGGTCCCTTGTCCGGGGCGACATGGACAAGCCCCTGGGCGGGATGAGCTATGTCGCCGCCTTCGCCGAACTCGTGGACCAGATGAGGACCGGCGGGGCAGAACCCGATTACGTCGTCCATGCCACCGGGTCCGGCGGGACGCAGGCGGGGCTTGTCGTCGGCGCCCGGGCCCTCACGGACGGCTGTCGGGTCATCGGCATCAGCGTTTCCGACCCGAAGGGGCCTTTCGCCGACGACGTGCTCGAAATAGCTCGGGCTACGGATGGGGCGCTCGGGCTTGGCCTGGACGTCAAGTCGGAGGATGTCGTCGTCTTCGACGAGTACCTGGGGGAAGGCTACGGGGTCGTCGACAAGGGCGTCTCCGAAGCGATCCGGCTGGTCTTCCAGACGGAAGGCATCGTCCTCGACCCGGTCTACACGGCCAAGGCCATGATGGGCCTCATCGACCTCGTCGGCACGGGCTTTTTCAAGAAGACGGACAGGATCGTCTTCCTCCATACGGGCGGAACGCCGGCCCTCTTCCCCAACCGGGAGAAGATCGTCAGCTGCCTGGCCCGAAAATCCTGAACGCCGGACGTTCCCGGCCCTATCGGCCCGCGCTCTTCAAATACTTGAAGAACTCGCTGTCCGTCGACAGGATGAGCCAGGTGTCTTTCTCGAGCGCCGCCCGGTAGGTTTCGAGGGTCTTGAGGAACTGGTAGAATTCGGGGTCGAGGTTGTAGGCCAGAGCGTAGATCTTGGTCGCCTCGGCGTCGGCCTTGCCCTTGATCTCCTGGGCTTTCCGGTAGGCCTCGGAGACGATCCGCTTCAGCTCCCGCTCCTTCTGGCCGCTGATCTCGGCGCTCTTGCCGTCGCCCTCCGACCTGTACTTGGAGGCGATCCTTTTCCGCTCGGCGATCATCCGGTCGAAGACCTTCCGTTGGACTTCGTCGACGTAGTTGACGCGCTTGACCTGGACGTCCTTGAGCTCGACGCCGAACTCCAGGGTTATCTTGGCCGCGTTCTCGAGGATGATCCTGGACAGTTTTTCGCGGCCCGTGCCGATCTTGCCGACGACCTCGGAGAAATCGAGGAGCGCGGCGTCCTCGGTCAGCTCGAAGTCGCGGTTCGTGCTCCGGATGATCTCGATGAGGTCGAAGTTGGCGATGGTGTTGCGGGTCTCGCCGTCGACGATGTCGTCGAGGCGGCTGTGGGCGCCCCTCTCATCCCGGACGCGCTGGAAGAAAACCAGGGGGTCGCTGATCCTCCAGCGGCAATAGGTGTCGATCCAGATGTACTTCTTGTCCTTGGTCGGGATCTGGTTGGGGTCGCCGTCCCACTGGAGCCAGCGTTTGTCGAAAAAGTGGGTCTTCTGAATGAACGGTGTTTTGAAATGCAAGCCGGCGGTCGTGACCGCCCCGCCCATCGGCTCGCCGAACTGGGTGACGATGACCTGGTCCGTTTCGGAAACGACATAGACGGAGTCCAGGAGGATGAGGAGCCCGAGGAGAAGGGCCCCGACGATGATGATGAGGAGGGTTGTGTTCTTGGTGTTCACTTCTTCACCTCCTCGCCCAGGTTCAGAAGGGGCAGGACATTTCTCTGGTTCTGGTCCACGACGATCTTTTTAGTGATCTTGGGCAGGATGTCGTTGAGGGCCTCGAGGTAAAGCCGCTTCCGGGTGACCGCGGGGGCTTTGGCATATTCTTTGTAGACCGCGGAGAACCGGCTGGCGTCGCCGGCGGCGTTGTTGACCCTTTCCGTGGCGTAGCCCTCGGCGCCGCGAATCACCTGTTCGGCCTCGCCCGACGCCCTGGGGATCACCTGGTTGTACTCGGCCCAAGATTCGTTGATCTTCTTCTCTTTCTCCTGGAGGGCCTCGTTGACGTCGTTGAAGGATGGCTTGACGGTTTCGGGCGGGTTGACGTCCTGGAAGATGAGCTGGTTGACTTCGATGCCGATCTCGTAAGTGTCGCAGAGCTGCTGGAGGAGGGACTTGGCTTCATCGGCGATGCGGGTCCGGCCGACGGTGATGACCTCGTCGACGGCGCTGTCGCCGACGACGCGCCG
>Ga0315278_10006296_pt1 | contig 10784 bp, 10 predicted proteins | sample YL17G06_0_MG_FD_203880 | JGI IMG/M metagenome (GOLD analysis project Ga0315278, IMG submission 203880) | Sediment microbial communities from Yellowstone Lake, YNP, Wyoming, USA - YL17G06_0 | ecosystem: Environmental > Aquatic > Freshwater > Lake > Sediment | place: USA: Wyoming | collected... | reverse complement strand
TCGGCGAGACCGCGTCGCACGCGCTCGGTTACATCGGCCGCATCAGCGACCGCGACCTGGAGCGCCTCGAGGCGGACGACCTGACAGCGAACTACAAAGGTTCCGATTTCATCGGCAAGAACGGGGTGGAAGCGAGCTACGAGCGCGAGCTGCACGGCACGACCGGCACCGCGCGGGTCGAGATCGACGCAGGCGGCCGCGGCATCCGCACCCTGTCCTCGACCGCGCCCGTCGCCGGTAACAACCTCGTGCTCACCCTCGACATCAAGTTGCAGGAGGTGGCCGAGCAGGCATTCGGCAAGTTCCGCGGCGCGCTCGTCGCGATCGACCCGACGACCGGCGGGGTGCTCGCGTTCGTGTCCAGGCCCGGCTACGACCCCAACCTGTTCGTCGACGGCATCGACCCGCAGAGCTGGCAGGCGCTCAACGAAGACCCGGACAAGCCGCTCACCAACCGCGCGCTCACCGGTGCGTATCCGCCCGGCTCCACGATCAAACCGTTCATGGCGCTGATGGCGCTCCACCTCGGCAAGCGCACCCCCGATTACACGATCAGTGACCCCGGGTTCTTCCACCTCCCGGGCGTGGCGCGCCCGTTTCGCGACTGGAAGGTCGGCGGGCATGGCGCAGTCAACCTGCACAGATCGATCGTCATCTCGTGCGATACCTATTACTACGGCCTCGCGGCCGACACCGATATCGACCAGCAGTATGCGTTCCTGTCGCAGCTCGGGTTCGGCAGCCCGAGCGGCATCGACATCGAAGGCGAGAAGGGTGGGCTCCTGCCTTCCCGCGAATGGAAGCGAAAGCGTTTCAAGCGCCCGGACGAGCAGAAGTGGTACGTCGGCGACAGCGTCTCGGTCGGGATCGGGCAGGGCTACTTGCTGACCACCCCGCTGCAGCTCGCGTTCGCGTCGGCGATAGTGGCCAACAACGGCGTCGTGTACCGGCCACACGTCGTGAGCCAGGTCATCGACGCGCGCTCCGGCGAGGCGCGCCGGATCGAGCCGCAGCCGGTCCGTACGGTGCCGCTCAACCAGAAGTGGATCAACCTCGTAAAAGCGGCGATGGTCGACGTCACGCGCCCCGGCGGCACCGCGGCGCGCGCCGGCGCAGGAGCCCTCTATACGTTCGCGGGAAAGACCGGCACCGCGCAGGTGGTCGCGATGAAGCAGGGCGAGAAATACGACGAGAAGAAGGTCGCGGAGCGGCACCGCGACCACGCGCTGTTCGTCGCGTTCGCGCCGGCCGAGAACCCGAAGATCGCGCTTGGAATCCTCGTCGAGAACGGCGGCCACGGGAGCGGCACCGCCGCGCCGATCGCCCGGACGGTGCTGGACTACTACCTGCTCGGCAAGGTTCCGGACAAGAAGCCCGAGCTGGACGCCGACGCGACGGAGGGCTGACCGGGTGAGGCAGCTTGCCGCGCGGCTGTGGGACCGCCTGACCGAGAACATCGACGGCGCGCTGATGCTGATCGCGGTGCTGATCCTCACGCTCGGTCTGTTCACGCTGTACAGCGCGGCCTACGAGAACCCCACGCGCATCCAGGCGCAACTCGTCAACATCGGGGTGGCATGCATGTCGATGTGGATCGCGGCCCGGGTGCCGCCGCAGACGTTGATGCGCTTTGCCGTGCCGATCTACGTCCTCGGCCTCCTGCTGCTCGTTGCCGTGGCGCTCTTCGGCGAAGTGGTCAACGGGGCGCGCCGCTGGTTGCACGTAGGCCTCGTGCGTTTCCAGCCTTCCGAGATCATGAAAATCGCGATGCCGCTCATGCTGGCGTGGTACTTCCAGCGCCGCGAGGCGACGCTGCGGGACCGCGACTACGCGGTCGCCGCGCTCATCCTGGTCGTCCCGGGACTGCTGATCGCCCGTCAGCCCGACCTCGGGACGGCGCTGCTTGTGCTCGCGGCAGGCTTCTACGTGATCTTCCTCGCCGGATTGTCGTGGCGCCTGATCGTCCCGGTCGCGGTCCTGGGCGCCATCGGTCTCGTGGCGGTGATCGTCCTTGAGTCGCAGATCTGTCAACCCGAGCTCGTCTGGCCCGGCTTCAAGGCTTATCAGAAGGCGCGTGTGTGCACGCTGCTTGACCCGACCACCGACCCGCTGGGACGCGGCTTCCACATCATCCAGGCGACGATCGCGGTGGGCTCGGGTGGCCTGACCGGCAAGGGGTGGCTCGAGGGCACGCAGACCCATCTCGAGTTCATCCCCGAGCGCTCGACCGACTTCATTTTTGCGGTGTTCTCGGAGGAGTTCGGCCTGCTCGGCAATGCCGTACTGCTCGTCCTGTACCTGATGCTGTTCGCACGCGGCTTCTTCATTGCGGCAGGCGCGCCGACGTTCTTCGCGCGGCTACTCGCCGGGGCGATCACGCTCATCTTCTTCACCTATGCGTTCGTGAACATGGGGATGGTAAGCGGCATCCTCCCGGTGGTCGGCGTGCCGCTGCCGCTCGTGTCGTACGGAGGCACCGCGCTGGTGACGCTGTTCCTCGGCCTGGGCATACTGATGAGCATCCATAAGCACCGGAAGCTCGTGCAGTCGTGAGCGCCGGAGAGAAAAACAGGAAGGTCGCGCTCTGCGCGATCGCTGCGATCGTGGCCGGATGCGCGAGCGTGCCGAGCGCGCCGCGCATCGAGCGCGAAGTGAAGGCGCCGGCGACGACGACACCCGCGCCGCCGCGTCGCGGCGGCGGCTATTACCTGGACGACGGCCCCGGTGACAGCCCGTCACCCGAACTCGATCGCATCGCCGACGCGGAGCCGCGCGTCGAGGTCTTGCACCGGTTCGCGAACAGCCCTTATGTGGTGTTCGGGCGCCAGTACGTACCCGAACGCGAGGTGCGGCCGCTCAAGCAGCGCGGCGTCGGGAGCTGGTACGGGCGCAAGTTCCACGGCCAGAAGACCGCGAGCGGCGAGCTCTACGACATGTACGCGATGACCGCCGCTCATCCCACGCTCCCGATCCCGAGCTATGCGCGCGTCACCAGCGCCGCGAACGGCCGCTCGGTCATCGTGCGCGTCAACGACCGCGGCCCGTTCCTGCACAACCGCGTGATCGACCTCTCGTACGCCGCGGCGTGGAAGCTCGGGTACATCGAGCAGGGTAGCGCGCTCGTCGAGATCGAGACCCTCCTGTCCGATCGCACGCTGGTGGTCAGCCCGCTGGTGGTCAGCCCGCTGGTGGTCAGCCCCCTCCTCGCGGCCGCCCCGTCGCAGTGGCCAGAGCGCGGGGCCATCGTGCCGCGCGCGGCGGAGGCGCCGCCGCCGGAAGCCACGCGCGTCCCGGTCGAGGCGGAGCCGGGCGGCATTTACCTGCAGCTCGGCGCATTCGCGGACCGCGACAACGCCGAGAACTTCCGCGCCCGACTCGCGCTCGAGTTCACGACGCTCGACCGGCCGGCCGAGGTGTACCGCAAGGACGGCATTTTCCGCCTCCACGTCGGTCCCTACCGGACGCGCGCGGACGCGCTGGCAGCCGCAGACCGCCTGAAGGACGCACTCGACGTGAAGCCGCACGTGGTCGTGCGCTGACGGGGCTCGATTCCCAGAGGGCGGCGAGGAGGCTGCTGCTATAATTTGCGCCCGCTGAAGCCGCTGGTTTCCTGCCCGTTGGTTCCCGCCCGCTGGTTCTTGCCCATTCGTTCCCGCACACACCCTCGATGCTGCTCCGATTCCTCGCGCTGCTCTTCTTACTCGCTCCCCTTGCGCGCGCCGATGCGCCGCCGCCTCCGCCGATCGCCGCGCGCGCCTGGCTCCTGGTCGACCTGGCGAGCGGGCAGCCGATTGCCGCGCAGAACGCCGACGAGCGCGTCGAGCCCGCGTCCCTCACTAAGCTGCTGACGGCATACCTGGTCTTCGATGCGTTAAAGAAGAAGGCGATTCAGCCCGAGCAGACGGCGCCGGTCTCCCAGCGCGCGTGGAAAGCCGGCGGCTCGCGCATGTTCATCGAGCCGCGCAAGCCGGTCACCGTCGACGAGCTGCTGCGCGGGATGATCGTCCAGTCGGGCAACGATGCGACCGTCGCCCTCGCCGAGCTCGTCGCGGGCTCGGAGGAGATTTTCGCGCAAATGATGAACCGCGAGGCCCAGCGGCTCGGAATGAAGAACTCGAGCTTCGTCAATGCGAGCGGCTGGCCGGACGCCAAGCACTACTCGACGGCGCGCGATCTCGCCGTGCTCGCAGGCGCGCTGATCCGCGACTTTCCCGAGTACTACACGCTCTACGCGACGAAGGAGTACCGCTACAACAACATCACCCAGCCCAACCGCAACCGTCTGCTGTGGCTCGATCCGAATGTGGACGGCGTGAAGACCGGCTACACGGAAACCGCGGGCTACTGCCTGATCGCGTCGGCAAAGCGCGGTCCGCGCCGGCTTTTGTCGGTCGTGCTCGGCACGAACTCCGACGGCTTGCGCGCGCAGGAGAGCCAGAAGCTGCTCAACTACGGCTTCCAGTTCTACGAGGTCGTGCGGCTGTACGAGAGGGGGCAGGAGGTGAGCCGGCTGCGCGTGTGGAAAGGCGCGGCGAACGAGCTTCGGGCCGGCGCGCCGGCCGACCTCAACCTCGTACTGCCGCGCGGCGATGCGCAGAAGCTCAAGGCGGACCTGGTGAGCGAGCAGCCGCTGCTCGCTCCGGTGAGCGCCGGCCAACGCGTCGGGACGATCAAGGTGTCGCTCGACGGCAAGTCGATGGGCGAGTATCCGGTCGTCGCACTCGAGTCGGTCGGGGTCGCCGGCATACTCGGGCGCGCGTGGGACAGCATGCGGTTGTGGCTCAAGTGAGCCCGGGGGAGAGCGCCGTGGATGAGATCGTCTACCTGAACGGAGAGTACGTGCCGCTCGCCGAAGCGAAGATCCCGGTGCTCGACCGCGGCTTCATCTTCGGCGACGGTGTCTACGAGGTGATCCCGGCGTACGGTCGCGCGCTCTTCCGGCTGCGGGAGCACCTCGGGCGGCTCGACCACAGCCTGCGCTCGATCCGGATCGCCAACCCGTACGACGCAGCGGAGTGGAGCGCGCTCCTCGAGCGCGTCGTCGCGCGCAACCCCTGGGAGGACCAGAGCGTCTACCTTCAGGTGACACGCGGCGTCGCGCCGCGCACGCAGGAGTTCCCGAAGGGCGACGTGCGCCCGACGGTGTTCGTCATGTCGAGCCCGCTAAAGATGCCGACCGCCGAGCAGCGCGCGAACGGCGTCGCGGTGGTGACGCGCGACGACTACCGCTGGCAGCGCTGCGACATCAAGTCGGTGTCGCTGCTCGCGAACTGCCTGCTGCGCCAGGAAGCCGAGGACGCAGGCGCGGTCGAGACGATCCTCATCCGCGACGGCAACGTCAAGGAAGCCTCGACCTGCAACGTCTTCCTGGTAAAGAACGGCCTGATCCTGAACCCGCCCAAGGACCACCTGATCCTGCACGGCATCACCTTCGACCTCGCGCTCGAGCTGGCGGACGAGGCCGGGCTGCCGCTCGAGACGCGGGAGGTGAGACGCGAGGAGCTCTTCGAAGCCGACGAGGTATGGCTCTCGTCGTCGGCGCGCGAAGTCCTGCCGGTCACACTGGTCGATGGCAAGCGCATCGGGAGCGGCAAGCCGGGACCCGTGTACGCGCGCATGTACCAGCTGTTCCAGGACTACAAGGCGCGCACGCGCGCGCAGGCCCATGCCTGAGCAGGACGCCTCGACGCTGCTCGCCTTCCCGTGCGACTTCCCGATCAAGGTGATGGGCAAGCGCCAGGCGGCTTTCGCACAGACGATGGTGGACATCGTGAAGCGGCACGCGCCGGACTTCGATCCGGCGAGCCTCGAGATGCGCGCCAGCCGCGAGGCGACCTATCTTTCGCTCACGCTCACCATCCGCGCGACCTCGCGCGAGCAGCTCGATGAGCTCTATCGCGAGCTTTGCGACCATCCGATGGTCACGATGGTGCTTTGAGGCGCGGAGAGGAAAGCGTGAACGGCGAGCTTGCGGCGAGCGCCGGCAGCGACGCGCGAAGCACGCCGGACGTTGCTCGTTTCCCGCTTCCCGTTTCGCTCGCGGTGCGCCGCATGGGCGTGACCGCGTACGCCGATGCGTACGACGCGATGCGCGAGTTCACCGCTGGGCGCAACGCGGACACGCCTGACGAGCTCTGGCTCCTCGAGCACCCGCGCATCTACACGCTGGGGCAAGCCGGCAAGCCGGAACATCTGCTGCACGACAACGGAATTCCGGTCGTGCGCGTCGATCGCGGCGGACAGATCACCTATCACGGTCCCGGGCAGGTCGTGGCGTACGCGCTGCTCGACCTGCGGCGGCGCGGCCTCACCGTGAAGCGGCTCGTCGGGCTGCTCGAGCAGGCGGTGATCGACCTGATTGCGGCGCATGGCGTGGCGGGCACGAGACGCGCCGGCGCGCCGGGGGTGTACGTCGACGGCGCGAAAGTCGCCGCGCTCGGCCTGCGGGTGCGCGGCGGGTGCTGTTATCACGGGCTCGCGCTCAACGTCGACATGGACCTCGCGCCTTTCGCTGACATCAGCCCGTGCGGCTACGCAGGGCTCGCGGTGACGCAGCTCGGCGACCTGGGGATCCGGCTGTCGACGGCGGACGCCGCGGATGCGCTCGCGACGCGGCTCGCCGACGCCTTCGGCAGGAACCAGCACTGAGACCTCTGGCAGGGAGAAAGAAGTTGGCACTCGTCCTCGGCTTTTGTTCTTCGCACGACGCCTCGGCCTGCGCGTTCCGGGACGGCGAGATGGTCGCGGCCATTTCCGAGGAGCGGCTCTCGCGGATCAAGACCGACGGCAATCGCTTGCCGGAGCTCGCGATCGACGCGGTGCTCAAGATGGCCGGCGCAACGCGCCGCGACGTCGACCACATCGCGATGACCTATAACCACGTCCCGGAGCGGTACTGCCGCCGGACGACGCTGCGCAAGGAAGTGGAGCGCCGCCTGTCCCGAGTCGCAAAGAAGCTCACCGGCCGGCGCAAGGAGACGCAGTACTTCCTGAACGAGGTCCTTCGCCACATTCGTGACGTCGAGCCGGGCAAGCGCTTCGACGATTTCTTCCGCCGCAGCGTCTTTCTCAAGGGCGAGGGATTCCGTCCCAAAACGCAGATCCATTTCGTCGACCATCACCTCACGCACGCGGCAGCAGCGGCGTTCTACAGCGGCGCCAAGGAGGCCGCCGTCGTCACGATGGACGGCGAGGGCGACCTCGGCATGCACCACACCTCGAGCGTCTTTGCGGACGGGCGGCTGCGCTGCCTGCACCTGTCGGACGCGCCGGGCACGTCCACGGGCTTCTTCTACATGGACGTCACCGAGCTGCTCGGTTTTCGCCCGCTGCGCCACGAGGGCAAAGTCCTCGGGCTCGCCGCGTTCGGCGATTCGAAGCCGCTCTACGACGCATTCAAGCGCGCGCTCCGGATCTCGCCCGACGGCAAGGGATTCGAATCCGATTTCTCAAACATGGAGCGCGCGATCGACAAGCGCAAGGCCTACATCGCCGCCGCGATCAAAGGGCATTCGCGCGAAAACGTCGCCGCGGCGGCGCAGACCGTGTTCGAGGAGGCCATCGTCGGCGTCGTGCGCAACTTCATGCGCGAGACCGGCCAGCGGCGCCTGGCGGTCAATGGCGGGGTGTTCGCCAACGTCAAGCTCAACCAGCGGCTCGCGGCGCTGCCCGAAGTGGAGCGGCTGTTCGTCTATCCGGGCATGTCGGACACGGGGAACAGCGTCGGTGCGGCGGTGATGGTGCTCGACAAGCTGGATCCGGGATACCTGACGCGGAGTGCACACGCACTACGCGATGTCTACCTTGGACCGGGCTTCACGAACGCGGAGATCCAGGCCGAGCTCGACCGCCGCGGCCTAAAGTACGAGCGGCTCGATGACAACGCGCTCGTCGAGCGCACGGCACAAGCAATCCACAAGGGCGTCGTGGTGGGTTGGTTCCAGGGTCGCATGGAGTTCGGCCCGCGCGCGCTCGGCAACCGCTCCATGATCGCGCGCGCAACCGAGGCGAGCATCAACAAGAGTCTCAACGACCGCCTCGACCGCACCGAGTTCATGCCGTTCGCGCCGAGCGCGCTCGCCGAGTACGCCGACGAGCTGTTCGAGAACGTCGAGCCCGGCCGCCACACCGCCGAGTTCATGACCATCACGTACGACGTGAAGAAGCACTGGCACGAGAAGATCCCGGCGGTGGTGCACGTCGACGGCACGGCGCGGCCGCAACTCGTGCGCAAGGATCGCAATCCGCTTTACTGGCGCGTGATCGACCGCTATCGCCAGCTCTCGGGCATCCCGCTCGTGCTGAATACGAGCTTCAACGTGCACGAAGAGCCGATCGTGTGCCAGCCGAAGGAGGCGGCGCAGGCGCTGGTCGACAACCGCATCGACTGCCTGGCGATCGGCAGCTTCTGGGCGGATTACCAGCCGGGGAAAGCGTAAGCTACACGCGCATGAGCAGCGTAGCCGACAGCAAGCAGAGGGGCGCGGCCAAGACGGCGCGCATCCCGATCAAGGTCGTCCCGGCCGCGCCGCTCCGCAAGCCGGAGTGGATCCGGGTAAAGGCGCCGGGCGCCGGCTCGCGCTTCCACGACATCAAGCGCATCCTGCGCGAGCACCGGCTGCACACGGTGTGCGAAGAGGCCTCGTGCCCGAACATCGGCGAGTGCTTCGGCAAGGGCACCGCGACCTTCATGATCATGGGCGACAAGTGCACCCGGCGTTGCCCGTTCTGCGACGTGGGCCACGGCCGGCCCGACCCGCTCGACCCCGAGGAGCCGGTCAACCTCGCGAAAACGATTGCTGCGCTGGGGCTTTCCTATGTCGTGATCACCAGCGTCGACCGGGACGACCTCCGCGACGGCGGGGCGCAGCACTTCGTCGACTGCATCCGCGCGGTTCGGGAACATTCGCCCGCGACGGCGATCGAAGTCCTGGTGCCCGATTTCCGCGGTCGGCTGGACCGGGCGCTCGACGTGCTCGACGCCGCGCCTCCCGACGTGATGAACCACAACCTCGAAACCGTGCCACGCCTGTACCGACAGGCCCGTCCCGGCTCGGACTACGCCCAGTCGCTGCGGCTCCTCAAGGACTTCAAGGCGCGGCACCCGGCCGTCCCGACGAAGTCGGGGCTGATGGTCGGCCTGGGCGAGACCGACGAGGAGATTCTCGCGGTGATGCGCGACCTGCGCTCGCATGACGTGGGCCTGCTCACGATCGGCCAGTATCTGGCGCCCTCGGCGCATCATCTGCCGGTCGCGCGCTACGCGCATCCGGACGTGTTCGCGATGTTCGAGCGCGCGGCGCAGGCAATGGGGTTCAGGCACGCCGCGACCGGTCCGATGGTGCGCTCGAGTTACCACGCCGACCAGCAGGCGCATCGGGCCGGCGTGGTCTGACGCGCCACGGCTGCGCAGCAGGCTCCGAAGGAGGCAGGCATGGCGGTGACTCACGGATTGCGACGCGCGGTCACGCTCGCCGCCGCGTTCTTCGGCTGCGCGTTCGGCGTCGCTGCGGCCGGGCCGGTCTCGGTCGATACGCCCGCGCCGGTACTCGATGTCCGGCTCGTCAACGGCAAGCTCGTCAAAGCGCGGGACCTGCGCGGCAAGGTCGTCGTCACGATGATCTGGGCGACGTGGAGCCCGGCGGCGCGCATGCAGCTCGGCGAGCTGCAGGGGCTCTACACGACCGATCGAGGCAAGGGCCTCGAGGTCCTTGCCCTGTCCATCGACGAGAGCATCGGCGAAGTGCGCGAGTTCTGGCGTGCGCACGCCTACACGATGCCGGTGGCGATGCGCAGCGACGCGTTCTTCGACCACTACGGCCGCGTCACCACCACGCCAATGTACTACGTCGTGGACCGCAGAGGCGTCCTGCGGCACCGAGTCGCGGGCACGATTGCGCCCGACAAGCTCGCGGCGCTTCTGAACTCCCTGCTCGCCGAAGCGCCGCCGTCTGAGCGCGTCGCAGGGCATTGATCGACACGGAAGGAACCCGGCCATGCGGATCTCGGTCGTCGCCCTCGGACTTATCGCCGGCCTGGTCATCGGCGCGTCGGCGGGCGCGCAGTCGCTCGCGAGCCTCAGCAACCAGGACGCCGCCACCGGCCTCAAGGACGTTTTATCTCAGGGTGCGGCGAAGGCGGTGAGTCAGCTGGGGGGTGCCGGCGGCTTCCTCGACAACGCTAAAGTGAAGATCCCGCTGCCCGACTCGATCAAGCGCGTCGAGAGCGGGCTGCGGATGGTCGGCATGGGCAAGCAGGCGGACGAGCTCGTCGTCAGCATGAACCGCGCCGCGGAGATGGCGGTAAAGGAGGCGACGCCGGTCCTGACCGAGTCCATCAAGAAGATGAGCGTCCAGGACGCGAAGGGCATCCTCACCGGAGGCGACGACGCGGCGACGCAGTACTTCCGGCGCACCACCTCTGAACAGCTCACGCAGCGGTTCCTGCCGATCGTGAAGACGATGACCGCGAAGGTGAAGCTTGCTGAGCAGTACAACAACCTCGCCGGACAGGCGGCAAGCTTCGGCCTGGTGAAGCAGGAAGACGCGAACATCGACAACTACGTGACGCGCAAGGCGCTCGATGGGCTCTACCTCGTGATCGCCGAGCAGGAGCGCGCGATCCGCAAGGATCCGGTCGGCGCGGCGACCGGAATGGCGCAGAAAGTGTTCGGGCTGCTCGGAAAGTGAGGCGTTAGTGCGCCTCGTCCCAGTTCCGCCCCACGCCGACGTCGACGACGAGCGGCACGCGTAGGCTCGCCACCCCTGACATCAGCTCCGACAGCT
>Ga0315278_10006295_pt1 | contig 10785 bp, 6 predicted proteins | sample YL17G06_0_MG_FD_203880 | JGI IMG/M metagenome (GOLD analysis project Ga0315278, IMG submission 203880) | Sediment microbial communities from Yellowstone Lake, YNP, Wyoming, USA - YL17G06_0 | ecosystem: Environmental > Aquatic > Freshwater > Lake > Sediment | place: USA: Wyoming | collected... | reverse complement strand
GTTCAATCTCCGCGCGGACCTCCTGCCAGAAGTTCTCGAGCAGGGCGAGGTATTCATCCCAATGCCGGCGCCCCAGACGCTCCACGTAGGCCGCTTCCAAATCCGCCGCCATCGTGCCCATGTCGGCCGGAGAATGAAGGATGGGAACAAGAATGAGTTGGCGAGCATATTCCACCGTGTCCTCAGCTTCAGACATATCCCAGGCCTTCATTTCAAAGTCGCGGGCTCAGCGGCGATGGAGCCCGTCTTGCCCGCCGGCAAACGAGCGGCGCCGCCAGGCAGGTTGTCTGCAAGGAAGCACATTCAGAAACATGATAGAGACTGAGCGGCAATTAGCTGTCGCGTCAGTCTCTTCAGAACAAAGGGAATGCCCGTCAAAATACCAGACGGTCAAACCCAAACCCCGACCCGCTTGCCTTATCGGAAATCGGCAATCGGGACTTTAGCGACTATTCCGCGGGGGCCGGGAAAAAGGGGAAAAAGGACTATTAAAGATATTAATAGTCTTGTCGATAGATCATATAGGACCTATAATTGATGCGTTAAGACCATGACGCAAACGAGGAACATCCTGAACATGCTTGGCCGGCGACGGCGGGCGCTCGCCATGCCTTACGATGAACTCCAGCGAAGGAGCGGGGTTTCCACCAGCACCTTGAAGCGGGTCTTGCGCGGGGAGGTGACGGCGAGTTTCGCGACGGTGGCCTCCGTTGCTGATTCCCTGGGTGTGGACCTTGGCACCACACATGCCCAGGACGTTACAGCCATGCGCGAACGCCAGGCTCGCGTCAAGGCGCGGAAGCTCATCGCCCTGGTTCAGGGCACCTCTGCCCTTGAAGGCCAGGCGGTCGATGAGTCGGACCGCCGGCTCATGGAGCAGAAGACGGCTGCGCAGTTGTTGGCCGGTTCCGGTCTCAAACTGTGGGGGCGCTGATGGAGAGCTGGCAGACGATCCCCGGCGAGACGCCCATCGACCCATCCGGCCTGCGCCCATCCGTCCGAAAGGCTGTGCATAACCGAGCCCAATTGAACGTTGTGGAGGCCGAGAACATTCGCCTGGCCACCGTCCGGTATCTCGCGGGCGTGCCGTCGCGCAGAGGCGCCCCGTTCACGGTCGACTGGACGCTCAAGGTCCACAAGGAGATGTTCGGCAAGGTCTGGCTGTGGGCCGGGAGGATACGCGGGATAGAGCTGAATCTTGGCTCGCCCGCGTGGCGCGTGCGGACCGACCTTCACGATCTCATGGCGGACCTGCACTGCTGGGAAGGATCGGACATGCCGCTCGTCGAACAGGCCGCGACGCTGCACTACCGGGCGGTCCACATTCATCCCTTCGAGAACGGCAACGGCCGCTGGGCAAGGATGCTGGCGAACATCTGGCTCAAGCAGCACGGCGGGGCGATCACGATGTGGCCGGAACAGGGCATCACGGACTGCACCAGTCCAGTTCGCGACGAGTACATTGAGGCCCTCCAGCAGGCCGATCAAGTCGACATGAACCCCCTGATCGAGTTGCACAAACGTTACGCCGAACCGCCAACGTGATCATCTGCATGTTCCGCCCCGACCCCGCATGAAACGGCAGGGCCTCCCGAAAACCCCGTCCGCTCCGCTTCGTCCCTCCTTCGCCAGGATTTGGCGATTTCGGCGACAGATACCAAAATAGGACTCGTGCTGCCCAGCCGACAACGCCCACACAATCCCTATTTTGGTATCTGTCCCCAATGGCCCGTAGATAAGCTCAGAGACGTTGTTTTTGTACGAGCCTGAAGGGCTCGCAGCGGCTTGGCTGCTCCGCAGGGGCAGCCAGGCCGCGCAGCCCAGGGCAGAGCGAAGCGCCGCCCTGGGTGGTGGAGGTTTTTTGAAACGAGCCCTGAAAGGGCGGCACAAACCGTTGCCGCAGAAAATGTTGCGCCCTTTCAGGGCTTGGTCTGTTTATATGCCCCTGTTACCCAGGGCGGCGCTTCGCTCTGCCCTGGGCTGGGCCGTCCGCCACCCGCCTTACGGCGGGGGCCGACGGCTTTGAGCCTTTCAGGCTCCGGAAAAGGCACCCAAAAGGCTTATCTACGGGCCATTCATTGGTATCTGTTCCCGAAATCCCCAGAAATCCACGAAATCCCGAAATACCAGGATTTTCATTTGTGAGTTGCATCCGGCACTTCAAGGGCGGATAATGACGCCCCAGCAGGGTATGTGTCGGTCCCGATGGACTTGATGGTCCCGATGGACTTGATGGTCCCGATGGTCCCGATAGTCCCGATGGACTTGATGGACCTGGCGCGCTTGTGTTGCGCCGCGGCGCGGAAGGCCCGTCGTTCACTTCTAAATTGTCCGGCGTTTCGCCGGGGATTGGCGCAACCGGGCGGCCCGCTGCCTGAGGGGCCAGGGTCGGGAAAAGAAGGAATCACGATCATGAAGAAGCGGCCAAAGCCCCAAGGCAGCAAGAAAGAATCGCCCAGTATCATCTTCCAAGCCAGACCCAAAGCCAAGCCCCAAGCCAAAGCCAAGCCCAAAGCCAAGTCCCAAACCAAGCCCAAAGCCAAACCGTCCCGGCCGGAGAAGGCACTCTTCCCCATCGTCGGCATCGGCGCCTCGGCCGGGGGGCTGGAGGCCCTGGAGCTGTTCGTGAGGAACGTCCCGCCCAAGAGCGGGATGGCTTTTATCATCGTCCAGCACCTGGACCCGACGCACAAGGGCATCATGGCGGAGCTGCTCCAGCGCGCCACCGCCATGAAGGTCATGCAGGTCAAGGACCGCACCCAGGTCCAGCCGGACTGCGTCTATGTGATCCCGCCGAACAAGGACATGTCGATCCTGCACGGAATCCTGCACCTGCTGGACCCGGTGGCGCCCCGCGGGCTTCGCCTGCCGATTGATTTCTTCTTCCGCTGCCTGGCCGATGACCGGCAGGAGCGGAGCATCGGGGTCATCCTGTCGGGCATGGGCACGGACGGCACGCTGGGTCTGCGCGCCATCAAGGAAAAGGGAGGTGTGGTCTTTGTCCAGGAGCCTTCCTCGGCCAAGTTCGACGGCATGCCCCGCAGCGCCATTGACGCCGGGTTGGCGGATGTGATCGGCCCGGTGGAGATGTTGCCCGGCAAGATCATCGCCTATCTCCAGCACATTCCCCTCATAGCCGCCCCCGGGCTGGCCGAGGAGGACAAGGCCCATAGCGCCTTCGAGAAGGTCGTGATCCTGTTGCGGGCGCAGACGGGCCACGACTTTTCCCTCTACAAGAAGAACACCGTGTATCGCCGGATCGAGCGGCGCATGGGCATCCACCAGATTGACCGGATCGCCGCCTACGTCCGGTTCCTCCAGGAGAATCCCCAGGAGCTGGAGCTGCTGTTCAAGGAGCTTCTGATCGGCGTTACCAGCTTCTTCCGCGACCCGGCGGCGTGGGAACAGTTGAAAACCGAGGTCATCCCGGCGCTGCTGAAAGACCGTCCGCCCGGTCAGGCGCTGCGGATCTGGGTGCCCGCCTGCGCGACCGGGGAGGAAGCCTATTCGCTGGCCATCATCTTCAAAGAGGCGATGGAGCAATTCAAGCCGGCCGGAAAGTATGTGCTCCAGATCTTTGCCACGGACCTGGACCGGGACGCCATCGAGAAAGCCCGCACCGGTATTTACCTGGCCAACATCGCCGCGGATGTGTCGCCGGAGCGGCTGGGGCGGTTCTTCGTCCAGGTGGATCGCGGCTACCAGGTCAGCAAGCCCATCCGGGAGACGGTGATCTTCGCGCCGCAAAACGTCATCATGGACCCGCCCTTCACCAAGCTCGACCTGGTGAGCTGCCGGAACCTGCTCATCTACCTGATGCCGGAGTTGCAGAAGAAGCTCCTGCCGCTTTTTCACTACAGCCTGAATCCCGGCGGCGTTCTGTTCCTGGGCAGCGCCGAGACCATCGGCGGAGGTACCGACCTCTTCGCGCCGCTGGAGGGCAAATCGCGGTTTTACCGACGGGTCGAATCCGGCCTGCGGACGGAGCCGTTCGAGTTTCCCGGCTCGTTCACGCTCGCCCGGACGGCCGCGCCGCCGCCGCCGGCATTGAAACCGCCGGCCAACCTCCAGGCGCTGGCCGAGCAACTGCTCTTGCAGCGGTATTCCCCGGCGGCCGTGCTGGCCAACGAAAATGGCGACATCATCTTCATAAGCGGGCGGACGGGCAAATACCTGGAGCCTGCGGCCGGTAAAGCCAACTGGAACCTCTTTGCCATGGTCCGCGAGGGCCTGCGCTACGCTCTGGGCGATGCCTTCCGCAAGGCGGTCCGGCAGAAAGACGCGGTCACCCACAAGAATGTGAAGGTTGGGACCAATGGCGGCGTGCTGGCCGTGGACCTCACCGTTCAGGCCATCGCCGAGCCGGAGGCGCTGCGGGGCTTGGTGATGGTCGTCTTTACGGACGTGGCCACGCCCCCGGCAACGAAAGAGCCGGCCAAAGGCTCCCACGCCGGCAGGGCCCGGGTGGCGGCACTCGAGCGGGACCACAAGCAAGCCCTCCAGGAGTTGCAGAACACCCGCGAAGAGATGCAGACCTTCCAGGAAGAAGCCAAGTCCGCCAACGAGGAAATGCAGTCCACCAACGAGGAACTCCAGTCCACCAACGAGGAACTGACCACCTCCAAGGAAGAGATGCAGTCCATGAACGAGGAGCTTCAGACGCTCAACGCCGAACTGCAACACAAGGTGGGGGGCCTGTCCCAGCTCAACAACGACCAGAAAAACCTGCTCGACAACACGGACATCGGCATCGTGTTCCTGGACGCCGCGCTTTGCGTGCGGCTGTTCACGGCCGGATCGAACCGGGTTTTCAAGCTCATCCCGGGCGACGTGGGGCGGCCGATCACGGATATCGTCTCGGAACTGGAATACCCGGCACTGGCCGAGGACATGCGCGAGGTGCTGCGGACGCTGGTCGCTCACGAGCAATCGGTCGCCATGCGCGACGGGCGCCGGTTCCACGTGCGCATCATGCCCTACCGCACCCTGGAAAACATGATTGACGGCGTGGTCATCACCATGGTGGACATCACCGCGATTGGGCGGGTGGAGGAGGCGCTGCGGAAGGCCAATGATGAGTTGCTCCATCTGGCGGTGGTCGTGCGCGATTCGCACGATGCCATCACCGTGCAGGACCTGAACGGCTGCACCATCGCCTGGAACCCGGGAGCGGCGAGGATGTACGGTTGGAGTGAAGCCGAGGCGCTGGCGATGAACGTCCGCGACCGGATCCCGGAGGGGTTGCGAGAGGAAGCGTTGGCCAAGCTGCATCAGCTTAGCCTGGCTGAAATTCTGAAGCCGTATCGGACAAAACGGATCGCCAAAGATGGCGCCGTCGTGGAGGTCTGGATGACCGCCACCGCGTTGGTGAACGAGGCCGGGCGGATGTATGCGATTGCGACCACGGAAAGGGCGAGAGAATCAAAGATTGGTCGAACGAAGGAGGCGCATAATGAAGACCAAGGGTAAGCGGCCCCGCGACGCCGCCGAGCTGCGCCGTCTGGCGGAGCGGCGCCTGCAAGAGCGAAAGGCCGAAAAGGCCCAGCCGCCGACGGAGCAGGACACGCGGCGGCTGCTCCACGAGTTGCAGGTCCACCAAGTCGAGCTGGAGATGCAGAACGAGGAGCTGATCGCGGCCCGCTCGGAGGTCGAGGCCGTGCTGGAACGATACACGGACCTGTACGATTTCGCGCCGGTGGGCTACTTCACCCTGGACCTCGACGGGGCCATACGCCAGGTGAACATCACGGGGGCAAGCCTCCTGGGGATTGAACGGTCCAAACTGGTCCGCCACGGTCTGGGGCGGTTTGTCGCGCCCGACGACCTCAATCATTGGGACCGGCATCTTCTGAGCGTGCTGCACTCGGATGAGAAGCATACCTGCGAGTTGGCGCTCAAACGGGAGGATGGTTCCACGTTCTTCGCCCGGTTGGACAGCATCCGGTTGGACCGGCCTGCCCAGGAGGCCGGGGACGGCGGCACAGGCCCCGCGATCCGTGTGACGATGAGCGACATCACCGACCTCAAACGGGCACATGGGAAGCTGACGGAGGCCTTGGCGCAACTGGTCCGTTCCAATAGGGAACTGGAGAGCTTCGCGTATAGCGTCTCGCATGATCTGAGGGGTCCCCTCATCACGGTCACCTGCTTCCTCGGGAGGCTGGCGAAGGACAGCGAACAGGGCAACGCCAAGGCGATGCACTCGGACCTTGCCTATATCGGCGAGGCAATCACGAAGATGGACCGGCTGCTGCACGACCTGCTGGAGCTGTCCCGGATCGGCCGTGTGGTCGGCGCCCTGGAGGATGTGCCGCTGACGGAGCTGGCACGCGAGGTTGCCGACCTGCTTGCCGGGCCCATTGCCGAGCGAGGGGTTCGGGTCGAGATATCGCCGGACCTTCCCACGGTGTATGGCGAACGTGCCAGGCTGACGCAGTTGTTGATGAACCTGCTCGACAACGCGGTGAAGTTCATGGGCGAACAACCTGACCCGCAAGTAAAGATCGGCGTCAGGCCCGATGGTGAAGAGACGGTCTGCTACGTCCGTGACAACGGCATCGGCATCGAGGCTCGACACAAAGACACGGTCTTCGGCCTGTTTCAACAGTTGGATCCGAGTCGGGGCGGAACCGGGATTGGGCTTGCCGTCGCCAAGCGCGTCGTTGAGGTGTACGGCGGGCGGATTTGGCTCGAGTCGGACGGTCCCGGCAAGGGCAGCACCTTCTGTTTCACGCTGGCCCGGAAAGCGGAGCCTGTCGGATAGTGCTCTGTCAGCAATGATTTGATTGATCGTGGTGAATGGATTGATTCGTGCCACACCCAAGTCCGCCACGGCGGATTTGCTTGGGGGTATCCCCAATGGCCCGTAGATAAGGTTTTGAGTTCCGGCCCCAAGAGCCCAAGGGGCTCACTTCACCCCGGCCGTGTTCGACAACGTCAGCACCCTCCGGCCCCAAGAGCCCAAGGGGCTCACACAGCCTAGCCCAGGGCAGAGCGAAGCGCCGCCCTGGGTGGCGGATGTTCCTGTAATGAGCCCTGAAAGGGCGGCACAAGTTCTTGCCGCAATGAGTGTTGCGCCCTTTCAGGGCTTGGGTTATAATATGGTTCTGTTACCCAGGGCGGCGCTTCGCTCTGCCCTGGGCTAGGCTGTTAAAGCCCTTCGGGCTGAAAAAGGAAGAGCCTAAAGGCTTATCTTCGGGTCATTGGGGGGTGTCCCGGAGAGCACCCCCAAGCCGCAAATCCGCCGAGGCGGACAGCTTGGGTGTGGCACGAGCCCCATCAATTGAGGTGTGACGGAGCACTCTAGTGTGCCGTCAAGATCGAAATTGCGGGTGCGTGTGTTTTGGACGCGGCGTTTGCGACCACGTGGCCGCTGAACACAGCAGCCATGGCACCCGCAAAATCAAGGTTGACGGTACACTAGTAATTTTCCTCACAAACCCCCCGGGCTGTTAAAGGCGGCCCCGCCAAGTGCCGAAAGAGGAGCAAGGTCGGGTAGGGTCGGGCACCGAACGGAGGATAGAAGGATGCGGTGTCTGAGGATTCTCTTGGCCGAGGACGACCCGGCACACCAGGAACTCCTGCAACGCGAGCTCACCTCTCATCGTCCCTGTGTGGATGTCCGAATAGTCGCGACGGGGGCCGAATTCGAGAAGGCGGTCCGCAACCAGCGATTCGACTGCGTGATCGTCGACTACAAGTTGCCCGATGCCACGGCGGATGAGCTTCTCCAGGCCGTCAGCCGGGACCTGCGCGGCACCCCGGCGCTGGTAGTCTCCAGCAATGAGACCCAGCAGATCGCCGTCGCGAGCATCCGAAGCGGCTCCGTGGACTTCGTGCCCAAGACCGAGGCGATGCGAGGTCATGTGCTCTGGGACCGGGTCCGGGAAGCCACGCGTAAGGCGCAGAGAAGAGCAGCCGAGCAACAGAGGATCGAGCGGCGGCAGAAGGAGTTGACCCATCTGGCGGACACGGACCAGTTGACCGGATTGCCCAACCGCCGCTACCTCGACCGCCAGCTTGCGTCCAACGCCTACGAGCGCGACCGCCGCCGCGAGATGTCCTGCATCATGATGGACATCGATCACTTCAAGCGGATCAACGACGTCCGCGGCCACGCCGCCGGCGACGTCGTGCTGCGAGAGATCGCCGAACTGCTCGGCAAGGGCCTCTCCGGCGGCGACGTGGCGATACGCTGGGGCGGGGAGGAGTTCGTCATCTTCCAAAGCTCAACCAACCTGGGCGAAGCCTGGATCTGGGCCGATGAGTTCAGGAACCGGGTCGCGCAAATCCCCTTCCGCACCGACGGGACGGACTTCGGCGTGACGGTGAGCCTTGGCGTCGTCAGCTTTCCGACGGCGAAGATGGGCCATGAGATGATCGATCTTGCCGACCAGGCGATGTACCTGGCCAAGAACCACGGGCGCGATCGCGTCTGCACCTGGCCCATGGTGGCTGTGGATCACGCCCTGACCGAAGCGATATGCGGCGGCTGGACGAGCCCGGCCCAACAACGGCTTGAGTTCCTCACCCGCTGCGACGACATCCTCGGGCCGACGCAGAAGGAGCACGTCACCCAGCACTGTCTGGAGGTCAAACAGATGGGCGAAAACCTGGCCGAGGTTATGGGTCTGGCCCAGGACGAACTGAGACAAATCCAAATGGCGGGACTGCTTCATGATGTCGGCAAGTCCGTGATTCCCGAGGAGCTTCTAGCCCAACGGGAGCCCCTGACCAAGGCACAGTGGGCGGTCATGCGCCAGCATCCGGACCACAGCGCGGACATCAGCTTGCGGCTGGGGATCGACCAGGACACGGCGGCGTGTGTTCGCCAGCACCATCGTCCCTGGCGCGGGGGCTCCAGCGTTTCCGTGGCGGCGAAGGTGATCTGCGTGGCCGACGCCTTGGCGGCGATGATGTCCGACCGCGCGTACCGGCCTGCCCGTTCGGCCGTGGAGGCATTGGCGGAGCTTCGACGGGGGGCCGGATCGCAGTTCGACCCGGCGGTGGTGTCGGCGGCCCATTTTGTCCGGCCGCTCTTCGCGGGCAGGGCCGCGTGACCGACTGTGCGCCGGCCCGCGCAAGACAACGGGCGGACCCGAAGGCCCGCCCGTCTGGTTTTGTTCCGGCCGGGATGTCACTCGGGCGGCGGTTGTTATTCAAGTCAACTTCCACGTTGCCGATTGGTAACAAGGATGCGCGGGACAGTACGGTGGTGCAGGCTCGCCCAGGCGTTGCCATACGGTGGCCGCGCGTGCAGTCGGGAAGCGGTCTTGGAGCAAGCAACTTGGCGTTGAGAGGTCCAGAATGAACATTACGGAACATCGCCAGGGCGGGGCGGTGGTGCTTCGGCCGGCAGGGGCCATCACCGGTGCGGATGCCGACCGGCTTGGCCAGCGCCTTGCGGATGTGCTTGAAGGCTCTGGCGTGCGGGTTGTCGTGGACATGGCCAGAGTGACGCTTCTGGACAGCCGGGCGCTGGAGGTGCTGGTCGAGGCGACGGAGAAACTTATCCGCGGCGGCGAGGCGCTGATCCTGGTTTCGGCGAATGGCGTTGTTCGCGAAGTCCTTGAACTAACAGATGTTGCCTCGTTATTCGAGCAATATGACGACCTTGACGCCGCCATGGGGAGTCGGGCATGAGGCCATCGCAGCGCAGAGTTCGGATTGGCGACGCCCTCGTCGAGGGTGGGCTGATTACCAGCGAGCAGCTCGCGCAGATTCTTGATGAGCAGAAGCAGACCGGGCAGTTTCTCGGCCAGATGCTTGTCGAGAAGAAGTTGGTCACCGGGCAGGCCATTATTGCGGCGTTGTCCAAGCTGATGGGCATTCGCGGCTGCCAGTTGCGGCGGGGGCTGTTTGACGGGCAGCTTCTGGACCTCATCGGCCGGGAGGAGGCCAAGCGGCTTAAAGTCCTGCCGATGTTCAAGATACGCGACATGTTGACGGTTGCGATGGCCGAACCGCAGTCGCTGCCGAGCATTGACAGGCTCCGTCAGGTGACCGGCTGTAACATTAGGCCGGTTCTGGCTTTGGAGAACGAGATCATTGCGGCGATAGACGCCAGCGCCAATTCGGTCCCGGCTGAGGGCTTCCTGAGCACCGGCGAGGGCGAGAAAGTCGAGTACGTCGAAAGCGAGCCCGATGATGACGCCGGGCTTGGCGACCTGGAGAGCACCGAGGCCAGCAGTCCGGTGGTCAGCCTGGTTAACCGTGTTCTCCTTCGTGCCATAAAGGACACCGCCAGCGACGTTCACATCGAGCCGGACATGAAGGCAACGCGGATCCGCTATCGTGTTAACGGCGTTCTGCGGGACCTGATGCGACCGCCGGCCGGGATGCACTCGGCCATTGTCTCTCGCGTTAAAGTATTCGGACGCATGGACATAGCCGAGCGGCGGCTGCCCCAGGAAGGGCGCGCGCGCCTCCAGGCCGAGGGCCGGGAGATCGACCTGCGGATATCGTCAATGCCGACGGTTCTCGGCGAGAAGATAGTCATTCGCATCCTGGACAAGCAGCGGTTGAGCGTCCGGCTGGAGAGCCTTGGTTTCCGCCAGCGGCCGCTGGAGTCGTTCCTGTCGATTCTTCGCCGGCCTTACGGGCTGGTGCTGGTGACCGGCCCGACCGGCAGCGGCAAGACGACGACTTTGTACTCCGCCCTGAGCGTGCTTCGAAGCCCGGAGCGCAACATCATGACCGTCGAGGACCCGGTGGAATACCAGTTGGACCTGGTAAACCAGATCCAGGTCCAGGAGTCGATCGGGATGACCTTCACCCGCGCACTTC
>Ga0315278_10006294_pt1 | contig 10785 bp, 11 predicted proteins | sample YL17G06_0_MG_FD_203880 | JGI IMG/M metagenome (GOLD analysis project Ga0315278, IMG submission 203880) | Sediment microbial communities from Yellowstone Lake, YNP, Wyoming, USA - YL17G06_0 | ecosystem: Environmental > Aquatic > Freshwater > Lake > Sediment | place: USA: Wyoming | collected... | reverse complement strand
CTGACTGGATTCGCCCATTTCGTGCTCGGCCGCAGCCCGAGCATCGAACCGCTCGGGGAGGACGACCTGACGGAGCTTCGGCAGGCCACGCTCGACCCGGAGACCGGCCGCCTCCGCGCGGCGGTTCGCGAGCGCTTCTACGAGGCAAATCCCGTCCCTCGCGGATTTGTGGATTTCAGCCTGCGCCGCTTCGAGGAAGAATTCTTGGCCGTTTTGCCGGACCGGCCGATCGATCCGCGGTTCGTGACTTGCTTGATGATCCGCCCGCGGCGTGGCCGGCTGCGCCCCCACCCGTCGCCGCTCCGTGCGCCGTGAGCGTCTGAACCCAGGGGCGAGCCGCGAGCTTTGCCCGCACGCGCCGAGCTGCGTTCCCTGCCCGCTTCGCGGGCGTCCATACCGCGAGCAGCTCGCTCGGAAGCGCCGACGCGTCGAGGAGGCGCTGTCCGCGTATCCCGGCCTGCGCGACGCGCGGATCGAAGACGTGATCGGATCTCGCGATCTCTTCGGATATCGCAACGTCGCCAAGCTCGCGGTCCGCGCGGGGCGCGACGGTCGACTCCGCGCGGGGGTGTACGCCCCGGGCAGCCACCGCCTAGTGGATGCCGAGCGCTGCGCCGTGCAACACCCAGCCCTCACGGAAGTCGTGGTCTCCGCGCTCGAGGAAGCCGGGACGCTCGGGATCGAGGCATACGACGAGCGGCGCGGTACGGGAGAGCTCCGTTACCTCGTCGCCCGCTACAGCGCGTGGATGCGGCGGGTCGTGCTCGTACTGGTGAGCGCGTGTGCCGACGACCGCACGTTGCGGGAGCTCTGCCGCCGGCTCGTGCGTCGCTGCCATTCGCTCGGAGGCGTCGTCTACAATCACAATCCCGCCCCCGGCAACGTGATTCTGGGGCGACGGTTCGCGACGCTGCGCCCTCCTGCGGAGCTCGTCGAGCGGATCGACTTCCTGAAGCTTCAGGTGGGTCCGGCCTCGTTCCTGCAATCGAACGTCTGGACCGCCCGGCGGATCTACGAGACGGCGCTCGAGTGGGCTGCGCCCAGCGGGGCGGATCGAGCGCTCGACCTCTTCTGCGGCATCGGCCCGCTTTCGTTTTACCTGGCGACCCGCGCGAAAGCGGTCGTCGGCATCGAAGAGTCGCCGGCGGCGGTGCGTGACGCCCGCTCGAACGCGCGCCGCAACCGCGTCCACAACGCGCGCTTCGAGGAGGGGCTTGCCGAAGACGTCTTGCCACGCGTCCGCGAGCGCGTCGGGCGGCTCGACGTCGTCACGCTGAATCCCACCCGCAAGGGGGCGTCACGAGCCGTGCTCGAGCAGATCGCTGCGCTGGAGCCGCGGCGCATCATCTACGTCTCCTGCGATGCCGCCACGCTGGCTCGCGATCTCGACCGTCTCACCGGCTTCGGCTACCGAGCCCTGCGGCTCCAGCCGTTCGACATGCTGCCGCAGACCGAGCACGTGGAGGTCGTGGCGCTCGCGGAAAAGACGGTGACCGGCTTCGGGCTAGGGGCTACAGGCAAGGACTCCGCGGAACCTTTCCCGGAACCCCGATGATCCGGCGTCGCATCCACCTTCCGAGCGACTATGCGGCGCGCGTCGACCGCCTGCTCGCCGAATCGCTCGGCGGTTTCTCGCGTCAGCGCATCCAGCGCCTCCTCGAGGACGGCTCGGTTCGTATCGACGGGCACCGCGTACGGAAGGGGGAGACGCTTCGCGGCGAGTGCGTCGTCGAAGTCGCCGTGGACGATTCGGCGATCGCAGCGTTGCCCCCGGAGCCGGAACCACCCATCGCCATCCTGTTCGAGGACTTGAGCTGCGTCGCCCTCGACAAGCCGGCGGGGCGTGCGGGCCACGCGCTCCGATCGGGCGAGCGCGGCACGATCGCCAACTTCCTGACGGCGCGCTTCCCCGACTGCTCGAGCGCCGGCGACACGCCGCTCGAGGCGGGGCTCGTGCATCGGCTCGACACCGAGACTTCTGGGGTGTTGCTCGCGGCGCGGACGCGCGAAGCGTGGAAAGCACTGCGACGGCAGTTTCGCGAGCGAAAGGTCGGCAAGCTCTACGTGGCGGTCGTTCAGGGTGCGTTGGCGAACGCCGGCGAGGTCACGCGAGCGATCGAGCCTCACCCACGCAATCGCCGGAAGGTGCGAGTGCTCGAGGAAGGGGAGTCTTCTCGCCGCGCCCGGCCGGCAGTCACCCGTTTTCGGCCGCGCGGCCGTGGCTCGGATGCAACGTTCCTCGAAGTAGAGCTTCCAACCGGAGTCATGCATCAGATCCGCGCGCATCTCGCCGCGATCGGCCATCCCGTGCTCGGCGACACGCTCTACGGGGGCGATCCCATCCCCGAGGGCCGCCATCTTCTGCATGCACGGCGGATCGAGTTCGACCATCCGGAGACCGGCAAGCGGATCGCCGTGGAGAGCCGGGTGCCCGAGGACTTCGTGATCGCTCTTCGCCGCCTCGGGTTTCGGCTCTCGGCTCTCCGCTTTCGGCACCACGATGCCGATCGCTGACGGCCGATCGCCGATGCGCTCGGCCAGTCGCGTAACGCCTCAGCCTTCGCCTCGAATGCTTCGGGACGACGAAGAGCGCGGAAGCCAATAACCCACGCGCTGGTCTATTGCTCTCCGCGCCTGCGCGCGGTGGCTGGATCTTCCGGTCGACCCGAGCACGGGCCGACCGGAAGATCCAGCGCTTCAGAAATTTCCAGCGCGTGTGGCGAAAACCGAGGGCTTACTCAGTCGCCCAGACTGCTGTTGAACGTCTAGCTCCGCACCGTCTCGTCCTTGTTGAAGACGATGTAGAGATCCTTCGAGCGGGTTTACGAAAACGCGGTCCACCGGTGGTAGGAGTAAGTCCAGCTCTCGGAGCCGTCGTCGAGGCCCGTGAGGAACTGATCCCCGAACCTCTCCTTGATCTCGGCCTTCGTGGTCATGCCCTTCTCGATCTTCTTGACCGGTGTCGACACGAAGTTCCTGCCCCCGTGAAGCAGCCGGTACCGGCCATGATCCACGCGAGCAGCGCGGGCGCCACCGGCATGCCGGCCTTTCTCATCGAACCCCTCTCCTCTCGCTCGGGGTCTTGACCACGCAACCACTCGCGCACGTCGCGCAACCGCCTCCGGCGTCTTCGCCCGAATCGACCGCGTAGCCGAGCGCCCCGAGATCCGCAACGTCGATCCAGCGGAGCTCACCCGCGACGCGCGCGTCGCAGTGAAGGCAGCGCCGGACGCACTCCTCCCCGGGGCGCGCCTCGTCCGGGTAGGTGAGCACTTCGCGACGGCACTCCGCGCAGCGGCCGATCGCGAAGTCGCCGGCCTCGAGAAAGACGCTGCGGGTCGGGCTCACCGAGGATCCTCGCGGGCCACCGCTGCGGCATCCCTCGACGCGAGACCCATACGGGAGAGCTCGTCACGCACGCGCGCGACATGCGTCGCCTCCCAGTAGAGATGCCGGCAGCGGGGGCAGCGACGGAAACGGGTCTGCGTGGCCAGCACGAATGGCGGGACTTGCCCCGCGGCCTCTTCGCGCGCCACCTCGACGAGCTCGGCGTTACACTCGACGCAGCGTCGGAATAGCGCCTCTCCCGGATCGATCGCGAAGGCGTGGAGGACCTGCCGGAGCTGATCGCGGAAGCGGTCGCTCTCGACGCGCAGAAACGGAGGCATGCCCGCTCTGCGCGTGAGCCGCCGGTCACGGGTCAGCACGATGCGATCCTCACGCCGAGCCGCCGACAAGAGTCCCTTCCCGGAAAAGTTCGGCCCATAGAGCACGTCGCACCCGACGATGCGAAGCCACCGCGTCAAGCGGCCCAAGGTCTTGTCCGCAACAAAGCGCGGAAGGGAATTTGCGGTCACCACTGCCGAAGCTAAAGGAAGCGACGCGCGGCTTCAACGTCTGCCATCAGGCTTCTGCGGCGCCACGCGCGATACGTCTTGGCAGATGCTCGCCGCCTCGGATGGCTCGTTCAGCAGCCGGTGACGCTCCGCCTTCTCGAGCGCCCGAGACACGCCGTCCTTCGACGGTCGCTCGAGCGTACAGGATCACACCTCGCCCGAAGAGGGACCGAGTCCCTTTTCGACTACTTGCCGGAGCGCCGTCCGCCGAACAGTCGACGCAGCGGGTCGTAGAACTCGTCCACGACCCGCTCCTTCAACGGAATGATGGCGTTGTCGGTGATCGTGATGTTTTCCGGGCAGACCTTGGTGCAGCACTTCGTGATGTTGCAGTAGCCGACGCCCTGCGTCTGGCGCAGCTCGTCGAGACGGCTCTCGGTGTCGAGCGGATGCATCTCGAGCGCCGCCGTGTAGACGAAGAAGCGCGGGCCGATGAACTCTTCGTGGAGGTGGTGGTCACGCAGCACGTGGCAGACGTCCTGACAGAGGAAGCATTCGATGCACTTGCGAAACTCCTGAACACGGTCGACGTCCTGCTGGGCGATCCGCCAAGTCCCGTCCGGCGCATCGGGAGGCCGCGGCGCGAAGGGCTTGATCCGCTTCTTGACCCGAAAGTTCCACGAGACGTCGGTCACCAGATCCTTGACATGCGGGAAGGCCTGCATCGGCTCGAGGGTGACCGGCCGCTCGAGCGGCAAATCCGCGAGTCGCGTCATGCACATGAGCTTGGGCATGCCGTTGACCTCGGCCGAGCACGAGCCGCATTTGCCCGCCTTACAGTTCCAGCGCACGGCGAGATCGTTCGCCTGCTCGGCCTGGATTTGATGCACCGCATCGAGCACGACCATCCCTTCCGAGACCTCGGTCGGATAGTCCTGAAACCGGCCGCCGGACGCGTCGCCGCGCCAGATGCGGAACGTGGCCTTCATCTATTTGTTCTCCTCGATGATCTGCTTCAGGTCCGAGCGTATCTCGGAGATCGGCTCGCGGAGGATCCGCATTTCCCTGTCCTGCCCCTTCCGGCAAATGGTGTTGAAGCCCGCGTACGCGGGATCTTTGTTCGGATGGTCCTCGCGGAAATGCCCGCCGCGGCTTTCCTTCCGTTCCAACGCCGAACGGGTGACGGCTTCGGAGCAGGTGAGCAGGTTCGCCAAGTCCATGGCGGTGTGCCAGCCGGGGTTATATGCGCGATTGCCGGTAACGCCGACCTCGGCGCTGCGCCGCCGCAGCGCGCTGATTCCCTCGAGCGCGCGGCGCATGTCCGACTCGTTACGCACGATACCGACCGAGTCCTGCATCATGTCCTGGAGCTCGAACTGCACCTTGTAGGGGCCCTCGCGCCCTTCGCGCTCGAACGGTTCGAGCGCCGCCTTCGCGGCGGCATCGATTTCGGCGTCGTCGATCGCGCCCGCGGCGTGCTCGCGCGCGAACTTCGCACCATACTCTCCGGCGCGCTTTCCAAACACGAGCAGGTCCGAGAGCGAGTTTCCACCCAGGCGATTCGCTCCATGGAGGCCGGCCGCACATTCACCTGCGGCGAAAAGACCAGGCACGGTCGACATCTGAGTGTCTGCATCGACCCGGATGCCGCCCATGATGTAGTGCGTGGTCGGTCCGATCTCCATCGGCTCCTGCGTGATGTCGATGCCGGCAAGCTCCTTGAACTGGTGGTACATGCTCGGCAGCTTCTTCTTGATGTGCTCGGCGGCATTCGGAAGCTTTGTCTTGATCCACGAGATGTCGAGATAGACGCCTCCGTGCGGGGTGCCCCGGCCCTCGCGCACCTCGCGGATGATGCAGCGGGCGACGTGGTCGCGCGTGAGCAGCTCCGGAGGTCGCCGCGAATTGCGGTCGCCCTGCGTGTAGCGCCAGCCTTCCTCCTCGTTGTCCGCCGTCTGCGTCTTGTAGAGCTCCGGGATGTCGTCGAACATGAACCGCCGGCCGTCCTTGTTGCGCAGCACGCCGCCTTCGCCACGCACGCCTTCGGTGACGAGGATACCGCGCACGCTCGGCGGCCAGACCATCCCGGTCGGATGGAACTGCACGAACTCCATGTCCATGAGGTCGGCGCCGGATTCGTAGGCGAGCGCATGGCCGTCGCCGGTATACTCCCAGCTGTTGCTGGTGATCTTGTAGGCCCGGCCGATGCCGCCCGTCGCGAGAACCACGGCCTTGGCGCGGAACACGCGGAATCGACCGCGCTCGCGATCGTAGCCGAGGGCGCCGACCACCCGCTCCCCGTCGCGCAGAAGCTTCAGAACCGTGCACTCCATGTGCACGTCGATGCCGCGATGGATGCCGTGGTCCTGCAGCGTGCGGATCATCTCGAGCCCGGTGCGGTCGCCGACGTGCGCGAGACGCGGATACTTGTGACCCCCGAAGTTCCGCTGCAGAATCCGCCCGTCGGCGGTGCGGTCGAAGAGCGCTCCCCAGGCCTCGAGCTCCCGCACGCGCTCGGGCGCCTCCTTGGCGTGGATCTCCGCCATCCGCGAGTTGTTGACGTACTGGCCCCCGCGCATCGTATCGGCGAAGTGAACCTTCCAGCTGTCGCGGTCGTCGACGTTGGCAAGCGAGGCCGCGATGCCGCCCTCGGCCATGACGGTGTGCGCCTTGCCGAGCAACGACTTACAGACGAGGCCGACGGAAACGCCGTCTGCGGCGGCGGCGATCGCCGCTCGGAGGCCGGCGCCACCCGCGCCGATCACCAAAACGTCGTGCTCGTGGGTCTCATATTCGGCCATCAGAATATCATCCTCGGGTCGCTGAACACGCCCATCGAGCACATCCGAATGTAGAAGTCGGTGAATCCGACGAAGAAGAGGCTCGTCCATGCCAAGAGCATGTGCCGGCGGTTGAACGCGCTGACGCAGGTGTAACACTTCTCACGCACCGGGACCTTCGAGAGCAGATCGAGCCGGCCGCCTACGAGATGGCGAAACGAGTGGCAACCGAACGTATAGCCGGCGATCAGCGTCACGTTGACGGCCATGATCAGCGTGCCGAGGCCGAGCCCGAACCTGACCTGGCCTGAGGTCGGGTCGACGAACCACAGCGCCTCCCAGACGTCGTAGGACAGGATGACGACGAACACGATCGCGGCATAGAGGAAGTAGCGGTGGACGTTTTGCAGGATCAGCGGGAAGGCCTGCTCGCCCCAATAGCTCTTGCGCGGCTCGCCGACCGCGCAGGAGGGCGGATCGGCCCAGAACGCCTTGTAATACGCGCCGCGGTAGTAATAGCAGGTGAAGCGGAATCCGGCCGGGAACACGAGGATCAAGAACGCCGGCGAATAGCGGATGAAGGGCGGCCACCATCCCGGCTTGACCCCGAACCACGCGTGCGGCGAGTCGCCGAAGAACTCCGGCGAATAGAACGGGGAAAGGTACGGTCCGTAGGTATAGTGCGCGCCCTGAAATGCCGCCCACGTCGTGTACACGATGAACGCGCTGAAACCGGCGAGCACGGCGAGCGGCTGAACCCACCAGGTGTCGCGTCGCACGGTCTCGCCGAACCTTCGCGAGCCGAGTGAAGTTGCTACCGTCGCCACCGGAGCTCCTCTCTTCGCACGTTGTCCCTTGCGAACCTCAGTTGGCCTGCCGGACAGCCTTCTAGTAGTCTTTGACTCGGCCTTCAAGACGCCTCTGACGATGCCCCAACGTGCCCCAGTAGGCCGGAACGCTCAGAGACCCGTTGCGAACGCTCGCGCGAAGCGCCGTCTTGATCACCTGGGTCGCGGTGATGATCGCCCTCGTCGTTCGCAGCGGAGCCGTGCGCGAGCCGCTCACGCCCTCGCGGCCGCTTCCCGCCGAGGCGAGCGAGCAGTGGCACGGCATCTACGGCGAGGGGAAGAAGATCGGTTACTCGCACCGCGTGCGCGACGGCGCGCGGAATCCGCGCGCTCGAGGAACTGAGACGCTGATGGGAGAGGCTACGGGCTACAGGCTACGGGAAAGAAATCGCGAAGTCTTTGCCCGTAGCCAGAAGCCCGAAGCCCCTCTTCAGTTCGCGCCCTCCGAGGAGGTGACGCGCAGCACCTCCTCAACCGTCGTCAGGCCCTCGCGTGCCTTCTGCAACCCACCCTCGCGCAGCGTCGTCATTCCCGCGGCCATCGCTCGCTTGCGAAGCTCGTCGGTCGTTGCGTGCGCCATGACCAGGCTCCGCATCTCCTCGGTCATCGGCAGGAGCTCGTAGAACGCGAGCCGGCCCTGGTAGCCGGTGTTCGAGCATTCTTCGCAGCCGGCGCCGCGATAGAGGACCAGGCCCGACAGCTCCTCTTCGTCGAACCCGACCTCGAGCAGCGCGTCGCGCGGGTAGTCCTCCACGATCGCCCTGCACTGCGGGCAGATCACCCGCGCCAAGCGCTGGGCGACGATCAGGTTCAACGACGCGGCGATCAGGAACGGGTCGACGCCCATGTTGAGCATGCGGCCGACCGTCGATGGCGCGTCGTTGGTGTGCAGCGTCGACAGCACGAGGTGTCCCGTGAGCGCCGCCTTGACCGCGATCTCGATGGTCTCGAAGTCGCGGATTTCGCCGATCATCAGCACGTCGGGATCTTGTCGCAGAACCGAGCGGAGCACCGCGGCGAAGGTGAGGCCGATGTCTTCGCTGATCTTCACCTGATTGATCCCGCGCATGTAAATCTCGACGGGGTCCTCCGCCGAAGAGATGTTCCGCTCCTCCTTGTTGAGCACCGCGAGAGCCGAGTAGAGGGTCGTCGTCTTTCCGCTGCCCGTCGGTCCCGTGACCAGCAGCATTCCCGACGGCTCGGAGATCGCCTTACGGAAGACCTGGTGGCCGTTTTCGGTCATACCGAGCTTGTTGAGGTCGTATTGCAGGCTTCCCCTGGCGAGCAGGCGGAGTACGACCTTCTCGCCGAAGATGGTCGGCAGCACCGACACGCGGAAGTTGATCTCCTGGCCGCCCGCGGTCTTGACCTTAATCATGCCGTCCTGTGGTAAGCGCCGTTCGGCGATGTCGAGTGACGCCATCACCTTGATGCGCGAGGCGATCGCGGCCCGCAGGCGGACGGGCGGCTGCATGATCTCGTGCAGCACGCCGTCGATGCGGAAGCGTACGCGCAGGTCTTCCTCGTACGGCTCGATGTGGATGTCGCTGGCCCGCTTCTCGATCGCGTCCGACATCAGCGTGGAGACGAGCTTGACGACGGGCGCGTCCTCGCTCGCTCGCTGCAGCGTCTCGAGATCCACGTCGAGGTCGGTCAGCCTCTCCACCTCGAGCTTGGCCAGCACCTCCTCGTAGGCCCGCGCGCTCTGGCTGTAGTGCTTCTGGATCGCTTTCTCGATCGCGCCGGCCTGGGCGAGCACTACCTTGATGTCGCAGCCCGACAGAAACTTGATCTCGTTGAACGCCGCGAGATGCGAGGGATCGGCCACGGCGAGCGTGATAATCGAGCCACTGCGGTTGATGGGCAGGACGTGATGCTTCTGGGCCAGCGCCGGAGGAATCAGACGCAGCACCTCGGGACTCGGCTCGATCGACTGCAGATCGAGGATCGGCAATCGATATTCCTGATGGAGGCACATCAGCAAGTCATCGTCGCGGATCAAGCCGAGACGGATAAGGCTCGTCACCAGCGGGCCACCTTGCTGCTGCTGGTCCTGCTTCGCTCGAGCCAGCTGATCCGACGTGAGGATGGACTTTTTGATCAGGAGGCCGCCGAGAGTCGACATCAAAAGCTCCCTTCCGGAATTGGCGATCGCAGATCTTGGTTTCGCTCTTCAACGATACCTTCCAAGATGAATGCCATTCACCTAACCATACAAAAGTAACAACTATAGGTTTTAATTAACTTTTTTTGCGCCATTTTTTTGACAGTACTGGGATTAGTACTGAATTCGGCACACAAATGATCGTTGTCACGGCAAATTGTCAGAACTTTGCCATCTTAATTTCAATAACAAGTGATCAATTTTGTACCAATCAACATCTTAATAGCGATGGTAAAAACCATCGACATACGAAAAGTTTAACTAATTTTCGACATATATTGTGGCACGGGATCTGCTTTTCCAATCGCCATGGACCACAGCACAAGTATTCGCCGGCCCTCAGCAAGAAAATCCCAAAGGGGATTCACGCTTCTCGAGACTCTGGTGACCGCCAGCATTGCCAGCACACTCGCCGCCGTCACGTTCCCGAGCATGTCGAGCGCCCTCAACAGCCACCGCTTGACGGCCGGGCTGCGAGGCGCGGTCGGCTCCATCCGGGTTGCGCGGAGCTCTGCGGTCACCCGAAATGCGCAGTCTCGTGTTTCGGTGAGCGAGGACGGCAAGACGCTCACCGTGCAAGTGGATCCGTCCGGTACCAACACCTGGATCTCGATCGGCACCCCGCTCGTGCTCGACGGCGGCGTCACCGTCTCCTCGGTGTCCCCCACCAGCGGGCTCCTCTTTACGCCCCAGGGTACCGTCGCCAATGCGGTCACGGTGACGCTGCGGAACGCGCGGGGAGACACTCGCAACGTCGCGGTCGGGCTCATCGGCTCGGTGGACATCTCGTGATGAAGCCGGCGCGCTCGCAGCACGGCGGCACGTTCATCGAAGTTCTCGCGGCGATCGCGGTCTTCGCCGTCGTCGTGATCGGCCTCTCGCCTACGTTGCTCAGTGCGCGCAAGGTCGCCGATCTCAGCAAGAACCAGTCGATCGCCACCACGCTCGCCGAAGACAAGATCGAGCAGATCCGTACGCTCTCGACCGTGGCCAGCGGCAGCGACGGACCCCTCAAGGCCGACGGCACGAGCGATGGAATCTTCAGCCGAGCCTGGACGGTGACGGCGAACTCGCCGACCACTGGAATCAGCCGCGTCGTGGTCGTCGTCTCGTGGCCCGACCGTCCGAGCGCCGGCTCGGTCCGGCTGGTGACGTTG
>Ga0315278_10006289_pt1 | contig 10789 bp, 12 predicted proteins | sample YL17G06_0_MG_FD_203880 | JGI IMG/M metagenome (GOLD analysis project Ga0315278, IMG submission 203880) | Sediment microbial communities from Yellowstone Lake, YNP, Wyoming, USA - YL17G06_0 | ecosystem: Environmental > Aquatic > Freshwater > Lake > Sediment | place: USA: Wyoming | collected... | reverse complement strand
CTGGGGCTGTCCCGGGGCATGGCCCACTACAGGCTGGTCGCCACCCGGCTCGTGGAGCAGTTCCCCGAGGTGGTGGAGCCCCTCCGGGATGGAAGGCTTTGCATGTCGAGCGTCATCGAGCTCGCCAGGGTCATCACCGAGGTGAACCGGGCTGATGTCCTCCCGAAGTTCTTCGACAAGTCCCGCCAGGAGGCGAAGCAGGTGGCTGCGGAGATCCGGCCGGCGGAGGTGGTGCCGGTGAGGACGGTCGTCACCAGCGGTCGAGCCAGTTCAACCGTTGAACTGGAGTTGATCGGGGTCAGTCAGGGGAACGCTCCGGCGCAAGTGGAGCGCTCCGTAGCGCCAGCGCCACGGACCGTGGTCGAGCCGCTCACCCGCCAGGAGACCCGGATGCACGTCACGGTCTCGCCGGCGTTCATGACCTTGCTGAAGAAGGCGAAGGCGGGACAGGGCCACGTGCAGCCGGGAGCGACGGACGAGCAGGTGCTCACCGCGGCGCTGGAACTGCTCATCGAGAAGCAGGAGAAGCGGAGGGCTTCCGTGCCGACGAAGGTGAAGCGGGAGGTGCGGCGGCGAGACGGTGGGAAATGCCAGTCGCCGCTCGATTCCGGAGGCATCTGCGGCTCGACCTTGCGCCTCGAGATCGATCACGTCATCCCGCGCGGCAGGGGTGGGCCCTCCACGGTTGAGAATTGTCGCCTCGCTTGTCGCACGCATAATCTCGAGGCCGCGCGCCAGACTTACGGCGACGCACACATGGATCTCTTCACGGTGAGAGTACCCACCGCGGGGGAGCCGGTCGCGGACTGGGCGAAGGAGCGGGACCTCGCCGGGCTACGCCGCCCGGACGGAGCCCGCACGAGCGCCCCGGCCTGCAGCCCCCCGTGGAGGACGATCTCGGTCCCGGCGACGTCGGCGGCGGTTGGGAAGGGAGCGCTGCGAAGGCCCATTCCCACGCGGCCTCGTCGCGGACGTCGAGCGCGAGCCTGTCCCTGGCCGCCACGGGTTCCCCCGATCACCTCCAGAACGATCCGCGGCCCGGCTCGGCGTCCTTGCGGTAGTCCGGGCCGTCGAGCGCCACGAAGTCGCACATCTCGTTCAGCCGCGAGTAGATGCGCTGTCCGACGCGCTCCTCCAGGCTCATCTGCTCGGCGTCGCGCTGGAAGTCCTTCGACGCGGTGTGGAACTTCCCCCCCGTGGGCACCGGGATGGGCTGCGGGTCGCGCGGGTAGTTGGTCGCGAAGATCGTCGTCAGGCCGGTGTTGTACCGGCGGCTGATGAGCTCGTCGAGCATGGAGCGCTCCCACTCGGTGCCGCGCTCCTTGCCCAGCTCGTCGATGGCCAGCACCGGCACGCTGGCGAGCGGCCCGAGGATCTCCATGTGCCCGCGATTCGAGCTGAAGCCGGCGCGGATGTCGGAGAGCAGCAGCATGAACTCCACGTAGCGGCAGGAGATGCCCTTCTCGAGCGCCAGCCAGCGCAGCGAGGCGGCCAATAGATGCGTCTTCCCGCAGCCGGGCTTTCCGTGCAGCAGCACCCCTCGGCTGGCCTGGTCGGTCCGGACGCCGTGGGCGAACCCCTCGCAGGAGGTCTTGGCGCGCGACTGGCTCTGTGACCACGGACGAAACGTCTCGAAGGAGGCCTTGGCGACCGCGGCCGGGATGTTGGCGGCGTTGAAGGCGGCGATGCGCTGGTCGAGGTGGCGGCAGCTGCAGGCCTGGGCCACCCGCGCGGCGCCGCTCGCCACCATGATGTAGCCGGTTCCCCCGCACCGGGAGCACGCTGCCTGGCAGGTGCACCGGTGCGCCCGGGCGGAGCCGCCGACGACCTGTTCCACGGCGTACCCTGCACCGCCGCACGTGGTGCAGGCGCCGCTCTCTCGCGTTTCCGGCATCGGGCGGCGAAGTCTACACGGTCCCGCGGAGGCAGAGTATCCCCGCCCGCCGGGCTGCCTCGAAGAGGTGCGTCCGGAGTGTCTCGCGGTAGGCGGCGCGCCGGGCGCGCCGGGTGCGGTCGCCGGCCAGCAGCCGGCAGCGAGGGCCGAGGGCCGAGCGTTCGGCCCGCTCCATCGCGCCGATCCACCGGTGCAGGAGCCGGTCGTCGGCGGCCTCGACGGCCCGCTCGACCTCGTCGAGGGTGTTCGCCCCGGCCGGGAGGAGGTCCGTCGCCTCCAGGTAGGCGGCACGTCGCGCACCGATCGACGACGCCTCGGCCTCGGCGAGCCTCGCCCGGGCCGCCTCCAGGCGCGAGCGGGCCACGTCCGGCTCGGGGCCGCGGGCCCCTCCGTCGCCGACCCGCCCGTCCCGGTAGGCCCGCCATTCCTCCTCCACGAAGCCGCGCATCGCCCGCAACGACCGTGGCGCCGCCGCCGCCGGGGCGCGATCCCGCGCCAGCTCCTCCCAGCCGCGCCGGAGGCCGCGGCAGACCACGGCAGCCGGTATTCCGCGCCGCTCCCACTCGCCCACCAGTTCCTGGTCGAGCGGAGAGAGCAGGAGCCCCGACCCCCGGAGCTGGAGGAAGAACTCCGCCACGAGCGCAGGGTAGGAGAGCGCGTCCGACGGGATGAGCGACACCGAAGAAGAGTAGCGGCAACGTCTGTCACGCCCGTGGGCGAGGCGTGATCAAACGCCGGCTGCGGCGCGAAGCTCGGAGGCCGTCTGGTAGCGCATGGACGGGTCCTTGCGCAGCAGCCGCTCCGCGGCGGCAGCGAGGATCCGATCGGCCCCGGGATTCAGCTCGAGAACGGGCGGCGGCTCGAGGCTCGTGATCTCCCGCCAGAGCTCGGCAGGCGCCGACGAGGGGAAGGGGGGACGACCCACCAGCAACTCGTAGAGGATGACCCCCATGCTCCAGAGGTCGGCGCGGTGGTCCACGTCGCGGCCGGCGGCCTGCTCCGGCGCCATGTAGCGGTAAGTCCCCACCACGCGCCCGGAGAGGGTGAGGGCGCTCGAATCCGAGAGCTGCTTCACCAGGCCGAAGTCCATGATCCGGGCCCGCCGGGCATCGTCCACCATGATGTTCGAGGGCTTGAGGTCGCGATGCACGAACCCCCGGCCGTGCACGAATTCGAGGGCGCAGAGCACCTCCCCGAGGACGCTGCGGAGGCGGGCCACTCGCTCGGGCCGGTTGAGCTGGAGGGCCAGCCCTGCCGAGGGAGGCTCCGGCTCCGGTTCCTCGCCTCCGGCGAGGTCCACCGCGCGCGGCGGGTCGGCGGTGCGTCGCCACGACCCGGACCCGTCGTCGGTCTCCGGCTCGTCCATGAGGTCCGCAAAGGCCCGGATGTCGGCGACCCCTGCCCCCGGCGGGCGGGCCACGAGGGCCTCGACCTCGTCGTGGGTCTCCGGCTCCCGCAGCCAGGCCTCCATGTCGAAGACCAGCCCCGCACCTTGCTCCAGGGCCATGCCGGACGCGTGGGTCGAGGAAATTTCCAGGATGGGACTGCCGGCGAGCGGTGCGAGGTAGGTGCGCAGGTCGAGCCCCTCCACCAGTTCCATGGCCAGCCACGAGTAGCCCTCGGCCTGGCCGGCGTCGAACACCCGGACGATGTTGGGGTGCTGGAGCGCCCGGAGCACCTCGAACTCGCGCGCCAGCCGGCGGGCCGAGGTGGGGTCCACGGCGGGTGCGGGTCCGAGCAGCTTCACCGCCGCCGCCATGCCGTCGAGGAGGTGCCGGGCCCGGTACACGGTGCCGACGCCTCCGCGGCCGATGACCGAGAGGATCTCCCATGGACCGACGCACCGCGGGGGCACGAAGAAAAGGATAGGGGCCGGCGGCCGGACCGGTCAAATCCGCTCCTCGGCAGACGGTCCGGGGGGCGTGCTATAAGCCCGCCCGTGGCGGAAGAAGATCTCGTTCCGTGGATGGAGGCCCGGGTCCGGGCGCGTCCCCTGCCGCGCCACGTCGCCATCATCATGGACGGCAACGGCCGCTGGGCCGAATCCCGCGGGATGTCGCGGGTCGAGGGGCACCGCGAGGGGTCGGAGTCGGTCAGGGCGGTGACCCGCCAGGCGCGAAAGCTCGGGCTCGAGGCCCTCACGCTCTACGCGTTCAGTTCCCAGAACTGGGGGCGCCCCGGCGAGGAGGTGGGGGCGCTCATGCAACTCCTCGCCGAGTACCTCGACTCCGAGCGCGCCGAGATCCTGGACAACCGCATTCGCCTCCACACCATCGGGGAGACCCGCCGGCTGCCCTCCTTCGTCCGCGATCGGCTCGAGTCGGTGCGCGCGGCGTCGGCGGGGAACGATGGGATGGTGCTGACGCTCGCCCTCTCGTACGGCGGACAGGAAGAGATCGTCCAGGCGGCCCGGGCCGCGGCGGCCGAGGCCGCGGGCGTGGACGCGGCGTCGATCGAGGCCCACCTCTGGACCGCGTCGCTCCCGCCGCTCGACCTGCTCGTGCGGACGAGTGGCGAGCAGCGCATCTCCAACTTCCTGCTCTGGCAGGCAGCCTATTCGGAGCTGGTCTTCACCGACACGCTCTGGCCCGACTTCCGCGAGGCCGAGCTGCTCGGAGCCGTTTCCGAGTTCCAGGCCCGGGAACGCCGCTTCGGCCTCACCGCGGCGCAGGTCGAGGAGCACTGACCCTATGCGCGAGCAGAACCGGAACCTGGCCGTCCGGATCGTCACCGCGCTCATCCTCTTCCCGTTCGCCGTCTGGATGACCTGGCTGGGGGGGCTGCCCTTCGCGCTGCTCATCGGCGTGGCGGCCGCGCTCTCCGCCGGCGAGCTCATCTGGATGTTCGAGAAGCGCCTCCCGCCCACGGGCTGGCTGGGCGTGCTCGGCGCAGCCGCCTGCCCCGTCGGCGCCTGGATGTGGCCGCAGGGCGGCAGGTCCTTCCAGGACTGGTCGGGCGTCCTCGCGGCCGGGGCCGTCGTGGCGCTGCTCGCCGCTGCGATGCTGCAACGGGGCCCGCTCGAGCAGGCCCCGCGGTCGGCCGCGCTGGGAGCGCTGGCCTGGGGCTACGCCGGGCTCCTGCCGGCCGCCGTGGTGGCGCTCCGGGTCCGCGAGGATGCCGGCTGGCAGTGGGTGGTACTGCTCTTCGTCGTGACCTGGGCGAACGACACGTTCGCCTATTTCACCGGCCGCTTCCTGGGAAAGCGGCCGCTCGCCCCGCGCCTCTCCCCCAGGAAGACCTGGGAGGGGTTCTGGGGCGGCTCCGCCGGGAGCGTCGGCGGTGCACTTGCCGTGAAGTTCCTCTTCCTCCCCGGCCTGTCCGTCTCGGCGGCGGTGTTGGTGGGCGCCGGGGCGGCCGTGCTGGGCCCCCTCGGCGACCTCTCCGAGTCGATGCTCAAGCGGGCCGCGGGCGTGAAGGACTCGGGCAGGATCATCCCGGGCCATGGCGGCCTCCTCGACCGGATCGACGCGGTCCTCTTCGTGGCCCCGTGGGTGGTCGCCTGCGCGATGTGGCTCTCCCGATGAAGCGGCTTTCCATCCTCGGATCCACCGGCTCGATCGGCGTCCAGGCCCTCGACGTGGTGGCCCGCTTGCCGGGGCGCTTCACCGTGGTCGGGCTCGCGGCGGGGCGCAACGCGGAACGGCTCGCCGAGCAGGTCCGTGCCTTCCGGCCGCTTCTCGTGTCGGTCTCCGACGCGGCGGCGGCCGGGAAGCTCCGGGAGATGCTGGGCCAGGACGCCCCGGAGATCCTCCACGGGGACGCCGGCGCGATAGCGGTTGCCACGCTCTCCGAGGCCGACTTCGTGCTCGCCGCCATCTCCGGCGGGGCCGGGCTCCGCTCCACGGCCGCCGCGGTCGAGGCCGGCAAGCCGGTGGGGCTCGCCAACAAGGAGTCGCTGGTGCTGGCCGGCGAGCTGGTGATGCGGCGGGCGGCGGAGCGCGGGGTGACCATCCTGCCGGTGGACAGCGAGCACAGCGCCATCTTCCAGTCGCTGGCCGGCCACAACCGGGACGAGGTGCGCCGCCTCATCCTCACCGCCTCGGGCGGCCCGCTGCGCCACGTGCCGGCCGACCGGATGTCCGCCGTCACGCCCGCCGAGGCGCTGCGCCATCCGAACTGGACCATGGGCGCCAAGATCACCGTCGACTCGGCGACCCTCATGAACAAGGGGCTGGAGGTCATCGAGGCCCGCTGGCTCTTCGACGTGGAGCCGGGCCGCATCGACATCCTCGTTCACCCGGAGTCGATCGTGCACTCCATGGTCGAGTACGTGGACGGCCAGGTCGTGGCGCAGCTCGGGGTCTCCGACATGCGCGGCCCCATCAGCTACGCGCTCGCCCACCCGGAGCGGATCGCCCTCGACCTGCCGCCACTCGACCTGGCCCGGGTGGGACACCTCACCTTCGAGCCCCCCGACCCGGCCCGCTTCCCGGCCTTCATGCTCGCCTACCGGGCGCTCGAGATGGGCGGCACCGCGCCCGCCGCGCTCTCCGGCGCCGACGAGGGGGTGGTGGAGGCTTTTCTCGCAGGCCGGTGCGCCTTCGACGCCATCGCACGGGTCTGCGCCGAGGTCCTCGACGGCCACCGCGCCGAGGCGCTCGGGTCGGTCGACCAGGCCATCGCCGCCTCCGACTGGGGCCGGGCCGAGGCGCTGCGGCGGGTCGGATAGCTCCAGCGCCCCGGGCGCCCCGGAATCCTCCTGCGCGCCGGCGGTTGTCGGGCTAAGACGACGTCTCCATGGCGAGCGAAATCCTACTCAAGATCGGCTCCATCGTCCTCCTCCTCGGGGGGCTCATCTTCGTCCACGAGCTGGGCCACTTCCTGGCCGCCAAGGCGCTCGGGGTGAAGGTGGTGAAGTTCTCCATCGGCTTCGGTCCGAAGATCCTGGGCTTCCGCCTCGGAGAGACCGAGTACCTGCTCTCCGTCCTGCCGCTCGGCGGCTACGTGAAGATGGCCGGGGACGAGCCGGGCGCCGAGGTGCCGCCCGAGGACCGGGGGCGTGGCTTCCTCGATGCGCCGCCGTGGAAGCGTTTCGTCATCGCCTTCGCGGGCCCGGCCGCCAACCTGGCCTTCCCGGTCGTCATCTATTTCGCGCTGGCGATGGCCCAGAACGGGTCGGCCGTGCCCGGCCCCACGCTCGGCACGGTCATGCCCGGCTCGGCCGCCGAGCGCGCCGGACTGCTCGCCGGCGACCGGGTTCTCTCGGTGGCGGTGCCCGGGAAGCCGCCCACGCCCGTCCGCTACTTCTCCGACCTGCGCCAGGCCGTTGGCCCCCGCGCCGGCGATCGCATCGAGTTCTCCGTCGACCGCGGCGGCCAGAAGCTCACCATCCCCGTGGTGCCGGCCGCCGAGAAGGAGTCGAACCCGGTCGAGACCGTCACCCGCGGAGTCATCGGCGTCTCTCCGGCCTTCCCTTCGGCGGTGGTCGCGCCGGTGTTGCCGGGAAGCGCCGGTCCGCTCGCACCGTTCGACCTCGTGGTCCGCGCCGCGGGGCAGCCGGTGCGGAACATGGGCGACCTCGACCGGATCATGCGGGCCGCGCCCTGCGCTCCGCTCGACCTGGAGGTCCTGCGCGAGGCGCCGGTGGGCGCGCCCGGGGTGGCGCTCTCCACCTACGAGCCGCTCCGGATCGGCCCGGTTCCCACCTGTGCCGGCGGCCGCCCGGCCTTCGCGGCCGCCGACCCCACCGTCTCGACCTTCATCGCCGAGGTGACGCCAGGAAGCCCCGCCGCCACGGCCGGGCTTCGGCGCGGCGACGCCATCGCGTCCGTGAACGGCAAGCCCGTGCGCTCCTTCCGGGAGCTGAACCAGCTCTCGCCCGACTTCCTCTCCGGCACGCCGGTGAAGCTCGTCCTCGCCGACGGCCGCGCGACCGAGCTCACGCCCGCCGACCAGGACTACGTCGACGAGATGACCCGCGAGACCCGCAAGCGGATCTCGCTCGGCTTCTTCCCCGACCAGCGTGGGCTCGTCGAGTCGAAGGCGCTGGTGGCCGAGGAGGTGCTGCTCTCGGTCAGCGTCGGCGAGGCCTTCTCGAACGCCGTCGGCCATCTCGCCGAGGTGGTGCGCCTCACCTCGCTCGGCATCGCCCGCATCGTCCAGGGGGAGATCAGCTTCAAGACCGTGGGCGGCCCGATCATGCTCTTCCAGATCGCCGCCCAGGCCGCGCAGGAGGGCTGGGCGAGCTTCCTCTTCAAGATGGCCCTCATCAGCGTGAACCTGGGCATCATGAACCTGCTTCCCATCCCGGTGCTCGACGGCGGACACATCGTGGCCACGGCCGTGGAGGTGGTGACCCGCAAGCCGCTCTCGCTCCGGACGCGCGAGGTGGCGAACCTGGTCGGGATCTTGCTGCTCGTCTTCCTCATGGTCTTCGTCTTCAAGAACGACATCGTCCGGCTGATGGGCTAGGGGCCGTCCGGCCATGCTCGTCGCCGCCATCGACGCTTCCACGCTGACCCTGTCCTGCGCGCTCCTCGAGCTGCGCGGGGAGGCGGCCGAGGTGCTCACCACCCGCACCGACCGCGCCACCGGACCGGGCGGCGGCCACGGCATCCGGCTGCCTGGAGCGCTCACCGACCTGCTCGGGGCGCTCGGGCGCAAGGTGAGCGACGTGGAGGGCTTCGCGGTCGGCCTCGGCCCGGGATCCTTCACCGGGCTGCGCATCGGGCTGGCCACCTGGAAGGGGCTCGCGTACGCCAACCGGCGCCCCATCGTCGGCGCCTCCAGCCTGGCGGCCATGGCGCTCGAGGCGGCCGCCGGCCTGCCCGCGGGCGGGGAAGCGTTGCTGGTGCCGCTTCTCGACGCGCGCAAGGGGGAGGTATACGCCGGCTTCTACCGGGCCCACCTGGACGGCGTCACCGCGGTGCGCCCCGAGGAGGCGCTCGCTCCGGAGGCGGTGGCCGCGCGAGTCGCCGGGCTCGGCCCGGCGGTGGGCTTCGGCGAGGGGTACGCCGTCTACCGGGACGTCCTGGCGACCGGCCTGCCGTTCCTGGAGGGGGCGCCGGCCACGCCTTCCGGAGACGCGGTGGGGCGCCTCGCGGCCGCGCGTCTCGCCCGGGCGTCCTTCGACGACCAGGCCCTCTTCGCGCTCGAGCCCCACTACGTCCGCAAGAGCGAGGCCGAGGTGAAGTTCCCCAATGGGCTTCCCTGACCATGCGCGTCTTTCTCACCGGAGCCACCGGGCTCATCGGCCGGGCGCTGTCGGCCTCGCTCCTCCGGGACGGCCACGAGGTGGTGGCGCTTACGCGGAGCGCCGCCCCGGCCGGCCTGGCCGCCGGTTGTCTCGCCGTGCAGGGCGATCCGGCCGTTCCGGGGGCCTGGCAGGAGGAACTCTCGCGATGCGACGCCTGCGTGAACCTGGCGGGAGAGCCGGTGGCCTCCGGGCGCTGGACGGACGATCGGCGCAAGCGCATCCGCGACAGTCGCGTGCTCGCCACCCGGAACGTGGTGGCGGTGATCGCCGCCGGCGGGCCGTCGGTCCTCGTGAACGGCAGCGCCATCGGGTACTACGGCCCGTGCGGCGACGAGGTGGTCGACGAGTCGTCGCCCCCCGGAAACGACTTCCTGGCCCACGTCGCGGTGGAGTGGGAGGAGGCGGCGCGCCCTGCCCAGAAGAGGGCGCGCGTCGTGCTCCTCCGCACCGGGATCGTCCTGGCTGCCGAAGGGGGCGCGCTGCCCAAGCTCGCGCTGCCCTTCAAGATGTTCGTCGGCGGCCCCATCGGCGACGGGAGCTTCTGGCAGTCCTGGCTCCACCTCGACGACCAGGTGGGCATCCTGCGCCTCGCGCTCGAGGACCCGCTCGCCGCCGGGCCGGTGAACGCCACCTCGCCCGATCCGGCGCGCAACCGCGACCTGGCCCGAGCGATCGGGCGGGTCCTGGGCCGCCCCAGCCGGGTCGCCACGCCGGCCTTCGCCATCCGCGCCGCGCTGGGCGGGATGGCCGAGGTGGTGCTCGCCAGCCAGCGGGTGCTTCCCCGGCGGGCGCTCTCGCTCGGGTACCGTTTCCGCTGGCCGGCGCTCGAGCCGGCCCTTCGCGACCTACTTCACCAGGAGTGAAACATGACCGATCGCCCGATGCAGCTCGCCGTGGTGGGTGCCACCGGCTCGGTGGGGCGGGCCGTGCTGGAGGACCTGGAGGCCAGGACGGTCCCGGTCGCGCTCCGGCTCTTCGCCACGGCCAGCTCCGAGGTGGACCTGCTCGAGTTCCGCGGGGACGAGCTGGAGGTCGAGAAGCTCGACGAGAAGGCCTTCCGGGGCTGCGACGCAGCCATCTTCGCCACCCCCGCGCCGCTCGCGCGCGAGTGGGCGCCCAGGGCCTGGGCCGACGGCTGTCTGGCCGTGGACCTGACCGGCGCCTTCCGCTCCGCGCCCGAGGTGCCGATCGTGGTGGCCGGCTGGAACGACGGTGCCGTCGCGGAGGGGAAGGCCCGGGGCGTGGTGGCCGGTCCATCCGGGCCGGTGGTCCCGCTCGCACTGACCCTCGGACCCATTCACCGGAAGGCGGGGGTGGAAAGGGTCGTCGTCACCGTCCTGTACGCCGCCTCCGGAGCCGGCCGTGCCGGCGTCCGCCAGCTCGAGAAGGAGATGGTGGCGCTCCTCAACGGCGAGGAGCCCGACGTTTCCGAGATCTCCCACCGCATGGGTTTCAACCTGGTGCCGCAGGTGGGCGCCTTCGACGCCGGCGGGCATACCGACGACGAGGTCGCCGTCGGCTCGGAGCTGCGGCGGCTGCTCTCGGCCCCGACACTCGCCGCCGCCGCCACCGCCATCCGGGTCCCGGTCTTCTACGGACACGGACTCACCGTGAATGTCCGGACGTCGCGACCCCTGGCTGCCGAGGAGGCCCGGGCGTTGCTCCGCGCATCACCCGGGGTCAAGGTGGTGGACGCCCCC
>Ga0315278_10006286_pt1 | contig 10794 bp, 11 predicted proteins | sample YL17G06_0_MG_FD_203880 | JGI IMG/M metagenome (GOLD analysis project Ga0315278, IMG submission 203880) | Sediment microbial communities from Yellowstone Lake, YNP, Wyoming, USA - YL17G06_0 | ecosystem: Environmental > Aquatic > Freshwater > Lake > Sediment | place: USA: Wyoming | collected... | reverse complement strand
TGAAGCGGCGCAGATTCGACTTGATGGTCTTGAAGTTGGTGAGCATGCCGCCGAGCCAGCGCTCGTTCACGTAGGGCATGCCGCAGCGCGCGGCTTCCTCGAAGATGGTGTCCTTCGCCTGGCGCTTCGTCCCCACGAAGAGGATCGTGCCGCCCTTCCGCGCGATCTCCTCGAGCGCGGCGCGCGCGTCCTGCAGCGCCTTGAGGGTCTTCTGCAGATCGATGATGTAGATCCCGTTCCGCTCGATGAAGATGAACTTCTTCATCTTCGGATTCCAGCGGCGGGTCTGATGCCCGAAGTGGACTCCCGCTTCGAGCAGTTCCTTCATGCCGACATCGGCCACGTGAAAACCTCCGGTCTTTTTCCTCCGCCCCATCGATCCGCGCCGCGTTCCCGGTCGGGAGACCGGCGGCGAGGCCCGGGGCGTGCGTGATGACGGCGGTCACTCCGCCGTCTCGTACTGCGACGTCTCGATTACCGCTTGGAGAACTGGAACTTCTTGCGGGCGCCTGCCTGGCCGTACTTCTTGCGCTCCTTCATGCGGGAATCCCGGGTCAGGAAGCCTTCCTTCCCGAGTTGTCCGCGGAGCGCGGGATCGGCCAGCTGCAGCGCGCGGGCGACGCCGAGGCAAATCGCGCCGGCTTGTCCCGCGTGTCCGCCCCCGTGCACGGCCGCGATCAGGTCGTACTTGTCGCCCAGATTCACGACGAGGAGCGGCTCGGTGGCCGTGCGGCTCAACGAAATCCGGCAGAAGTATTTCTCGAGGTCGACACCGTTCACGGTCCGCTTCCCCGCGCCGGGCATCAACCGGACGCGCGCGACGGACGACTTCCGCCTACCGGTAGCTCGATACATGGTCTCCAGAGTCACTCACCTCCCGTTGCGCCGGGAAGGGTCATCGGCTTCGGCTGCTGCGCCGCGTGCGGATGCGCCGTTCCGGCGTAGATCTTGAGTTTCTTCATCATCGCGCGCCCGAGCCGGTTACGGGGCATCATCCCCTTCACGGCCAGGCGAACGATCTCTTCCGGCTTGTCTTCCTGCATGTCACGGAAGCGCGTCAGGGTGTGACCGCCCGGATAGAGCGAGTGGCGGAAATAGAACTTGTTGTCGCGCTTGCGCCCCGTCACGCGCACCTTCTCCGCGTTGATCACGATGACGTGATCGCCGACGTCGAGATGCGTGGAGTAGGTGGGCTTGCGCTTTCCCTTGAGCACGCTCGCCACTTCGCTGGCGAGGCGCCCCAGGATTTGCCCCTCGGCATCCAGCACGAACCAGTCGTGCTGAATCTCCGAGGCGCGCACCGAGTACGTCCCCATCGATCGAACCTCCATCTTTGGCATAGGATGACGAAACGCCAAAGACTACCAGCAGTTAGGAACGGCTGTCAACGCCGGCGAAGGCGCTTTCCGGGGGCTGGTGGACGCCTCGCTCCGTGACCAGGGCGGTCACCAGGGCGGCGGGCGTGATGTCGAAGGCCGGATTCTCGGCCCGGAACCCCTCCGGAGCCGCCGGAACTCCTCGAAACGCAGTCACTTCCAGAGGATCTCGCTCTTCCACCTGGATGGAGGCGCCATCGGGGGTAGAGGGATCGAGCGTGCTGGTGGGGGCGACGACGACGAAGGGGATTCCCGACGCACGCGCCGCCAGGGCCAACGAATAGGTTCCGATCTTGTTCGCGACGTCCCCGTTCCGGGCGATCCGATCGGCGCCGACCAGCACCGCCTCGATGTTGCGGCGGACGATCGTGAAGGGGGCGGCGCCGTCGGTCACGAGCGAAGCGTCGATCCCGGCGCGGCGGAGTTCCCAGGCCGTGAGCCGCGCCCCTTGAAGGAGCGGACGCGTCTCCGTCGCCCAGACCTCGAGCCTCCGGTCGCCTCGGCGGTGGAGTTCCAGGATCACGCCGAGCGCCGTGCCCCCTCCCCCGGTTGCCAGGCCCCCCGTGTTGCAGTGCGTCAGGAATCGGCGCTCGGATGGAAAGAACGAGGCGCCGTGCGCCGCCATGGCGCTCGACGCGGCGCGATCCTCCTCCCATATCGCCATCGCCTCTCGCCGCACGGCTTCTTCCCACCCCGCGACGTCCACGGGGGCGGAGGCGGCGCGCTCGGCGGCGGCGACGATTCGATCGCAAGCCCAGGCAAGATTCACCGCCGTGGGCCGCGACGCTCGGAGCGTGGCGGCCGCCGCGCGAAGGCGCGCCCGCCGGGATTCGAGCGTCCCCTCGCGCGCGGCTTCCGAGGCGAGCGCGAGCGCCGCCCCGATGCCGATCGCAGGAGCGCCGCGAATCTGAAGATTCGCGATGGCCGACGCCATGAGCCCGGCCCCGTCCGCTTCGACCCATGTCTCGCTCTCGGGAAGCCGCGTCTGATCGAGTATCTCCACGCGCCCCTTCGAGATTCGAATCGGATCCATCGACTACGCATCCTCCGACGTGGGTGCCGCTCCCGCGGCCTCGCCGCCGTCGCCATTCTCGCCGGGCCCCTCGCCTCTCGCAAGGCGGAGAAGGTGGCGAAGATGGCCCAGCGGAAGTCCCACGACGTTCGAGTAGGAGCCCTCGATCGCCTCCACGAAGACGGCTCCGTAGCCCTGGACCGCGTAGGCCCCGGCCTTGTCCAGCGGCTCCGACGTCGCCACGTAGCGCTCGATCTCCTCCTCGGAGAGGCGGGCGAATTTCACGATGCTTCGCACCGCCTCGCCCACGCCACGCGCGTGCGCCGCATCGAAGAGAAAGAGACCGGTCCAGACTTCGTGAATACGACCCGAGAGCGCCCTCAGCATCCGGAGCGCCTCCTCGCGGTCCGCCGGCTTTCCGAGAATCTCGCGATCGAGCATCACGATGGTGTCGGCGCCGAGGACGAGCGTCTCCGGCGCGTTCTCCTCGAGCGAGCCGGACGGGAGCGCGGCGATGGCCGCCCTCGCCTTCGCCTCCGCGAGCCGGAGGACGTGCGCTTCCGCTCGCTCGTCGGGGAGCGGCCGCTCGTCGACGTCGGCGGGAACGATGTCGAACCGCGCCCCTACGAGCCTGAGGAGTTCGGCGCGCCGGGGCGATCGCGACGCCAGCACCAGATGCGGTCCGAATGGATTGAGCAGATTCGCGCGCATCAGCGTCCGGCCCCCGCCCGTGCGGTTTCGAGGAGGAACGTGACGGGACCACGATTGACCAGTTCCACCTCCATGGAGGCGCCGAAGCGCCCGCGCCGGACGGCGATTCCTTGCCCTTCGAGCGACTCGCAGAAGCGCTCGTAGAGAGGTTCCGCTTCGGCGGGAGGCGCGGCCGGCTCGAATCCGGGCCGGCGTCCGCTCGAAGTGTCGGCGCAGAGCGTGAACTGCGAGACGACCAGGGCCGATCCTCCGCCGTCCCGGAGGGAGAGGTTCATCTTCCCCGCGCCGTCCTCGAAGATCCGGTACTGGGCCACGCGCTCCGCGAGGCGATCGGCATCGGCCGCGCCGTCTCCGGCCGCCACGCCGAGGAGCACCAGGAGCCCCGGTCCGATGGCCGCGATCTCCTCTCTCTCGACGCGAACCGACGCTCGCCCCACGCGCTGAAGGAGCGCCCTCACGAGGCGGAGCTCGGCCCGCCGTCTCGCGGCTTTCCGAAGACCTGCTCGCGGTCGACCGCCTCCACACCGGGCACCTTCTCCACGGCCTGCATCACCTGCCGCAGGTGATCGAGATCGCGAACCTCCACGACGAAGGCGCCGCGAGCGTTCCTGTCGCTCGCCTTGATGCCGGCAGTCCGGATGTTCGTGTTGGTGATGGCGATCGCCTTCGCGATGTCGGCGAGGAGGCTCGTTCGGTCGACGCCGTAGATCGAGAGCTTCACCGCGAACGACTCGTCGGCGGCCGTGGCCCACTCCACCGCGATCCTCCGCTCGGGGGCCGCGCGTCCGTCGAACGTGTTCGGACAGTCGGTTCTATGGACGGTCACGCCGCGGCCCCGCGTCACGATGCCGACGACCGAGTCGCCGGGGACGGGCTGGCAGCAGCGCGCGTACGTGACCATGAGGTTGTCGACTCCTTGCAGGCGCACGCCCTTCGAGGCCCGCCCCGTGATGGCGCGGAAGGTCTCGAGGGATGCCTCCTTGAGTTTCTGCACCGGTCCGCCCCCGTCGGGGAACCACTTGTGGAGCACTTGCGCCACCGAGAGATCGCCCGAGCCGATCGCAGCGTGCAGAGACGGCGTGTCGGCGTGGCCGAGCGACACGGCCAGGTCGTCGATGGAAAGCGACGGCGGCGGGGTGAGCCGGCGGCGGCGCATCTCGCGCTCGAGCATTTCCTTTCCGAGCGCCACGCTGTCGGCGTGCTCCGCCACCTTCAGCCAGTGGCGGATCTTGTTCCGCGCGCTGGGCGTCTGCACCACCTTCAGCCAGTCGCGTGTCGGCTTCCCGAGCGGCGAGGTGACGATCTGCACGTGATCGCCGTTCCGGAGCTCGGTGCGGAGCGGCACGATGCGGCCGTCGATCTTCGCGCCGACACAGCGATGCCCCACCTCCGTGTGGACGTGGTAGGCGAAATCGAGCGGCGTGGCGCCGCGGGGTAGTCGCTTCAGGTCCCCGCGGGGCGTGAAGACGAAGACCTCGTCCTGATAAAGGGACGTCTTCAGATAGTCCATGAACTCGTCGGGATCGCCTCCGATCCCCTGGAAGTCGACCGAGCGGATCACGGGGGCGAGCTTCGCTTGCAGCTCCGCCTCCGTCTCGCGGCCTCCCTCCTTGTAGCGGTAGTGGGCGGCGACGCCGAGCTCGGCGATCTGATGCATCTCCCGCGTCCGGATCTGGAACTCCACCATGACGCCGCCCGGCGCGACGACGGTCGTGTGGAGCGACTGGTACATGTTCGTCTTCGGCGTGGCGATGAAATCCTTGAAGCGATCGTGGACCGGCGTGAAGAGATCGTGCACCACGCCCAGGACGCGGTAGCAGTCGGCCTTGTCGGTGGTGATGACGCGAATGCCGAGGAGATCGAAGATCTCCTCGAACCGGCGCCCCTGCTTCGCAAGCTTCCGATGGATCGACTCGAGATGTTTCGGCCGACCGGTCACCTCGGCCGCGATGCCCAGTTCCTGGAGCAGCTCCCGGGTCGGCGCGATCACCTTGGCGATCACCGCCTCCCGCTCCTCCCGCTTCAGCGAGACTTTCTGGCGAAGGTCCTCGAATGCCTCCGGCTCGAGCATCTTGAACGCGAGATCCTCCAGTTCGGCCTTCATCGTCCCGATGCCGAGCCGGTGCGCCAGGGGCGCGTAGATCTCCCGCGTTTCGAGCGCGACCCGCCGCGCCCGCTCGGGCTCGAGGCCGTGAAGCGTGCGCATGTTGTGGAGCCGGTCGGCCAGCTTGATGAGGATCACGCGGAGATCGCGCGCCATGGAGAAGAGCATCTTCCGGAAGTTTTCGGCCTGCTCCCGCTCCGGTCGCTCGAGATGGATCCCGCTGATCTTCGTGACGCCGTCGACGAGGGCCGCCACCTCGGGGCCGAAGGCCTGATTCACCTGCGCCAGCTTCTGCTCGGTGTCCTCCACGACGTCGTGCAGGAGCGCGGCCTGGATGAGGGACGTGGCGGCGCCCTGCCCCAGGAGATCGGCGAGAATGGCGGCCACGGCCACGGGGTGTGTGATGTAGGACTCGCCGGAGCGGCGGCGCTGCTTCGCGTGCGCCTCGGACGCGAAGACGAACGCACGCCGGATGGCCTCCTCGTCGTTGGGTCGCGGGGTGCGGCGAAGGGCTTCGAGGAGCGGGGCTAGGTGCGCCTCGGAACGCGGGTCAGACGCCGGATCCATCGGGGCGGACCTGGATGTCCCGCAGTTTCAGCTGCAGGCGCGAGCGGTTCTGCCAGACGTTGATGGTGGGGACGAACGCGATGGAGAGGCGGCCCGACTCCGAGCGGAGCGGCCCGGCCAGATAGCCGAGGCCGAAGCCGATGCAGTCGAGCTCGCGGCCGTTCTGACGGATGCTCATCTTCAGATGGTTCTTGCTCACGACCATCGGCGGCGCCCCGAACGCGACGTTCTCGGCGACGAAGAGGGGCTCGGCGTTCCCGATGCCGAACGGCGAGAGCCGCTCGAGCGCCCGAACAAGGTCCTCGTTGCATTCCTCCAGCGGCAGGGTCCCGTCGATCGCGAGGGTCGGGATGTAGTCTTCCGGGCGCATGCGCCGCGTCACCACTTCGCAGAATTGCGTCCGGAACGCCTCGAGATTCTCCGCGCGGATCGTGAGGCCCGCCGCGTAGGAGTGCCCTCCGAATCCGACCAGGTGCGACCGGCACTCCTGGAGCGCCTGGCAGACGTCGAATCCCTTGATGCTCCGCCCCGATCCCTTCCCCTCGTCCTCGTCGGCCGAGATGAGGATGGTCGGGCGGTGGAACCGCTCCATGAGGCGCGAGGCGACGATGCCGAGAACGCCCGGGTGCCAGCGATCGGACCAGAGCACGATGGCGGGGGGCATCTCGGGCCCGACGCGCCGAAGCATCTCGAGCGCGTCCTCGAGCGTCGATTCGTCGATCTTCTTCCGGTTGGTGTTGTCCTCCTCGAGGCTCTCCGCGATGCTCAGCGCCTCGCGGCGCTCCGTGGAGAGGAGGAGGCGCACGCCGCTCTCGGCGTTCCCCAGCCGGCCGGCCGCGTTGATGCGCGGCGCCAGGATGTAGGCGACGTGCCCGCTCTCGATGCGGCGCGACGTGAGGCCCGCGACTTCCTTCAGCGCGGTGATGCCGGGGCGATGCGAGTCGTGGAGCTGATCGAGTCCCATCTTCGCGAAGATCCGGTTCTCCCCCACCAGCGGCACGACGTCGGCGATGGTGCCGAGCGCGACGAGATCGAGACTCTGCTGCACGAAGCCTTCCGGGAACGCCGTCGGGCGCGACGCCTGCAGCCCCTGCACCAGCTTGAAGACGACCCCCACGCCGGAGAGATCCTTGAAGGGATAGGGACAGTCGTGCCGTTTGGGATTCAAGATCGCGACCGCGTTGGGCATCTCGCCGAGCGGCTCGTGATGGTCGGTGACGATGACCTCGATTCCGTGCTCCGCAGCGAGCTTTACCTCGGGCGTGGCCGTGATGCCGCAGTCGGCCGTCACGATGAGCTTGATCCGCCGCTTGCGCGCGACCTCCACGCCCTTGACGCTGAGGCCGTAACCGTCCCGGATGCGATCGGGAATGAAGTAGGAGACGTTCGCGCCCAGCTTCTCGAGCGCGGAGGAGAGGAGCGACGTGGCCGTGATTCCGTCGACGTCGTAATCGCCGAAGACGAGCATCGCCTCCCCCGCCTCGATCGCCTTCCAGATGCGGGCGACGGCCTTGTCCATGTCGCGCATCAGGAATGCGTCCAGGAGCCGGTCCATCGTGGGCTCCAGGAATCGCCGAACCTCGGCGGCATCCCGGAAGCCGCGATTGGCGAGGAGCCTCGCGAAGGTCGGCGACACGCCGAGCTCGGAGGCGAGCGACAGGGCCACGGCCGGATCGGCCTCGCTGCGGAGGACCCAAGTCTTTGGGGTTACGGGACGCACGCTACCTCGGGGCTCGGGAAGGGGGGCCGACAATCAGCCACCTTCCAAGAGGCTAACACCTTGTCAGGGTAGTTTGTAGCCGATCTTTCGGACGAAAGCGCGGCGGGCGGCGGTCTGCGCGGCGTCCTCCACACCGAGGGGCCCGTCTCCGTCCATGACGCCGAGGATCGCGCCCCGGTCGCCGTCGCGGGCGACGATCACCGTAACTGGATTGGCGGTGGCGCAGTGGATGGCGGCCACCTCCACGCAGGCGCGGATGTCGCGGAGGAGGTTGATCGGATAGGCCTGGCGGATGAAGAGGAGGAACGTGTGACCGCAAGCGATCTTCATCAATTCCCGCTCCGCCGCCCGCTGCAGCGACTCGTCGTTCCCCTCGCTTCGGACGAGTCGCGGACCGGAGGCCTCGGAGAACGCGACGCCGAAGCGGGCCTGCGGAACCGAGTTCACCACGGTTTCGTAGAGGTCCTCCGCCGTCTTGATGAAATGGGCGTGGCCCAGAACGAGGTTCGCGTCGTCCGGCGTGTCGATGCGGAGTCGATCGAATTGAAGCGGTGCGTTCATGGAGAAGTCCTCGCCCATGGCGGGCTAGAGCAGGAATCCGCCCGAGACGGCCAGGGCCGATCCGGTGATGTAGCCCGATTCCTCCGCGAGGAGGAAGAGCGCGGCCCGGGAGACTTCGTGCGGCGTGCCGAGGCGCCGAGCCGGAATGCGCGGCGCGGCGCTCCCCCAGCCTCGAGGGAGGTCGGGCGTGCGGATGACACCTGGAAGCACGACGTTCACGGTGATCCCGTTCTCCGCCTCCTCCACCGCGACGCTTCGCGCCAGCGTGAGGAGCGCGGTCTTGAGCGCGCGGTAGGCATGCGCTCTCGGCGCTGCGCGCGGCGTGTCGCTCCCCGCGACGCCGAAAAGAAGGATTCGACCGTAGCGGCGGCGGCGCATGCCCGGAAGCGCTTCCTGGAGCGCGAGGAGCACGCTCGTCACGTTGGAATCGACCAGCCCGCGCCACGCCCTCTCCGAGAGCCGGGCGAGCGAGCCTTCCCAGTAGTCGCCGGCCGCCACGACGAGAATGTCGATGGCACCCGCGCGCCGGACCATCGAATGGACGCTGGCGCGCTTGGTGGCGTCGCCCCGCGCCGTCTCGATCCCGGCCCCGCTCGCCTCCGCGATGCGGGCCGTCTCGCGGAGCGAGGCCGCGTTTCGCCCGACGGCGAGGACACGCGCGCCGGCGCGAGCCAGGTCGATCGCCACGGCGGCGCCCAGCCCTCGCGATCCGCCGAGCACGAGCGCGCGGCGGCCGGCGAAGCCGGTCGCGCCGAGTGGGGCCGCCTTCCGAGTCGTCATATCGTGTGGTACTATAGATCGCTCGCGACGCATCGGCAACGCCTGGAGACGCGATGAACGATCAGCGCTGGGAAGAGGTGCTTCGCCGCCTCGACAAACAATTCGGGGACCTCGAGTTCGACGACTCCGAAGACGAGGCGACGCGCACCACGGTGGAGTCGGTGGCTTGGAGCAGTCCAGCCGGCCGGATGAGGCTCACCCGCACCATTCGCCCCCTGATCCTCGATTCCAAACGCCACTTCTCCAATCGCGCCGGCGCCGGCTCCCACGTGGAATACACCTTCTCCAATTCCGAGATCACGCAAAAGGTTCGCCTCTACAAGTGGAACGAGGCGATGAGCGACTGGGACGAAGTCGACGCGTCGCTCTTCGAGGATCCGAAGCGCTAGGCGCACTCCGGGGGGTTCATGGATCGCCACGTCGGACTCGATCTCGTCAGAATCACCGAAGCCGCCGCCCTCGCTTGCTCCCGCTGGGTGGGACGTGGCGACGCAAATAGCGCCGACGAGGCGGCCGTCACCGCCATGCGCCAGGCCTTCGACGCCGTGGACATCCGCGGCACGGTAGTCATCGGCGAGGGCGAGCGCGACGAGGCCCCGATGCTCTACATCGGCGAGCGCGTCGGAACGGGCTACGGAGCCGAGGTCGACATCGCGCTCGATCCGCTCGAGTGCACCAACTCGGTGGCGAACGGGCGCGCGAACGCCATGGCCGTCATCGCGCTCGCCCAGCGCGGACACTTCCTTCACGCTCCCGACACCTACATGGAGAAGATCGCGGTCGGCCCCGGCGCGGCAGGCGCCATCGATCTCGCCAGGCCCGTCGAGGAGAATCTCGAAGCCGTGGCCGCGGCGAAGAAGTATCGGCTGCAGGATCTCACGGTCGTCATTCTCGACCGCCCCCGGCACGAGGAGCTCGTGCAGCGCGTTCGACGCGTCGGCGCCCGCATCCAGCTGATTCCCGACGGCGACGTTTCCGCGGCGATCGCTACGGCGGTGGAAGCGACCGGCATCGACGTCCTGGTCGGCGTCGGCGGCGCGCCCGAGGGTGTCCTGGCCGCGGCCGCTCTGCGCTGCCTCGGCGGCTCGATCCAGGGACGCCTCGCGTTTCGGAACGACGAGGAAAGGGCGCGAGCGAAGAAGATGGGCATCGAGGATCTGAATCGCATCTACCGCGAGGACGAGCTCGCGCGTGGCGATTCGATCGTCTTCGCGGCCACCGGCGTCACGAACGGCGACATGCTGGATGGCGTCCGCTTCACCGCCGACGGCGCGGAGACGCATTCGATGGTCATGCGCGCCAAGTCGAACACGGTCCGGACCATCCGCACGCGCTACCGCCGGAACGTAGACGGCAATCTCTCGACGCTCGGCGCGACCCATGGCGGATTCGACTCCTAACGGGCCGATCGACCTCCTCGCCGTCGGAGCCCACCCCGACGACGTGGAGATCTCCTGCGGCGGCACGCTCGCTCTCGCCGCGGCGCAGGGGCTCTCCGTCGGGATCCTCGATCTCACGCGCGGGGAGCTGGCCACGAACGGAACACTCGAGGAGCGCGCGCGGGAGGGCGAGGAGGCCGCCCGAATCCTGTCGGCACGCGGCCGCTGGAACACGGGCCTCCCCGACGGTGGCATCGCGCCGCACGATCCCGCGCAGGTGGCCGCGGTCGTGGCCTGGATCAGGTCGCTTCGCCCGGCGGTTCTCCTGACTCACTTCCCCCGCGATAAGCACCCCGATCACGTCGCCGCTTCCGAACTTCTCGATCGCGCCTGGTACCTGGCCGGCCTTCGCCGCTACGAACCCGAGGCTCGGCCCTTCCGTCCAGGGGCCCGGTACCACTTCGCCTCGCGGGTCGGATTCACCCCTTCGTTCATCGTCGACGTGACGAGCGCCTGGGACGCGAAGTGCCGCGCGATCCTGGCGCACGCGACGCAGGTGACCCGCGCAGGCTCCGACGCCCTTC
>Ga0315278_10006284_pt1 | contig 10797 bp, 8 predicted proteins | sample YL17G06_0_MG_FD_203880 | JGI IMG/M metagenome (GOLD analysis project Ga0315278, IMG submission 203880) | Sediment microbial communities from Yellowstone Lake, YNP, Wyoming, USA - YL17G06_0 | ecosystem: Environmental > Aquatic > Freshwater > Lake > Sediment | place: USA: Wyoming | collected... | reverse complement strand
GAGGTCACCTGCCAATCCACGGCGCAATTCAGGCGGCGGCAAATCTCGTTCACGGCATCGTATTCCCAACCCACGGCTTCCCCACTCTGCGGGTCGACAAAGTTGAGCGGGGTGTAATCGTTGCCCGTGACTGCCACCACTGTCCGCCCTGCCAGGTCGGGAAGGCGCAGCGTTTTAGCAACACCTTCCAGCTCCTCGGTGGGTGCGGTTGTGGGTTCAAGCGTTGGAGCCTGTGTAGGCACGAGCGTGGGCTCAACCACCTCTTCAGGCGCTGGGTAAGCGGTTGGTTCAACGACCACTTCCGGCGCTGGATAAGCCGTTGGTTCCACGACCGGTGTGGAGGTGGGGGTTGAAGGAACTGTTTTGGCGCAGGCCCCTAGCACCAGGCTGAATAAGATCAATACATAGAATATTTTTTTGGGCATCTCTTTCTTCTCCTGCACAATAAGTCTGTGCGAATATCTTTCAGGCAGAAGTAAAACATCTGCCAACGAATTGGCAGTATAACATATTTTATAGGCACCAGCTTGCCTGAAAACAGACTACCTCATCCTGCCTCGTGGTCTGCGCAACACCAGGTAACCCACAATAAACAGCACAACTATACTTGCAGCGAAAAGCAAGATGTGACTCAGTTGTTGGATTCTTTCCTTTACAGGTTGTATTCTATTGGATGTAGACAAAACCTCAGGCGTTGTTGAGGGGATCGGTGTCGAGGTTAGGAGATTTTTATGAGTGGGCGTCATAGATGGCATTAACTTCACTGCCGCTTCTGCAGTCTCTGTGGCCCAATCTGCATTCAAGGAAATCCATTGATCCTCACTTAAAAGAAACTCCATCCAATCATGTACATCCCCCGCGTACGCTGGAGAAAGCTCTTCTACAATCCTCAGCTCATCCAATACAGGTTGGAGCTCTCCTGGCGAGGGATTTTCAGGAAGCGCTGACAGGTAGAAAAAGGCCAATTCGTAGTGTGGCCTGCCATCCTCCTCCAGAAGGCGCTGCGCTTCCTGGGCTGCCTGCACGCCCAAGGGCTGGTAGGTTTCGCCAAAACCCGGAAGGATCCGGTATTTGCCTAGAATTAACCGGCGGTAAGTATCAGCCAGATTCAACCACGCCTCTCCATCCTCAGGCCACTCGATCACCTTTATACGAGCAGTTTCCAGTTCTTCCCAGCGTTCCTGTCGGATCAGCCAGATGGAAAAATCATCTTGCGGGCCTGGCTCTAGATTCTCCCACTTCCAGCGCACCTGATGTCCTTCAACCTGCCCACCATCAGGCATCGCTCCAATCGTCTCTTCTGAGGCCGGGAAAGGTAGTTTAACCACCAGCTTAGCTTTACCGATCGATCCTGCCCAGCCCGCTCCAGTTTGGAAGACATAGTGAAGTGCCGTGCCTACACCACTGATATCCGGCTGCGCCCACAACACATAGTAGACCTGGATAATTGTTTCCTCCCCTGCTGCGAAGGTTACGGGAAAGCTTGCCCAGGGCAGCACAGGTTTATCCCCCCCTTTTGGGTTGGGCAGCTCGCTGACACTATAATCCAGCGGCTTTCCATCCACAGCTACCTGGAAACTCTCGATGCGCGGGGCAACCTCCCCAATATGATTCTCCCATTCATCGTTTTCCAAGGCGGAGGCCAGCGGGAACCAGGCGATCATACTCACCGCTTCACTCGTGGGGTTCGTCATCGTAAAAACGGCCGTCACTTCTGCTACAGATAGTTGCCAGATAGGAATAAGCGGATTTTGAAGCTCATACGCCATAGGGTTGAACTTGATGGCAGCGCGATCCCATTCCGTCGCCTGGCGCACATTGAACACCACCTTCTCAGCCGATATTTGGATGGGTGTTTCTTCTTTAGGTTGGATGTTGCTGCCGTCTGGGAGGATCGGCTGCACCCCCACATCCGCCCTCGCCGGTGTGGCCACCAGTATGCCAAAGAGAATCCCCGTCAGAACCAGTCCGCAACCAACAGAAAGTATTCCTGAAAGTCTGGTTTGCTCAAACATGCTTCATTCCTCCTCTGGACTGACCCAGCAGGCGCCTTTTAATTCCATTGCCTCTTTGCCCCCTTGCACCTTTGGGTTAAGTTTTTTGTTTTTATCCCCAATATTGGATCAAGGCTGGGTAGCGCGGCATATTCAAAGCATCCATCACCGCCAGGTTCCACCCCACGTGCAAGATATCGTGGTCGCGCAGGAAGAAGAGCACATCGATCACGTTCATCTTACCGCCCCAGGGGACCTCGACCAGGAGGTTGCTGTCAAAGGCATCGCCCGTCAAATAAGTGAACATCTCCTGGTCGATGCGCTCCACCTCGCCCAGAAGCTGAGCCTTGCTCAGGGATTTGTAATGCTCCACCCCTATATCTTTGAATTCGAGCTTTCCAGTTTTTGCGCTCTCAAAGTAAACCAGCTCCACGTAGAGGATATGCGCCAGGCTCTCGCGCGGGGTATCGGCTTTGCGCTCGGGTATGTCGACCAACCGGTAATCGTATTGCTCTTCCGGCAGGAGTCTGTAGAACTCCATCAAGAGCTGGTGTTGGGACCAGCGTAAGGCATAGAAAGTTCTGACTTGAGGGTTTTTGATCGCAGAGATATCCATGTTCATATTGATCCGTAGCAGAATCTAGACTGGCTCTGGAACTTTCTCGAATTGCCGGATCAAATCAACGATCAGTCCGGCTGCATTTTCGATGCTGAGCTTGCCTATATTGATGACGAGATGGTAGATGCCCGCATCGGACCAATCGACGTTATAGAACCGCTTTAAGTAATCGGCTGAAGCAATATCCCTTTTTTCGATCAAATCTTGGGCAATCCGGCGGGCTTCAATAGAATCACCAAAGCCTCGCCTGGCAATCTCGGGATCGCTGCGCACCCGCATGATGCGCTCCTCCAATGGAGCTTCAACGCGCACATGGAGGACATCTGCTCGATCATGCAGGATCACCTGTCCACCGCGCCCAATGATGATCATGTTGCCCAGCTTATACGCCGAAGTGACCGCCTTTCGCACAAAGGCAAGCGCCTGCTCTTCGCTGAGACTCAGATGCTCTGAGATCCGCACCCCATCTTTATTTTCAACCCAAGTGCTCATTTGAGCTACCGTTCGCGAACGCACAAACAGGCGTTCGAGGAAATTTTGAGTTTTATACTGGTCCTCTGAGTAGTCCACGATCTCTTCCTCAGAAAGACCGGCCTCAAAGGCTGCTTTAGCAAGGATATTCTTATCAAAAATCCGGTAACTGATTTTCTTGCTGATGATCTCGGCAATCTCATCCCCACCGCTGCCGTACTGACGAGAAATGGTGATAACAGACATGGCACTCCTCTCTTTCTTTTACAAGCCTGAAAACAAAAGCCCGCCACATCGGTTGGCGGGCAAGGGGAAAGTTATGCTGGCACAGTGTGGTTCCCGCCTGCGGTGTGAAGGCGTATGGGATTGGCCGAAAGGAATGATCAATATCAGCAGTGTTAGGGCGGCCAATCACTCAAGCAATTCGCAGGCTGGACTATAATTTTTGTCAATCCACCTTTAGCGAATTGCGTGGAGACCAATCCACTACTTGATTTTACTATAGCATATAACCACTCAAAATTCAATAAACAATTTATATTCTTACCAGCTTTTCGCCTAATTGATACGCCTGCTGCATGAGCTCGGGATGCTTTTCCGCATCACCCACATCGCTCAGCGATCCATAAACCCAACCTACAATGTCAGCTTGCAGAAAACGGAACATCGTTTCAAACGTATGAATGGCGTTGATGGCTCCCGAAGTATAGAGATCGCTATCCCCGTAGGTGAGGAGGATGCCGACCGGTTTATCCTTGAAGGCCTCGGGCTTGAAGTTCCACAAGGCATACCAGCGGTCGATGCAGGTCTTGAGCTGCGCACTGTAGGTAAACCAATAGATTGGGCTGGCAAGCACGAGGGCATCTGCAGAGAGCAGCTTGGCGTAAAGCGGCTGCATATCATCCTTGAGCACACACGCACCGGTCTCTTTGCAGAAATCACACCCATCACACGGGCGCAGGTCCAGCCCATGCAGAGAAATACTTTCCACTTCTGCCCCGGCTTTCTTTGCCCCTGCCGCCACCTGGTCTGCCAGCACCGAGCTGTTGCCTTTCTCCCGCGGGCTCCCCTTTAGAATAAGAATTTTCATCGTCAGAGATCCTCCTTTGATCTGAAAAAATCCTCACCCAGCACAAATACTCACACAAGAGCGTTTCATGTAAAATGATCTTGTTTTAAATCCTGGATATCCTGTCTATCCTGTTAGATAAATAATTTTTTTAGAATCCGTGATATCCGTGTTGATCCGTGAGCTTATCCTTGTTTTCCGTTCCGCAGCGCAATGATCTCCGCCAGGATGCTGACGGCGATCTCTTCGGGCGTCTCGGCCTCGATCTCCAGCCCGATGGGGGAGTGAACTTTATCCAGCACCTCTTCCGAAACCCCCTTTTCAGCCAGCGCTTTGCGGCTCATCGCCCAGCGTCGCTGCGAGCCAATGATGCCGAGGTAGGCGTAGGGAGCATCCAGCAAAGCCGGCAGCCCCTCCACGTCCACGTTCATCCCCCGCGTGGTCAGGACGATATAGGTCCAGGGCGTGATCTTCACCCGTTTAGGCAGGTCGCTCATCGGCACAGGCTGGTACTCGTCTGCCCCAGGGACGGCTTCGGGCGTGCAGAACATTGGGCGGTCATCGCTGGCGATAACATAAAAACCCAACCACTGGGCCAGATGCACCACAGCTTTGCCCACGTGCCCTGCTCCAATCAGCAGCAGAACAGGCTTGGGTAAAATAGGTTCCACAAAGATCTCCAATTGACCGCCGCACACGCCCGGGTCGCCGCGGGCTGGATCGGCCATGTTGTAAGCAAGCAGGCGCGGCCTCGCTTCGGCAATCACCTGCCTGGCTTCGGCGATGACGCGGTTTTCCACCTCTCCCCCGCCCACGGTGCCCAGGATGCGCCCATCGGGGTAGACAAGCATTTTGCTGGTAGTGTGGCGCGGTGTGGAGCCCTGGCTGCGCACGATGGTGCACAGGGCGGCAGTCTCATTGCGCTCTTCAAGCTCAGCAATGGCGTGGTAGATAGAGGCCATACCTTTAATTAAACCACAGAGACCCAGAGAACACAAAGGTTTTGACGAATTAACCGTTGGCAGTGACAGAGCCTGGGATCATTTCTCTAACCGCCAGAACGTCGAAAGGTATGGTGGAGCAACCTGGGTGAAGTGCGCCCAGGAGCCGGGTTCAGGATCCTCGTCTGCTCTCATCCATTCCCACAACCCCAGCAGGACGAAGCCGTTGGATACCAGCGTATTCATCATTGTGCTCAGGATGTGGCGGAACTCGTGAGGGCTTGTGAGTTTAACTTGCGAGCCGTCCGGCTGGTCCACATCCCAATGTGGAAAGCGTTCAGACAGATCTTCACCTTCCCGGTACAAGTCTTTGAGGGGGTAAGCATTTCCATCCCATTTTTCCTCATCAATCGAATGCACAATCGGGTTGGCAAATTGTAGGAAGTAGATTCCTCCTGGCTTGAGCACTCGGGCTACCCCTTGGAAAACGAGTTCAACCGAGGGGACAAAATTGATCGAATAGACCTGCCAGACCACATCAAAGGTATCGGCCGCGAAAATGGAGAGATCGCGCATATCTCCCTGGATGGTTTTGGTGCTCAGCTTGTGGTGCGCCGCCCCCTGTCGGTCGCGTTCGAGCTGCACATCCGATAGATCCAGTACGGTGACATCAGCTCCCAGCAATCCGAACGCCACCGAATCCTGACCGCCGCCGCTAGCAAGGCAGAGTACTTGCTTCCCGGCGACATCTTTCAGCACGCCATAACGATAGACATATTGAGCTGCCTGTTCGCGGGTGAAATCCAGGAAAGGTTTTGAGTATTCCACATTGGCGCGCGCCAGTGCGTTCCAACGCTCGCGGTTGGTCTTATGGATATCGTCCATAGTGGTTCTCCTGTTCTTATTAAATTTAAACCACCAAGACACGAAGATCACCAAGAAGAACGAATGAAAACCCCATTAAAAACAAAAAACTTGGTGAAACCTTGATATTCTTGGATTCTTGGTGGCAATTGGTTTTATTCCTCCAGCAATCCCAGCACCGAGGGCAAAAGCTGCTTCTTACGGCTCACCATCCCCTCCGCCAGGTAAGTGCCATCCGGCTGACGGGGATAGGGCAGGTCATCCAGCACGGGCGGTGCGCAGACCGTCACAAGGCTGCTGCGGTTATCCACGACATCCGTCACCATCAGCATGGCAAAGTCCAGCCCGCGCTGCTGGCGTAGATCATCCAGCGCCCCCCGCAGCGCTTCCAGGTGCTCAGCAAGCTGCACCAGGTTGGTCACTTCCACCTGAGCGATGGCGAACTTCAACCCACCTGCCTCGTAAAGCTTCAGATCGGTGCTGACGATCTCCTGGGGGTGACGCGCCTCCAGTCCAGAGCCAGCGCTCAGCACCTGCTGCCCGAAACTTTGAACGGTTTCGCCTGCCAGGCTGCCGCTGCGCACAAAAGCCCAGCGGCCCAGGCGCTCGGCGGCGCGGCGATCACGTTCGGTGGTGGTGGGCGAGGTGAGGATCAGCGTATCGGAGAGCAGCCCCGCCAGCAGCATTCCGGCGAGGGCGGGTGGGGCACTCAGCCCGGCATCCTCGATGCGCTCTGAAACCAGGGTACTGGTGCTGCCGACAATATCGACCGTAAAACGGATCGGAATGTGGGTGGAGGCATTACCCAGGCGGTGATGGTCGAGAATTTCGATCAGCTCGGCCTCCTCCAGTGCGCCCAGGGCCTGCCCCGGCTCATTGTGATCGACCAGGATCAGCTTCAGCCGCGGCGGGTTGAGTACATCACGTTGGTGGCTGACACCAATATAGTGGCCTTTTTCATCCACGATCAAGAAATCGTTATGCTCCTCGCGCAGGATGCGGTTCAGAACATCGCGAATGCGCACGCTGTGCAGGAAACGGGGGACATCCGTATCGCAAGCCTGCTTGCAGGGTTCATCCAGGATTTCGCTGATGGTCAGATCCTGGCGGCTGAGGTGCCGTCCCACCAGCTGGTTCAGGTAACGGTACAGGCTGAAGCCGTCGATCAGGCCGTAGGGTGTGCCGTCTTCGTTCACAATCGGCGCAATGCCTCCCGTCCGGGCGGTGATCGTCCAGGCATCGCGCAGGGGGCTGTCGGGATGAGCCGTATCCAGGCGATGGGTGACCGACTCGAAGCGCGGCGAAGCATCGGCCAGGAGCAAAGGCGGGTCAAGCTCCAGGCGTTTGAGGATCCAGGTGGTCTGCGGGTTGACAGCACCCGCCCTGGCCGCTAGGGCGTCCGTGCCATCGCGCTCGCGCAGCAGCCAGGCATAGCCCAACGCGGCGGCAATGGAATCGGTATCTGGATTGACATGTCCGATGACATACAAGCGACTCATTTGAAACCCGTGAGGCTCCTGGTGCTCAAGCGCTCGCGCAGCTTGCGGGACCGCCCCACCAGAGATTCCGCATCGCTGGCAGCCCCGCGCAGGCGGGCAACTTCCGCAGCCCCTTCGAAGTGTTGGGCCGCTTCTACCAGCGCACCGCCCAGCTCGAAGTGCTCGGCTGCCATGATCTTATAATCAGGATTGTCATGATCCGCCAGCCACAAAGCCACCGCCAGATGGTAGCGGGTGCGGTTCTTGACCGGGATCAATCCGTAAGCTACCTCGCGCAGCAGCGAATGCTTGAAGATATATTCCTGTTCTTCCGAATAGGGGCTGTTGGCCTTGGGAAAGGCCAATTCGGCCCGGATTAACTGGCGCAGCGCATCCTGGATCAAGCGGTCGATGACTTCATCGGGGATGGCCACTAAAGGCCCGGTGCCCATGCCCTCGGCCACACGCGCGGCTGCCACCACCGCGCCCACCCAGAACACGCGCCCTACCACCGAAGCCAGCAAAGCCACGGAGCGGGCTTCGCGTGTCAGACTGTCCAGGCGGGCCTGGAGCATCACCCGTAACGAATCGGGGGGATTCGAACGCAGCCGGGCTAACATCTCATCGCTGGTGAGGTTTTCCTCGTGCAGCCCGGCTTTCACCAGGCTCTTAGCCATTTCTTCCATGAAGTATGGGTTGCCGTCTGTGCGGTCTGCCATCTCCAGCAGGACTTCATCGGGCAACGAGCGCAAGTCCGGATAAGCCGCGGCGACGATCGCAGACTCTACGGGAAGCGCCTCGAGCTGGATGATGTAGGCAACGTTCAGCCAGCGCGGATGCTGGCGGGCAAATTCCAGCCTCGCCCCACACAGGATCATGAGCTGCAAGGGGGTATCGGAAGGCTCGAAGAGATGAGCCAGCAGCTCCAGGCTGCTGCTGTCGGCCCACTGCAAATCGTCCAGCAAGAGCACCGTAGGCCGGTAGGCGCAGATGCGGCGCAGCAGCTCGCGCGTCAGCTCGAAGGCGCGCTTCACCCGCCCCGGGGGATTGCCTTCAAAAGCAGCCAGGAACGAGCTTTCGGGCCAGGAAAGGCCAATCAGGCTACCGATCAGGTGGGCAGCCTCGACGCTCGAAGCCGGTCCCAATTGGAAGCCCCACAGGCGCTGGATTTCGCGCATGAACTTTTCGCGGGCCACTTCCACCGGGTCGCTGTCTTGCAGCCCGAAGCGCAGAAACCATAACGATTTCCACAAGAAGAAAGGCACCTGCGAGGCCTGGGCCAACGAGCGGGCCGACATGAGCGTCACACCTGTATCGTTGACCTCCAAAGAGCTGGTAAATTCCATCAGCAGGCGTGATTTTCCTAAACCCGCCTCTCCTGTCACCAGCACCATGGTGGGCTGGTCGGCCTGAATGGCCTGTTGGTAAAGGGTAGTGAGGCGGTCCATTTCCAGATCGCGGCCGACCATGCAGGTTTCCAGGCTGTCCGCACTACGGTAGCGCAGACGGCTGGGCTGGGGCATCACCCCATCCACCATATAAGCCTGGACAGGCTCCGTCTTGCCTTTGAGCTGCAGCGGGGTCGCCAGGCGGCGCACCTGGAAGATGCCCCGCACCAGCCGGAAGGTACTTTCGCTGATCACCACCGTTCCAGGCTCAGCAAAATTCTCCAGGCGATTAGCGACATTCACCGTATCCCCCATCACCGTATATTCATTGCGCAGTCCCACATACCCCGAAAGCACCGGGCCGGTGTTTACGCCCACCCGGATGCGCAACTCGCTGGCCCCGGGATGGTCGGATTCTTTAGCATATTCCTCCATCGACTCCTGCAAAGCCAGGGTCGTTGTAACCGCCCGCTCCGCATCGTTCTCGCCCGCATAGGGTACGCCCCAGACAGCCATCACGGCATCACCGATGTGCTTGTCGATAAACCCCCCGTGCGATTCGATCACCGTATCCAGCCTGAGCCAGACATCCTTGATCAAATCGCTGGTGGTTTCAAAGTCATATTTTTCCGACAGGGCGGTAAAGCCCTGCACGTCTGCAAATAATACCGTGGCAAAACGGCGTTCTTCGGGATAAAGAAAAGTAGGAAGTGGTGAAGTCATGATTTATTCGTGTCCTGATGTACTATGCAAAACCCGCCAGACTTTTTCAGGTGTGAGCGGATTATCGAGAAGTTCTGCCCCGCAGGCATCCAGGACGGCATTGCCGACTGCCGGCGCCACACCGTCCATGGGAATCTCGGCGACTGCCTTGACCCCAAAGGGATGGGTAGGCTCGAAGGTTTCGACAAAGATCGTCTCTAAGGAGGGCGTTTCATGGGCGCGGAAGATGTGATAGGTATTGAAGTCGCGCTCGCGCGCCCGACCCTCCCCATCATACCGCATTTCTTCACAAACTGCATACCCCAAAGCCTGCACCAGGCCGCCTTCGATCTGCCCGGAGGCAGTCAGCGGGTTGACGATCACCCCCGAGTCGACCGCCATGACCAGCTTATCGACCACTACCTGGCCGGTTTCGAGATCCACCGTCACCTCGGCGAACTGGGCGGCAAAGGGCGGCGGCGACACAGGGGACATATATGAAGCAACCGCCATAATCTGCTCCTGGTCGGCGTGGTGGAGGGCGTGGTGGGCTACCTGCGCCAGGCTGAGACTGCGCCCATCGGGGGCCAGGGCCATGCGATCCATCAGCCTGATTTCTTCTGGGAGTACACACGACTGAGAAGGGGGTACACACGTAGGTGTACCCCTACTTTCCTGATTGAACAAACGGGCAGCGCGCTGGCGGATGCGCTCAGCCACCTGCTGGGCGGCGTGCGTCACCGCCGTCCCGGAGATGTAGGTGGTGGAAGAGGCGTAGGCGCCCTTGTCAAAAGGCGTGAAATCGGTATCCGATGAATAGGTAATGATATCATCCAGCTCTACACCCAACACTTCGGCGGCCATCTGCGCCAGGACGGTATCGGAACCGGTGCCCAGGTCTGTAGCGCCGATCAGGAGGTTGAAGGAGCCATCGTCATTCATCTTGAGGCTGGCTGCGCCCATGTCGAGGTACGGGATAGCCGTGCCCTGCATCACCAGCGCCGCCCCAATCCCGCGCCGGATGTAGGGGCTGGGTAACCCAGCCCCTACAAATCCACCCGCGTGCCAATCAGGATTATTATATTTCTGGTCCCAACCGATGGCGGCCCGCCCCTGGCGCACACATTCCTCTAACCCACAGGTTTGGATCGTCTCGGGGCGCGGCTCTCGACCTTCGCTCCAGGCCATGCTGAAGGGATGCAGCTCCCCAGCCCGCAGGGCATTCTTCAGGCGGAATTCCAGTGGGTCGAGGCCAAGCTGGCGAGCGATCC
>Ga0315278_10006283_pt1 | contig 10797 bp, 9 predicted proteins | sample YL17G06_0_MG_FD_203880 | JGI IMG/M metagenome (GOLD analysis project Ga0315278, IMG submission 203880) | Sediment microbial communities from Yellowstone Lake, YNP, Wyoming, USA - YL17G06_0 | ecosystem: Environmental > Aquatic > Freshwater > Lake > Sediment | place: USA: Wyoming | collected... | reverse complement strand
TGGCTGTGGCGGCACTGGCAGATGGAACCATCCGGTGGTACAGGATGAGCGATGGAAAAGAGCTTCTGGCTTTTTTCCCACACAAAGATAAAACAAGATGGGCGCTCTGGACGCCCTCCGGCTACTACGATTGCAGTGAAGGAGCGGATGAACTCATTGGCTGGCATGTAAATCAAGGAAAAGACAAAGAGGCGGCCTTCTACCCCGTAGCTCGGTTCTTCGAGCAATTCTACAGGCCAGAACTCATCACCGAGGTCGCCAGGACCCTGGATGCTGATAAGACTGTGCTTGCCCGTTTGGGGGAAAAAGAACGGGTGAACATGGAAACCGCCATCCAGCTTCCTCCAAGGCTATCATTCATCTCACCAAAAAGCGGAGAGGTACTGGACCGAGAAGGTGTAACCATTAAGGTCATGGCGGAGGACATGGGGGGAGGTGTGGATGAAATAAGGCTCTTCCATAATGGCAAGGCGACCTCTGGGGAAACGAGGGATCTAAAGCTTATCCCCGCTGGGAATTTCATCGAGAAGGCCTTCTCCGTTCAGATGGTGGAAGGGTTGAACCGCTTCACCGCCCTTGCGTTCAGCAAGGAGAGGATCGAAAGCGATCTCGCTGAAATGACCCTGACATTCAAAGGGGTGAGCAAGGAGTCGGACCTTCATCTGATTCTGATCGGGATCAACAGATATAAGAACCCGGCCTTAAACCTCAATTATGCCGAGCCCGACGCACTGAGCATCCGAGATTTCTTTGTTTCTGCCCCGGTGAAAAGGCTTTTTGGCAGGGTTTACCCCTATAGCCTGATCAATGAAAAGGCAACCAAAGATAATGTCAAGAAGTTATTCGAGGAGGTTAAGGAGAAAGCCAGGCTGCAAGACACGGTCCTCTTCTACATGGGAGGCCACGGTGACATCGTTGGCAGCGAGTGGTTTTTCATCCCCCATGACGTAGTTACCCCTGAGGTGGAAGAGAGCGTGAAGAAAGGGGGTATATCCATGAAGGAAATCACTGAAACCGTAAAGGGCTTTAGGGCGCAAAAGGTTTTTATTGTCATTGACTCCTGCAAATCGGGTCGGATCGTCACCGCCATGACTGGATTCAGGGGCTTTGAAGACCGAAAGGTACTGATCCAGCTTGCCCGATCCACGGGGACTTATATTCTTTCGGCCTCAACCGACCAGCAATTTGCCTCGGAAGTAAAAGAACTGGGCCACGGTGTATTGACTTATGCCATGTTAGAAGGGCTCGGAGGCAAAGCCGGGGAAAGGAAGGTCACTGTCGAAGGTCTGATCCACTACATTAAAAATCGCCTGCCGGAGCTTACCGAGAAATACCGGGGTGCGCCCCAGTGGCCTGTTAGCTGGGGAACGGGGATGGATTTCCCATTGGTGCTGTATTAACAGCGCATAAAAGCGCTAAAATACAAAAACAGGATCATCTCCAAATTAGTTGATTGAATATTTTATGAAAACCTGCCAAGGGCCCGGAAGGGAAGTCAGATTGCGCCGCAAGCATCGGCGGGATATTGCTTTCCATAGCCTCCCGCCTTGCCTTCCGCAAAGCGCAGCGGGGGCGGGAAAAGAAAACTTCGATGAAATGACCGAACACCCCCGCCACCGCTAAGAACGGATATGTGCCTCATGATTGCAAGCAATATGACTTTCTTTCCGGGACCCTGGAATCACTCGACATTTGGAATATCCTAGCTTTTTGGCCCTCAACTAATTTGGAGATGATCCCAAAAACATTATATTTGGAGAAATCCTTGTTCAGCAAATTATTTTTTGTTTTCAAATTTAAGGGACTAAACCTTGTAAAGACAATTTTCGCAATTTATATCTTTGGATTTTCATATGGCACCACCAATCATATAATAGACATTCAGCGGGATGGCCTACTGGGTTACAATTACGTTCCTCTCCCCATAAATATCTACTGGACACTGCTAACGATTCTTGATCCCCTCGCGATCATCCTGCTCCTTTTTTTCCCATTTTTGGGTATGGCTCTTTCTGTATTCATCATGATCACGGATCTTGCAGTCAACATTTCAGTCACTGTGTATCATTATTTGCAAACAGGTTCCTTTTCAGATGGGAGATTATTCCTGCAGATCGCCTTTGGATTGTTTGTTTTTGTTACAGTACCCTTAGCGTGGAAGAAAATATCCCGTCAAGGGAGGGGCAGCCGTTGAGGGTTTATGTTAGAAAAACCGATAGCAAGACAGCCATAATCCCGCTCAAGAAGATCCCGTCAAAGGTACCCGCGCCTCCGATGGAAGCCACGGGAGCACCCAGGTTCTTAATTTTCCGGGTGTTCAGGGCTGAAAGGCGATTCTCATCATCGTCTCCGCCAAAATCTGCGCTCCCAGGGCTGCCTCTTCCCACCGGATCGCTTCATCGGGACAATGGCTTTTCCCTTCCACGCAGGGGATGAAGATCATGCCGGTCGGGATGCCCTGTGTTGGAAAGGTCATGGCATCATGGCCGGCGCCACTTCCCATGCGGTGGAATCGGACTCCCTGCTGACGGCAGGAGAGTTCAATAACCTGCATGATCCCCGGGTCCATCGCCACCCCGCCCTTCGAGAGGATGGTCTCCATTCTGACGCTATTCACTCGATGAACAATCTCCTGAATTTCGTTCCGAACTGTTGCCATGGTGGTCTCTTTCATCGAGCGGAGATCCAGAGTCATCTCCACGTTGCCGGGAATGATGTTGAAGGCACCCGGGTGGATTTTGAGTTCCCCGATTGTGCCCACAATATCGGGCCCGGCGGAAATGATTGTCTCGTTCACAGTCGTAATGATACGGGCTGCCTTGACCAGGGCATCATCTCGAAGATGCATGGGCGTTGTACCCGCATGTCCGGCCTTCCCAGCGACATGGATTAAATGCCGATCGAGGTAAACGATTCCCTCCACAATTCCGATGGGGATGCCCATCGATTCCAGGATAGGCCCCTGTTCGATGTGCAATTCCACAAAACAGCGGAACTCGGAGGGAAAATGGGCCGCCCTCCCGATCTGCTCCGGTTCCTTTCCAATCCGCCGGAAGCTCTCGGCGAGCGACGGTCGTCCTACCCCCTTCGATTTATAAATCTCCCCTTCGGCAAGAAGGTTGAACATAGCCCGGCTTCCGAAGGTCCCGGCAAAATGACTCCCTTCTTCATCGGTGAAAACGAGGAGCTCAAAAGGGCACGGGATCGGAAGCCCGCTTTCCTGAATGGCCCGCAGGGCTTCCAACCCAGCACAGATTCCCAGCGCGCCGTCGAACTTGCCTCCATTTAAAACAGCGTCGATGTGTGATCCCGTAGCGACGCAGGGCCGATCGGTCAAACTTGGGGTGGGATCCAGCCGGCCAATGAGGTTGGCAGCGGCGTCCTCATGAACCCGGAGGCCCGCCTGCCGCATGCGGCCCTGAAACCAGAGGCGCGCTTCCAGGTCTGCATCCGATAAGGCCGTCCGCCTCAGCCCTCCAGCTGGGTCTTCCCCAAATCGGGCCAAATCCAGAAGATCTTGGCGGAGTCGAGCCTCCTGCACTCGAATCTTTGTGGTGTCCATCAGGCTTCTCCGGCTGGAATGAAATGGCCGTCGCCTGCTTTAGCGGTTACTTCCTTTCCATCGTAGATGACCTTGCCCCGGAGGATCGTTCGCACCACTTTCCCCTGGATGGTCATCCCTTCGTAAGGTGTCCACCGAGCTGAGGAGTGCATATCAACTCCACGAATGGTCCAGCGGGTAGAGGGATCAAGAATGGCAAAATCAGCGTCTGCCCCCAAGGCAATATGTCCTTTCCCCGGGTAGAGCTTGAACCGTTTGGCAGGGTTTTCGCAAAGAATCTGGGCTAATTTAACGAGAGAAAGGCCCCGTTTGATTACTCCTTCACTGAACATTAGAGGGAAGAGAGTCTCGATTCCTGGCGCGCCCGAAGCGTTGTCAAATATGTCGGGAGCTTGCTTGCGTTCGATGGGCCAGGGCGCGTGATCGGAGGAGACCATATCGATGTCACCGCTTTTTAGCAGCTCCCACATTTCCTCCATGGCCTCTGGAGTCCGGAGCGGTGGATTGATCTTGGCCAATGCTTTGAGCCGGTCCATCTCCCCTTCATGTAGAATCAGATAATGGGGGCACGTCTCCGTGCTAACGTCCACTCCATCTTCGCGAAACCGTCGGAGCAGGTCAATGGAGCGCGGGTGGCTCACGTGATAAAGGTGCAGGCGGACGCCTGTCCAGCGGGACAATTCGAGGAGCTTCAAAACGGCCAGCGTCTCGCTGATCGGAGGCCGCGTCTCGCAGTGGGCCTTAGGGTAAATTTTTTTATCTTGGCGGTATTTCCGGATCAGGTGCAAGATGAGTTCATCATCTTCCGCATGGAATCCCACTGGAATTCGATGAGCGGCAATGACAGGCAGGATTTCCAATAAAACTCCATCGGCGATCCGGGGAAACCTCTCCGGGTCGGTCTCGAATAGCGAAAGCTTGAACCCACAGGCTCCCAGCTCCACCATAGGGGCGATGACCTCCGGGGAGCCTTCTTTCTTCAAAGTACCGAGGATCGCAATGTCCACTCTGGCCAGGCGCTGGACCCGCTCAATCTTTTTCCGAAAAGCTTCAGGGGTACTGGTGGGGGCACCGGCATCGTAAGGCATTTCGATAAAGGCCGTCACTCCTCCTGCCGCGGCGGCGGGCGTTGAGTATTCAAACCCTTCCACGCCAGGGATGCTGTAGGAATGAACATGGGCGTCCACAACTCCCGGGAAGACAAAGAGCCCTCTGGCATCGATAGTCTCTTTGGCGAAAGGGTTTTCCCCCGGCCCATACAGGCCAACGATCACTCCATCTTTGACCCCCACGGCCGAGTCCTGCACAATCCCTTGCGGCAGCACAAGATTTCCTCTGATCAAGAGGTCCAACTCATTATGGCCCATCCAACCCTCCCTTAATCTAACCACAGTGGACACAGCGTGGCATAGCCACAACCAAAGGAAAGACCACTTATATCCCCCCCACCCGCTTCCTCCCCCTCAGAGGGGGGAGGGTTGGGAGGGGGTTAAATTGTCGCCTGATTTGCGGAATAAAATTTCAAGAAACTGAAACTCGAAACCCGGAACCCGAAACCAGTAACTGCTCTTTCTATAAGATCACCTTTAGACCCTTTTGTTTCAAATACTCTTTTACCTGTCGGATGCTCAGGGTTCGAAAATGAAAGACTGAAGCCGCCAGTAAAACTCGAGCCCCACCTTTGATCACCCCTTCGTAGAAATGCTCTAGCTTCCCCGCACCCCCGGAAGCCACTACCGGTACATTCACGACGTCAGACACGGCCTTGGTAAACTCCAGATCATAGCCCGCCAGGGTTCCATCTCCGTCCATACTGGTCGGTAATATGACCCCTGCGCCCAGGTCCTGGCACTTCTTCGCCCAGGCAATAGCGTCCTTGCCCACAGGTTTGGTACCTCCGGAGACCACCAGTTCGAAGCCCGAAGCCATCTCTTTATTTCTTCTGGCGTCAATCGCCACGGTGATCTTTGCGGAGCCGAATTTCAGGGCAGCCATCCTCACCAGCTCGGGATCTTTCACGGCTGCGCTATTCATCGAAACCTTGTCGGCCCCGGCTTCCAGAACGAGTTCAATATCCTCCAGACTGTTAATTCCTCCGCCTACGGTCAGAGGAATGCGAATGACCGCGGAAACCTGCTTCACCCAATCCAAGCGCGTCTTGCGGTTTTCCAGGGTGGCCGCGATGTCCAGCATGGCCAGTTCATCGGCACCTTCCTTCTGGTAGAAGGCCGCGTTTCCTACGGGATCGCCCGCATCCCTTAAATCTACAAAATGTACCCCCTTCACCACCCGGCCGTTCTTCATATCCAGGCATGGCATGATTCTTACGGTCTCCATGAATCCCCCTTTCTGTCCACAGTCGGTTACCCAATAGAGATCTCATGATCATGAATGTGCATTACTATCATTCACCTCCCCAAAAAGTCAAGACCCCCCGTGGCTCCGGCCAGATTGCTCGTTTCGCCTCAGGCGGACCCAGACGAGGGAGATCTGCTGAAATACTGGAAATATGAAGGGACCTTTCTCTGGACGCATTGGTCGGAACTCGGAATTCCCAATTACAAGTTAAGCCCCCTCACCCTTCCCCTCTCCCCCGCAAACGGGGGAGAGGGCGGGGGGGGGAAGGATAAAAAAGGAAATTCCTATACAATTAAATTATGAAAAAATATTCCAAATCGGCCTGAAAGGAATCATCCAGGAAGCCGAGGAGCGGCTGAAAGCAATCGATCGAGAGGTGCCGCCCGATTACGTCGAGCAAAAAGAATTTCTCCAGGCTCCCTTCATCGCTCTCGATACGGCCGTGAAATTTATCGCATGCCCTGGACCAAACATCCCAGGGAAGAGCATATCCAGCGTCTCCAGGAAATCGCCTCTGAGATGGGCGTAACAACTACCGTGGGGAATTGACGGGATTAGGTCAATTTGCCGCTGGCCTTGAATTCGTCCAGACTATTCTTCTCGACTTGAACGGAGCGCCCCAATTTTACGGCTTTCACTTCCCCCCACTCGGTCAATTCGTAAATTTTCTTGCGGCCAACGCCTAAATACTTGGCCGCTTCCGGGACGGAGAGTAAACCAGACGTAACATAGGTCTCTCTGGTATCATCTCTTTCTTTTTTAGCGGCCATCTGGACCCTCCTGTCTTTTGCCCTCTTTCATTTATCGAAAGTTTTTACAATCTTTCCCTCTCCCCGTTCCCCAAGGGCCATGAAGAGCGGAAAAGGCTCTTGGATTAATAATTAGTGCCCATCCGGAAACCCCCTCTCCCCTTGCGGGAGAGGGTCGGGGTGAGGGGGAGCAAAAAGGACTCCTTAGTAATTTTGGCGTCGTTCGATGGGATAGCCTGCCGTCCGCCAGGCCTCAAAACCACCCAGCAACGGATATACATTCTTGTAGCCCTGTTGGATCAATTTCAGCGCCACACGGGCGCTGGTGCCCTCATTTCTTCAAGTTCAGTAGGTGATGATCAGACACTCCCTGGAAACCGGCAATTCTACATGGTCGGAGGCTAAGATTGACTCGGGATCATAATAGGTCGCCCCCTTGATCTGGGAGTCATCGGGGTGGCGGCGTACATCGAGAAAATAGAGCGGCTCCCCCTTATCCAGGCGATCTTTGACTTGCTGGGCCGTTAGACGGGCCATCTGCGATTCGGATGCGGGAGCTGCCATGAATTCTCCCTCCTTTTACTTCCCTCAATAAGATCGAGGTTCGTTGGAAAGCCCGAAATCTAAGAGATTGAAAATGGGGAAGAACTACTATATTCTCAAATTATAGTATTCGAACCTTCTATAATCATAGGATGGCATCAAATTTTTAAAATGTCAAAGATGAGAGCCTCTGAAACAGATAGACCCGCCCAAAAACCGGATCTTCCAGATGCCGGGCCTCCCCAGGAGGAAATGGCCCCCTTCGGATACCGGCAGGTCCCGGCCCGAGAAAAGCGCCAATGGGTTCTGCGGCACTTCAATTCCATCGCCCGGCAATATGACTGGATGAACACTGTCCTCAGCTTTGGCCTTCAGCACCTCTGGAAAAGTGCGGCCATTCGGGCCTTGGAATTAAAGCCCGGCGACCGGGTCCTCGATGTATGCGGCGGAACCGCCGACCTTTCCATCCTGGCCGCCAAGGAAATCGGGCCCGAGGGGTCGGCCGTTCTTTATGACATCAACCGGGCGATGATCGAGGCGGGAAAGCCCAAGGTAGCCAGAACTTCCCCCGCGTCGAGGATCTGGTACGTTCAGGGCGATGCGGAGCAGCTCGCCTTGCGAGATGGGCAATTTGAAGCGGCCTTCGTGGGCTTTGGGATTCGCAACCTGACCCGGATGGAGAAAGGGCTGGAAGAGCTGTACCGAGTTTTGAAACCCGGAGGGAAACTGATGTGCCTGGAGTTTTCCATTCCCACTTCCGACTGGTTCAGGTGGCTCTACCATTTTTATTCCTTCCACATCATGCCCCTTGCGGGCCAGATCCTTGCCGGCAGCCGGGAGGCCTACACGTATCTTCCGGAGTCCATCCGCAAATTCCCCCTCCCGGGCGAATTGGCATCGATCCTCGAGCGGATCGGGTTTTCGAACGTCACGTACCGGCCCCTCACAAACGGAATCGCCGTCATCCATCTCGGAATAAAACCCAACAAAATCTTTGCCACAGAGGACACCGAGAACACAGAGAAGGCCAAATGATTTCTTTCGCTAAAAAGGACTTAATTGACAGGTTTGAAAACTTTCATTTAGCAGGATCATCAGTGAACCCCTTACGCCTCGCGCCTGCCGACTTACGATCCTTGGTCATTATGACTCTGTGTTCTCTGTGCCCTCTGTGGCGATAAATTCTTATTCCTTGATCATAAGTTTTCTCCGCGCTCTCTGCGCTCTCTGCGGTGAATGATTTTTATGAAACTGAACTGGGCCGAACGGTGGGTAGTCAACAACCCTTCCCGGGTTATCCAGCAGCGGGTGGAGATGCGCTGGTTGAGAAAAATGAGCCATCTCAAAACCGGAGCTGTCATCCTGGAGGTAGGTTGTGGCCGGGGCGCAGGAGCCGGGCTTATTCTCAAGGAATTCCAGCCCGCAGTACTCCAGGCAATGGACCTCGACATCGAGATGATTGGCAGGGCCAAGGATTATCTATCTCCGGAGCAGGTGCGGAGAATCTCTTTCTACGTGGGGGATGTGCTGCGGCTTCCTTATAAAGACGGGGTCCTGGACGCGGTTTTTGCCTTCGGCGTTTTACATCACGTTCCAGACTGGCAGGGCGCTCTTGGCGAAATTGCCAGGGTCCTAAAGACCGGCGGGACCTATTTCTTGGAAGAAATCTATCCTTCCCTTTATCAGAACATCATTACGAAACACATCCTTCTGCATCCCCGAGAAAACCGTTTCCTAAGCCAGGATCTGAAAGAAACGATGAAGGAAGTGCAACTTCACCTGAAAAGCCATTTAGAGATCGAAAAAATCGGCATCCTGGGGGTTTTGATCAAGGAAAATTGATCCCCGCTGAATATCGGGAATCCGCCGCCTGAATGATGAGCGTTGAAAGCTTCATTTCTCTTTCGCGATCGGAAACGTGATTTGCGCGCCGAACCAGCCGATGGTGGTTACCATAGGAATAAGGGATAAGACCAGTAGCAAGTAGAGGATTCCAAATCCCTTCAGGGAAACCAAGACATCTGGGTTCGTGATTCGCCAGATAAAGGCCCCGGCCGATGCCACCATCAACAGGATTGAGAAGCAAATCTTGATGGTGACTGGCCTCATCGGCTTGGCCAGATAATTCAGCCACCAGGTGAACCAGCCCGTCAGAATGGCCAGAGGGGTGAACAGGATGCCACCCCCCAGGCAATGTACGGCAGTGAGCTCAAAAGAGCTGATGCCAGTAAGGAGATAGAGGAGGTTGAATAGCGGCGCCGCGAACATGAAAACGATGGGGAAGTGGACCAACATCGGATGCGGATGACGCCTGAGGGTGGGGTAGCGTGCCAGGAGCTGGGATAGAAATTTCGGCATCGGCCTCTCAGAAACTCCTTCCTTCTTCACCACCCCCACCTGGGGATATCGGTCCAGGACTTCAAGGCCGTGAGGAGCCGCCTCGATATCCGCGGTCAGGTCGCTGCCGGCCTGGTGGCGTTTCATGTGAACCCCGGTCTTCCAAAGCTTGCTCTGGCTGACGTCGATAACTCTTCCCTGGTGAACGATGTATACCGCGTTCCCATCCTGGCCGTTGAACCTGGACAAAGATGCCGAATCGAATTCCTTCATCAATCTATCCTTTTAATTGGGATGCGGATTTTCACAGATAAACGCAGAAAAGGATCTTTTACTAAGGAGTCCATAATTGACCAGGCATAATCTTCCAAAATCTCCCCTGACCCCTCTTTTTCAAAGAGGGGGAATTCCTCCCTTTTGTAAAGGGAGGGAAGGAGGGATTTAGTCTTCGGTGTCTATACAATTATGGACTGACTAATAACAGAACAGAAATGATATAGAAAATTCTATAGCCGGTTCGTTATTTACTTTTTGAAATCCTGAAAATCCGTTTTTATCTGCGTCCCGACAATCAGATCACTCAACTAATCTTCTCATTTTTCCCGGAGGGATGGCAAATAAAAAATTCGGGCTCGCCGGGACAATTTAATAGCATCGGATGCCCACCTCATAGTATATTTTCAAAATGGGTTTGAAATCCCCCGGGGGATTCCTTATAATTTTTTATAGACCATTCAGCTCCAATTCTTTGATTATTTTATACTGACCTGAGGAACGAGGAATGGGAAATTTTTCGCGTCGGGACTTCTTGAAAGCCGTTTCTCTTACGGGGACCGCCGCCGTGGTGGGTTGTTCCTCAGAACCCGCCAGAAAATTAATCCCCTACATCATCCCCCCGGAAGATATCATCCCCGGTGAGGCTACCTGGTATGCCACCACCTGCCGCGAATGCCCGGCCGGGTGCGGCCTGCTGGCCAAGAATAGGGACGGCCACATCATAAAAGCAGAAGGCAATCCCCTCTATCCCGTGAATCAGGGAAAACTCTGCGCCCGGGGCCAAGCTTCGGTACAAGGGCTTTATAATCCGGACCGCTACCGTAATCCCCTGCGGAAGAAGACAGATGGGAGCTTCGAACCCATCTCATGGGAAGCCGCCGAGCAACACCTCCTGAATAAGCTCGTGGAGCTTAAAAAGAGCGGAGGAAGAGACCGGGCCGTCTTCCTGACGGAATTAATCACGGGAACGCA
>Ga0315278_10006282_pt1 | contig 10798 bp, 9 predicted proteins | sample YL17G06_0_MG_FD_203880 | JGI IMG/M metagenome (GOLD analysis project Ga0315278, IMG submission 203880) | Sediment microbial communities from Yellowstone Lake, YNP, Wyoming, USA - YL17G06_0 | ecosystem: Environmental > Aquatic > Freshwater > Lake > Sediment | place: USA: Wyoming | collected... | reverse complement strand
CCAGAGGCGGCCTGGGCCGCGGTCTGTCGCCGGATGGATCGGCGACACCCTCTCTCGCCCTCGAGTCGATCGATCGCGCCTCTCCGGCCGCCCAGCCGGCGAGGACGGCCGCGAGCGATCCGGTAGCGGCTAGCGAGAAGCCTACCGCGCTCGATACCGCCCACGCGGCGAGGGAAGCGGCCACGACGGCGGCGGCCGTGGCGGACTGGCCGTCGGCTCGGCCGGCGACCCGAATGCATGCGCGAAGGACGAAGAGGCCGACGAGGAGCGCCGCGAGAAGGCCCACCATCCCTTGCGCCGCCGCGATCTGAAACACCTCGCTGTGCGCGCGGTCCGACGTCGCGTTCCACTCGATCCGCGAGAAGGCGGGTGTTCGATACGCCGTGAAGGTGATGCCATACGCGTCGGTTCCGACTCCGAGAACTGGATGATCGGACATCATGCCGAGCGCCGCCCGCCAGAGCTCGATGCGCGACCTCGACGTCGGAGCCTCCAGATCGGTGATCTGCTTCAGTCGCGTGACGAACCCTGAGCCGAGGGGCGTCGCGAGCGGAAGGAGGAAGAGGAGCCCGGCCGCGAGAAGGGGGAGGAGCCGCCGCGGGCGCGCCGGCGAGCGGCCCTCGCCGAGTCGCGGCCCCTTCGCTCGGATCGCGAGAAACGCCACCAATGCCGCGCCCGCCCCGAGCCACGCGCCCCGCGAGAGCGTGACTCCGAGAACGAAGAGCCCGCTGCCCGCCACGAGGACCGCGGCGACTCGGCGCCCCATCGTTCGGGAGCGCCACGCGGTGAAGAGCGCCAGCGGAATCGACATGGCGAGGTAGGCCCCCAGCGTATTCGGGTGTCCCAAGGGGCCCGGGACGCGTGTATTGCCGTCGAAGGTCGCGTTCCCGAGCCAGGGGATGGGATCGTGCCCTGCGAGTTGCAGGAGGGCATAGGCGGAGGCCGCCCCCGCCGCGAGGGTCACGACGGCGGCCACCCGCTCCAGCCAGAGGGCCGAGGTCGAGACGCGGCGCGAGGCGAAGAAGAGGGCGGTCATCGCAACGGCGACGAGGAGCCCGGCGGGCCGGACCGACGAACCGTGAAGGCTGGATTCGGGACGAATCGAGGCGATCGTGGAGAGCGCGGCCGAGACGAGGAAGAGAAGGACCGCGACGGCGGCCGGGTCTCGCCGAAGAGACTCGAAGCAGCGCGACGCGGCGCCACGGAAGGCGAACGCGAACCCCTGGTCGAGGCCCGCCGTGAAGAGGCGCCCAAGGGCGATCGAGCCGAGCAGCGCGGCGCCGGTCAGAACGATCCCGATCTTGTGGGGCTCGAAGGCGTCGTAGCCCCCCGGGACGAACGCCAGCGGCGTGATGCCAAGGAGTAGGAGAAGGATGACCTGCATCGTGGTGGCCCATCGTGGCGGCACGGGGGAATGCAGTCAATGGACCGAATGGAGGTCGCATCCGAGGCTTGCAATGGGATATCCTCCTGTGGCGTAATGTACTGCTCGTTTCGACGTCGCGCCCGTAGCTCAGCTGGATAGAGCGTCTGCCTCCGGAGCAGAAGGCCAGGGGTTCGAATCCCTTCGGGCGCACCACTCCCACCGACATGACGAATTCGAGCCAAGACCCGAGGTACTGGAACGAGGCGCGCACTGCGAGGCTGATCGCCATGGTGGTCAGCGGGGCCGTAGCCTTGGCCGACCTCTGGCTCCTGGTCGCCTACCTTCGCGTCGCGGGCAGCCTCCCGGGGGGCTGGCGGGCCTACTGGTACATCCCCGCCGGGATCGTCGGGATCATGGCGTTCGCCCTCCTTCGCTTCCGCCGCCACTGGCGCCACTTCAAGGCGGGGGAATAGCCACCCCCTCTTCGACCAGCGGCGCCCTGCCGCAGCCCCCGGAAGGGATTGCCGGGCCGGGGCACGGAGATTGCAGAGTTGCCCCCAATGCCATGACCGAATCGCGTAAGCCTTTGCATTCCGCAATGGATGACCTTGCGGGGAGCGATCTGTTTTTTGCCACCCTTCAGGAAATTACCAGCCTGATCAACGGGGGGAAGGCGCAGGAAACGATCTTCGAGTCGGTTCTGAGCTGCGCCCTCCAAATGCTTGAGGCCCAGGCGGTTTTCCTGATCACCGTGGACTCGCCGCGCGTGCGGAAGTTCGCCCTGCGGATGTCCCCAGACGGGCACATTCTCGGGCTCGAGCGGTACGAGCTGCCGAGCCAGGCGGGGATCACCCGCTGGGTTCTCCTGGAAGGGCAGCCGGTCCACGTCCCCGACGTCGGCGTCGACCCGCGCTACCACCCGAGTATCGACTCGCTCCCCGGTCTCCGAACGTCGGCTTGCCTGGCCGCCCCGCTCAAGGTGCGCGACGCGATCCTGGGGGTTCTGGTGGCCGTGAATCGAATCGACGCCACGCCGTTCGACGACCGTCATCTTCGCGTCCTGTCGCTCCTCGCGAATCAGACCGCCATCGCCATCGAGAACGCGAAGCTCTATCGCCGCGCGGAGCAACTCGCGGTGACCGACGATCTCACGCAGGTCTACAACTATCGTTTCCTGAAAATGGGGCTCCGCCGCGAGGTGAAGCGGGCCGCGCGGTTCAGCCAGCAGTTCTCGATCCTCATGATCGACGTCGACAATCTGAAGCGATACAACGACAAGAACGGCCATCTCCGCGGGAGCGAGGTGCTCCGCCTGATCGCCCAGATCCTCGTGACGGAGGCCCGGTCGATCGATCTCGTCGCGAAGTACGGCGGCGACGAGTTCGTCGTGATTCTGCCGCAGACAGCGCGCGAGGGGGCCCGCGTCCTGGCCGATCGGGTGAAGAGCTCCGTGGCCGCCACGGCCTTCCCGCACGTTGAGCCTGGCGTGATCACGGTCAGTTTGGGGGTGGCGACCTATCCCGAGAACGGCATCACGGCGGGCGAGCTGCTGGAATCGTCCGACATCGCCCTCTACGCCGCGAAGCAGTCGGGAAAGAACCGCGTTTCCATAGCGTCCACCGATCCCGGTGCCCGGGGCTTCTCCTCGCGCCACGAGGACGGAACGGACGAATCGCTCGATTCGTTTTGACGGGGCGATGCCCCGGCGATAAGGTGATCCCGTGCGCGCGTCGCTTCACGACCCGATCCTGGTACTCGCCTCGTTCGGCGCCGTGGCGGCGTTTCTCGCCGTGGCGCGGCTCATGCGGGGATGGAGCGCCGACGCGAGGCGCAAGTGGCTCCACGTATCGGTCGGGGCCTGGGTTCTCTTCGTAACACCCCGCTTCGCGCATCTCGCCTGGGCCCTCGTCCCGCCGATCGTCTTCATCGCCGTGAACGCGTCGCGGTACCTCCGGGTCTCGTTTCCGGAACTGGCGGATGAGCCCGCCGCCGCGCGAGGTCTCTGGACGTTTCCCCTCGGCATCGCCCTCTCGTACATCTTCTTCTGGTACGAGGGAGGCCGCGGTCCGATTCTCGCGGGCGTGGCGGCCTTGACGTTCGCCGATCCGGCGGCCGCCCTCGTCGGGCGCCGCTGGGGCCAGCGGCGGTACCACGGCTTCGGGTTCGGACGGTCGCTCGAAGGGTCCACCGCATTCTTTCTCGTGGCCGCGCTCGTATGCGGCTGGACGGCGTCGCACGCGATTCACCCGGGGCCCTTCGTCCGATTCGCCGTCGGCTGCGGCGCCGCGGGCGCCGTCGTGGAGGCGTTCGCGCCGCCGGGGTGGGACAATGTCGCCATCCCGCTCGCGGTGGCGCTTGCGTACGGCGCGCTCGGCTCCGGCTCTTAATCGATGGCTCCGTCGCCGGGACTGACGCACGAAGCGGCGCTCTGGCTCGGCCTCGGACTGTCGGCCGCCGGCGCCGCCGCGGTCGCGCTCCTCGGGCAGGGAACGCGCGGCGCGGCGATCGCCGGTCTCGCCGTCGCCGCCGCGATGGTCGCGGGCTTCGGGCCCGAGGTCGTGGGGCCCCTCGCGCTCTTCGTGCTCGGCGCGGGCGGGCTGACGCGGCTCGGCCGCGCGGCGAAGGAAGCGAAGGGGGCGGCCGAGCGGAATCGGGGACGGCGCGGAATCGCGAATGTCCTGGCCAAGCTCGGCATCCCGGCGGGGCTCGGTCTCGTCGCCGCGACGTCGGTGGGGTCGCTCGGCTGGTGCGCCGTCGCCGCCACCGGTGCCCTGGCGGGCGCCTTCGCCGACACGGCCGCGACCGAAGTGGGGCCGCTACTTCCGGGGCCCGTAGTCCAGTGGAGCGGCGGTCGTCCCTCGCGAGTGAAGCACGGAACTCCCGGGGGAGTTACCCTCGGGGGGCTTCTCGCCGGCGCGGCGGCGGCGGCGGCGGTCGCGATCACGGCGTGGCGCTTCGGCGTCGTCGAGACCGGCGCGGCATGTGCCGCGACGGCGACCGCGGGCTTCGCCGCCGGCATCATCGAGAGCTTCGTGGGCGGCTCCCACTTCGGGATTCGCCTCGGACACTTCGGGCGGAACGTCCTCGTCTCCGCCGTATCGGCCGGGCTGGCCGTCGCGGCGGCCTACGTATTCTCGGGAGGAGACCTGCTTCATGGCTGAGCTGCTCTGCGTGGTGGGCGCGAGACCGAATTTCATGAAGATGGCGCCGATTCTCGACGCGCTCCGCGCGTATCCGAAGTTGCGCCCCCTCCTCATTCACACAGGGCAGCACTACGACGAGGCGATGTCGCGCGTATTCTTCACGGAACTCGGCCTTCCCACGCCCGACCGCAATCTCGAGATCGGCTCCGACACACACGCGCGCCAGACGGCCCGCATCATGGAGGCGTTCGACACGCTCCTCGACGAGCGGAAGGACGCGCGGCTCGTCCTCGTGGTGGGAGACGTCAACTCCACGATGGCCTGCGCGCTCGTCGCGGTGAAGCGGAATGTCGAAGTCGCCCACGTCGAAGCGGGTCTCAGGAGCCGCGACCGCGGCATGCCCGAAGAAATCAACCGCCTCGTCACCGACGCCGTTTCGAACCTCCTCTTCGCCACCTCGGCCGACGCCATCGACAATCTGAGGGCCGAGGGTGTCGACCCCTCCATCATTCACCTGGTGGGGAACCCGATGATCGACACGCTCCGCCGCCACCTCGAAGCGGCCCGGAAGCGAAACGCTCCCGCGGAGCTCGGCTATTCTCGCGGCACCTACGCCGTCGTCACGCTTCACCGGCCGAGCAACGTGGACGACGCCGACGGTCTCCATCGCATCTGGAACGCCCTCCGCACGGTCGCCGACCGGATCTCGGTCTTCTTTCCGGTCCACCCCCGCACGCGATCCCGGATGGAGGCGCTCGGACTCGCCGCGCACCCGAACATCCGATTGAGCGCGCCGCTCGGCTATCTCGATTTCCTCGGCGTCATGGACCAGGCGCGGTTCCTCCTGACCGACAGCGGCGGGATACAGGAAGAAACGACGGCGCTCGGTGTCCCGTGCCTCACCCTGCGGGCGAACACGGAGAGACCCGTCACGATCTCCGAGGGGACGAACCGACTCCTCGGCTCGAGCCCCGAGTCGGTTGTTCCGGCCGTGAACGCGCTCCTCGACGGGCCCGCCCCCGCGCCGCGCTGCCCGGCTCTATGGGACGGGAAGGCCGGCGAGCGGATCGCGGCCGTCCTTTCGAGGCATCTTGCCGGAGGTTGACCCATGCCGACCTTGTTGGTACACTTAAAGGCTGTAGTAGCTGCAACTTCGTCGCACGGTTAACGGGCGCAGGAGGCGCCGGGAGGTTTTGACTCGATGGCCCAGGATCGTTACGGAATGAGGACTCGGTTGGCGGGGTATCTACTGGGGTGGATCTTGCTCCTGGCGATGCCGACGGCCGCATCGGCCGCGTCCGCGCCGCGCATTCAGGCGGGTGACGTGATCCGAGTCGAGGTGGCATCGAGGGCCGACTTGTCGGGAGAATTCGTGGTCACGGCGGACGGGAACGTAACGCTCCCCACGGCGGGTGCCGTCCGAGCCGCGGGACGCACCGAGGCCGATCTGGGCGCGGATCTCTCGCGCCGCTATTCGCTGATCGACCGTGAAATTCCGCGCGTGACGGTGACCATCACACGATCGACCCAGCGCCGCGTCCTGGTGCTCGGCGCCGTGGTGTTGCCGGGCGCCTACGACTTCTCCGATTCCACTTCGCCGTGGGACGCCATCGCCCTTGCGGGCGGCGCGCAGGAAGACGCGAACCTCGCGGCGGTGGAGATCATTCCGGGCGAGGGGGCGCACGACCGAAAGCAGGAGATCATCGATGTGCAGAGCGCTATTCTGGCGGGGACTCTCGACAGGCTTCCGCGACTCCGCCCCGGCGATACGGTCCGCGTGCAGCGGAAGTCGGGCGCCGCGGGAGCGGGGAGCGTCGTCTACGTCTTCGGCGCCGTGCTGCAGCAGGGACCGAAGCCGCTGGAGGAGGCCTACGATGTGGCGTCCGCTCTCATCCTCGCGCTGCCGACCCCTGACGCCAACCTGGGTCAGATCGAGATCGTCCGGAAGAACGGAACGGCCGTGGAGCACCTTCGCGTCGACGCGAACCGATACCTGACGAGCGCGTACGAGGCTGGAAACGTCCCGCTCCGGGCGGGCGACACGGTCTGGCTGAAGCGGAGTAAGCAGAAGGGTGCCGTGCTGCTCGCCATGGTGAGCCTGGTGGCCCCCATTCTCGCTCTTGCCACCACGATCATCGCTCTGAAGTACTACCACAAATAGCCGATCACCCAGGATCAAGAAGAGATGGATTCGACCGAATCGTTAATCGACGTACGCGACCTGATCTGGAAGGGGAAGCAGTACAAGTATCACCTTCTGCTGCCCATTCTTCTGGTTCTCTGCGGCGCGTTCATCTTCTACAAGGTCACCGTTCCGGTCTACGAGTCCTACGTCATCCTGAGCGTGGGGGACCGCGGAAACGTCTCCCCGACCATCGACGCCCTGACGCGCGGCGGCGACGCGGCGGCGCCGCGCGATCGTGTCGCCCTCCTCGCGAACCGAGTCCACAGCCGGGCATTCCTGGAGGAGTTGATCCAGCGGACGGGGCTCCTCGCGTCGCTTCAGGCGCAGGCGAAGCGGCCCGATCGGCGCGCCGAAGCGGAGCACCGAGGTGTGAGCGCGGAGGAGTACCTGGTTCGCCAAGCGCTCACGAACGTCGGGAGGCGGATCGGTGTGGCGCCGGTTCAGGGGAATCTCATCCGGATCACGGTTCAGGCCGCCGACCCCATCGAAGCGCGCGATCTCGTGGCGACCACTTCCGATCTCCTCCTCCAGCAGAGCCTCCAGGCCACGCTGGAGCGAGTCCAGGCCCGAAGCGTCTTCAGCGAGGATCAGATCGCCGTCTACCAGGAACGGCTTCGCCGGTCGGAGGACGGCCTTCGCCAGTACAACGAGTCGCTCCTCGGGCGCGGGCTCCAGGCGAGCGTGATCAACGAGGGAAATCTCGACGTCGCGCGAAACCTCCTCCATGTCAACGAGGAGGAGATGGAGCAGATCTCCTCGCGCATCCGGTCCGAGCGCGCCGCGTGGGATGCCGAAACGGGTGGCGGGCTCCTTCCGCCAGATCTGGACACCGAGGTCTCGAACGGAATGGGTCGCCGGCTGGCCGACCTCGAGGTGAGCCTCAGCGACGCGTCGCTAGGCGGGGAGCGAGGAGTGGCCGAAGCGGGAAGTTTGCGATCGAAGATCGGGGATCTTCGCCAGGGCCTCCTTGGCGAGTTCGAGAAGGCCGCGTCGACGATCGCCGAGGTCTCGGAGCCCGCGAAGTCGGCCGCCGCGGGTATCTCTCTCGACCGGGCTCTCCTTCGCTCGCTCAAAGCGAAGTCGTCGCGGCTGCAGGGTCAGATTCAGAACTTCACCCAGCGCGTCCGCAGCAGCCCCCGCGATCAGATGGAAATGCAGCGCCTGCAGGGGGACGTCGATGCGAATCGCCAGATGCTGGCCACCTTGCAGAAGGAAGTGACGTCGAGCCAGATTTCCGAGGCGCTAGCCACGAGCGACCTGGGCGTGAAGATCGACGTCATCGAGGCGGCGCAGGTGCCGCTCTACCCGGTGTTCCCGAGCCGAATCAAGATCTTCGGCGGAGCGCTCCTCCTAGGGCCGCTCCTTTCGATCGGGCTCGTCCTCGCCGTCGAGAAACTGGGCGCGGTCGTGCAGACGGTGGAGCAGGCCGAACGCGAATTCGGCGTGCGCGTCATCGGAACTGTTCCGCGCGTGGAGGGCTGGGGACAGCCGGGGAGCTTCCTTCAGAATCATTGGCCCGCGGTCTCCATCGTCGTCGTGCTTCTCCTGACGGGCATCCTCTACACCATCAACAGCGTTCTCCGCACGGAGCCGGCCGCTCCGAAGGCGCCCGCGACGACCAAGAGCCAGCCGCAATGAGCGCGGCGACATCGAAGCGCCCCAAGACGCCGGATCTCCTGGCGTCGTTCGATCTGGATTCGCCCCACGCGACCGAGGTTCGGCGACTCCTCCAGGCTCTCTGGGCCGACCCGGCGAACCGTGAGCGGAAGTCGTTCATGGTGACGAGTGCGGGGCGCGGCGAGGGGAAGAGCACCACGTGCGCCCTCATGGGCATCGTGGCCGCGCGGATCTTCCGGCGACGGACCGTCGTGATCGACGCCGACCTCTGGCGTCCCACGATGCACCGGGCGCTCGGCGTCTCGTTTCGGCCTGGGCTCGCCGATCTCCTGGCCGACAAAGCCTCCATCGACGCCGTGACGCGGCCGACCCTTCTCCCGACGCTCTCCGTCATTCCGGCCGGGGCGCCCTCGATGCCGATCGCGCAATTGTTCAACGAGGAGGCGTTCGGTGCGATCGTCGCCCGCTGCCGGGAGCAATTCGACCTGGTTCTCGTCGATTCGGCGCCGATGGTCCCGGTGGTCGAGCCCGTGATGATGGCACAGCACGTCGACGGGATCGTCGTCGTGGCCCTCGCGGGGCGCACGCCGCTGAACCTCGTGCGCCGGTTGAAACAGATCATGGCCCCGTTCAAGGAGCGCGTCGCCGGCGTCATTCTGAACAACGCCACGCGCGGGCTTCCGTACTACTACGAGCACTCCTATTACGGCTACCACAACACCTCCCGGCGGGGCACGCGGCCGCGCGGGGACGGGGACGCATCGACACCATCGACTTCCGACGGCGACGCCGCGAAGTCTTAGGGAGGGACTATATGCCACAGGCGAAACGCTCGACGGACCTGCTGCGCCGCTTCGAACAGAGAATCGCACGCCGTACGGCGCGAATCGGAGTCGTCGGCCTCGGGTACGTCGGCCTCCCGCTCGCGGTGAATCTCGCGAAGGTCGGCTTCAAGGTGACCGGATTCGAGATCGACGCGAAGCGCGCCGGCGCCCTGAACTCCGGCCGATCCTACATCCAGGACGTTCCCACCCGTGAAGTCCGCGACCTCGTGAAGAGCGGCCGCCTGCGGGCCACGCTCGACTGGGACGAGCTGAAGGGGATGGACGCTATCGACATCTGCGTGCCCACGCCCCTCCGGAAGACGAAGGATCCCGACGTGTCGTTCATCGCGGCCGCCATGGATGAGATCGCACCGCGTCTCAGGCGCGGACAGCTCATCGTTCTCGAAAGCACGACCTACCCGGGAACGACCGACGAGATGCTTCGGCCGATGCTGGAGGCGAACGGCTACAAGGTCGGCAAGGACTTCTTTCTCGCCTTCTCGCCGGAGCGCGTCGACCCGGGCAACCCGGTCTACCACACCGAGAACATTCCGAAGGTCGTCGGCGGCAGCACCCCGGCCTGCACGCGCGCGGCCGCGGCCATGTACGGCACCACGATCGAGAAGATCGTCCAGGTCGACAGCACGCGGACCGCGGAAATGGTGAAGCTCCTCGAGAACACGTTCCGCTCCGTGAACATCGGCCTCGTGAACGAAATGGCGCTTCTCTGCGATCGGATGGGGATGGACGTCTGGGGGGTGATCGACGCCGCCGCCACGAAGCCGTTCGGATTCATGCCTTTCTATCCCGGCCCCGGCCTCGGCGGCCACTGCATTCCGATCGACCCGTTCTACCTCTCCTGGAAGGCGCGCGAGTCGGGCTTCGAGGCGCGCTTCATCGAGCTCGCGGGCCAGGTGAACGGCTCCATGCCGCGGCACGTGGTGAAGCGGATCGGCGACGCGCTGAATTCCCGAAAGAAGTCGGTCCGCGGCTCCCGCGTCCTCGTCCTCGGTGTCGCCTACAAGGCCGACATCGACGACGTTAGGGAATCCCCGTCGCTGGACATCCTGGAACTCCTGGAGCAGCAGGGGGCCAAGATCGAATACTGCGATCCGTGGGTCCCGAATCTTCGCCATGGAGGGCACATCCTGAAAAGCCGGCCCTTCCGCGCTTCCACGCTGCGCGCGGCCGACTGCGTCGTGATCGCCACGGCACACAAGTGCTTCGACTTCCGGCTCGTGGCGAAGCACGCGCGGACGGTCGTGGACACCCGCAACGCCCTGAAGCGTCGCCGGACACGCGGCGTCTTCCGCCTGTAACCGGTGGCCCGCTTTCTCGTCACGGGGGGGGCCGGATTCATCGGCTCCCACATCGCCGAACGCCTTCTGCGCGACGGCCACGAGGTGCGCGTCCTCGACAATCTCTCCACGGGCCGGAAGTCGAATCTGGACCTCCTACAGTCTCTCGGCGGCTCCCGATTCGAATGGCTCGAGGGGGATCTGCGCGATCCGGCGGCATGTCTCGCCGCCTGCGACGGGGCGGAGGCCGTATTCCACCAAGCGGCCCTCGCCTCCGTGCAGCGCTCCATGGAGAATCCGACCGACACCACCGCGGTGAACGTCACGGGGACGGTGAACATCCTCTCGGCGGCGCGCGCCCGGGA
>Ga0315278_10006278_pt1 | contig 10800 bp, 11 predicted proteins | sample YL17G06_0_MG_FD_203880 | JGI IMG/M metagenome (GOLD analysis project Ga0315278, IMG submission 203880) | Sediment microbial communities from Yellowstone Lake, YNP, Wyoming, USA - YL17G06_0 | ecosystem: Environmental > Aquatic > Freshwater > Lake > Sediment | place: USA: Wyoming | collected... | reverse complement strand
GCGATGGCTGCGGTCTTCTTGGTCTTCGTGAGTGTTCTTGTGGTTTCCATACCCCGTGTATCGGGGGGAAGGGCCTAATCCTTTAGCCCTAATCTCGGGCCATGTTTGACACGGGTGGCAGCCGCACCTAGGCTGCCTACATCCACGTAATTACGGAGATGTGATGGTGGCAGACCAGGGTTATGGTGTCCGCGAGGTCCAGCGAGTCGTGGGGGTTACTTACCGCCAGTTGGACTACTGGGCGCGAACCGAACTCGTTGTCCCGTCCGTCCGGGACGCCGGAGGATCGGGAACCCAGCGTCTGTACTCCTTCCAGGACATCCTGAAGCTGAGGATCATCAAGAGCCTGCTCGACACGGGGGTCACCCTCCAGAAGATCCGGCGTGCTACGGACTTCCTTGCCGGGATGAAGCAGTCACCGCAAGGCACGACGCTTATCTCCGACGGTCGCCGGGTATACGCGGAGGCGTCGCCGGACTTCCTGCTCGACCTCCTCGCGAAGGGGCAGGGCGTGTTCGCCATCTCGATCGACGGCCAATGGAAGGATCTGGAGAAGGACCTTGCGAAGGGTCGCAAACGGGTCGCGCGAGCCGGAGGCTCGTGACCTCCTCCTCAGCGGTTGCGGAGACCCTCCAGAGCGATACCATCGGTTTTGCCCACGAGAGCGAGCGACAGTTCGCGCGCCTTCTGGATTTCTATCAGATCGAATGGCTCTACGAGCCCACGTCGTTCGACCTGGAGTGGGACAAGGATGGCAACGTCGTGCAAAGGTTCACACCCGATTTCTTCCTGCCCCAGTACGACCTGTATATCGAGATAACTACGTTGAATCAGAAGCTCGTGACCAAGAAGAACCGCAAGGTCCGCAGGCTTCGGGAGATACACCCGGATGTGCACTGCAAGATCTTCTACCAGCGCGACTACCTGTCGCTGGTCCAGAAGTACGGACTCGAGGGTCTCACGGGCTAGCGTTCTCAGGGCCTAGGAACGGGCTGCCGCGATCGCCTCGGTCACCACGCTCTGGTCTGGAGCGACCCCGGGAACCTCAGTGGTCCAGAGGTACTTGACCAGTCCGTCGCCGCCTATCGCCACGACGGAACGCTTGGAGCAGTATCCGAGCCCTGAAGGGAGAACGTCCTCGTATAGCCCGACATATTCACGGCTCACCTCGTGGTCATAGTCGGCCAAGATAGGCACGCGGAAGTCGTTCTCCTTGTCCCAGGCGGCGATGAGCTGCGGGTAGTGTCCGGTCACACCCCAGATGGTCAAGCCCTCGTACGCCCCGATGTTGTCCCTGACGCTGCACATCTGCGCTCCGCACACTCCGGTGAACGGAAGCGGGAAGAACTGAAGGACGACCCCTCCGTTGGCCAGCGCCTCGGAGAGACGGTACTTGGGTGCGTCTCCGGCGGCCTTTCCGTACAACTCGAAATCGGGCGCTCGGTCACCGGGCGACAAGGGCATGGCGGGCTCTCCTTCGCTTCTGAGTGGGGATGCTTGAGTCTGTCGTCTAGACCCCAGGCTAGCGCCGCGCCGCGATCGTGACCACAGCCCCGCCCATCATGCGGTCGGTGCGTGACCTGACCGCGTGGAAGCCGGCCGCATAGAGGAGGTCTGCCAGCTGCCGAGGCGTCCAGCCCTTGTGGTGGTGAGGGTCTACTCGCCTGGCCCGCTTCATCGCTCCAACCACGGGGCCTAGGGACCCGACGTCCGCCACGACCAGGCGCCCTCCAGGTCTCAGCACCCGTGATAGCTCCGCGAAGCCAGCGGCCGGGTCCTTCCAGTGATGGGCAGAAACCGCGGAAACCGCGGCGTCGAATGAGCGATCGGCGAACGGGAGATGCTCTGCGGCCGCTACGCCGAAGATGGGTCCCCGGTCAAACGACTTCTCGCGGGCGGCCGCGACCATGGCGGGCGCCGGGTCCACCCCGACCACGCGGGCCCCAGAAGTGTCCTGGAGCATCACAGCAAGGCTTCCGGTTCCGCAGCCCACGTCCAGCACTAGCTCGCCCGCAGTGGGGGATAGGACCGCCCCGATCCGCCTGTGAACCCTTCGGAAGAAGATCAACTGGAATACGGACCGGTCATAGCTCCTCGCCCAGCGGTCGAAGCGCCCGACGTCCCAATCCTGCTCATGATGGTCGTGGGAGAACTCGCGAGGCTCCGTCATGCACCGGATGCTACCGGTCGGGAACGGGGGAGGACCGCCGCTCGGAGGCAGGTGGGCTCGCTCCTCGCGTACTTTCCATAATGCACGTTATGGGCGTTAGAGATCGTCAGGTTCCGAGACGCCCCTCAGGAAGAGCCGCTTCCGAAGCGGTCACGCAGCCCCCAACCCGTTACTTCCCACAGAGCCTCGAGAACGATCCTGCGCGAGATCTTCGAGTGACCGTGTTCACGCTCCCGAAACGTGATGGGGCTCTCACCAACGGCGTAGCCCAGCTTCCATGACCGGAACGCCAGTTCTATCTGGAACCCGTAGCCCTCCGCATGGATCCCGGCGGCTAGCAATGCCTCCAGAAGGCTCCTCCTGTAGACCCTGAAGCCGCTGGTGGAGTCCGTGAGGGGGAAGCCGAGAACAACCCGCGAGTAGAGATTTCCGGCCCTAGAAAGGGCTCTCCTGAGGACGTTCCAGTTGGTCACGGATCCTCCGGGAACGTATCGGCTGCCTATGACGAGATCGAGGCCCTGAGCGGCCTCTAGGAGGCCCGGGAGCTCCTGGGGGTCGTGGGACATGTCGGAATCCATCTCCACGGCGAGGTCGTAGCCGCCGTCGATCGCCCTGCGGAACCCCTCGTTGTAGGCGCTTGCCAGGCCCGCCTTCCCCGGTCGACGGAGGAGGTCTATCCTCGGTTCGGTTCGCGATAGGTCCTCCACGATGTCCGCGGTGCCGTCGGGAGAGCCATCGTCTACCACGAGGATGTCCACGGTCGGTCCTTCGAGGGTCAGGAGCCCCGTGATGACCTCACGGATGGTCGCGGCCTCGTTGTAGGTGGGGAGTACGACCAGAACGCGTGGCTCGGATCCGAGCGGCGCGGCGGTGGAGGCCGACCGCTTGGCTGACCTTCGCGTCAGCAGCACTCCCCCGGCGATGAAGAGACAAGCGATGGGGAAGAAGTCGCCGAAACGCGTGTAGACGGTACGTCGTGTCGACGCAAGGACGTCGCGGCGCGTCACCGTCTCCTGGAACAAGCCCGTCGGTTCGACGACATCACCCTGCGGACTGACGAAGGCGCTGATGCCGGAGATGGCTGCATGGGCGATCCACCGACCGTTCTCCACGGCGCGGAACTGGCTCATGATCAGATGCTGCCTGGATGCGGCGGTGGACATGTAGGACGCGTTGTTGGTCGAAACGACGAGGAACTGCGCTCCCCCACCCACGAGGCTTCGAGGGATGGAGGGGAAGCTGTTCTCGAAACAGATGACGTCGGCGAATCGCATACCGTCAAGACTAAGGGTTGGCAGCGACTTCCCGGGAGTGAGATCACGGGGTATCTGGTCCAGGAGCTGCAGGAAGTCGAGGCGGCTGCGCCAAGGGACGTATTCCCCGAAGGGCACCAGGTGCACCTTCGAGTATCGCTCTGTAACCACGGCGTTCCCGTCGAATAGGACGCCCTGGTTGTACTGACGTCCGTCGGGCGGTCCCGTGATGCCGCCGGCCAGGGTGGTGGAACCGACCTCGCTGATCGCGCCGGTCACCAACAGCTCGAGTGCGGGATCCCGAGCCGGATCCGCATCCAGCGCATCCTCCGGCCAAACGGCTAGGTCAGGCGGGTTGGGGGCCAGGGTCCGGTGCAGGGCAACGAAGTCCTCGGCGATCTGACGTTCGGACCCGTGGGGAACGGACGCGACGCCCTTCGGGACGCTGACCTGGAGCATCGCTATGTCGACCGGAGGTCCGTCCGGTGCGGGCAGCGATATCACCGCGGGAGCCACCGTCACGCAGAAGGCAGCTGCGACGAAAGGGATCGCCGACCGGAGGGCACGTCTCCCCCGCCGCACTGCCTCCAGCAGCAACATGTTCACGAGAACCACAACGAATGACACGCCCCAGGCTCCCGTGATCGAGGCGAGGGGCAGCAGCAGGTGGTTCCCCGATTGCGTGTACGAAACGTCACCCCACGTGAGACCCCCGAGCGGCCAGGCTCCGTGGATGAACTCGATCGCGGTCCAGAGCGAGGCTACGCCGATGGCGGACAGGACAGGCCTGTCTCTCCCGAGCACGCGCGAAGCGAGGAGTCCGAATAGCGCTGCGTAGCAAGCGTTGACGAAGGCGAGGCCAGCCCAACCCAGTTCTCCGAACAGCAGGAGCCAGTACATGTCCAGCGCGAAATACGTGAAACCGAACACGAGGCCCAGCGATGCGCCGCGCGCCGGGCCGCCTCCGCGCGACAAAACCGCGAACAGCGGGATCAGAGCGACGAAGGCTAGAGGCCCGATGTCCGCCGGAGGGTTGGCTAGGAAGAGGAGAAGACCGGAAAGGGAAGCCAGGACGAGTTGAGCCGGGAAGGCGCCTGCTAGGCGCAGTCGCGGCACAACATCTTCTTCTTGTCCTTCAGCTGGCTCTGGTGCTTGACCAGGTAGCACTTCTTGCAGACGAACTCGGTGGCTTGTGCCGGGATCACCTTCACAGCCAGTGGTTCGAGTCGCTCCTCGCGACCCAGCGACATGAGTGGATCCTCGTCGTCGTCCTGCGGGCGCTGCCCGTCCTTCTTGGCGATCAGAGCTTCGATCGACTCGACGCCAGCCTCGGGTCGCGCGGCGGTCGTGTCCGGCTCCACGACGTCAGCGACGTCATCGACGTCTTCATCGTCCAGAGGGTCTTCGAGGTCCTCTTCCAGGGGATCTTCTATGTCTTCCATGGCCTTCTTATGGTCGCTCGGTTGCGGGATTCTATACCTATGGCTGCCCCGATGGGCGCATCCTCCAACAACAAGCCGAGGATCCCGTGTGTTCCCTGAAGTCCAACCGATAGAGATGGGTCCAAGAGACCTTTGGTGCCGCGACTCACGCCGCGTTCTCTACTCAGCCTCTTGGACCCTGCGTCCACGCTTTCACGCGAGCGCGAGCGCATGCTACGTCCGGGCCCGTGTGATGTCAAACGCGCTAGGAGGCGTACACGTCTCGTCCCAGCGAAACGGTCAGAACCGGCCGCAAACCCGCCAGGTCCGCGGTCATGGGGTCTTCGTCGTAGGCAGCGAAGTCGGCGTGGGCTCCGGGAGCCAGGTGTCCCTTCTTGTCCTCCTGGCGTGCGAGTCGCGCGCCCCCCCTGGTGAACAGGCGTATCGCCTCCGGACGTGTGAATCGTTGCGACGCGTCATGATGATGCTCGAGCGCCGCAACCCCCGCCATCGGGTCCAGCGCCGTGATGGGCGAATCGGACCCCGCGCCGATCTCTATGCCCCGCTCTTGGAGCGTCCTGAAAGGGTTCATCTGAGAAGCGCGGGTTTCGCCCAGCCTCTGTTCGTACAGCTGGCCCTCACCGCCCCATTCCGCGTCGAACGCGGGCTGGACCGACGCTGCCAGTCCGAGCCTGGCGGCCCTCTCGGTCTGCGCCGTTGTGGGCATCTCGAAATGCTCTATCCGATGCCTGCGGGCGCGGAAGTGCCGACGTTCGCGGGAATCGAGCGTCTGGTAGACGAGCTCCCAGCAGGAGACCGCTTGCTCTATCGCCGCGTCCCCGATGGCGTGAAGGCCCACCTGAAGGCCTGCCAGATGCGCGTCGTGAAGGAACTGGAACAGCCCGTCGTCCTTGTGGTAGCGAACGCCGGTGCCCGTCGAGTCAGGATAGGGCTGGGTCAGATGCGCGGTGCGCGCCCCCACGGAGCCGTCGAGAGCGAGGTCTCCACCGATCCGCCCCAGACCCAGGTCGAGCGCGTATCCCACATCGGTGGTCGCGACGTAGGGGACCACCTCGACAGGGAGTCGCTCTTGGTGCCTCAGGAGGATCTCCAGATCCCTGCCCCCGTGAGCTCGGGGCATCGACATCTCATGAAGCGAGGTGATCCCCATCGCGGCGGCCAGGGCGCCAGCGCGCAACTGGAACTCCTCGATCTCGTGCTCCGACAGACTGTCGGAGAACCATTGAAGAAGGCGGTCGTTGGCTTGCTCCTTGACGACTCCGGTCGGATCGCCGGCAGCATCCCGCTCGATACCGGGCAGGTCAGCGGCTCCCGACTGCGCCAAGGCTGTCGCGTTCGCGAGAGACATGTGCGAATCCGTCCGCGCCAGGATGAGCGGATTCGGAACGCTGTCCAAGTCCGCCATCTCCGGCAACACGGGCACATCCCACTTCGATTCGTCGAACCCATGAAGGAAGGTGATCCCCGCCGTACCCGGCTGCAGGGAGGCCGCGATCCCGATGAGTCCCCGGGCCGACGTGACCGCTCCAGCCTCCGGCCTGGACGCCCGAACGCCGGTGGCCGTTAGGTGAACGTGGGCGTCCACGAAGCCCGGGATGATGGTGGCGCCGGCAAGTTCAACCGTGCGGTCGGCAGACGGTGGCTCTCCTGTCCCCACGCGCTCCACGTGACGATCGTCCGTGAGGACCCACTCGCCCGTCGCCGGATGCCCAAGCGTATGAACCCTGGAAGCCCTGTAGAGCGTTCTCACGGAGGCGATTCTACGGGTTGTGGGCGACCGACCGACTAGGCCGATCTAGCGCTGGAGTTCGATATGTGTTCGACGGGGGCGCCAACGGACGTCTTCCTCCAGGCGATCCGCAATCCCACTTCTGCCAGTTCTCGCTGCAGTCGGAACAGGGTTCTGCCCGCTTCCGCCGCGTCCTCGCAGAACACGATGACGTCGTCGACCCAGCGAAGGTGGGGCATACCCATCAGCGCGCGGTCCACCCCTGCCAGAACCGCGTTGGCGAGAATACTGGACGCCGGTGGGCCCACCGGCAATCCACGCGCCCCGTCGCGAGCGAGCTCGGCGAGGATCGCTCCGATGGCGACAGATTCCGCCGGATCGCATCCGATCCCGACCAGGGCGGACTCCACCACCGCGGGCGCGATGCTGCCGAAGCAGTCCTTCACGTCCGTCCTCAGAACCAGGGATCCCCTCGAGAGCTCGCGCAAGCGGGAATCGAACACCCTTCTGGCTGGCCTCCAGGGCGCCAGCCACCCGCTTCCGTCGTCGGAGAGGTGGCAGGGGTCGAGGAGCCTGTCTGCAAGTACATCCGAGGTCATGGAGGCTTCGATCAACGGCCCGACTCGCGCCGTGGCCGTATGCAGGGCGAGGGTATCGCGCGGTGCGAGCTCGGCCAGGCGGCGAGTGCGCGGCGATACAAACGGGTCACGGAGGTGTTCCATGTGCGCTCCTTCGGGCAGAGCCCGGAGGAGGTGGGCTGGCTGCATCCTCGCCCGAAACGGCTCTCCTGGCAATCGGTCACCCGGGTGAAAGCCAGACCCCCGATGGGACGCCGTTCCCGTGGTTTCGGCGGATATGTAGGGGATACACCGGGGGATCCGCGGCGACGGGCCCCCTGCTCCCCTATCATGTTCGGCATGCTGGACGAACGAGATCTCCAGATCGTGAAGGCCCTCCAGGAGGACGCCCGCGCTACCTACGCGGACGTGGCGCGCAAGGTCGGTTTGTCGCCTTCTTCCGTCCACGATCGGGTCCGCAAGCTCGAGGCCACCGGGGTCATCAAGGCATATCGGGCAGAAGTCGACCCGCAGGCCTTGGGACTGCACGTGACCGCCCTCGTATCCGTCACCCCGTTGGACCCCAAGCAGCCGGACGACCTTCCCGACCGCATCCTGGGTTTCGAGGAGATCGAGGATTGCCTCAGCGTCGCCGGTGAAGAGAACTACATCCTGAAGGTCCGTACGCGGACGCCGATCCATCTCGAGGACCTACTTCGCCGCCTCCGCGAAGAGGCGGAAGTTCGGACGCGCACCACCGTGGTCCTCTCGATCCCGTTCGAAGGCCGTCCTATCAGCGGCTAGCGGCTCGCCGCTTTCCCGACGCTATGCTGGTGCGGATGCGGATCTACAGCACCCTCACGCGAAGAGTCGAAGATCTTGAGCCCATCCATGAGGGCAAGATCTCGATGTACACATGTGGCCCTACCGTCTACCGCTACGCCCACGTAGGGAATCTCCGAACGTTCCTTCTGGCCGACATCCTTCGCCGTGCCCTGCGTTACGTCGGGTACGACGTCGTGCAGGTCATGAACATCACCGACGTGGGTCACATGACAGATGAGTCTTCGGAGACCGCGGTCGACAAGATGCTCCTGGCGTCAGAGGACGAAGGCCTCGCTCCGTTGGAGATCGCTGCCAAGTACACCGCGGCCTTCATGGAAGACAGCGCCGCCATCGGCATCCAGCCGGCCGACGTGTTTCCGAAGGCAACCGATCATGTCGCCGAGATGTTGGAGTTGACGGCGAAGCTGGTGGAGCTCGGCCATGCCTACCCCTCAGCAGGGAGCGTGTACTACGACGTCTCATCGTTCGACGGCTACGGGAGACTCTCTGGCAACACGCTGGACAACCTCCGTTCGGGCCACCGCGATCTCGAGGTCGATCCGAACAAGAGACATGAGGCCGATTTCTCTCTCTGGAAGGCCGCGGGTCCGTTCCGGCTGATGAAGTGGCCAAGTCCTTGGGGTGAGGGCTTTCCCGGATGGCATATCGAGTGCTCGGCCATGTCGATGAAGTACCTCGGGGATCGGTTCGACGTCCACACGGGGGGCAACGACCTCGTGTTTCCTCACCATGAAGACGAGATCGCGCAGTCGGATGGCGCTGTCGATCATCAGGTGGTCTCGTATTGGGTGCATGGCGGCCATCTGAATCTCGCCGGACAGAAGATCGCGAAGTCCACAGGGAACGTGATCCGAGTTCCTGAATTAGCCGACCGTGGATACGATCCCCTTTCCTTCCGCTACCTGACGTTCCAAACCCGATACCGCAGCATGATGGACTTCACGTGGGATGCGATGACGGCTGCAGACGGCAAGGTCAAGCAGATCCGTCAGCGGATGGAGGGATGGGCGCGGGGGTTGCAGTCGACTTCGCTGTCCGCCGAGGCCGGTGCCTTGGACGCTCGCTTCCGGCAGGCGATCGCCGAGGACCTCGACATGCCCGCAGCCCTCGTGGTGCTCAACGAAGTTGCCACGGCACCCATCTCCGACGGAGACAAGTACGCGCTGGTTGCGTCCTGGGACGCTGTCTTGGGCCTGGATCTGGAGCGGAACGCCCGGCAGGCCTACGAACCGGACGAGCGGGTGTTGGCCCTTCTGGCGGATCGCGACAGGGCTCGAGAGGCCAAGGACTTCGCCAAGAGCGACTCCATCCGAGATGCCCTGGCCGAGATGGGGCTCGAGGTTATGGACACTCCGGCAGGCACGCGGGTCAGGCCCCGCTCGTGATTGTGCGGCAACCTCTCACGCGCTAGGCTCCCGCCATGGATGACGAGGCCGTCAGGTCCAACGGCGAAGCCGAGTGGCCGAAACCTGCGATACCGAACTGGGTGGTCTTCGTCGCGGTCGCGGTCGCGGTGCTCGCAGTCAGTGCATTGATCTGGGTCTTGTTCCAGGAGACGACCGGCCCCGGCGAGATCGTGCATAGGTACTACGGGGCGGCCGCCAGCGGCGACTGCGAGACCGCCTACTCGCTCCTCTCCCCCACCCTCCAACAGGACGTGGGGCATGATCCGTTCTGCTCGGGCACCCTGGATGCATCGCTGCCGGCCGACCCGAAGATCGCGTCGGTGACGCTGACGGGACCGGAGGGCACGGCCAGGGCCGCCGCGGTCACGGTCGACCAGGGAGACGGGCCTTCGATGGTGTGGTCACTCGAGCGGCTAGGCGATACCTGGGTCATAACTTCGCTGCCTGCCGCCGCGCAGACCGTCCCCTAGACCTTCAGCCGCAAAGCCTTGGGCTCCACCGAGAACGCGACCGGCGTCATTCCTATGATCTGTCCGTCTGCATGGACCGGCAGTGGCCTCTCGCACTTCACGTGGATCTCGCGGCCGCTGAGCTCCACCACGTCCGTACTCGGAACGTGCTCGCCGCGGTACATCTTGGGCAGTTGTGTGAACGCGGCGGATCGCGGCCCCTTCATCACGAGGACGTCCAGGATCCCGTCCCCTGGGTAGGAGCGGGGAGAGACCCGAAGACCACCTCCGAAGAACTGGCAGTTTCCGACGACGACGTCGTAGGCGGAGCCTCGATAGGCCTTGCGGCCGACGGTCACCTCGACCTCGGCTGAGCGAGAGCCCGTGAGCGCGACCCAGAACCCGAGGAAGCGGCGGCTGCGACCGAGGGATCTCGGCATCTCGGCGGCGCGCTTCTGCATCATCGCGCCGAAGCCGACCCCAGCCACGATGGCGAAGTTCGCCGACACCTGCTCGCCGTTCGATCCGGTGGCCACCGCCGTGCCGATGTCCAGCTGGTACTCCTCGGTGCCTGTCAGATACGCGCAGGCCTGCAGGGGGTCCTGAGGCAATCCGAACGTTCGCACCAGATCGCAGTCCCGTGTCGGTATCACTCCCAGCAGAAGATCGGAGTGGTCCTCTCTCTCCATCATCGCGCTCACCACGTCACGGACGGTGGCATCGTCGCCCACCGCAACCAGGAAGCGCGCTCCGGACTGAAGGGCTTCCCTCGCAGATGCGCGCACCCCAGAGGGTGCCCCGCGCACTTCGGCGGACAGCTTCATGCCCGAAAGCGCATGTTCGATCGACGGTAGGAGGGCATCGACGTTCGCTGTGGACGGGTCGACGATGAGGAAGGGCTGACTCACGGGCCCGATACTAGATGCCCGTGTAGGCGATGACTCCCCT
>Ga0315278_10006277_pt1 | contig 10800 bp, 9 predicted proteins | sample YL17G06_0_MG_FD_203880 | JGI IMG/M metagenome (GOLD analysis project Ga0315278, IMG submission 203880) | Sediment microbial communities from Yellowstone Lake, YNP, Wyoming, USA - YL17G06_0 | ecosystem: Environmental > Aquatic > Freshwater > Lake > Sediment | place: USA: Wyoming | collected... | reverse complement strand
ATTCTCATTATGGAAGTTCATCTTTTTTGCAAGTATGCATAGTTCATCTGAATCTGACGGCAAAGAATGCGTCTGAAGATCGTCTTTCATTTGAAGCAGGTGTTCAATTCTTCTTAAAAAAGAGTAACTTTCTGAGAGTATCTTTACATCTTCTTCTGAGATAAACCCCTCTCTTGATAACTCCTGGAGCGATGCTGAGAGGTTCAGTCTCCTTAGATTTTTCATCTCACCACCGTAAAGAAGCTGAAATGTCTGAACGAAGAACTCTATCTCCCGTATCCCTCCGTAGCCGCGTTTTATGTCGTTTGTATCAAAGATAGTATCGATCTTTTTCTTCAGTTCCCTGATCTCTTCAATGTCGTGATAATCCATTGACCGTTTCCAGACAAAAGGTTCTACAGCATTTATGAACATGGCCCCCAGAGGATTATCTCCGGCAACAGGTCTTGCACGTATCAGGGCAATCCTTTCCCATGTTTTTCCCCATGCCTCATAGTATGAACGATAAGAATCCAGTGAGAGCGCAAGTGCCCCTTTCCGGCCATTTGGCCTGAGTCTGAGATCTGTTCTGTGAGCAATGCCGTTTTCGGTTGGCGATTGAATGAGATTCATGAGAATTTCGGTAAGTGTGCAAAAATATTCCTGAGAAGAAATTTTATTATATCTTATCCCGAAGGGATTGAGAATCCCGGTAGAGATGCTATCTTCTGAGCGGTACACAGCGATGATATCTATATCAGAACTATAATTTAGTTCTTCAGCTCCCAGTTTGCCCAATCCTATGACGGAAAAGGCATTTTCTCTCAACAATCCGAATTTTCTCCTCATTAATGTGAATGACATATCAAGGGCTAATTCGAGAAGCGCCTCTGAGAGAATGGTTAATTCTGTCATGCATTCATTCAGGTTTGTGACACCAGAGATATCTCTCAGTGTTATGAAAAGAAGATAGTCTTTTTTTATTTCACGGAGCAGCATCATAGCCATCTGTTTGTATGTTGCAGGGATTTCTTCATGGCGAAATGATTCATATTTATCAAAAGCTTCTGCAAGGATCGACTGTTTATTGATTGGGCTTCGATACTCTTTTAATGCGCGGGAAAGACACAATGGATTTCTTATGGTATACTCAGCGAGGAACTGGCTGTATGAAAACAATCCTGCAATATGATCAATCTCTTTTTCATGCCCTTCAAGAAAATCCGGCAAGTCTATGAGCAGTCTCTCGAAATTTTTCAATGCCCTTTCAGGATCCGGAGTTCCTGCAGAGGCTTCTTGTATAAGGTTGTTTAAGTTCATGGAATTTTGGTTCTTTAGTAAAAAAGTTGAAGAACATCGAATGAGAAGAATGACTGGATTCCCGCCTCCGCGGGAATGACGAAAAAACATGCACTTAAGAATGTCATTCCCCGACTTGATCGGGGAATCCAGGGTTTCTTCAACTTAAATACGAAAGACACAGAATTTTTGATATTATAACGTATCAATTGAAATTATCCGGGGGTGAGACCATGAAGATGATAGTGGCGGTAATCAAGCACTTCAAACTTGACGATGTTAAAGACGCCCTTTCTACGGCCGGGATTCTGGGAATGACAGTTAGTGAAGTGAAGGGATTCGGGAGACAGAAAGGGCATGTTGAGATTTACAGGGGTTCGAGCTATGAGGTAAGATTCATTCCTAAGCTGAAAATCGAGGTGGCAGTTTCTGATGAGAAACTTGAAGAGATAATCGGTAGCATACAGAAGGCAGCTCATACAGGTGAAATCGGCGACGGGAAAATATTTGTCTATGACCTTAAAGATGTTGTCAGGATCAGAACAGGAGAGAAAGGACAGGAAGCGCTCTAAAATCCTCTTCAGGCTATTCTACATCGGAAAGCTGAGATCTATGATCCTCTTTTTTAGAATCAGGATTTCAAATGCTATGGCTGTCATGGAAGCAAGCATGGACAAAAACCCTACATTTGCATTCAGTACAGAATTATTGCCGTTGTCAACATAGAATAGAGCAACAGTTTTTTCCCTGATAGCGATCGGCATAATCAGGGCATCCTGAGGTGTTCCGTTGAGAATTTTTATTAATGATTCATTGCCCTTTATATTCATGACTGGTCCGCGGTAATTGCTTTTTTTCCTGAGAACCTCAGAAAAAATCGGCGAATCCTTTTCAGGCATTTCAAACCCGTCTATTTCAAGACCTCTTGCCTTCCATCCAACAATCCTGCCGCCTTTTACGGTAAATAGAGCTACCCTCTCTGCTATTTTATGAGACTCATTCAGGAGAATGCCTGCAATATCTTCGGTCTCCTTAACTTCAGTAAAGGCAACTTTAATTTTTTGAACAGATGTTTCTTCAACTTTTGTTTCAGGATCGAAACGGTCTTTCAGACTGATATATCGTACGTCCCGCTTTATTCCGTAGTACTTTTCGAGCGCATATAACAGTCTCAGTTCTGTTATGACATAAGGAATGATATCGAACCCTGTAGCAAAACGAAGCTCATCGATATCCCTGATCTCTTTTGCATTGAGCATGGCAGTATGCAATCTGGTCCGTTCTTTTCTGAAAGGGAGGATCTTGTATTTATCGATGATCTCTGCGCTTACTGAATTGACAACTTCTTCAGGTATGGAGTTCAACATCTCAGGTGATACTGCCGGTAATTTGAAATATCTGCTCAGGAAGTTCGATAATTCTTCTTCTTCAAGAAAGCGCAATTCAACCAGGTTGGTCCCTATCCTGCCGCCGAATTGAACCTGTCTCTTTAGCCCCTGTTCGAGCTGCTGCCTTGTTATGAGAGCTTCCTTGATTAAGGCTTCCCCGAGTTTCATACTATTACATTATTCAACATTCAGTCAAATATTTCCAATACTATGCAACATTTTACCATAAATCGGCATACGCGAAGGCCTCAGCAAATATTTTTCAGATAGAGACTAACCCTTCTTTTTAATAATTAAATTATGGACAAACTCTGCCCCGACCAGAAATATGCATGAGGAATAGAATACCCAGAGCAGGAAAACAAAAAATGCAGTCAAAGGGCCGTATATCGTTCCGAATTTCACTACTGTTCCGACATACCAGGTAAAAATATGTTTGGCTATCTCAAGGAATACGGCAGCAAAAAAAGCGCCGGAAAATGCATAGGAGATCCTGACCTTCATTTTCGGAAAGAAGATGTACATTACGGTGATAGTGAAGAAGACCATCAGGAAAGGAACAACGTAACGTATAAGAAAGGCTGTTATAAGGCCAATATGCAAATCCGGGAAAAATTCCTTCAATGTTTTCAGGAGCGGTATAAGTGTTGTTGCGATGAATGAAATGAAAATCATCATGATCAGAAATGTAATAATGACCAGAGAAAGAACTATTGACCAGAAAAAGGAACGCTTCTTCCTGACTTCAAAGATAATATTCAGGGCATTTTCAAGTGAGGCAAATACCTGAATGGAAAGGAATCCATAGAGGAGGAGACTGAATGTGCCGATGCCTTTGAATTTTATCAGCTTGCCGAGTTCTTTTGAAATGCCCGAGGTTATGTCAGGAAAGAAATTGATAAGTCTGTTTGAGAAATATTCATAGAATTCCGGATAGTATCCAAGAATATGGCCGAGTATGGTAATCAGGAAAAGACAGAGCGGGACGAGGGCCATCATCGAAAAATATGAGATAGAGCCTGCAAGCATCAGACCACCGTCACGAAAAAAATCCAGGAAACTCCTGAGAAAGATTCTAAAATACTTCACTATCATATATCCCTCAATTCTTTATCTTATTCCATTTTGCTATCAAGATGACATTTCTGTCATTCCGGCTTGTCGGGAATCTTTCTTTGTTTTCAAAAAGATTCTCGCCTCGGCGAGTCGCTGAGGTGACCCGACGCACTTCGTTTGCGGGAATGAGATCTTAAGCACATTATGGAATTACTTTTTATCCCTCTCTCTGGCCTTTATATAAATCCTTATCGGTGTTCCCATGAACGGAAAGCTGTTTCTTAAAACTTTCTCTATATGCCGGATATGTGTATCCTTTATTGCAGCAGGATAGTTTGCAAAGACTGCAAAAGAAGGAGGTTCTGTTTTTACCTGCGTTATGTAATAGAATTTTACCGACTTGCCTTTATACATAGGGATGGAAAAGCCTGATACAACCTCATTGAAAGACTTATTGAGTTCTGCCGTAGGTATCCTGATTTGTCTTGTCTTTATTATTTCATCAATGACCGGAAAAACGTTTGTGATGCGTTTTTTTTCGATGGCTGAAACTGTCAGCGCCGGTGCATACTGCATAAACCACATCTTTCTTTTCAATTCTATGACTATGGTTTTATACCTCTCTTCAGGGATGTCAATGAGGTCCCACTTGTTAAGCAGAAAAATTGCTCCCTTCCCATATTCCCTGACAATGCCTGCTATTTTCTGATCCTGGTCCACAATGCCCTTGCTTGCATCTATTACAATTATCGCCAGATCACATCTCTCTATGCTTCTGACAGCCCTTACCATTGCGAATCTGTCTATTGAATATCCAAGACGGTCTTTTCCCCTTATGCCGGCAGTATCTATCATGAGATACTTTTTCCCATAATACGTACAGATGCTGTCTATTGAATCTCTGGTTGTGCCCGGGACAGGGCTTACGATCATTCTGTTTTTGTTGAGAAGGATGTTTATTAAGGTTGACTTGCCGACATTTGGTCTTCCAACAATTGCGATCTTTGGGTAGTCGATCTTCTCATCAGTATACGATGGCAGGAGAGAAACTACTTTATCCATAAGATCATCATATCCGTATCCTGTTGCGGCAGAAACAGGGAAGAGGTTGTCTGTACCTATCTGATAAAAATCATACAACCTGTCTTCGCGTGTGAATGCATCAATTTTATTTACAGCCCAGAGCACTTTTTTTTCTGATGCCCTCAGAAGCCGGACAAGTTCCATATCAGAAGCTGTGAGCCCATCCTTGCCATCAAGTAAATGGATTATGACGTCTCCCTCTCCAATGGCAAACAAGGCTTGTTCCTTAACCTGAGAGAATATATCATCCACAGGTTCTGAATAGAATCCTCCTGTATCGACAACAACAAAATATTTGCCCTCATATTCTGCATCAAGATAATTTCTATCCCTTGTAACACCGGGGATATCCTCGACAATAGCGGTGTGTGAGTGGGTCATCCTGTTAAACAGGGTTGATTTGCCGACATTTGATCTTCCGACGATAACGACAGTAGGTTTTGCCATAAGATTAATTTTACACTAAATTGAACAAATGAGAATTGTTAAGAGTCCTGGCAAGGAGAGATTCTGTCAAACTCTTCCATCATTCCCAGCCATAGTTCAGCTGCATCTCTCAGGGAATCATCGAATATCGTATAATCGGGCATGACCTCCATGTGGTCAAGAAGGGAATCGCAGAAATACCAGTTGCATCCTGAAGGACGGATTGAGCGTTCTATAATACAGCCATGTTCAGAAAGGTACTGACAGGGGTCTGAATCTTTTCTTCCGAACTCATAATGAGGAGGCCTAAGGCCGAGGGCATAGAGATATACGAGGTCTTCACAGCTATAATAGCCATGCTTGCTGATACAGCATACATCTTTGCAATAAGGACAGACTGACCGGGTGGTCTGCTGTAAAAACTGATTGATCTTTTCAAGCCCTTTTCTGAAATTTTTAGCAATCCCGGTAATTTTCATCAGCTGGTCTGAAGGGCTTTGGAAGATTTCTTCCAGATAATGAATTGTCTGATTATATATGTGTGAGTCTCTGCAATCAGAATATCTCAGGGTGTAAAGATTCTTATCCATAACTATATTTCATTTAATTTAAACACTATTATAGCTGACAATAATATGCGTCGAGAAAAATCCAGTAGAAATATTATCAAAATAGCGATAATATCTATATGAAAGAAGATAAAAGAAATCAGGCTGAATGACATGAAAGATGAAAGTAAGACCAAAAAGCAGCTCATAAAAGAATTGCTGGCTCTGCGTTTACGGAATGCTGAACTCGAAGTAAAGGAAACTCTCCTTGTAAGTGAAAAGAAATACCTTGATCTGTACCAGAATGCTCCGGATGGTTACCATTCAATCGGGCCTGACGGGACAATCCTCGAAGTTAATAATACGTGGCTCACAATGCTTGGTTATGAAAGAGCAGAGGTGGTCAACAGGATGAAGCTGACAGACCTGCTTACTGCTGAAGGACAAAAGATTTTCCATGAAACCTTTCCGCTTTTAAAGAAAAACAGGTTTATGGATAGTGTGGAATATTATCTGAGAAAGAAGGACGGCGATCTTTTGCCTGTTTTAATAAAGGCTACCGCAATTTATGATGAGAACGGAAACTTCATACAGACAAGAACCATTGTGAGGGATATCAGTGCAAGGGTCAGCTATAGAAAGAAGCTGGAGCAGACGATTGAAGAATGGAGGATAACATTCGATTCCATGCCGTACGGTGTGCTGTTGCTTGATATGAGTTTCAGGATCGAAAGGGCGAATAAATATTTTTTTAGCCTCTATAATATTTCGTTTGAGGATATAAAGAATAAAGAGTGTTATGAAGTAATAAGGAGCGACCGGTTAAAAGAGAACTTTAATAACTTCAGTTCAAGCAATATTATCAGTTTGGATACTTACGAATATTATGATGAGGAAGTAAAAAAATATTTTATGGTCTATATGACACCTATCCCCGATGCAGAGGGGTTAACAAAACACTTTGTGCTTGCACTTGTTGATATCACCGAGATAAAGGATAAGGAACAGAGCCTTACTGACAGCAGGGATGCGTTTTTTAATATGCTCAAGGAAGTTGATTTTTCTTATAGAGAACTGAAAGGTCTGTATGAAGGTCTCATCTATTCATTTGTTAATGCAATCGATACAAAGAGTCCGTGGACAAAAGGTCATTCAGAGCGCGTTACTAATTACGCCCTCGGGATCGCATGGGAAATGGGATTAGACAGTGATGTCATTGGAAACCTCAGGATAGCGGCCCTACTGCATGACATAGGAAAAATAGGAACGTATGACGTTATTCTCGATAGTCCCCAGAAACTATCATCGGAAGAGATTGGTTTGATCAATCTGCATCCGGTCAAAGGAGAAATGATACTCAAACCGATAAAGCAACTGCAACACCTGTTGCCGATCATCAGACACCACCATGAAAGGGTAGACGGGCAGGGTTATCCTGATGGGCTGAAAGGGGATGAAATACCGCTCCTTTCAAGAATAATATGCGTTGCAGACTCATTTGACTCTATGACATCTGACCGGCCTTACCGGTCTGCCGGAACAATAGAATTTGCTGTATCAGAACTGAAAAGCTGCAGTAACAGCCAGTTTGATTCTACAGTGGTAGAGGCGTTTATCAGGGTTCTGGACAAGAAGTAGGAGGGATATTTTCTGCAGAAAGCTATTATGAGACTTCAAAGATAAATTCTATTTCAACGGGCGAATTCAGAGGAAGGACATTGACACCGACTGCAGCACGCGCGTGCCTGCCGGCTTCACCAAAAACTTCGAAGATCAAATCTGATGCTGCATTTAAAACCTTTGGCTGTTCTGTAAAATCAGACGCTGATGCAATATAACCGCTAATTTTAATGCATCTTTTAACTTTATCCAGATTTCCAATACTTGACTTTAAAACCGATAATGCATTGATTGTGGCAGTCTTCGCATCCTCCCTTGCCTCGTCTAAAGAGACTGATTCGCCAACCCTCCCGGTTCGTATAAGCTTTCCATTTATCAAGGGGAGCATTCCGCTCAGGTAAAATACATTGCCAATTTGCACAGAAGGGACATAAGAGCCCAATGGTTTTGGCGCTTCAGGAAGTTTGATTCCTAATTCTTTAAGTTTATCCTCAGGCGACATTATAATCCCAATTCCTCAGGCGTTCCGATCCTTCCGAGGACTGCTGAAGCTGCTGCTACTGCCGGATTAGAGAGATAAACCTCACTCTCAGGATGCCCCATCCTGCCGACAAAGTTTCTGTTTGTGGTTGCAATAGCCTTTTCACCCTTAGCGAGAATTCCCATATGCCCTCCAAGGCAAGGACCGCATGTGGGTGTAGACACTACAGCCTCAGCCTCAATGAATATATCCAGCAGTTTTTCCTTCATTGCCTGCCTGTAGATCTTCTGGGTCGCAGGTATTACGATCATTCTTACATTAGGATTGACCTTCCGGCCTTTCATTATCATGGCAGCTTCTCTTATGTCTTCAAGCCGGCCGTTTGTGCAGGAACCGATAACAACCTGATCAACATTGACCTCAAACAGTTCTGCAGCGGGCCGCGTATTTGACGGAAGATGCGGGCATGAAACAGTCAACGGGATCTTCGAGCAGTCATATTCACGAACTTCAGCGTATTTCGGGGCTTTATCAGACTTGTAAAAAACCGGCGGTCTTTTCGCCCTTTTTCTCACATACGACCTGGTTATCTTATCCGGTACAATGATCCCGCTCTTTCCACCGGCCTCTATTGCCATGTTGCACATTGTCAGTCTTCCATACATCGGAAGATTCTCTATAGTTTCTCCTGCAAATTCCATTGCCATGTAAAGTGCGCCGTCAACTCCAATATCGCCGATAGTATAAAGGATCAGGTCTTTACCGCTGACCCATTTATTCAGGTTTCCATAATAGATGAATTTCATTGACTCAGGCACCTTGAACCAGCACTCACCTGTAGCCATTGCAGCTGCAACATCTGTTGAACCGACTCCTGTTGAGAATGCGCCGAGTGCGCCGTAGGTGCATGTATGGCTGTCAGCGCCGATAATTACGTCCCCCGGAACAACAAGACCTTCCTCAGGAAGAAGGGCATGTTCAATCCCCATCCTCCCTACCTCAAAATAAAGGCTGAGATCATATTCCCTTGAAAACTCTCTGAGCATCTTGCATTGTTCTGCTGCCTTGATATCTTTCTGAGGGGCAAAATGGTCAGGGATCAAAGCTATGCGCTCTCTATTGAATACATCTTTTGACCCGATCTTCCTGAATTCTGATATCGCAATTGGCGCAGTTATATCATTGGCAAGAACAAGATCAACCTTCGCATTTATCAATTCCCCGGGTAACACCTTTTTCCTGCCGGAATGTGCTGCCAGAATCTTTTCGGTAATCGTCATAGTTGCCCTCCAGATTATGAATTAAATATTATACCTGAGCAAAAGAGCTTACAGCTACCTGAGATTTCCCATCCCTATGGATTTTATGTTAAAATGTTTCTCAGCTGGAAAGGAATATCTGTGAAAAACAAGACAATTCAGAAGATATTGATTGCAAATCGAGGGGTTACTGCTGTCAGGGTAATGCATACCTGCAGGGACAGACAGATTCCGACTACCGCTGTTTACAGCACACCTGACCGGCTCGCACACCATGTTTTTATGGCTGATTCTGCTGTTCATATTGGCGAAGCCCCTCCGGTTGAATCGTATCTCAATATGGAAAAGATGATCGCTGCTGCCATCCAGACCAAATCAGACGCTATACATCCGGGCTGGGGATTCCTTGCTGAAAATCATAAATTTGCACAGATGGTCATAGATGCAGGCCTTACATGGATAGGTCCACCACCTGAGGTTATAAAGGCTCTGGGAGACAAAATCCAGGCCAAAAAGCTTGCCCATAAGGCCAATGTGCCTACAATACCCGGCATTATCGATGTCCTCAATGCAGAGCAGATCAGCAAATGGATGAAAAATGAAAAGGTGACTTTTCCGGTGATGATCAAGGCTGTTGCGGGTGGTGGCGGAAGAGGGATGGTCAAGGTCGAAAATAAGAATCAGTTGGCGCAGGCCTTTGCGCAGGCACAGTCAGAGGCTATGAAATCTTTTGGAGACGACAGGGTGCTGGTTGAAAAATATGTAGAGCGCGGCAGGCATATTGAAGTTCAGGTGGTTGGAGATCAGCACGGCAATATTATTCATCTTTATGAAAGAGAATGCACAATTCAGAGAAGAAACCAGAAGATAATAGAGGAAGCGCCGTCACCGTCAATCGATGATGATCTTCGTAAGGAGATATGCTTCACTGCAATCCGGCTGATGCGTGAGATAGGCTATGAGTCGGCAGGGACGGTGGAGTTCATCTTTGATTCATCGACAAAGAAATACTATTTCCTTGAGGTCAATACGCGTCTCCAGGTGGAGCACGGTATTACCGAGCTGATAACCGGTCTTGATATTGTCGGTATCATGATCGATGTTGCAATGGGTAAAAAGCTGCCTTTTAAACAGTCTGATATACATCCAAACAGATGGGCGCTTGAAGTTCGGCTTAATGCAGAAGACCCGCGGAATTTCAGCCCGTCATTTGGCACCATAACCCGGCTCCAGATTCCTCAGGGACCAGGGGTAAGGATTGCAACCGGTGTTTACGAAGGCGCTGATATTCCACCGTACTATGATTCTCTTTTCATGTTATTGATAACAGCAGGCGCAGACAGGGCAGATGCCATTAGGGTTATGGACCGCGCCCTTGGCAGAAATCTGAGGGTCGAAGGTATAAAAACTCTGGCGCCTTTGCTTCTGAGTATAATAAGGCACCCGTCATTTGTAGCAGGAGAGTTTTCTACACGTTTTATAGAAGAACATATGGATGAACTCATTTCGATGTTTAAGGAAAAGAACAGTGAAGACGAGGTAATGAAGATTGCAAGGTATGTTGCAGAGATATCTGCACTTGGGCCTCAGGCATGGATGTAGAGGCTATGGCCCGTAAAAAAGATATTATTTTTGTAAAACCCGGCATGTCTTCCAAGGAG
>Ga0315278_10006276_pt1 | contig 10801 bp, 9 predicted proteins | sample YL17G06_0_MG_FD_203880 | JGI IMG/M metagenome (GOLD analysis project Ga0315278, IMG submission 203880) | Sediment microbial communities from Yellowstone Lake, YNP, Wyoming, USA - YL17G06_0 | ecosystem: Environmental > Aquatic > Freshwater > Lake > Sediment | place: USA: Wyoming | collected... | reverse complement strand
CGCACTGGCGGCCTTCGGAGGAGAACTGGAAGGAGATCAAGCAGCGAAGCCTCGAGCGCGATGCCGACGTGATCGTCGAGGGCGTCAACCAGACGAAGCACATCTCGTCATCGGCGCGCGTGCACATTCGCACTTCGAAGGACAAGGTCGGCGATTCGCTCTTCTATCGCGAGGTTCCGCTGCCGTTCCTGACGGCCGTGCAGGATCCGTCCCGCATCCGCTGGCGTTTCGGAACCATCGACGCGCAGTCCGGCCCTCCGATCGTGCTGCAGAACCTGCCCGTGTGCGGGAACTGTCACTCGTTCGCGGACAACGGAAGCACTCTCGGGCTCGACGTCGACTACGGCAACGACAAGGGTGCCTACGCCGTCATGCCCGTGTCGAAGAACATGGTGCTGGACGACTCGAAGATCATCACGTGGGCCGACTTCAAGCGCGAAGACGGCGAACTCACCTTCGGCTTGTTGTCGCGGGTCTCTCCGACGGGACGATACGTGATCAGCACGGTCAAGGACCGGTCCGTGTTCGTCGCCATGCCGGACCTCATGTATTCGCAGCTCTTCTTTCCCATCAAGGGCATTCTCGTCGTCTACGACCGGGAGACGAAGAAGTTTGCGGCGCTGCCGGGGGCCGACGACCCGCAGTACGTGCAGACGAATGCGGTCTGGAGCCCCGATGGAAAAGAGATCGTGTTCGCCAGGGCGCCGGCCTACCACGCGGAGCGCCTCGAGCAGAAGAACAGCGCACTGGTCGACAACAAGGACGTCCCGGAATTCACCGTAGAGAAAAAGCCCTTTCGCTACGACCTGTACCGCATCCCGTTCAACGACGGAAAAGGGGGAACGCCGCAACCGTTGCCGGGCGCCTCAAACGACGGGATGAGCAACTTCTTCCCGAAGTACTCGCCGGACGGCAAGTGGATCGTCTTCTGCAAGGCCAATAGCTACATGCTGCTGCAGCCCGACAGCGAGCTGTACATCGTCCCGGCCGCGGGCGGCGTCGCGAAACGCCTTCGCTACAACACCGCGCGCATGAACTCCTGGCACAGTTGGTCCTCGAACAGCCGCTGGCTGGTCTTCTCGTCGAAGGTGAACACTGCATACACGCAGCTATTCCTCACGCACATCGACGAGAACGGAAACGACAGCCCGCCGGTGCTGCTCGAGCGATTCACCTCGCCCGACCGAGCCGCGAACATTCCAGAGTTCGTCAGGCTCCCGGGGGACGCCATCGCGGACATTCGCGAGCAGTTCCTCGATCCGTACTCGTTCCTGCGGGCCGGGATGGCCAACGAGAACACAGGAGACCACAAGGGCGCGGAACGCTCCTACCGGCGCGGGCTCGAGCTTGCACCGAACGACGCCGAGCTGCACAACGCGCTCGGGTGGACGTTGTTCCAGGACGGGCGGTCGGAGGAGGCCGTGGCGGAGTACGAGCGAGCCCTGACAGCGGATCCCAGGCACGTGAAGTCGCACAACAACCTGGCGCTCGCGTTGGTGGAGCTCGGGCGGCTCGAGGAGGCGGCCGGTCACTTCAAGACGTCACTCGAGCTCGAGCCCAAGGCGGAGATATACAGCGACCTCGGATTCATCATGGCGCGGCTGGGCAAGACGGAGGAGGCGCGCGCGGATTACCAGAAGGCGCTCGAGCTGGACCCCAACTGCGCCTCGGCGCACTTCAACCTGGCGGTTACGTTCGTGCAGGCGGGTGCATTCGGAGAGGCCGAGTCCCACTACCGCCAGGCGCTCCCTGGAAGACCCACCGCCGAGACCCACAACGGCTTGGGGTACGTTCTCGCCCGACAAGGCCGCACAGATGAGGCGGTGGCAGAATTTCGCAAGGCGATCGACGCCGACCCGAAATTCACGCCTGCCTACAACAACGTCGCCGACGCGCTGGCGAAACAGGGAAAGCTCGAAGAAGCGCAGCATTACTACGAACTCTCGCTTGCGCAGAAGCCGAGCGCCGCCGTATACAACTCTCTCGGCGCCGTCCTGCGCACGCTCGGCAAAACGGATGAGGCTGCGGCGCAATTCGCCAAGGCGAAGGCCTTGAATTCGGCTCGGTGAAGCGAAGAGCCATCTCGCCACGACTGTCAACGGGCGTCCCACTTTGACCATCGGCCGCCGGCCAAGGTGGACCACCCTCGCATGATTTGACCTGCTGATTCTCCGTGCGTCTCGGTCGCACAGCCTGGTCCGGCGTCGAAGCCGGTTGACAGCATGGAGCGAAGTATGCGCAAACGGTCGGCGAGCTGACGACTGAGCCGCCTTCGAAACACCTGCGTTCTTCCCAAGTAAGCCGGCGCGTCGGTATTGACAAGCTAACTCGCTCGCTCGGGGCCGACGCTGCACTGCGCCCGACAGTACGCGGCCACGAAACCCGGGGAGCCCACCGAAATCCGACCTGCGCGGAGCTCTAGCCAGATTTCGGGTCCAACGTATCATCCATCAGTTTCCGAAACTCGTCGTCGAAGGCGTAGTCCCATTCAGACCAGACTTTCTTCAAGATCTGGTTATGCGCGTTGTGTTGTATTTCGCGCAGGTGCGGGAACCACTGATCTTCTTCCAGCGTGCCGTTGCGGTATTGATAGTAGGCATTCGACCAGTTATGGAGCCGCGCTCGTTCGAACGCCATGACGAGTCCTCTCGCGCGGGCATCGCTCTCCCATCCGCCCGCACCCACGGCGTCATACGCGTCGATCAATTCCGGGCTGGTCGCCCCGGCCAGATTGAGCTGGACCCAGTTGTCCTTCAGCTGCAGCACCGTCGCCGATCGAGATACCACAGCCGCCTGGTGTACCTGGACCCCGACAAATATCAGCGACCCAACCACGGCGACATGCCCGAGCACATCGACAAACATTTTCTTGTCCACGAGCTTGATGCCTCCGACGCGTTCAGACTTGCTGTCTCGAGCCCGATAGCCATCCGCCTGGCTGCGGAACCCCGTGGAGAGTAGCGGATTTCGAACGGAATCGGTCGCCGAGCACCTGGACCGGGCAGGCACTGCGGCGAACCTTCCACGCGCTTCTACGACTTGCCGAACCCGGCCGCGGGACACAAAGTTCGCCTGTCACCTGGCGCAACCTGCGAGGCTCCATGAACATCCATCTCGACCGGACTGCACGCTTCTCTCGCATCCGCGCCGAGATGGCGCGCCACGGAATCGACGTTCTCGTCGGCACGCGCTCGGGCACCGTGAATTACATCGCCGGGGCCTACCTGCCGTGGCGCAGCCTGGTGGTGTTCCCGCGCGACGGAGAGCCGGCGGTCTTCACCTTTCTGCTCGACCTGGCGCGCATCAAGCACGAGTCATGGATCGCGGACATCGTCCCCTACGTTCCCCGCCCGGGCGGTGATCTATGGGAACTCGCGATCACGCACCTGCACAGCCGCGGACTCGACCACGGCACGATCGGCATCGAACTCGGCCACTCGATTCGGACCAACCAGGGGTTCCTGACCGCCACGGAGTACGACCTGCTCCGCACCGGGCTCCCGCGAGCCAAACTCGTCAATGCGCTGCCCGTCATCGACCGGGCGGCTTTCATCAAGGAGCCGGGCGAGATTGCCCTCATGCGCCAGGCGGCAGCCATGGCCGACTCGGCCATCGCATCGGTGCGGGACCAGATTGAAGTCGGCATGACCGAGACCATGGTCGCGGGCATCGGTGAGCTCGAACTGCGCCGTCTCGGCAGCGAGTACCACTGGGCGGTCACGGGTGGCTCCGAGGTTGCCTCGGGTTACCGCGCAGCCTGGCCGTTTTGCGGCACCACCCCGCCCTCGCAGAAGATCATCCAGGCTGGCGAGAACGTCATCGTCGACTTCCACCCCTGTTACCGCGGTTATCTCTCGGACCTCGGCCACAACCTCTTCATGGGTGAGATGACGGCCGACCAGCGCAAGCTGGCCGATGCATTCGGGGATGCCGCCCACGTGCTCGTGGATGAGATGAAAGTCGGCAACACGGTTCGCGACGTCTGCCGCGCGGTGACGGCCTGCCTCGAGAAGTCCGGCTACCTGCCGCACGCCATCCCGATGTACGGCCACGGACTCGGCATGATCGGTAACGAATGGTATGCGGCCGTGGTCGACAACGAGGAATTCGGCCCGGTGGTGCTCGAGGAGAATGTCGTCGAAGTCGCGTTTCTATGCATAACGATTCCGGGCGTCGCTGGCTTCCGCATGGAATGCCCGGTCCTCGCCACGCGCCACGGCGGCGAGATGCTGAACAGCACGCCACTGCGACCCACCGTCCTGCCGCTCGACTAGCCGCGTGCCGTACCTCGCACGCGCCCAGATCGCATCAGCGACGGCCGCTGAGCGACATTCACTCTTCTGCAGCTCCCCGCCATCTCACCCCGCCCGATTGGCGGTCACACCAACCAGCGCACCCGCGTCATCCACGTCACCCGCCAGCTCGATCGGCTGACAGCAGACCTGGCAGTCTTCGACGTAGGTGAATGAGCCCGCCGACAGATCCACGGCGGTCTCAAATCCTTCCCCGCAGTACGGACACTGGATCGTGACGAACTCCGTGGCCTGCGACGAACCCGGACCACCGGGCTCGATGACGGGCTCGAGGCCGTACAAGTCGTCAATGGTCGCCGAATCCAGCGGATCGCGCGGCGTCAAGACCTCGCGTACCAGGACTGTACTCCGGGGTGGTCACGCACGGCGTCGTGCACGCCGATCAGCTTGGGGTAACCGGCGAAGATCGTCGCGGGAACGTGGTCGACCTTGCCGCCGCTGAACCAACGCACCGCCATGTAGATCTTCAGGTCCACGACGTGGATCTTTGCGCCGCCGAAGAACGGCCCGGCCGTGATGTTCTTCTCTGCGGACTTGCCCCACGCGGGAAGGAAACCTGCGACCAGCGCTTCGCGTGCGGCCTTCTTCTCGGCCTCCCCCATCCGAAGCGTCGGCGACACGACGCCGCGCAGATCTTCGATGTGCTGCATCATTCCTTCGTGACGGGCGGCCTCGAAGTCGTCGGCAGGGTGAAGCCCGTGGCGACGGCCGATCAGCACCAGGATCGCGTTGGAGTGTGCGAGCGCCGGCGCTCCCGGCAACTCGAGCACTGGCAAACCGCCGTAGGGCGTCCGTTCCTTCATGGCAGGCCATTCGTCGAACTTGAGGCGCACGTCTTCGAAGTCGATGCCCGCGAGATGCAGGGCGAGGCGACACTCTTCCCCGCGACTCACGGGGGCATCGAAGTAGATCAGCTTGGGTTTGCTCATAGTGCGAAAAGCATATCACCGCCTATGATCGGAGTGTGGCCACTCCAACCGCCCGGTTTCACTGGTTGCTCCCCGCGTTCCTGTGCGCGATCGGGGCGGCGCCGGTGATCGAGGCCGCGTCCTGCGGGCCCGCATTCAAGGGCCAGGTCTCTGGCGGGACGGGCCGCTTCGTCGTCTACGACGGCCTGCTCTACCGCAACAAGCCTGATCTTTCCGCGCTGGGTATTGAGCGTGTCGCCATCATCGACCGCGGAATCTGGCCGCCGGCGGACCCGAGCATGACTCCCGATCCCAACCGGGTAGCAAAAGTGGCCGGGACCTTTCCCGACGACGACACGCCGGTCGTGCTGGACTTCGAACGCTTCCCGCTCACCGGCAGCGACGCGACGGTCCATGATTCGGTCACGAGGCTGAGAGCAATCCTCGCTGCCTTTCGCAAACAGCAGCCGGGGCGACACTACGGCTTCTATGCCGCGCTGCCGATCAGCGATTACTGGCGTGCCGTCCGGCTGGATCCGACCGACGCGAAGTTCAAATCCTGGCAGTTGGACAACGACCGGCTGAAGTCGCTCGAAGCTGACGTCGACGTGCTGTTTCCGTCGCTCTACACGTTCTATGACGACCCCGAAGGCTGGCGAAACTACGCCATCGCACAGATCTGCGAGGCGCGCCGCATCTCGAAGCGGCCGGTGATCGTCTTTCTCTGGCCCGAGTTCCACGACTCCAACCAGCGCGTGCGCAATCGCTTCCTCGCGCCGGATTTCTGGCAGATGGAATTGGACATTGCGCGTCGATACGCAGACGGCATCGTGCTGTGGGGAGGTTACGACCTTCAGAACGATCATCCACGGGACTGGGACGAGACGGCGCCGTGGTGGCAGGTGACGAAGATGTTCATGTCTCGCGTTCCGAGGTCGCCTTCTGCCACTTCACCATGAGGCGTGGCCGCGGGATGTAGAACTGCGCGACGTAATCGGACGCATCTGCGTGGTCACCATGGAAAGCCGTGCTGCTCGCATGCTTGTCGGTTCTCCGGATCCGCCGTACCCGGAACCATCCCGCCCCGGGGTCCCGAGCCTGGTCATCGGGGCCTTCCGCGGAGCACCGCCCGATCCGACCTGTGACCAAATCGCAGAGACATGATCAGCAGCCACCCGAGCGTCACGCCGAGTACGACGAACTTGATCGTCGCGAGTATCGACGCCGGCCACGCATACCCGCCCGCCACCGAATTAACCAGCATCTGCGTGAGGCAATAGTTCTCGAGCGCATCCGCCGCTCCCGCACCCCACACCGCCCACGCTGCGCCGAGCGTGAACTTCTTCAGCCGCTCCGGCACGTGCGCCACGATCAACAACAGACCGAGGAAGATCGTGGCCGAGTAGAGGAACATGAACAGGTAGTCGAGCCCGAGACTTAAAGCCGCCCAGACCTGCCCGACTGGTCCCCACGCCTCGACGATCGCTCGGCACGAACTCGTGTACGCGCACAGCTCGAACGACACGATGCCCTGCGGCGATACGGGATTACGCAGATGCAGGTCGATCGCGATCGGCGCACAGAGCGTCACGAACGCCAGCATCAGGCTGAGCCAGCAAAGTCTCCTTGTCAGTACGCGCCGCATGTCATCTTTCGCTTGTAGCGCGGTGCTCACCATTGTCTTGCGGCCTCTCGACCGCCCCGCCCATCTTCCCTGCCGCACCACCGCGCCCAAGCGTGGCTCCCAGGCGCTGCCCTGCAGCGCGAGCGGCTGGCTGCGGCCGTGTCTGCCTTCGTCCGGCGTGCGCCTGGCCTATGCCGGGCTACCTCTTTCCCCGACCCCACTGACCTGCCGGGTGATTTTCGGACCGTTTGATTCTTGAGAGGATGGCTCTTCCGGGCAAGCCGAGGGAGTCATGAGGAAAGCAAGGTTTAGCGAAGAGCAGATGGTCAAGATCCTCCGCGAGGCCGACAAGGCGCCGGTTGCGGAGGTGGCCAAGAAGCATGGCATCAGCGATCAGACGATCTACGGCTGGCGCCAGCGTTACGGGACGCTCGCGCCGGTGGATGTGAAGCGATTGCGGCATCTGGAGCACGAGAACACGCGGCTCAAGAAGCTGGTCGCCGATCGGGATCTTGAGCTGGACGTGATGCGGGAGATCAGCCGAAAAAAGTGGTGAGCGCGCAGGCTCGCCGACGACAGGTGACCTACGCGCGGCAGCGCGGGGTGTCGTCGCGACGGGCGTGCGCGCTGCTCTCGGTGGCTCGATCGACGCTGGGCTACGAGTCACGTCTGGCGGCCAAGGACGCGCCCGTGCTGGCGGCCATGCGCGAACTCTCCGCACAGTACCCGCGCTTCGGCTATCGGCGCATCCATGTGTTTCTGGGCCGCCAGGGGCACGAGATGAGCACCGATCGTGCCCATCGGCTGTGGCGCCAGGAGGGCCTGCAGGTGCCGCGCAAGCGGCCGCGACGACGGATTTCGACGGGTCGCCCGCGGCCACTGCTGCCGGTGCGGATCAATCACGTCTGGACCTACGACTTCGTCTTCGACGGTTGCGCCAACGGGCAGCAGCTCAAGTGCCTGACCGTGGTCGACGAGTATTCCCGGGATTGCCTGGCCATCGACGTGGCGGGCAGCATCCGCTCCGGCCGGGTGATCGAGATCCTGGCGCGGTTGGTGAGCGTTCACGGCGCTCCGCAGTACCTGCGATCCGACAATGGGCCGGAGTTCGTGGCGACAGCGTTGCTGCGATGGTTGTCGACCGCCAACATCGAAACTGCCCTGATCGAGCCGGGCAAGCCCTGGCAAAACGGCCTCGGCGAGAGCTTCAACGGTAAGTTCCGCGACGAGTGCCTGAGCATGGAGTGGTTCCGCAACCGGACTGATGCGAAGATCGTGATCGAAGCGTGGCGGCGTCACTACAACGAGGTTCGACCGCATTCGAGTCTCGACAACCTGACGCCGGCCGAGTTCAAGAAGTTAGTTTTATCAACCCGCCCGGAGTTGGCCATTCTCCAAGTTTAAAATGGTCCGAAGAAAGCCGGCAGGTCAGACCGTACCATCACCGCCGGTGCGTGCAAGACTGCACGGCAGCGATGGTGGGACGGCGGTGGTCGTGCCTTTAGCTACCCAGCAAACCGCCAGTCACTGCCTTCAGGAACTGTCGCGACACCTCGCCGTGCGGCGACATCAGCGGTTCCAGATTGGCGTCGCTGGCGAGTTCCACGCAACCGCGCGGATTGGAGAATTCGCGAAAGCCCTCAATGCCGTGATGCCGACCCATGCCGCTCTTTCCAACGCCGCCGAAACCGAGGTTTTCCTGCGCGCCCTGCAAGGCGGCGGCATTGACGCAGAAACCGCCAGATGACGTGTTGCGGCGCAGACGTTCGACCAGCTCCGGTTGATCTGAGAACACGTAGATGCCCAGCGGCCGCTCACCGGACTGAATGCGCGCGATGGCCTGGTCAAAATCCGTGTAGGTGATGATGGGCAGGATGGGGCCGAAGACTTCATTCTCGTCGAGTAACGAACCTGGCACCGGGTCAATTACCAGTGTCAGCGGCATGCGGCAGGGGCCGTTGTTGCCGTTGTTACGCTGGGCCGCCGAGCCCAGCTCGACGACCTTGCTCACGTCGTTCGCTTTGGCCTCATCGACATAGCGTTGCAGCCGGTCAAACTGGCGCGCATTGATGACCGCGCAATTGAGTTCACTGGTGGTGTAATCGCCCAACTTCGTGGTAACAAAATCCTTGACCAGACCAACGAAACGATCCAGCGCACTGGCGGGGACGAGGCAGTGATCGACGGTGATGCACAACTGGCCGTTCTTGGTCAGCTTGACCCCCAGCATCCGGGCCACGTTCTTCGCGGTGACGCCTTCTTCGGTGAAGACAGTCGGGTTCTTGCCCCCCAGTTCGAGCGTCACCGGCACCAGGTTCTCCGCCGCCTTGCGCATGACTTCCCGGCCGATCGTGGTGTTGCCGGTGTAGAGCAGGTGATCCCACTTCAGGGTGCTGAAATGCCGCGCCAGATCAACGCCACCGTTTTCCACTGAAACGCGGTCACGATCAAACGTGGCGCCAATCATTTCGGCCAGCAACTGCCCCACGGCGGGCGTTTGCTCCGAAGGTTTGATGATGACGCGATTGCCTGCCGCGAGCATTTCGCACAGCGGCCCAACGGACAAATCGACCGGAAAATTCCAGGCCGGCATGTTACCGATCACGCCCTTGGGCTGGTATTCGATATAGGACTTGGAGCTGCCGTACAAATGCGGCTCCAACTCACGGTAGTCGCGCGCCATCCAGGTGGGCAAGACCCTGGCGACGTACTGCGCACGGCCAACGACATTGACCACGTCGAACATGTAAGTAGTGAGTTCGGGGTGATATCCGTAATCACTGTTCATCGCCTCGGCAATTCGCTTGGCATTGGACATCATCATGCCGGGGATGCGTTGCAGCAGATCAAGCCGTTCTGCCAGTGTCGGACACGGAGCCTTGAGGTATGCGGCGCGCTGCAGGGCAAAGGTTTCTTCGAGGCGCGCGATGGCTTGCTGATCTTTTGTGGTCACGTGAGTTCCTGCCAATGACTCATCAACGCGCTGCCGCGGCACCTTTCAGGGACTCCATGGCCTGGTCGATCGTGAAGCTGGCTGCCCGCTGACTCGGCGGAAATTCCTTGAACGTGGTGAGGAACGCCCCGACGTATTCGGATACCGGGAGCATCAGGTACGTATGGTCCATGTACCAGTCCCAATAGGTGTTCGAGGTGACGTCCGCGCGCTCGTACGGGTCCGAGCGCAGGTTGAACAGCTTCGGGATCCGCGTTCTTACATAGGGCTCGGCCCAGACGGCGAGCGTGCCCGGCGCACGCTGCTCGGCGAACACGGCCTTCCAGTTGTCGTAGCGCAGGCCAGTCAGGTCGCCGTCGTCCGAGAAGTAGAAGAACTCCTTGCGAGGGCTCTGGTCGGTCTGCCCAGTCAGGTACGGTAGCTGGTTGTAGCCGTCCAGGTGCACCTTGTAGGTGACGTTGCCGACGGAGTAGCCCTTGAGCAACTGCTCCTTGACGTCGGGCACGCCAGCGGCGGCGAGCAGTGTCGGCATCCAGTCGATGTGCGACACGATGCCGGTCAGGACCCCGCTCGGCTTGATGTGCCCCGGCCAGCGCACCATCGCGGGAACCCGGTAGGCACCTTCCCAGTTGCTGTTCTTCTCGTTGCGGAAGGGCGTCATCGCCGCATCCGGCCAGGTGTTCAAGTGCGGACCGTTGTCGGTGGAATACATGACGATCGTGTCGCCGGCGATGCCCGCGTCGTCGATGGCCTTCAGTACCGTGCCCACGTTGCGGTCGTGGTCGATCATGACGTCCGCATAGATGCCGTTCCAGCGTCCGGCCTGCCCGATGCTCTCGGGCTTGGGATGCGTCCGGAAGTGCATGTGCGTGAAGTTCACCCAGACGAACATCGGCTTGCCTGCCTTCGCCTGCTTGCCGATGAATTCCGCCGAGCGGGTCGCGATGTCGTCGTCGATCGTCTCCATCCGCTTCTTCGTGAGCGGTCCCGTGTCCTCGATCTT
>Ga0315278_10006275_pt1 | contig 10802 bp, 6 predicted proteins | sample YL17G06_0_MG_FD_203880 | JGI IMG/M metagenome (GOLD analysis project Ga0315278, IMG submission 203880) | Sediment microbial communities from Yellowstone Lake, YNP, Wyoming, USA - YL17G06_0 | ecosystem: Environmental > Aquatic > Freshwater > Lake > Sediment | place: USA: Wyoming | collected... | reverse complement strand
CGCCGCCCCGGCCCGCGCCGGCGCCCCCCCCCCCCCCCCCCCCCCCCGCCCCCCCCCCCCCCCCCCCCCCCCCCCCCCCCCCCCGCCCCGCCCCGCCCCCCCCCCCCCCCCCACGTGCCGCCGCTTTCTCTTATCCAAACGCCGCTGTTATCAAAAGCACGCACATCCGCCCGCTTGATCTCTCTGCAGGGATAGGGGAGCGGGGGATGGGCGTGTGGGAGGGGGCGACAAATAAAGAGAAGAAAGTCTGCCGCCTCGTTGGTGGGGGGTTTGTTTAAAAAAAAAGTCTGCCGCCTCGTTGGTGGGGGGTTGGTTTCAAAAAGACAAAGTAGGTGGCGACAGGCCGCTGCGGGGAGGGGACCGCATTCAGCCCGCCTGCCTCATGTATCAATAGCTTTCAGCAGCTTCTCCTTCAGAAGAACAGGCGCTGAAAGCCGTCGGCCCGTGGCGCGGACGCGCACGCGGACGCGCCAGCAGACGTGGCGGGTGCTCCTTTCTTGAACGGGGCGACCGTCTCGACCCAGCCGGCCGGGGCGCGGGCCAGGCAGGCCTTACCCGCGGTGGAGGTCGCGTTCGTGGAGGCGGCCTTGGTGGCGGGCGAGCGTGCGGCGGCCTTGGGGGCGGCCTGAAGAGGGGGTGGGTGAGGTTAAGAGAGGGTGAGATAGATTTGCAAGAGCGACGCGCCCGTGCGTGGGATGCCAAGACAAAATCTGGTCCACACACCCCGCCGCGCCCCACGTCCGCCCTCTGAACCTGCATGCATTGCAAGTCAATCAGGCTGGGCATGCGTTGGGCGGATGGGTGGCTGTTCCAGGACACTGCCCGCGCCGGGCGGGGGCGTCAAAGCTCTCCCGCTGTTTTTTTTTTCCCCTCCAGAAAGCGCCGCATCTTGTGGGGCCGCGCCCGGCCGGGGCGGGCTGAGAAGGGCTCCGCGACACGCCCGGATGTGTCTAAGGCTTCACCGAATACCTTGGATAAGGTGTGAGCTAAGCGGGCGAGGGCGTGGGAGGCGGTCATGGTGGGGAGAGAGAGGGGGGTGTCGGAGGGAGATGAGGGCGCGTCGGGTGAGGGCGGCGTCGGTGGTGTGCACAGTAGGCGTTGTGATCACTGTCTTTTTTTTGGCCGGGGGGTCCAAAAGCCGGCCCGTGTGTCGCGCTCGCTGTCTCAAAACACCTAACCCACACACACACACCGCACTCCCCTGCCCCCACCCATCTATCTCACAAATCGCCATCGCAGTAGGCGCCCACACACACTGAGAAGCGGCGCGTGTGTGTGGAGACATGCGCTCCAGTGGCGGCGGCGGCAGCGGCGCCGCGTCTTCGACCCCCGCCCTCCTCCTCGCCGCTGCAGCCGCCTGTGCCGCCTCCTTCACCGCCGGCGCCGCCCTGGCCACCCTCTACCACTCCTCCAGGCGACGCGAGACAGACGACGACGCCACGTACCTGATCGCCCCCGACCTGCCGTCCCTGGTGGGGTCCACCCCGCTCCTGCGGGTGGGCTCCCTGTCCGACGCGACCGGCTGTGACATCCTCGTCAAGTGCGAGTTCCTCAACCCGGGCGGCAGCGTGAAGGACCGGGTCGCCAAGGCCGTCCTGGAGCTGGCGCTCAAGGGTGGCACCCTGGCCCCCGGCGGCCTCGTCACAGAGGGCACGGCGGGCAGCACGGGCGTCGCCCTGGCCACCCTGGCCCCCGCGTACGGCCTGTCCGCCGCGGTTTGGCTGCCCGACGACGCGGCGCCCGAGAAGGCCGCGCTCCTGGCGTCCCTGGCCGCCCGGGTGACGCGTGTCCGCCCCGTCCCCATCGCCCACCCGGGCCACTTTGTGCACGCGGCGCGGGCGGGCGCGGCGGACGCGACGGAGAGGCTGGGTTTTCCAACCTCGCTGTTTTCAGACCAGTTTGAGTCGCCCGCCTCCGCGGCCGTCCACGCCTCGACGACAGGCCCCGAGATCTGGCGGGGAACAGCCGGACGCATCGACGCCTTTGTATGCGGGGCGGGCACGGGCGGCACGCTGGCGGGCGTGGGGGCGGCGCTGCGCGCCAAAAAACCGTCCGTCCGCCTGGTCCTGGCGGACCCTCCCGGCTCTGCCCTCGCGGCCGCCGTCACCCGGGGCGTCGCGCACGGGTGCCACGACGCCGAGGGCCGGCGCCGCACGCACCAGGTGGACACCGTGACGGAGGGGGTGGGCCTGAACCGGCTGACGCCGGCGTTCAGACGCGTCTTGCCGTCGCTGGATGGGGTGGTTGAAGTCTCAGATGCGGCCGCCATTGAGATGAGCCGCTTCGTCCTCGCCCACGACGGCCTGTTCCTGGGCTCCTCATCCGCCCTCAATCTGTGCGGGGCGGTGGCGACCGCCCGCGCGCTGGGCCCGGGCCACACGGTGGTCACCCTGGCCTGCGACGGCGGGGAGCGGCACACCAGCAAGTTTTGGAGCCAGGCCTTTTTGGATGGGTGCGGGCTGGGCGGGGCGGCGCGGGGGCCGGTGCGGGGGAGAGGGGATGTGCGGTTTGTCGGGTAGGAGTAGAGTCAGATGTAGAGAGATGTAGAGAGATTGCAAAGCCTCTCGTGTTAGTGGAGGCAAAATAAAGGAGGTTGGAACACAGCAAACTAAATAAAAAACCACGCTCTATCATTCTCTCACGCGACCGCCCTCTCTTTTCCACCGTCCAAGAGCACCTCCACCACCACCACGCCCCAGCTGGGCAGGCCCAGCTGAAAGGAAGATGCGCCGGGTGTGACCGGGATGGTGGCAGGCACGGGCGACACCGCGTCTGGAGCGGCAAAAGAATTTGAGACCTGCCCCCCAGCATCAGCCCCATCACCCTCAGCCTGGGGCGGGGCGAGCAGCGTTGCGGCCAGGGCCCCGCCTGCCAACGCCGGCGCCCGCGCCGGCAGCCCTCCGGGCAACCTGAGCTGGACGTCGATGGACGTATCGTCCGGTGAATAGTTGACCAGCTTCAGCCAGAGCGCGCCCGCGGCGCAGGCCGGGTCGGGGCAGGAGACGGAAGCGGCCACCCCCCGGGCAGCCCGCGCGCCCGCAGACGTGTTCAGGCCGCCCACGCTCCACACGCCGACCCGGGGCGCGAGGCCGGCCCCGCTGGACTGCGCCCACATGCGCTGGACGTGGTAGGACGGGGTGGTGATCGCCCTGCCCGTCGCCCTGTCGAACACGATGAGGGCGGTCGGGCACAGGCCAGGCTGGCGGGCGGCGGCCAGGAGGGGCGCGTACGCTGCCGCCCCGACCCGCCCGCCGCCCGCCGCCGCTTCCAGGCCCGTCAAAAAGGCCGCCTCCGCCGCCGCCCCGCGCGCGCACCCGGCGGGCGAGGTGGCCACGCCCCAGTCGAAGGCCGCCCACTCCGTCGCCCAGGCAGGGGCTGGCGAGGGCGGTCGATGGCTCCCTGCCCCGCCCGGCGAGGGCGGGGGCATGGGCGGGGCGCCGCCCGCGCCGGGGGCCAGGCCAGACGCGCCCGCCAGGAAGAGGGCGTCCGACGAACTGTACCAGTGCCAGTCCCACGCATCGGGTGGCGGGCCCGCCCACCACCCGCGCCCGGGTGGTGGGGTTTCCTTTCCTTCCACCCCGTCCCCGCCCGCCGGGTCGCAGTCGATGATGAGCCGGACCTGCGGGTAGGCCACCCGCAGCGCGGTCGCCATCGCGGCCGCCGCGCCCGCGTACCCCGGCTTGCCGCACCCCTCGTTGCCCAGGGCAACCGCAAAGAGGGGGAAGGGGTCCGCCCGCCCCGCGCGCGCGCGCGCGGCCCCGCCAGCCGTCGTGCTGGCATCGCCCGTAGCGTACTCGAGCAGCCCCAAAACGTCGGCCACCAGGGAGGACACCGCGCCGGGCGGGAGGCCGTCGCCATGCGCAATGCCTGTCGGCGCGACCCACAGCGGCGCGGCGCTCAGCTCCCCGGCCAGGCTAAGGAATTCGAGTGGGCCGAGGCCGTCCGTGCTCCAGTACCCCCACACCCCGTTCCAGTGGCCGGGACGGGCCAGGGGCGGGCCGACGGCCGTGGCCCAGGAGAAGGCGTGGGCCAGGGTGTCGCCCTCGGCGTAACAGCCGCCGGGCACGCGCAGGAAGGCCGGGGCCAGGCCCTTGAGCAGGGCCAGCAAGTCCGGGTCGAAGGGGGAGGCGGCGCCGAGGGCGCCGTTCCCGGCGGGGAACAGCGAGGTCGGCCCCAGCCAGAGGGCGGGGTGGCGGGGAACGGGCAGGGGAGAGGGTGGCCGTGGTCGCGGCGGGCCCGGCGGCGGCGGCGGCGGCGGGAGCGGCGCGGGCGGCAGGAGGCGCACGGTGAGCGCGGCCGCCACCCCGCCCGCCGGCACGCCTCCGCCCCCACCCACGACCAGCGTCGCGTTGACGGGCACGTAGGACGGGACGCCCACGTCGCTGGGCAAGGACGGCCGGACGGGCACGAGGACCGCCGCCAGGGGCGGGAGGGACCAGTCGGGCGCCCAGGCGGCGGCGGCGGGGTCCGCCCCTCCAGCCAGGAGGAGGAGCGGGCGCAGCGCGAATTCCACCACCCTGTCGGGCGGCGGCGTGTGGTGCCCGCCGCCCCCCGCGCTCCGTGCCGCCGCCCGCGCGTCCGCGACCCCGCCCTCCACCCGCACCCAGGAGACCAAGACAAAAGACGCGCCGGCGCCTGGGACGTGCATGCCCCAGTAGCCCGGGTTGGACAGCGCCGGCGGTGGCGGCCAGGGCAGCGCGGGGCGGGGTCGGGGCGGCGGGCGGGGCGGGTCGTCGGCGCCGGCGCCGCCGGGCGCCCCTTCCTCCTCTGGGGGCAGGTGTGGGGAGGACGAGAGGCGCAGCGCGAGCGCCCGCGGGCCGGTGGAGGGCGGCAGGGCGGGATCAGGCCCGACCCAGGCAAGCGTCCCATCCGCGGGCGCCCAGGCGCGCGGGAGGGGGGTGGTCGGAGGGTACGGAGGGCCCGCCTCTGCTGCTGGCTGGGATGCCTTCTTGCCCGCCCGCCCCGCTGCGGCGGGCCAGCGGCGGGCGGCGGCGCCCGCCGCAGACGCGGCGGCGGCCGCGAGGGCCTCGTCGCTCGGCAGGCGGGCGAGGGACGAGGGGGTGAGACCGCCGCGCCCGCCACCGCCACCACCACTCCCTCCGATCAGGCCCGCGTGGAAGGCCGTCCCGCCAAAGGCCCGGTCCTGGACCAGTTCTGCGTAGAGGCCGCCGTCGCCTGCGTGCTGGAACTGTGCGTGGTGGGGGCAGGGCGTGTTTTGATGAGGTTTGGAAAAAAAAAAACTGGCCTTCGTTTTCCCCCGACATCATCATGCACGCACCTCCTCAAAGAATGCACCGACCAGGCCGCCCGGAGGGCCTGGCACTGCGTAGCTGAGGTCGACGGAGACAAGGGACAGGGGCGGGGAGGTTGGCGCGAGTGAGCGCGGAGAGATAGGGGATGGCTGCGCTGTTGTTGCTGCGACCACGGCGCAATATGTGACAGCGAACAGGAGGGCAACCCAGTATGGTGGCATGTGCGGCGCCATGTCGGGCGGGGGCTCGCCACGGGCACACACACCCCGGAGAAACGAAGAATGGGATGTCATCGATGCGAGCCATTCTTGTATCCAACAAAAAAAATGGCCTCCCTCTTTTCATCCGCCCGCCCACACCTCGCCCCGCCCCGCCCGGCGCCCTCCTCAAGGGCTATCAGGGGTACGTGTACGCCCCGCGTGGCGTGCGGCGCCCGCCCGGCGCACTCGCCTCCACAAGCCGCGCACAAGTGGCGCCGGCGCGCCCCGCCTCCTTCAACCCCGCCCACCCGCTTCACCCTCGCCCTCCGCGCCGCGCCCTCCAACCCACCGCCCACCACCCTCCCGCCCACCGCCCTCCTCCTGGAGTGCGATGGCGTCGTCCTGGACGCCCACAACGACGCCCACCGGGTGGCATTCAACCGCGCCTTCGCGACGCTGGGCTACCCGCGCACGGTCTGGACGCCCGCCCTGTACTCCGACCTCATCCGCGTCGGGGACGGCTCGCCGGAGGGCCTGCTAGCGGTGTACTATGGCACGGTGGGGTGGCCAGACAGCCTGGGCGACACGGACAGCCCCGCCACCCGCCAGGCGTGGGCGGACGCGGTGGGGGCCGCCAAGAACGCCGCCCTCTCGCTCATGGTGGCCGACGGGTCCATCCCCCTCCGCGCCGGCGTCCTCGACCTCATTGACGAGGCGGCGCAGTCGGGCTGCGTGCTGGGCCTGCTGGCCGCGACCGCGTCCGCGCCCGGGGAACGCCTGGTGACGGCCGCCCTGGCCGGGCTGGGGCGGGACCGGCGCGCCGTCGTCTTCACCGTGCCCGGTGGGGATGGGGCGGGCGCGCTCGAGGGCAGTGGTGACGACAGCGACGGCGGCGGCGGCGGCGCGCCCACGCGCGACACCCCGCCCGGGACGAGCCTGGAGATGGACTTTGCGGCCGCCGCCGCCCGGCAGCGGGCGGGCGCGGCCGCGGCGGCCGCGGCGGCGGTCGCACAGTCCGCGACCTCCGGGCGGCTCCAGGGTGGCAGCAACGGCGTCCGCCTGGACCCCACCCTCCTGGCCGGCGCGTCCGGTGTGGGCGCCCGGGCGTCCCCGCCCTGGCTGGCCGCGGTGGCGGCGTCCCTGGGCGTCCCCTGCGCCCGGTGCGCGGTGGTCGCGGCGGGGGTGGGGCTGTTGAAGTCTGCAAAGGGCGCGGGCATGACCGCGGTCGCCGTCCCGGGCCGCCGGGCGGGCGGGGGCTCCTTCCCGGGCGCGGACGCGGTGTGTGACGGGTTTGGGCCGGGGGGCGGGGCGACTTGGCGGCGGGTGCGGTCGTTGATCGATAAGCGGGCGCAGGCGTGGGAGGAAGGGAATGGTTGATGGAGGGAGAGGGAGAGAGAGAGAGGTGGTGTTGACTGCTCACTTGGAGACTGAGACCCCATGTATGTCACGTTTTTTTCATCAACAGCACGCCCACTCCGGCGTGTACTCCACTCCTTCCGGCAGGCTCAACCCTCCCTCCCTCACCGTCAGCGCCCGCCACGCCGCCAGCAGGCGCATCGTGTAACAGTCCCGCCCCACCGCCGACAGGTGGCGGCGCGCAAAGGTAGACGCGGCCGCGACGATGCGGCCCACCTCCGCCGGGTGCGCCTCCGCCCACGCCACCGCGGCCTCCAGGTCCACATGTGTCGCGTTGGCGTGCAGCGGAATGTAGTGCACGCCCGGGCGGAGCAGGGGGTAATACCACTCCACCTCCGGGGACACGACCTTCAGGACGAGCGCGTCCGACGCGAGCTGGAGGGCCAGCCGGACCGAAGCGCAGTTGCCGGGCGCCCACACGAGGTACCGGTACGTGTCGACCTGGTCCCGCACGCTCAGCGGGGGCTTGACCCGCTCCGCCATGGGGCCGTACGCCGCGGCATCCCATTCGGGCGCGGCAGCCGCGTCGATGATCACGCCCGCGTCCAGCAGGTCGGGGCGGGCACCCCCCAGAGCCAGCAGGGCCGCCCGCCCCTTGGCCAGGCCGCCAAAGCCGCCGGTCGACCCCCGCCACACCGCCCGGGGCTCCCGGGGGTCGCCCGGGCCGGCCCGTGAGGTGGTCGGCCAGCCCCCGGGCAGGCGCCCCGCCGCCCTGGCGGGGGCCCGCACAAACACGTCCCCCTCGATCGTGTTGGGCAGGGGAATGTCGGCGAAGGCGGGCGTGACGCAGAAGGAGAAGACAGGGGGTGGCGGGGGGGGAGGGGCGGCCTTGCCTGCCGCCCCCCTCCCGCTCCCCCACCCCGCCTGGGGCTCGTCCGCCGGGTTGAGCGGGAGGGCAAGGTCCGGCAGCGCCACCCGCAGGCGCAGGCGCTGGAGCATCGCGTGGAACGTGGGGGTCAGGCGGGACCGGGTAGCGCCGGGGGAGAGGAAGACGCGGCCGCCCTTGAAGTAGAGAGTGGTGTCCGCGGCGGCGGCGGCGGTGGCGGGGTCGTAGGGTGGGGCGGCCGCCGCCAGGGCGACCGGGTCGGGGAAAGAGAGGTGGTGGTGGTGGTGGCCGCCGCCGCCGCCGCCGCGGCCGCCGCCGCCGCCGACGCTGCCGCCGACGACGCCGCCGCCGACGCTGCCGCCGCCGCCGCCGCCGCCGACGCCGACGCCGATGCTGCTGTTACTGCCGCCCCCGCGCCCGGCCGCCTCCGCCACCCCGCCCGGCCCGGCCCGGCGGGGGATGGCAGAAAACGCAGTGGACGCCGCCCCGGCCCCCCCCTCTCCTCCTCCCGCCCCCACCCACGGCGCCAGAGACGCCGCGATAAGGGGGCCATGCTCCTCCGCCAGGTGGCTGCACCGCCCGGCCAGCGCGCGCTCCAGGCTCGGCCGTCCGATCGTCACCGCCCGCCACCTCCGGGCCGCGATGTCTAGGCGGGCGGCGGCCCAGGCGGGGGTGGCGTCATAGTTGGCCGCGACTTCGGCGGCCTGGGGAGAGTGAAGGGGAATGATGAGAAGAGAAATGAAAGGAGAGAGGCTAGGGCAGGGTTGCTCTCTCCCACCCACCCACCCATCCATCCTCTCTCTCTCCTCTCCATCACCTCACCTCCCACGCATCCCAGAACGCCGTCTCTGGGGGGTGCCACATCCGGAGGGCCAGGCGGGGTGGGGCATCCCCGAAGCGCAGCGCCAGGGCGGCCAGGGCCAGGCCGAGGAGCAGGCGGCGGTGGGTGGTGAGGAGGCCCGCAGAGAGGCGGCCGAGCGCGGCCGCCCGAGCGCCGGCGCTATTGCCTGCCCGCCGCCGATCGGCCGGCCGGCCCCAGCCCAGGGGGGTCCCCTGTCCCCCACCCTGGGGACCGCTGCCTGGCCGCCAGGCGGTCAGAGTCCAGACGGGCGAGCGGGGACGGCCGCCCGCCGGCGGGTCGGTGCGTTTGGGCGGCGTGGTTGCGGTGGAAGGCGGGGGAGGGGAGAGCGGGCGGAAAAAAAAAAAAAAAAAAAAAAAAAACGTGCCCCGGGATGTTCGTGGGACGGCGGACACGCAGGGCCGTGTCACCCCAGAAATATCACAGCTTCTGCACGACAGCCTCGGCGTGGCGCGTCTAGGAAAGGGCGGTCAGGGCCACGACAGGCCCCACAAAAAAAAAGCAGGTGGGTGTGGGGAGAGAGGCGCATTTCCTTCTCTCCACCCAGCCCCCGCCCGACCCAATATTCATTCAGGAAACCAACCGAAATCCTCCTTCCTTCTACATGGCGCGTCACACTCACACTCACATACCCCTTTGTCAGAAGCACGCACACACGCGCGGCGGGGGGCACAACCACACACAAACTCCTCCTCTCCTCACCTCTCTCTCTCGAAATTTCCATCCATTTGCGTCCGCCAGAGTTTCTCCCCTCCTCCCCCCCGTCACAGCTTGGCCAGGATGTCGTCCGCGGAGGACACCGTGAACGCGCCGCCCTCCTCCAGGTTGAGCACCTTGACGACGCCGTCCTCGACCAGGGCGGCGTACCGACGGGACCGGATGCCGAGGCCCTTGTCGGTGAGGTCGAGCTCGGCGCCGACCGCCTTGGTAAAGAGCGCTGACCCGTCCGCCAGCATGAGGACCTTGTCGCCCGCGTCAACGGACTTGGCCCAGGCGTCCATGACGAAGGGGTCGTTGACGGAGATGCATGCGATCGTGTCCACGCCCTTCGCCCGGAGGTCGTCCGCCCGGGAAATGAAGCCGGGCAGGTGTTTGAGGGAGCAGGTTGGCGTGAAGGCGCCGGGGACGGCAAAGAGGACGACCTTCTTGCCCTTCGTCAGCGTGTCGAGGGCGACCTCCTGCATCGTGTTCTCCGCGTCAAAGTAGGACAGCTTGGCGTCGCCCGGGAGCTGCGCAAGGGAAGAGAGGGAGGCAGGGGATGGGGATGGGGATGAGAGAGAGAGAGCGCGGAGGTTGGGCAGAGAGAGAGATGGGCGTCTGGACAGCGGCCCGCCTCGCCTGCACGCGCCTCTGCACGCGCCGTCCGCCCCTCACCCGGTCTGCCCGCCGCCCAGCCAGCGAGGCCGATCTCGTGGTTGACCCGAGAAGGGGGGTGCGGGTGCGAGGGTGTGAGGGGTGGCCTCCGAGGGGCCGCGTGGTGCGTGGCCAAAAAAAGACGACAGCGGATAGAGTCTCGGCGGCCCGCGGGCGCGAGAGAATTTCTCTCTTCTCTTCTTTTTTACCTTGTCTCCCACCGCCAGCGCCCGGGGCGCGACCACGCCGACCCGGCGGGCGACGCACCGCCGCCGGACAGAGCGCAGGGTGGTGGTGGTGGTGGAGGCGGACAGGCCGCCCCGGGTGGCGGCGTGGAGCATGGTGAAGAGAAACGAAAGGGGGGCGGGGGGCGAAGAGAAGGAAATGAGGAGCAAGGTCCTCTCTTCTCCACTTCTTCCTCCTTCCGTCAAGTCTAGCCCTCGCACCCGTCGATCATGCTCCCACCTCGCCCCATCTCCTTACTGCGCCCCGGCCTGCATCCTCGCCTACCGTTCCGGTCGCCCAAGACCAAACAGACGAGGAGCGGCAATGGAAATGGCGGGCGGGCGTCGGCCATCGGTCTGTGCACGGGCTCGCTCCCGCCCGCCCCGCTCACGGGCTTGCTGGCCGCCAGCGCCGGGGCGGTAGGCATGTCGGGCATGCTGGCTTTCGCTGGGGCGGCTGTGACGTGAGTGTGGGGAAGGGGAGGAGGGAGGGAGAGGGGAAAGGAGACGGGGACAAAGGCTGCCCCCCCCCCCTGCAGGCCCTGTGCCTCTTTTCTTTTTCCAACCTTCTCCATCTCTCCCTCTCCGCGCCCCGGCGCTTGGAGAGAGAGAGAGAGAGCGGCAAGGGAGCAGGTGCACGCGGCACACGCCCCACACCCCCCGCCCACGGGC
>Ga0315278_10006273_pt1 | contig 10803 bp, 9 predicted proteins | sample YL17G06_0_MG_FD_203880 | JGI IMG/M metagenome (GOLD analysis project Ga0315278, IMG submission 203880) | Sediment microbial communities from Yellowstone Lake, YNP, Wyoming, USA - YL17G06_0 | ecosystem: Environmental > Aquatic > Freshwater > Lake > Sediment | place: USA: Wyoming | collected... | reverse complement strand
GGGGACGTTGGTTGCGTGAGTTGCGTCGCGTCCGGAAGGGGACGTTGGTTGCGTCAGTTGCGTCGCGAAGCGGGCTGCTCGACGACGCGGATGCCTCTCGCGACGCAACTGACGCAACCAACGTCCCCGCTCAGATCCCGCGACGCAACTGACGCAACCAACGTCCCCTTCCTCCGGACGTCAGCGACCTGTGCGCTGCGGCGTCACCACGAGCACGGCGCGGCTTCCATCGCGGGCACGGAACCGCACTTCGACTGGCGCCACCGCGTCGACGCGCTCGCGTTTCTTCTCTTCGACCACGATCGCCCGGCCGCCCGCCGCGAGGAAGCGCTCGATGGACTCGGTGTCGTCGAGTTCTTCGACATGGCGGTGACCGTAATAGACGAGCCCGCCGGCCATCTGCACGTCTCCGAGGAGTCCGATCGACTCCCCTTCGGGTGTGAGCTCCGCCGCGGCCTCCGCGATCGGGCGCGGCGACTTTTCGGGATCGAGCGCTGGATAGACCACCGTGAAGATCACGAGCAGCAGCGCCCAAACCGCGACGATCGGTACGGCGAGTCGCACCCGCAAGCGTGTACGCGCGCGCCAGAGCGTGAGCTGTGCGGTTGCAGCCACACCCACGATCGTCAGAACCGCCATGCCAGTCACGAGCGACGCCATTTCGTTCTGCAACGGATCGCGCACCGCGACGAAGATCCCGCCGCCGGCCAGCGCGACTCCGAGCAAACCCGTCGCCGCGTGGAACGCGACCGGAATGCGGTGCGCCGCTTCGACCCAGCGCCCGAGCGCGTCGGCGAGCAGCAGCGCGACCGCCGGCAGCAGCGGCACCAGATAGAGACCGCGCTTGCCGGTGGAGAGCGTGAAGAACACGAACGTCGCCGCGACCCACGCCAGAAGGAAGCGCCACGCGCGGCGTTCCTCGTCGCTCGCGCTCGCGACGAACACACAGCGGCGTGCCGCCCACCACACGACCGGTGCGAGCAGGAACCAGGGCAACGTCTCGGCCGGGAACTGGTAGAAGTAGTAATAGAACGGGCGATCGTGGGAGCTGCCCGCAAAGAAGCGACCGAAGAGATTGTCGACTACCGCTTCGCCGAAGAATCCCGGAGGCGCCAACGCGATCGCCAACGAGATCCACGCGAGTCCCGGCCCGAATGACAGCAGCCATCCCCACCACGGGAACGCACGGCGAAGGTCGCCGACGCGTCGCTCCCAGGCGAGGAAGCTCGCCATTACGAGCACCGGCACCAGGATCCCGACGGGTCCCTTGGTCAGCACCGCGAGTCCGAGCGACGCGTGCAGCACCAGCTGTCCGACGCGACGGCGACCGATGCCGCGATCGATGTGCCAGAACGCGACGAGCGCGAGCGTCTCGAAGAGCGCGAGCAGCACGTCGAGTTGCGCGCGACGCGCGTTGTCCGCGAACTCGAAGGTGGTGAGCAGCAGCGCGGCGCCGAGCGTCGCGGTCACGCCGCCGAGCAGCCGGGAGCCGAACGCGAGCGTGACTCCAATCAGCGCGATCCCCGCAAGCGCCGATGGCAGGCGCGCCACGAGTTCCGTCACGCGGCCGAGTGGGGCGCCCGCCGCCGCCGCCATCCAGTAGTAGAGCGGCGGCTTCTGGGTGTAGGGCTCTCCGTTCAGGTGCAAGAGCACGAGTCCGCTCGTGCCGAATTCCATCGAGCGAAGCGTCTCGGCGACGTGGCCGTAGCGGGGCTCGTCGGGTGCCCAGAGGCCGATGCCGCCGAGGCGCGCGAGCAGTAGCAGCGCGGCTCCGAACAGCAGCAGTCCTCGCACCCACGGGCTTGCAGGCGCGGCGGTCACTGCGACTCCTCCCCTTCGTGTACAACGGCTGCGAGAAGGCCCCTGAACCTAGGTGGGCAGCGCTACGCACGCCCATGACGAGTTGGCCATCTGTAGCGGACGCGGACTTCCGCGGCGCCAACGATGACGTTACCTTCGCGGACGTGGAGGTGCCGCCATGGCTCCCAACGATTCCGATCCGAGTCGCGCTCTTCTGGGCCTGCTGCGTGACGCCACCGTGAAGCCGATCGAGGTCGCGCGTGTCCTCGACGATATGGCGCACGCCGAACGCGTCACCGCGATCCGCTGCGTTGGCCGCGCAGAACAGCGCCGCCTCTACGAGGCCGCCTACGGTTTCCGCGAACTGCGCATGACCGACATGGTCGCCGCGGACGTCCCCGCGATGAGGCCGGTTCGCCACTTCGGCAAGAACACGCTGCCGGCCTTCACGCACTTCGAGAAGTGCTTCACCCGCCCGGCCGACGCGGACGCGGGCGCGCCCGCGCGGCTCTGGGGCTACAACGAAGGCAGCGCGCGCTGGATCACCGGCCCTGGCTACTTCGTGCTGCGCGCGGATGCGGAACGCGGCGAACTGCTGGTCGATTACAACCTGGTGCCACCCGCGCACCCGCCTGAGTGGCCGGAGATCCGCAGCAACGAGAGCGGTCTCTCGCGCTTCGTGTACGGCTTCATGATCGACCGCCTGCGCGGCGTCTCGAAGCACGTGACGATTGGCTCGGCGGCGCGCAAGGGCAAGGATCTCGGCTCGTGGTTCCTGCTCTGTCGCGAGTCCTAGCTTGAGCGCTGCCGGTTCTACGTCGCCGCGCGTTTCGGTGGTGGTTCCCGTCTACAACGAGGAAGAATCGCTCGAGACGCTGCACCGCGAACTCGATGCTGCGCTCGCGAGCATCGCGGGCGGCGCGGAGATCGTGTTCGTCGACGACGGCTCGAAGGACCGCAGCCTCGCGGTGTTGCGCGAGATCGCCGAGAAGGACCCGCGCGTGCGCGTGGTCGTGCTCGACGGCAACCACGGCCAGACGGCTGCGTTCGCAGCCGGCTTCGACGCAGTGCGCGGCGAGATCACCGTCACGCTCGACGCCGACCTGCAGAACGATCCGGCCGACATCCCGAAGCTGATCGCGCGAATGGACGCCGAGGGCGCCGACGTCGTGAACGGCGTGCGCATCAAGCGTCGCGACTCGTGGGTGCGCCTCGTCTCGTCGCGTATCGCCAACAACGCGCGCAATTGGTTCACCAACGAGTCCGTCACCGACGTCGGTTGCTCGCTGCGCGCGATGCGCACCGAGTACGTGAAGCGCGTGAGGCTGTTCCGGAACATGCACCGCTTCCTGCCCACGCTGCTGCGGATGGAAGGCGCGACGAAGATCATCGAGATGCCGGTCGCACACCGCGAGCGCCGCTTCGGCGTCTCCAAATACGGCATCGGCAACCGCCTGTGGGTCGGCATCGTCGATCTCTTCGGCGTGCGCTGGATGCAGGCGCGTCACTTCCGGGTGCGGGTGAAGGACCGAAGCTAGGAGCTTGCCCCAGGATGGGGCGTTGAACCTGGGGCCGATGCGCGCCCTCGCCGTGCCGCCCGCGCTTGGAACACGCCGTGTTCAGCAGCGAAGATTCCGGAACGAATGGCAGGTAGCGGGGGCGGGGCGTTCGGCCAGAACCCGCGAAGCCCTCCGGTCATCAGGCCGGCAGGCGGCCCGCCGACGCTCCGACGCGAAGCCGCGACGCGCGTCAGCCGAGGACGTTCTGGACGAACGTCACGCCCCCGCGCCTCCCGCGTCGTCCCGAGAGGCGTGATCCACTTGGGTCGATCTCCTAGAGATGTTCACGCCTCGCAAGCCGGGCGTGTTCGACCATCAAACATGCGTCCTGCACCACCTGCACGCCCGCCGCGCGCAACCGCGCCGCGCTCTCGTCGTGCCGGATCCCAAGCTGGAACCACACCGCGAACGGCAGCGGATCCATCGCGAGGATCTCATCGACGTGCGCAGGCAGGTGCTGCGGCGCGCGGAAGAGATTCACCAGATCCACCGGTTCGCGGAGATCGAGCAAGCTCGCGACGCAGTATTCGCCCAGCACCGCGTCGAGCTTCGGCGAGATCGGCACGATGCGATAGCCGTGTTGCTGCATGGTATGCGGCACGCGGAACGCATCGTCATCCGCGCCGGCCTTGATGCCGACCACCGCGATCGTGCGACAGCGATCGAAGATCTCGCGCAGCAGCGAATCGTCGTCAAGCATCGTGGACTCCAAGTAGTGCTGGGTTAGGCTACGCCGCCATGCTCGCCGCCGCCCACCGCAATGCGTTCGCTGTCGCGCTCGCACTCAGTCTCGTTGCCTGGAGCGTGGCGTTCGCGGCGCCGGACGTCGACGATCCGGCCCTTCGAACGCAGATCACGAAGCTCGACAATGGCCTCACGGTGCTGCTGCTGCCGGAGACCGGAACGCCGGGCGTCTCGTTCCAGATGTGGGTGCGCGCGGGCGCCAAGGACGAGACCAACTACACCGGACTGGCCCATCTGTTCGAGCACATGATGTTCCGCGGTACCGACCGGCTACCGCCCGAATCGCACGAGCGGATGATCGAAGGCCGCGGCGGTCGCGTGAATGCCTTCACCACGGCCGACACGACGGTCTACTACGAGGACGTCGCGCCCGATTCGCTACCGCTGGTGATCGAATTGGAGGCCGAACGCCTCGCCAATTTGAAGATCACCGAGGAGACGCTCGCGAGCGAGCGCCAGGTGGTGCTCGAAGAGCGCCGGCTCCGCACCGAAGATCAGCCGGACGGACGCGCCTTCGAGGCGCTGCTCGGGCTCGCGTTCCAGGCGCATCCGTATCGCGTGCCGACGATCGGCTGGCGCAGCGACATCGAGACGGTCCCCCTCAAAGACGTTCAGGATTTCTTCCGCACCTACTACGCGCCCAACAACATCGTGATCGCGATCGCGGGCGATTTCGACGCGACCACGACGCTCGCGCAGATCCGCCGCACCTTCGGGCGCCTCGAACCGGTGACCGACATTCCGCGCTCTCCGACGAAGGAACCCGAGCAAAGCGGCGAGCGACGCGCGGACGTCTACTTCGATCTGCGTAGTCCGATCCTCGCTGCCGCATGGCACGCGCCGCCGACGGGCCACCCGGACGCGGAAGCCCTTGACGTCGCGAGTCTCGTGCTGTCCGGCGGACGCAGCTCGCGGGTCTACCGCAAGCTCGTGTACGACAAGCAGGTGGCGCTCGGCGCGCAAGGCGCGTACTGGGAACTCCAGGACGCGGGACTCTTCTATGCGTTTGCGAGCGTACGACCGGGCGCCGACATCGACGAAGTCGAGCGCCTGTTCATGGCCGAGATCCAGCGACTGCGCGACGAGCCCGTGCCGCCGGCCGAGCTGGCGAAGGCGAAGCGACAGATCCAGGTCGACCTGCTCTCTGGCATGGAGACAGCGAACGAGATGGCGAGCAGGATCGGGGGCGAATACGTCAGCTTCGGTCGCATTCGCCCGGTGGACGAGCGCCTGAAAGCCTATGCCGCGGTCACCGCCGACGACGTGCAACGCGTCGCGCGCACCTATCTACGCGACGATCGCCGCAGCATTGTGCACGTCGTGCCGCCGCCGCACGCGCGGGCAACGAAGTGACGCGGGTTCGCGCGATTCCCGCCGGTCTCGCGATCGCGCTGGTCGCGGCCGGCTGTGCCGGGCTCGGCGCGAAGCCCGCGTGGGAACAACCGCCGCCGCCGATCGCGGAAGGCCCGGTCGTCCCGCAGCAGCGTCTCCACCGCGCGCAGCTCGACAACGGCGTCGCCGTGCTGATTCTCGAGGATCACTCTCTGCCGCGACTCGCGCTGGGCGTGGTCACGCGGCGCGGCGCGGGCAGCGAGTCGCTCGCGCAGGCGGGGCTCGCATCGCTCACGCTCGACGTGATGAAGCGCGGCGCCGGCAAGCGCGACGCGCTTGCGTTGGCGCGCGCAGTAGAAGAAATGGGTGCCGCGCTTTCGGCGAGCGCGGGCTGGGACTCCGCGTCGGTCGGCGTTGCCGGATTGTCGGAGGACGCCGAGCGACTCTGGGCCGTGATGACGGACGTCGTGCGCAGGCCGCGCTTCGATCCGGGCGAAGTCGCGCGCGCGCGCGCCGAGCAGCTCGCGGCCTTCGAGCAGGAGAAGGACGAGCCGCAAGCGCTGGCCGGCAAGGAGATGGCGCGAGTGCTGTATGGCGGCCACCGCTACGGCGTGTCGGCCGACGGCGAGCCGGCGAGCGTCGCAAAGCTCGACGCGGCGGCGCTGCGCGCGTTCCATGCGCGGCTCTTTACGCCCGACCAGTCGATCGTTTTCGTCGTCGGTGACGTGACGGCCGAGGCTGCGCTCGCGCAGGTGCGCGACCACTTCGGCGTGTGGCCGGCCGGCCCGGGACTCGAGCGCGGCACGCCGGCGCCCGATCCGACCCCCGCGTCGCGTCGCGTGGTGATCGTCGATCGGCCCGATCTCGCGCAGGCGTCGCTGGTGATCGGTCACGAGGGCATCTCGCGCCGCGACCCAGGGCGCATCGCAGCCGACCAGATGAACACCATCCTCGGTGGCGGTGGCTTTTTGTCGCGGCTGATGACGCGCGTGCGGGCGGACGAGGGGCTCGCGTATTCGATCGGGTCCGGATTCGCGATGCGCTGGTTTCCGGGGCCGTTCCTGGTGAGCACGTCGACGCGCGTCGCCGAAGCCGGTCGCGTGGTCGAGATCACGCTCGCGCAGATGGAAGGGATGCGGGGCGAGCCGCCGACGGCGGCCGAGCTGCGCCTCGTGAAGAGCTTCTCAGCGGGCCGCTTCGTGTTGGGGCTCGAGACGTCGTCCGCGATCGCCGGATCGCTGGTCGATCTCGACGTCTACGAGTTGCCACCCGACTCGCTCGACACCTACCGGACGCGCGTGCAGGCCGTGACGCAGGACGATGTCGCCGCCGCTGCGCGCCGGCTGCTGCATCCCGATCGTGTTGCGATCATCGCAGTTGGGCCGGCCGCGGCGCTGCGATCGCAGCTCGAACGCTTCGGCCCGGTCGAAGTGGTGAAGCCTTAGTGCAAGGATCGTTCAACGCTGCGCGCGCTGTGCGCGTCGCGGCGACTGCCATGCTGGCACTGCTGGTCTCGGCATGCGCCACGCAGCCGAAGGCGCCGCCGCCCCTCCCCAAGCCCGGCGACGAACTTGCGCCGAAGGCGTTCTTCTGGGAGGCGCAGTCGGAGAACGGCGCGCGCCTGTTCCTGCTGGGTTCGGTGCACATCGGCGACGGCCGCGAGCTGGTGCTCGATCCGCGCATCGAAAAGGATTGGGCGGAGGCGCACGAGCTGGTGGTCGAGCTCGATACGACGACGCTCTCGCCGGTCGATGCCGTCGACGCGACCAACCGCTTCGGCCTGCTCCCGCGCGGCACGACGTTGCGTAGCGTCGTAAGGCCCGACACGTACAAGCAGGTCGCGAAATACATGAAGCAGCGCGAGTACCCGATCGAGCGAGTCGATCGGATGCGCCCCTGGTTGGTTGCGCAGGTGGTGACCCAGCTCGAGTACGCCGCCGCGGGCCTCGAGGCCGAGAATGGCGTCGACGTGGCGATGATGCGCCGCGCGACGGGGCGCAAGGGCATCGTGCCGCTGGAGTCGCTCGATGAGCAGGCAGCGCTGTTCGCGGGTCTGCCCGCGCCGCTGCAAGAGACGATGCTGGTGGAGATTCTGCGCGAGGCGCAGGCGCTGCTGGCCGTGACGCGCGCAACGCTCGCAGCGTGGGAGCAGGGCGACGAGGAGACGCTGTCCGGGTTGCTGTTCAGCAATGCGAACGGCGACGCGGAGCTCACCGAGTTCTACGAGCGCGTCTTCTACGGTCGCAATCGCGCGATGGCCGATCGCCTCGCAACGCTCTCGGCCGATGGTCGCCCGCGCTTCGTGGTGGTGGGCACCGGACACCTGATCGGGCCGCAGGGAATCCCGGAGCTGCTCGCGCAGCGCGGCTTCCAGGTCGAGCGTGTCGGGCGCGCGCGGGTGCTGCCCGGCTCGACGGCGGTGTCGCCGGGAGCCATTCCGGCGCCGTCTGCCACGCCCGTCGAACCGACGGCGCCGCGGCCCACCGCAGCGCCGATCGCACCGCCCGCGCCGAGCGGCCCGGCGATACCCGCTGCCGCGTCCGACACAGCGCCCACGATTCCGCTGCCGGTTGCCCCGCCTGCGACGCCCGCCCCGGCCCAGCCCGCATCGCCGCTCGCGCCGTCGAGGCCCGCTGGCGCTCCGAGCGATTCGTGGCTAGGTCAGGATGTAGAACCGCCGCGGGACGGATCGGCACCCAGCGCTCCCGCATCGCTGCCCGCTCCTCTCAGTGCCGAACCGGCCCCGGCGGTCGAGCCAACGCCGGCGCCGCCCCCGGCAGAGTCAAAGCCGAAGCCCAAGCAAAGGCGCTTCAGTCCGCCGAAGCGCTGAGAGGTCTTGGATTGCTTCGGAGCGCCCCTCCAGATACCCTGCCGCCCGACCGATCGGTCAAAGGTGGCCATGAGCGACGTTAACGCCAGCTCCCGCGACAAGATCCTCGAGGTCGCCGAAGCGCTCTACGCGCGACGCGGCTTCGCGGGCGTCGGCATGCGCGAGGTCGCGGGCGCCGTGGGGTTCGGCAAGTCGTCGCTGTTCCACCATTTCCGTTCGAAGGTTCAGCTCTATCTCGCGGTGCTCGAGCGCGTGCTCGCGCGCATCGAAGTACGCCTCCAGCCGATCCTCGAGTTGCAGCTGGGAGCCGCCGAGAAGCTCGATCGCTGGATCGATGCGCTGATCGATGAGTTGGCCGAGCAGCCGGCCACCGCGCGGATGCTGTTGCGCGCGCTCTTCGAGGAGGAAGCATTCGACACCGGGAACTGGCCGGAAGGGCAGGCGGTCGATCGCCGTCTCGCGACGGTGCTCGAGGGCATCACGCGACTGCTCACGGATGGCATGCGCAACGGCGAATTGCGAAGCGCGTCCGCTCCGCACGTCGTCCAGACACTGATCGGTGCGACGATCTTCCACTTCGCGTCGGGAGGGATCGGCGAGGGGTTGCTCGGCGGTCCACTGCTCTCGGCCGAAGCCGTGCGCGAACGCAAAGCTGAGACGAAGGCATTTTTTCACTACGGATTGGCTACACGCCCCGAACAGTCCGGAAAAGGAGAGAAATCGTGAACAAGCTGATGCAGGAACACCGCAAGCGTTTTGGCGACTTCGAAGTGATCGAGTTCGTCGACGAGAACGAGATCGCAACGCTGCGCGCGAAGACCGACATTGCCGCGCCGCTCACGCTCAACTGGACCTGGGAGTACGGCTCCGAGGTCGAAGAACTGCGCGCGCTCTACGAGAAGGGCAAGGTCAACCAGTGGAACGCCGAGCGGGATCTCGACTGGTCGATGCCGGTCACGAACGACGATTGGGTGCTGAGCCCCGAAGCGTCGATACTCGCGCAGATCTGCAAGCTGATGGGCAAGGACGAGGCGACGCAGAAGGCGGCCGCTTTCGACGAGCTGGCGCACTCGCTGTCACAGCTCTTGCACGGCGAGCAGGCGGCGCTCCAGCTTTGCGGCCAGCTCACCAACGCCTGCACGAAAATGGACGAGAAGTGGTACGCGGCGAGCCAGGTCACCGACGAAGCGCGCCATCTCGAGGCGATCTCGAAGTTTCTGTCGCGCAAGCTCGGCACGATCTACCCGATCAACCCGACGCTGAAGGTCCTGCTCGACGAGCTGCTCCAGGCGGATTCCGCGCGCAAGAAGACGCTCGGCATGCAGACGCTCTTCGAGGGCATGGCCGTTGGGATCTTCGACCTGCTGCGCCAGGAGAGCCGCAACCCGCTGCTCACCGAGATGATCCGGCGCGTGGAGCAGGACGAGGCGCGCCACGCCGCGTTCGGCGTGCTCACGATGCGACGCGCCGTGCGAGAAGCCGAGAAGTCCGAGATGGACGACATGGAAGACTGGGCGTTCGGCATCCTCGAGGCGCTCAATGCCAACCAGCAGCTCGACATGCTCCAGACGCTCGGTCCGAAGTACGGCATCGACGCGAGCAACATGACGCAGGCAGTGCTCGGCATGCCGAACTGGGCCGAGCTGAACAGCCTGATCTACATGCACACGGTGGTGCCGAACCTGCGCAACCTCGGCCTCATCACCGAGCGCACCGAGTCGCAGTATCGCAAGCTCGGCATGCTCTATGACCGCCCCGACCGCGCGACGTCGCTCTCCGGACTCGCGCTGATCGCGTGAACTGATCGAGTCCCGCTAGGCGCAGGGCCGCGGGCGAGAGCCCGCGGCTCTTCGTGTTTGCGCCTCCCATCGTTCCTGCACTCATCCGTAATCTTGCACTCGACTGTAAGTTCGTGGTACACCGCGCCCGTGGCCACGCTCGCCGCGCACCCCGACTTCTCGTCTCGCCGCGGCCGTCGGCGGCAGGAGCTGCGGCTGCGAATCGTCGAGGCCGCCGTCGCGCTCTTCGATGAGCAGGGCTTCGAGGCCACCAAGGTCACTGAGATCTGCGAGCGCGCCGACGTCGCGAACAAGACCTTCTTCAACTATTTCCCGACCAAGAGCGACTTGCTACGCGAAATCGCGCAGGGCGCGCTCGACCAGTTCCTCGGTGAGATCGAGGATGCGCGCAACACACCCGGCGCGACGCGCGAGCGATTGCGCGCGCTCTTCGAGCGGATCGCGGACAACGCACTCGCGGCAGGGCCGATGCACCGCGAGCTGCTCGCCGAGATCATCCATGTCGCGCACGAGTCGGGTACCGAGGGTGAACAGGCGCGGCGATTGCACCATGCCTTTCGCGCGCTGGTGCGCGACGGCCGCGGTGCCGGCGATGTAGCCACCACGCACAGTCTCGAGATCCAGACCGACATGCTGATCGGCGCGTTCTACGCGCTGATGCTGAATTGGGCCAACCTGGACGGCTATCCCTTGCGCAGGCAGGCGCTTGCAGCGGCGCGATTTCTGGGAGATGCGCTCA
>Ga0315278_10006272_pt1 | contig 10804 bp, 16 predicted proteins | sample YL17G06_0_MG_FD_203880 | JGI IMG/M metagenome (GOLD analysis project Ga0315278, IMG submission 203880) | Sediment microbial communities from Yellowstone Lake, YNP, Wyoming, USA - YL17G06_0 | ecosystem: Environmental > Aquatic > Freshwater > Lake > Sediment | place: USA: Wyoming | collected... | reverse complement strand
GTCGAAGTCCCCGAACTCTTTGTACCGCTCCTCGATGACCTCGTCATGTTGAGACCAGAAATAAGCGCGGACTACGTCAGCGTCTATGCAATCGTGCCCCATCTGCTTAGCCAGCAGGGAGCATCGCGCATATGCAACAGGGAAGACGTCCCTTATGTCAGTCTTCGGCCGCTCTCCCGTCACGGCCGCATGCTCCAGCTCCAGTTCGACGACATCCCGGCCGACCCACCCTCTTTTCACCAGAGTTTCGGCGCATGGCAATGCGTAGCGCAGGAACAGCACGAAGTCGTTTATCTCAACCCTTGACATGCTTTATGCTCTCCTTTGACTTGTTAAATGCAGCGATAAGCGCTTCTGCTTTGTCCGCAGGGATGACGTCGGCTGCCACGTTACCGGCAGCTATGATATAGTCTCCAGCCTTTGCATGGACATACTCCATGCTGATGCGTTTTTTCTGGCCAAGGAAGTCGACTTCGGCCCAAGCGCCGTCTACTTTGATGATCTTCCCTGGCAAAGCGAAACACATGGTTTATAATTGGTGTCCCCAATAGAATAAAATGCGTGAGGAAAAGTCCTGCGGTGCCGTGGTGTTCAGGCGCCAGGGCGATCAGTTGTTTTTTCTTCTGCTCGAATACTTTGGGAACTACTTCGACTTCCCCAAAGGCAACCAAGAGGCCGGGGAAAGCGAACAGACGACTGCACGGCGCGAAATCGATGAAGAGACAGGGGTCCGTGACATCCGCTTCATTGAAGGCTTCCATGAGCCCATAACCTACTTCTACCAGCGAGAGAACGAGATAACCCACAAACAGGTCACATTCTTCCTTGCCGAGACATCCACAGAGGAAGTGAAAGTCTCCTACGAGCACAAAGGCTTCAGGTGGCTCCCATACAACGAGGCCGACGCCACGCTGAAGTTCGCCAATTCCAGAGACATCCTGAAGAAGGCTCACGCCTTCCTCGAAGGGTCGCTGCTGAGGTTCCAGAAAGACTGATTTGTTTTTTAGCAGTAAGATATATTAAAATGTTAAATTGTAAATACTAAGCTATAAAACTACGAGTTCCATGCACAGCCTGACAGTTCAGCAAGGCGTTCGAGCGTCTGCGTCCCTTCGTAATGCTTGCCGCTTATGGACCAGGTCGGGACAGCGCCTACTCCTGCTCTGGCGCATGCCTGCTGGTCGTCAGCGCAGTCAATGCTGTTCAGGAGCGAGAATGCATCGCCAAACAAAGCCTTTTGCTCGGCGCAGTGGCTGCAATACTTGGAGACGTAGACGGTAGCATTCTTGTAAGTCAGACATTTGGCTAGTGCGTTCGCTCCGGGGGCGGGTTTGGCCACGAAGTATCCTGTGAAAACGAAGAATGAAAGGAAAACGACCATCACAATGCAGACCACAGATGCGATAGCCAACCCTTCAACCATAGCACATTCACTTCGTTCTCGCTAAAAAGGCCTTCTCACCAGCGTCTAACCGCAGCTTCCTGACGAAGCAGTCGTAGCGACCGCGTTCTCCAAGACCGTCGCGCACTCAGCAGGCGGGGTGTTGAACGCAGAGCATATGGTATCTTTGTAGACGTTAGACTGTCCATACTGGTACACAGCAGTCGTCTCGACGCCGTTGATGAACATGGTCGGTGAGCCGCTCGCGCCAGCTGCCGTCGTGGCATCAGCCTCAGCTTTCATGAGCGTCAGGCCGTCCTTGTCAAAGCAAGCCTGAACCTTGTTGGCGTCAGCGCCTGCGGCTTTTGCGGCGTCCTTCCAGCATGAGCCGTCGCTACCGCAGTTCTTGTTGACGTATTCGACGAACTTCCAGTAAGCATCCATGCCGTAGTCGCGCTTCACACAGACTTCCCTGATGTTTTGGTCAACCTCAGGCTGCCCGTGCAGCGAGCTGACTGTGGTGCCGCTTACAGAGACTATGTAATGGATGTTCCACTCGACTTTGTCCTTGAGTAGGGTGTAGACCGGGTAGAGAGTGTCTTCGCCCCTGTTGCCGTATGGGCAGAAACTCATCACATAAAGATCGACCTTAGGTTTGTCGCTCTTGGTGATGTTCTGCTCCACCTTCGGCGTGGTGGTTGTGGTCGGCTCCGCAGGTGTCGTTGAGATGTCCAGAGCGGATGGGAAAAGCATTGTTCCGTCAGTGGTGACGTACGAGTTGTACTCAGTCCCGCCGACGTTGATGACAATCTTGTAAAGGCCCCTTTCAGCCGTGACGTTCACGAACTGAGCCGTGCTGCCTGCGCTGAGCAGGTAGTTGTTGATGTAGTTCACGGTCTTGTTGGCTATCGCATTGGCATCACCAACCGGAGCAGTCCCGGTCAACAAGCCCGTAGTAGAAGCATTGTAAGCAAGCAGAAATGCAGAGAAGATAGCGAAAACAACGGTTGTGTAAACCCAGATGGTCCTGGTCTTCTTTGACGGTATTGCCTTGACCGTCTCCATGTCCTTGACCTTCACACCCTCGTTGGCGGGTTTAGCCGCGTTTTCAGTCATATTACCATCTTTATGCTCAGGTTATTTATAAAGTTTTCGCATTGGCGCGGTTTTCGCCGGTATTGCGCATTTTCATCACACCTGAGTTATTACTAATTGAATGAAATCTTTATAAAGCTATCTATGGTCGGCCATACTACTATAGGACAGTATGAATTCCATTGCACTGACCGCAGTGACGCTTATATTGTCCATCGCTTTTCTCGGCTGTACGCAATCCCCTGGAACTGCGCCAGACGGGCGACCAGCAGACAATGCATTGCCACCGGCAAATGTGCCGCAAGGAATATGCATCGGTCGTGAGCCAGCTGCACTTAATGCGACGGTGCAAGGCGCCCCGCCGTTCGACGCATGCACGCTCGAGGTCCGAGTCCATGAACTGATGAATGCAGAGCGCGTGAAGCAAGGCTTGAACCCGCTCGCATGGAACAATGCGCTCGCTTCCATAGCATGGAACTACAGCAGGGACATGGCGTCCCGCGCGTTCTTCAGTCATTACAGCCCTGAAGGCGCCGGCTTCTCCGACCGCTACGCAGCCGCAGGCTTCACATGCAGCATTGAGGCTGATGGCTTCGTATTCATGGGCGGCGAAAACCTGTTCAGGAACGGCCTCTATTCGTCCGCCACGTACACTGAAGTCCGGGGCGTCATCCAGTCCATGCAATACAATTGGTCATCGATGGAAAGCATTGCCACATCCACAGTGACGGGCTGGATGGAAAGCCCGGGCCATAGGAAAAACATACTTGAGCCGCATTGGCAGAGCGAGGGCATCGGAGTTGCTGTCGCCCCAGACTACTCAGTATACATAACCGAGAACTTCTGTTGACGCGAGCATAACGTTTTAAGCGGCCCCGACCATTTTTTGTATGGTCATCGCCGAGATGGTTTCCACGCTGATGGGATACATCAACGCCGTCATTTCCGCAAACCTTTACCTTGGCGCCTTCGCCGCAATGTTTATTGAAACTGTCTTCCCGCCGATACCAAGCGAGATCGTCCTGCCGCTGATAGGTTACTTCGCTTCGGTCGGCGGCTACGGATACGCAACCTTCGTTGCAATACTGCTCGTGGCGACAGCCGGCGCAGTCCTTGGCGCCGTCGTGATCTACGCGCTTTCCCGTTTTCTTGGCCGTGCATTGCTCGTGAAATACGGCCGTTACATGCTCATAAACGAAGGCAAGATAGCGCTGGCTGAAAAATGGTTTGACGCCCATGGGAAAAAAGCAATATTCTTCGGTCGCATGGCGCCAGGCGTCCGCGAGCTCGTGTCCGTGCCAGCGGGAGTCTCGAAGATGCGCTTTTCCAGTTTCCTTGCATACACCACAGCCGGCTCCTTGATTTGGAACGCATTCCTTGCGTCAATAGGATACTTCCTCGGGAAGGCGTTCGAGACGCTGCCGCTATCGCAGGCTGCGGGCATAGCCGCTACGCTGATACTCGCAGCCATAGCCATCTACATAGTGCTCAGGCTGCGCCGCAAGGCGGCAAAGTAGCTATTTATACCATACCAGGAAAAAAGTATCATGGCCAAGGCTGAGAAGGTGAAAGTCTATTCCACACCCGGATGCCCATGGTGTCATGTCGCCAAGCAGTTCCTTTCTGACAACAAGATAGCCTACGAGGACATAAACGTCGCCGTAGACGAAGACCAAGCCCGCATTATGATAGAGAAATCGGGCCAGATGGGAGTCCCTGTGATAGAAGTGGGCAAGGAGATTATCGTCGGCTTCGACGAGGCAAGACTGAGGAAAGCGCTTAACATAAGCGGATGATTCTGGATGCTGAAGCTTGACGGGATGTGCGCAATAGTGACAGGCGGAGGCCGCGGCATAGGCCGTGCGACGGCATTGGCATTGGCCTCCCAGGGCTGCAACGTTGTCATCTGTTCCAGGACAGCGTCAGAGCTGCAAAAAGCCGCTGCCGAGGTGAAGAAGCTTGGCATCCCTAGGGTGGAATGCATTGCAATCGAGGCTGACGTGACTGAAAAGAAAGACATACTCCGCGTCGTCTCCCGCGCAATGCACCGCTTCAAGCGCATCGACGTCCTTGTCAACAATGCAGGGATCGCATTGATGAAGCCCCTGGAAACCACGACGGAAAAGGAGTGGGACAAAATCATAAAGACGAACCTGGGCGGCACGTTCCTGTTCATCAGCGCCGTCCTGCCGCACATGGTCGAGCAGGAGAGCGGCGTAATAATCAACATGTCATCATTCGAAGGCAAGCACGGGATCCCAGGGATGGCCGCATATTCTGCATCGAAGTTCGGTGTCGTGGGGTTGACGGAGTCGCTTGCAGAAGAGGTAGCTGAAGACGGCATACGCGTCTACGCCATATGCCCCAGGGGGGTTGACACGAAGATGTACCGGTCGCTGAGGCTACCAACCGAGCCTATGCTCATGCCAGAGGATGTGGCCAAACGCATCGCCTACCTGGTCTCGCCTGAATGCAAAATCCAGAGCGGAAGCGCGATTGATTTCTAATGCACGCTTTTTTAAGATCGTGCTGACGCAACTGCTCGTCTGCGATCTCGTTCAGTTGATCTCGTGCGGACTTTGGAGATTTTGGCATGGTCCACAGCTTCCCTGAGGGCATCGATCACACTCGCATCCAGGGAAGATTCCAGCTCATCCAATATGCTGGACTGGCTGCCTGACCTCATGGTGTATTCAGCACAGCCGATGAGGTCGCCAAGGATCGTCATGTATTCTTCTTTCTTCCCCTCCAGTCCGAGGAGCATTTTAAGGTGATCTTCTGCTTCTGTCATCCGCCACTTTCTGTACTGTGTGTTGTAAGGTCTGTTCCCGCCGAGGAGCTCTAGTTCCGTCTTTCTTCCTATGAAGAAGCACGCAGCAAGTTTGTGTTTGGCTGCGACATGGGAAGGGTTGTACGGAGAATCCAGCGAAGCCACGTCAATCCTGGCGTCGTCCGCGCTCGTGCATACGTCCAGCAGTCCGATAAGCATAGGATATTTGCCAGCGTCAAGGTTGTATCGGATATCCTTGCGCTCTGCAACAGCCTGCATTCCTTCCCATGGCATAAGTCATGTTCGCAACAAGAAATAAATTGCTATGTGTTGCGCTACTTCCTGAAAGGTGCAATGCGTTCGACCATGTCCACATGTCCGAGGAACAGCGTCCTGCAGCAGTATCGTTCCAAGCCTAGAGCATTCATGACCTCTTCAGGCTTCTTGCCTTTGGCAACCTCGGCATTGTATTTCTCCCAGAGGTGTCCGACGGGCTTCCCGCAGGACATGCAGCGTATTGGTATAATCATACGTCACCAGCGTCGATGATAATTAATGGCAGCGCGGTATTTAAATGTTCTTCTCGGGCATGCCGGTGGCTCACATGAATTTCGATGGAACAATTATCGCTCTGCGGCCATTGGAGAACACCCTACTTTCCCTGAAGTTCTCGAAGTAGTGTGGGCCCATGATGTCAGCGATTGATCTTGAAGCCAATCCGCCTCCCTCAAGGTGCGTCGCTATGAGGGTGACATCGGCCTTCTTCATTGGCTTGTAGTTCCCGTGGGAAAGGTAGCCGTTGCCACCGCAGGGAGAGCAGTAAACAGCCAGTTCACCAAGCCTTCTGCCAACAGGTATTGTCAAATCCTCCATTGGATAGAGTCCGTATAATATCAGTCCGTACCCCCTGCTGCCGTGCTTCGGGTCTTCCCTGCATAGATCATCCGAGGACATTATTGTGAACTCTATCTCCACCCCATCTGGCGGCGTGAGACCGAAGGACTCGAAACTGGAGAGATGCGGGCAGTCTAAACTAGGCAGCCTGAACTCATCAGTTTCCATGAATGGCTTGAACGGCCTTGCCTGGTAGAACATCAGCGGATCCAAGCCGAATTCGACTTGGTGCGAATATCCATCATCGAGGAGTCCAGACATTTCCACCGTCTCATACACCCCGATGATCTCCAGAGCCTCCTCTTTCGACATGTTGGAAGTCACAAGGCTCATGTCGTCCAGACCACCACCATATCCGAGAACATGTATCCACATCCTCATCTGTTCCATACGCGACTTTGATGTGTCAACCCACTGGATCCTCATTTGCGTTCTGTCATGAGGGTGTCTGATCATACTCCCCTTCACAGGAGACCCCTCTTCCTGTATCAGAAAGTGGACCTCAGGCGAATAAGGCTGCCCCCAATCTTCACAGTGGATTTTGACGTCATCCTGCCGCATTCTTTCTTCGGCCCGCCTGACAGCGTCTTCCACTTGCTCGAATCGCTGTATGCCCGTGGTCGTGGGAACAACATCGACAAATCCATCATAGTCGTTGGGATGCGATCCCCTGAGTATCACCGGCTTTCTCATTCTTTCAAACGCGGGGCGTATCGAGCTCAGGGCTTGACCTGCATAAAGCCATGCCGAGCTTGGGACAGGCACGTCTATGCCTTCCTCCAGGATGGCTCTTGTCAATTCCAGCTTGCTTCCACCTCTCTGTATCAGCTCCCGGGAGATCATAACGAGAGTTAGACTTTACTTTTTTAAGCCTGTCGACACCTCAAGCTTCGCAGCTTATTCAACAATGCCAGGGCGAGGAATAAATTTTATATGTTCTTTCGCAGTTGCGCAGTTACTTAAACAGTCACAGCCAAGTATCATGCATGAAGGTCACGAAGAAGCTTAAGGCTTACGCCTTTTCCAGCAGCGCTATGTAGCTTTCCAGGCGACGTATCTCTTTTTCCAGCAAGTCCACCGCCTCTCTGACGGCCGCAGCTTCGGCGCCGTCCATGCCTTCCAATGCGTTTCTATAGCCCTGGAACTGGTCCAGCGAGTTGGAGACGGATTTTCTGGCCTTGAATGCTATCGCAGTCTTCAGACATTCCAAAAGCCCTCCGCGAAGCTCCACGTGCACGCGTCGGTCGCCGGCAAGCTTGAACTTGCGCACAGCGCCCATCACTTCCAGCAAGTCCAATGAGAGCGAAACCATGCCCGTCGAGTAGCCCGTTTCTTTGGCCAGCTCTTCGAGGCTCAACGCCTTGCGCTGGATGAGCAGGACGCCGATTATCTTCCCATGCACGGACGAATAGCCAAGCGACTGGGCAATGCCAGCGAATGATGAAAGGATGTCCTTCTCTATCTCTTTCGCGCCGCCGGAATGCATATGGTTTATGTTCCCGGACGGGATTAAAATACACCCCATCAAGCGGATATTATGCCCTGCGCCAAATATTCAAAACGGGGTTGCAATGAAGGGGTTCATGCACGTCATCGAAATCGTTATAATCAGCCTGCTAGTCATCGTCGTCATAGGCCAGCTTTTCAGAAGCTTCCCATCGCAGAGCGCCTGGGACAGGACCCAGCTTAATGCATTGTCAGAAGACATACTCCATTCCATGAAGGCGGCAGGCGTGCAATGGACCGACACGTCGTCTGTGGAAGGGCAGCTTAGTCTTCTGCTTGGCGGTACGAGCATAATCTATGACCTGGAGATACAGAACCTACCCAGGCCGTCGCTTTGGGTCGGCTGCCTGTGCACGACGACCGAGTACGATGAATTCAGAAACATGCTAACTACGACGACAAGGCAATGGTTCATGCTCAATGCAATGAACTATTCCATAAGCCTGGAAAGGCTGGATCCGGAGAACCCGGACTTCCCTCTAGTCTACGATGCGATAATAATAGGCGCAAAGCCCGACTTTCTCGAGGGCTCCCAGAACCTCATGCAGAAGTACCTGGCTACCGGACGGGGCATCGTCGAGATCCGCCATCTCGACGCCGCCAAGATAGACAACGATGCTGCGCAGCAGACTGTGTTCGGATTGGAACATGACTTCGTCCCGATATCCGGTGATCCAGGGGCGCCCACGAGCAAGGTTGCATTCAATGCAGCGCCGGAGAGCAGATATTACAACGTGCGCAAGTATTTTCTTGCAATACCGAACGTCAGCAGCGAACCCGATTCGCTGGATGACTTCATCAACAGCAGCTTCGTCTTCTCCAATTTCCTGAAGCAGGACCCTGTGAATCCGGAGAGAGTGCTTCCGGACGACGGCAACTTGGAACGCATCCTGCTGGAAGTTACAGGGACGACACCCCATTCGCCCGCGCTCATAGTGAGGGACAAGGTCGTGAAAGGCTTCGGTCGGACCGCATGGGTCTCAGCCGGATACCAGACCGGAGAAGCAGAGGAGAAAGCCATCCTGATGAAGGCGCTGCTGCTCTGGGTTTCAGGGGAGACTCTGCACGTCACAGGCCATGAGATAAAGAATCCTGAGACTGCTTATCTGATAGACGTTATAGAGCGCGAGCGCTACCTCAACCCCAGCATGAACCAGCAGCTAAACCAGAAGACCACGTTCTTCCATCCGCTTAAGATCGTGCTGTCGCTTGGATATGCACTGAAATGATGCTGTGGCTAATGCACGAAAAAATAAAAAATAGCATTCTAAATATCGGCTATTGCTTTTTGCTAGCGAAGTAGCCCAGCGCGATGGTCATCACCATGAAGCAGAACGCCATCGGAACGGCAACCCACATCTGGCCTTCCGCGAACAATGCGAGGAACAACACCATCACCAGCAGTATGCCGCCGAGCGACGCGCCGATGCCGACGAACTGGTTGTTCTCATTGCATTTGCATTCATCCTTTGCTTTCTTTGCCATGCAGAAACCTCCATGGGTTTTTGGCGTCGCGCTTTATCAGCTTGTGGAAGAATACTGAAAGTTTATAAGTAACCAAATAGTAGTAAAAATATGATATACAACGGAACGCTCGCCGAGGTAATGGAAGCCGGCAGAGAGCTTGCAGAGAAAGGCGACACCGTCGGATGGAATGTCGTGGACACCAGCATCGTGCCTGAAGTCAGCCGCCGAGTCAGCGAGAGAGGGATAGACACCCGCGCCGTATCATTGATTGCAGGCTATCTTGGCAGCGGTTGCACCAACATCCAAGATTATGGCGCTACTCTGGCCGCTGCAGTTCTCGAGGAAAGGCACTACGACCCTTCGATGCATTGGGACATTTTCCACGGTCTGGAGCGGGTCGCGTACGGAGATGGTGGCATCTTCCCGAGGTTCAGGGCATCCGTAGCTTTGGCCAAAGCCGGTCAGTCCATTGTTGCGGACAACGGCTACCGTTTCGACATCCTGAACGACAACATTTCAAGAGGCGAAGAAGATGATGCTGATTTGGCAGGCATCGCTAAGGCATGCAGAGAGTCCCTCGGAGAATTGGAGAAAAAACTGAACCCGTTAGCGCGAGCTTAGATTATCCCTCTCTTTCTTAGCCAGGATGCATGCGTCTTGTTATATATCCAGACGATGTCGCCTTTGGCTTCCGCCTCGATAGCCCATGGCTCAATCAGGACGGCGTCGCCGATCTGCAGTCGTATGCGCTTCCTAAACCTTCCGGGGATCCTGCAAAGTCGTATGCGCTTGTCCGTGCATCTAACATGGAAGCGGCTCGCGCCAAGCAGCTCTTCAATGACACCTACAATCTGTTTCCCATAAGGCATGCGCACTCTTACTACATCGCTGGCGCCTTCAGTCGCTTCGGTGACGTCAACCTTGACAGAGAACTGCTCGACCATAACAAATAATGGCACGCGTGCTTAAAAGCAGTGCCGCCTACTTCATCAACGTCAGGAACCTAAACAGGAGTATCAGCACGACCGCCACTATGATTATTCCTACGATGATGAGCCGTGTCGTCTTCTCGAGCTGTATGACCTTTGCCGTCGGAATCTCGGACTGGTTAACAGTCGCATTGAGAACCACACCGCTGCCGTTGCCCGGACCCAATGTCACGTTCGTTCCGCCCGCGCTTACATTGGCTGTTGCGTTGGTCGTAGCATTGGTGGCATTTGACACCGGTTTCGTCCCGTTCGTTGTCACGTTGGTCGTCACGTTCGTGGTGACGTTCGTCGTCACATTTGTTGTTGGGGTTGTCATCGGCTTTCCGTTCGTCCAGCCTGTGACATTTATGGATATCTTGTGTGTCGCCTCAGTATGCGCTGACTTAGCCTTTATCGTCGCCTCGTAGACGCCGCTGGCCACATTGAACGGTGGTGAGATGTACACGTAAACGGAATCGTTTTCGCCAGGCTCTAAGTCCAATGACGTGGGTTGCAGGAATGTCCATGCAGGTCCTGAGAGCGTGAACTGGAATGAGTCGCCGCGTTTGCCAACGTTCTTGAGATGGACAGGCATTACGAACGACTTCTTCGTCTGGACTTCTACATATTTCCCGTCGAAGAGTAATGCAGCATAGCATTCCTCTGCCTTGTCCAGCGTGACAGTGACGTCTTTCTGCAACGCGACGCGCAGCGATTTCGCCG
>Ga0315278_10006271_pt1 | contig 10804 bp, 8 predicted proteins | sample YL17G06_0_MG_FD_203880 | JGI IMG/M metagenome (GOLD analysis project Ga0315278, IMG submission 203880) | Sediment microbial communities from Yellowstone Lake, YNP, Wyoming, USA - YL17G06_0 | ecosystem: Environmental > Aquatic > Freshwater > Lake > Sediment | place: USA: Wyoming | collected... | reverse complement strand
CTCTCGAGCAGCGCATGGGCCATCCTGTGGAGAACATCGATCTTGTCCTCAAGGATCTTCTTCGCCCGGTCGTAGCACTCGGTGACGATCCGTTTGACTTCCTCGTCGATCTGTACGGCGGTCTTCTCGCTGTAATCCTCGTGTTGTTGGATCTCGCGGCCGAGAAAGATGTGTTCGTCGCGTTCGCCGAAGGAGATCGGACCGAGCGCCTCGCTCATCCCCCACTGAGTGACCATCCGCCGGACAAGCTTGGACACCATGTCGATATCCGCCTGGGCGCCACTCCCCATCCGATTGAGGACGAGCTGTTCCGCGACCCTCCCGCCGAGCGATTGTGTAATCGTGTCGAGACACCAGTCCTTGGAGACTTCCGTCCGGTCGTCTTCGGGGAGAAAGTAAGTGGCGCCGCCGGTGCGGCCCCTGGGGATGATCGTGACCTTGTGGACGGGGTCCGAATACTTGAGGTTCGCCCCGACGACGGTGTGACCGGCTTCGTGATAGGCGGTGAGCTTCCTCGCCTCTTCCTTGACGAGCTTGCTCTTCTTCTCGGGGCCGAGGATCACCTTGTCCTTAGCCTCCTCCACCTCCTCCATCGTCACCTTTTCTTTATTGTACCGCGCGGCGAGAAGGGCCGCCTCATTGACCATGTTCGCCAGGTCCGCCCCGCTCATACCCGGAGTGGCTCGCGCGATCACGCTGAGATCGACGTCCGCGTCGAGAGGGATCTTGCGCGTGTGGACTTTCAAGATCCCCTCGCGACCCCTGACGTCGGGCATGTCCACCACGATCCGGCGGTCGAACCGTCCCGGACGCAATAGCGCCGGATCGAGGACATCGGGCCGATTGGTCGCCGCGAGGAGGATTACACCCTCGTTGCTCTCGAACCCGTCCATCTCGACGAGAAGCTGGTTCAGCGTCTGTTCGCGTTCATCGTGGCCGCCCCCAAGACCGGCGCCCCGGTGCCGCCCGACGGCGTCGATCTCGTCGATGAAAAGGATGCACGGCGCGTGTTTTTTCCCCTGGTCGAAGAGGTCTCTCACCCGCGATGCCCCCACGCCCACGAACATCTCCACGAAATCCGACCCGCTCATCGAGAAGAACGGCACGTTAGCCTCGCCGGCCACCGCCTTGGCAAGAAGGGTTTTCCCGGTCCCCGGAGGACCGAGGAGGAGTGCTCCCTTGGGGATCCGGCCGCCAAGCCGTTGGAACTTCTTCGGCTCCCGGAGGAACTCGATGATCTCCTCGAGCTCTTCCTTCGCCTCGTCCGCCCCGGCGACGTCATCGAACGTCACCCGCGGACGGTCCCCGCCGAACATACGTGCGCGGCTCTTGCCAAAGGAGAACGCCTTGTTTCCGCCGGATTGCATCTGGCGCATGATGAGCAGCCACAATCCCACTATAAGGAGGAGGGGAAGACCCGATGTGAGGAGTTTGACCCACATGTTCCCGCCGGGGATTTCGCCCTCGACGATTGTGTTCTCGTTCTTCGAGAGAATCCTCTCGGGGAGCCTGTCGTCTTCCATCGGAAGGATGAGAGCGAAGTACTCGACCTTGACCTCCCGTTGCCGGTTGGGGTCGCCGGACGATCCTCCGACGGGGATCGGCGTGGGCACGAGCAGGGTCCCGCTGGCCTCGAGACCTTTGACAACGATTTTCTTGATGTTGCCGTTGTCGACCTGTTTGAGGAATTCCGAATAGGAAATGCGATACTCGGGGGTCTTGCCCATCTCGAACATCTGGAAAGCGATGAGCAGGATGAGCACCAGGATCACCCAAAAAATCATGGCCCGCAAAGGTTTACCCGATTTGCCAAGCCCCGGTTTCTGGGGTATTCCCGGTCTAAATCTGGGATTCTCTTTTCTGTCGGCCATGCTGGGGTCCTCGGTCGTGTCGCCCGGTCAATCACCCATTATAACAGACCCGGGCGGCGAATTATTCAAGAACTTCTCGATCTCCTACGCGCCGGCCGGCGTGACCAACCTGGCGATATAGGGCAGATTCCGGTATTTCTCGTTGTAGTCGAGACCGTACCCGACAACGAACACGTTGGGGATTTCCTTGCCCAGGTATTTGACCCGGGTCGGGGTGTTCTGAGGCAATGTTTTCCTGAGCAGCGAGCATACCTCCAAGCTCTTTGGAGAACGCAGCTCCAACATATCGAGAATATAAGCAAGAGTCCGGCCGGTGTCTAATACATCCTCGACGACCAGAACGTGCCGTCCCGAGATGTTGGCCGAGAGGTCCTCGGCGATTCGCACCACGCCGCTCGAGCTCGTCCCGTTTTCGTAGCTCGAGACGCGCATGAAATCGATCTGGTGGGGAATCGGCAGCTGCCGGATGAGGTCGGCGAGAAAAACCACGCCTCCCTTCAACAGGTTGACGAGTACCGGATTCTTCCCCTCGTAGCCCGCGGTGATCTCGCGTCCAAGCCGCGCGACGACCTCGGCGATTTCCGCCTGGGTCATGAGCACTTCGCCGGGCTCGTAGAGGTGTGCGGATGGCGTCATCCCGGCCACGACTCCTCCCCCGTTTTTTCCACGCGGATTTTGACGACCTCTCGGGTGTCACTTCGTACTCGGCACGTCTCGCTGGTGGCGACCCCCACGAGCCAGAGTATGCCGTTGAGGTCGGTGATGACAAGCGAAGTCGGGCGCGCGCCGGCCGGAATCTTCTTGTCGATGAAAATATCGCTGAGTTTCTTGGTCCCGGACATCCCGAACGGCTGGATCCGGTCCCCCGGCTCGGGGAATCGGACGACGAGCGGGGGCGCGAGACGTTCGCGGTCGAAGAACCCCTCGTTGGGTATCGCGGCGAGGCTCGAACCGCTCACCTCGCCGGCGTCCAGTACGGTCGTGGAGACAATCACCCCGGGGGCCCGGGTTACGCCGGGCAACTCGAGCGTCGCGCGCACATCGGGGATGTGTGGTGGGGGTGTCTCCGGGTCCGCCCGGGTGATGACGAGTCTGCCGTGTTCCTTTTTGACCGTGACGCCGGGAAGGGTGAGCATTTTGCCCGAACCGTGCGGGTCGAAAACGAGCCGTGCAAGCTGGTTGTAGTGGATACGGGTGAAATCCATGTCGCACGCGAGCTCGTCGGCGAAAAGGTCGCCGAACAAAACGGCGAGCGCTGGCCCGTCGAGAGAGGCGAGGGCGCCGGTGGCGAGCTCCCACCGGCTTTCTCCCGCGCGCGCGAGGTTCTTTTCGATGATCGGCCTCGTCTCGACGCGGATTTTCTCGATCGTGGACCGGGCGGTCTCCGCGAGACGAGCGAGATTCTCCCTCACGCCGGGGTGAAATTCGGATTCGAGAAGCGGGAGAAGCTTGTTTCGCACGCGGTTTCGAAAAAAGCGGGTGTCCTGGTTGGAGGGGTCTTGGACATAGGCAAGACCGGCCGCCCGGCAGTAAGAGAGGGTATCCTCGCGCGCGAGGTCGAGCAAAGGCCGTACGATGATCCCCCTGCGAACCGGAATTCCGGAAAGACCGCGCAGCCCCGTCCCGCAGATGATCCGCATGAGCACTGTTTCGATATGGTCCGTCCGTGTGTGCCCGGTGGCGATGTGCTCCGCGCCGATTTCTTCGGCCTTTGCGTGTAGGAAGCGGTACCGGGCCTTGCGGGCCGCCTCCTCGACCGAATCGCCCGTCCGCTCCACGGCGGCGGGGACGTCGCCGGTGCCCCAGTGAAAGGGGATCTGCATGGAAGCGGCGGCCTGGCGGACGTGCTCGACATCGCGGTCCGCCGACGGGCGGAGTTGATGGTTGAAATGGGCGGTGGCGAGCGAGAAGCGGAGCTCACCAGAAAGCCGGTGGAGAATGGAAAGAAGGGCCATGGAATCCGCCCCACCGGACACGGCGGCGAGCACGAGACTATCCGCGCGGATGAGGTCGCGCGACACGGCGAAACGCCTGACCGCATCAATCAATCGATCGAGTGTATCCACATTTTCGGGGGGCATCACGTTCACCCTGCGAGTTCACCTTGCGAGCGAGCCGAGTGGAAGGCGGGACGGCGGAGACTCGACACAGAGAAAGTGGTGGCGGTGCAGGGATTCGAACCCCGGACACGCGGATTATGATTCCGCTGCTCTAACCAGCTGAGCTACACCGCCGAACCGTGTCTGGTCAACAAGTCGAATGTAGCGCAAGACACCCGCGGTTGTCAATCCGCGCCGCGTACGCCTGCGGGGAATAGGCCTCGAACGGACGCGCGCCTCGCGCGCTAGACCCGCGTCGCGTACGCTTGCGGGGAATAGGGGCGTTTCGCAGATTTGACGGGAAGGACCGCCCGATTTTGTGTAGAATCCGTCGGGAGCCGTTTCTTCGGCCGACTCCGCGGCCATCCGGGCCCTGCCGGCCGCCAGGTAACCCAGCAAGAGGCGGACACTGGAATAAACGATGAAAGTCTTTACGGAAAAGAATCTGGCGACAAATCTCGCGCGGGGCGCCACCGTGGCGGTTGTCGGCTATGGGACACAGGGGCACGCGCACGCGCTCAACCTCAGAGACGGAGGCGCGCGCGTCGTCGTCGGTGCCCGCCCCGGAGGGACGGGCTGGCGAAGGGCGGAGGCGGACGGGTTCCGTCCCGCTTCGTTGGCGGAAGCGGTCGAGGGGGCCGACTATGTCGCGATTTTGCTCCCCGACGAGATCCACCGGGATACCTTCGCAAGGGAGATCGCGCCTCGGCTCGCGCCCGGGACGGCTCTTGTTTTTGCCCACGGGTTCTCCGTGGCGTTCGGTTTCGTAAAGGGACCGGAGTCGAACGATGTTCTTCTCGTGGCGCCAAAGGCCCAAGGACATTATCTGCGAAAAGCGTTTGTCGATGGGACGGGGGTGCCCTGTCTCGTCGCCGTCGACAAAGACGCGTCGGGTAGAGGGCTCGAGAAGGCCCTCTCGTACGCGGATCTTCTCGGGTGTCTTCGCGCGGGGGCGATCCAGACGACGTTTCGGGACGAGGCGGTGACGGACCTCTTCGGCGAACAGGCGGTACTCTGTGGTGGAGTCCCCGCTCTTGTCAAGGCGGCGTTCGAGACCCTCGTTACCAGGGGTTATCCGCCTGAGGTTGCGTATATCGAGTGTCTTCATGAGCTCAAGATCATCACCGATCTCATGTTCGAGGGAGGGGTTTCTCACATGCGCGAGCGGATCAGCCGGACGGCCGCGTGGGGGGGGTTCGTCGCCGAGCAAAAAATCGTTCCGGACGCCGTGAGAACCGCGATGAAATCGATCCTCGACGACATCGAGTCCGGCGCCTTCGCCGAGAGATGGCAAAGCGAAGCCTCCTCCGGCTCACGGCGCCTCAACGAACTTACAGCGCGAGAATCGCAACATCCCATCGAGCAAGCCGGAGCCGCCGCCCGAGCGGTCATACGGCGTCGCAAGGAGGAGAATCGATGAACCGTCTGATCGTTTTCTTGACCGTGGTCTTCGCCCTCGCCGTCACGGCGGGTTGCGGCGACAAGAAAGAGCCTGAGGTCGCGCGGACCGCGGGCCGCGCGGATACGAGCAAGACCGAGTTCCAATACCCGCCGGAGAACCCTTTGTTCAAGGTCCAGGGCTCCATACTCGATTCGCTCCGCGTCAAGAAGAAGCGGTTCGACATCATCCGCGACGAGTACTGGGAGGGCGAAGGGGGAGTGCTGGCGAATCGGTATTTCGAAGTTTGGTACCCGGAAGGGCAGACGACGGTGACGCACGCGATGTACGTGTTCGAGGAACTGATGCCCGCGCGGAAAAAGCTGGAGGAATACTTCGGCGAAGCGCCCGCGGATCTTTTCGTCATCCGCAACACGCTCGAGATCGACGTGTACAAACGACTTACCGGCCGCGAGTGGTGGTACTACTCGGAGCTCAAGGGCGACACGGCCGTTTTTGTCCCCGTGTACACTCTCTACAAGAGAGGGATCTCGCCCGTGGCGGTACCCCACGAGTACTACCAGTGGGCGGTCCGGAAAATGACACGGTACGGCGCTCCCCGTTGGCTCGAGGAAGGGATCGCATCGCGCCTGTCGAACGAAGGAGCGCTTCTTCTCGACCAGTTGTACGAGTTCGGCAACGAAAACCTGTCCATGCCGCCGGAGAGGATCGAGACGGTTCTTCAGGGCGAAGAAGACAGGAGAGATTCGCGTATCGCCTACTACAACTCCTACCGGATGGTCGAGCGATTGGTCGAGAAGTTCGGAGAAGAGAAATTGAAGCGCTCGGTCGTTCTCATCGGACAGGGCAATACGCTCGACCAGGCGTTCACGGCGGCGTTCGGCACGGACTACAACACGGTGTTGAAGGAAGCCTCGGACTACACGATCGTGTTGCCGAACAAAAAGAAGTCATGACCGAGCCCCAGGTGCGCGTGAGATTCGCCCCGAGCCCGACCGGTCACCTCCACATCGGGGGAGCGCGGACCGCTCTCTACAACTGGCTCTACGCGCGGAAGACCGGCGGTGTGTTTGTGCTGCGCATCGAGGACACCGACGCGGTTCGGTCGACCGAGGAGTCATACCGCGCGATCATCGACGCGCTGGAATGGCTCGGTCTTGATTGGGACGAAGGTCCGGTAAAGGGAGGTCCGTACAGTCCCTACATCCAGTCGGCCCGGCAGGTGCTATACCACACCGAGGCGCAGAGGCTCATCCACGACGGGGCGGCGTACCACTGTTTTTGCACTACCGACGAGCTCGAGGAGATGAGAAGCGAGGCCATCGAGAAAAAAGAATCCTCCCGGTACGACGGCCGGTGCCGGCACCTTCCGCGCGACGAGGTCGCCCAGAGGCTCGCCAAGAAAATCCCAAGCGTCGTCCGGTTCAGGATGATCGACGGGGAAACGAAGTTCAACGACATTATCCGGGGCCCCATCGTTTTTCAAAACACCGAACTCGACGACTTCGTTCTGATCAAGTCGGACGGCAAGCCGACGTACAACTTCGCCGCGACGGTGGACGACGCGAAAATGCGGATCTCGCACGTGATCCGCGGCGACGACCACATTTCGAACACGCCGAAGCAGGTGCTGATCTGCAAGGTCCTCGATTACCCGCTCCCCAAGTTCGCCCACCTTCCGATGATCCTCGGGAGCGACCGGACGCGGCTGTCGAAGAGACACGGGGCCGCCTCGGTCCAGGAGTTCCGGCGTCTGGGGTACCTCAGCGACTCGCTCGTCAATTACCTCGCTCTTCTCGGGTGGGCGTTCGACGACAAGACCGAGTTTTTTACGCGCGAGAGTCTCATTAATAAATTCTCTCTCAACAAGGTGACGAAAAACCCCGCCGCGTTCGATCCGGACAAGCTCGATCATATCGACGGTGAGCACTTCAAGAGACTCGACACGATGAAGCGGGTGGCGCTGGTCTACGCAAAGCTGGAAGAGGAAGGCGTCCTCCCGCCGGACTACCATCCGCGGGAATGGAGAGCGACAGACGAGTCTCCGGGTGCAACGCCGCCGGTGGAGAAAAACGGATCGCCGGCCGTGTCGCGCTACCGCGAGGAGGCCCCTCGTCTGGCTTTCATTCTCAAAGCCATGGGGAGCAGGATCAGAAACCTCAAAGACGCTGCGGAAAAGCTAGCGTATTTCTACAAGGACGAGTACCCCGTGGACGGCGACGCCGTGGCGAAACACCTCTCGACCGCGGAAAACCGCCAACGCCTCGCGGCGCTCGCCGATCGTTTCGAGTCGCTCGGATCCTTCGACCCGGTTCAGATCGAGAGGGTGACGAGGGAACTCGCGGCGGACCTCGGAGTCGGCGCCGCCGATGTGATTCACCCCTGCCGTGTGGCCGTCACCGGGCAGGGGGTCTCGCCCGATATCTTTTCGGTCGCCCACCTCGTCGGACGCGACAAATCCGTCGAACGGATGAGGAGAGCCGCCCGCGGCCAGGGCTCTTGACTCGCGCTCGCCGCCCAGGGAAGGGCTCGGGACGCCAGCAGAAGTTCGAGGCGGCGGACGACGGGGTGGGGGAGAATCGGGTGTTGATTTCCCCCGGTTAAACTGATAAATTCGTCTGACTCTGGCGCGTCGTCCAGTGGCAGGACAGCTGACTCTGGATCAGCTAACGGGGGTTCGAGTCCTCCCGCGCCAACCAATTTAGCCCCTTCGTCTAGTGGTTCAGGACATATGGTTCTCAGCCATAAAACAGGGGTTCGACTCCCCTAGGGGCTACCAGGTTGTAAAGACCCGCGTCACACGGCGCGGGTCTTTTTTGGGGGGCGTTCGAACTCGTCTACGACGGTAAAGCGGGGGGTCGCGGGGTGGGCGCGGTGCCGGGGCGGTGCCAGCGCGAGGTGGGCCCGTACAAGAGGGGCGTGCGCATGTTACAATATGAGGCGTTATGACGAAAACCCGTTTGGTGACGGTTGCAGCCTCGGTTTGTCTCATCCTGGTGGTTGGAGCAGGTTGCCGGGAGGACGGAGGCGCCCCGGGGCCGGTTGCGCCGGCGAGTCTCGAGACGCGCTTGGACGACTCGGCCGCGCGTGAGTTTTATCCTCTGTCGGTGGGGGACGTCTGGAGCTACCACCGCACCTTCACCCTTGTCGTCGAGGTGATCATCGGTCCTCCCTACAAAAGGGTCGAAACCCATGAGGGCACCGTCGAACGACGGATCGTTGGTACGGAAGATATCGATGGCGTCGCGTATGTCGTCGAGCGAATGACGCTTACGCCCAATGGGAAACCCGAGTCGAGGACCACATGGACGCGCTATCGTCAGGACCATGCGGGGCTCTACGTGGCCGATGTCCCCGGGAGTGAGCCTCCGACACCGGCCGGTGACGCGCTCTCCGCGCCCGGCGGAGATGCGGCGACGGCTTTTCACGACGCTCTGATCGCCGCGGTCGGTCGAACCGATCGGCCCGTCATCGTTTGGGCGCTCCGGGATCACGCCCGGCGGCTCCAAGCCGTCCACAAGAGTCTCGCGCCGATCGCCGGACCCGTGCTGAACGGAGTCGGCCGTCCCGGAGACATCAAGCCCGGCGAACTGCTCTTTCTTAGTTATCCGCTTCACCCGGGAGCGGCGTGGTTCAATCGCGTCGAGCCCTTCGTCGTCCGGTCGGAGGTCGAGGCGCACGAGGTTCTCGATCTTCCGGCGGGACGACTGCCTGCTTACCGAGTCCGCGTCGACAACGAGTTCCTCGACCCGGCCGACCGGGTTGTCGTCTGGTACGGACGGTGCGGGCGTCTGGGGTTCTCCATCCATACGGAGACCCTGGCGCTCGATGTGGAAACGGGCGAGACGGCCCGGATCACCACCGACGACACCGAGGCGCTCACCGATCTTTCCCTCCTCGAGACCGGCGGGTGCAAATAAAGCTGGGGAGCGGGCTCTTGCGGCGTGACGTTGGGGGTCTTGTCGCGAGCGCGGCGGCGCCCGATCAACGTCAAGACCCCTTTGCGTGTTGACGGAGCGCCGGTGGAGCGTCCAAGATGGCTCCCATCGTCCGTTATCACCTTTTCTCCCTTTCAATAGGACCTATCGACAAGGACCATCGATGAAGCTTTTCGACAAGAAAACGCAAACACGCAAGCCCATCGTCCGGGATCGGTACCGTCTGTACGAGATCGCCGTGCAGAGCCCCGAACATGACGTCCCGTTTATCGACGCGGTCTACAAAAAGAAAAACGGCAAAATTCCCCGTCTCCTGCGCGAGGATTTCTGCGGGACGGCGTTTCTCTCCGCGCACTGGGTGCGCAAACGGCCCGACAACCGGGCGATCGCCGTGGATCACGACCTGGCGATTCTCGAGTGGGGACGCGCGCACAACCTGCGATCCCTCGGTAACGCGGCTACGAGGCTGAAGCTTGTCCAGGCCGATGTCCGCGCGGTCCGCGACCCCAAAGCGGACGTTGTCACCGCGCTCAACTATTCGTACTTCGTATTCAAGGAACGCCGCCATCTCTTCGACTACTTCCGCAACATCCGCCGCGCTCTCGATCCCGCAGGCGTCTTCGTTCTCGACATTTTCGGCGGATGGGAGACGCAGATGGAAGTCAAGGATGCGACGGCCCACGATGGGTTCACTTACTACTGGGAGCAAAGCGAGTTCGACCCGCTGACCCACCGCACGCGTTTCCACATCCACTTCGAGCTCGACGGGGGCGAGATGATGAAGAATGCCTTTACGTACGACTGGCGGATGTGGAGCATCCCCGAGGTCAAAGACGCCCTCTCGGAAGCCGGATTTGACGGGATAGAGGTGTATTGGGAGGGGATCGATCCCGAGACGGGGGAGGGAGACGGTGTCTTCCGTACGATCAAGAAAGCGAAGAGCTCGCCGGGGTGGAACGCCCTCATCGTCGCGTCCTGACCGCTCCCGGAAGTCCCTCAGTCTTCTTCCGACCTGTCCGATTTGCCTCTCCGGACCAACAGCCAGAAGAAGCGGGCGGTGAAGAAGGTGATCACCAACCAGGTGATGAGCATCGTGATCCACGCCGCCACCGTCATGAGGCCCTCCGGGCTTTCAGGCGCCACGCTCTCCAGACGAGAAAACCGGACAGAGCGAAAACGATCATGAGCAGCATACGCGTAATGTCCCTGACAAAACCGGTCGTGGCCCGGCCGTTTTCGTCGAACCACGAGTAGTGGTCCACGCCGACGTGGAGGATTTTGCCGATCACGCTGTCGGGCGCGAGCGGCCAGCCGTGACCCGAGAAGAGCGATCCGAACGCCGGGCCCCAGTTGCCGACCGGTTTGATCATGGCGGCGACGAAGATCACGAGGATGAAGGTCGGCGTGATGTACTTGATCACGAACCGGAACATCCGCGGTACCTTCAGATCGGCCCCGCGCGTGATTTCTTCCCAGCCTCGGTCGATCCCAAAGATG
>Ga0315278_10006270_pt1 | contig 10806 bp, 11 predicted proteins | sample YL17G06_0_MG_FD_203880 | JGI IMG/M metagenome (GOLD analysis project Ga0315278, IMG submission 203880) | Sediment microbial communities from Yellowstone Lake, YNP, Wyoming, USA - YL17G06_0 | ecosystem: Environmental > Aquatic > Freshwater > Lake > Sediment | place: USA: Wyoming | collected... | reverse complement strand
AGCCTCTCACGGTTGATCCGCACCCGCGCGTCTACGGCTATTTTTACCGATCGGCAAGATTGTTGGCTTGGTTTTTCGCTTGAGGTACTCATTGATTCCGATCCCTTCTTTCCTGGCTTCTTCCGTGAGCCGCCTGATCACTTCCTCGTTCACGAGCGTGGAGAGTCTTGTTTTACCTCCCAGGTCCGGCGTGTAGCGATTTCCACACGCTTTGCAAAAGAGGACCTGTTCACAGTGAGGGCACGATTTGATTCTGGGCATGGCGTTTTTCCTTTCGTTTGGTTGCCACGTTCTCACCTCCAATATCATGCGTTGTTTTTTTATACAATAACTATTTTCTCGAAAGTAGAATCATAATATCATAAAATAGTGTTATGTCAAGAATAAAATGTATGAAAATAATAAATAATTACAATAATAAATGTTATGAATAACGGAAAAACGTGGGGCGTTTGGAGGTGGAACCGCATGTAAAAAATTTTTACAAATTGATGGCGGGATTTGCTGGATTGCAAGGCAAAAAAAAAGCCCCCGGCTTGGGGGCCGGGGGCTTTTCAATCAATCATGTCCTGGCTTCCAGCGCTCGCTGGCCCACCGCTCAAACCCGTTCTCCCTGTAGATGCGCTGCCAATCCTCATTCAGCGGTTCCCCCATCGCCTTCATCGCATCGCGCTTGCGGGTGGACCGAAAAACATGCGCCTCTACCATGCAGCCGAACATGTCCAGCATCGCTAGAGACAGGTTTGGGTACTTTTTCATCGTACCCCTCCGCTGGCCGTTCACCTCGGCGATCCACCACCAGGTCATCGCTTGCCTCCCTTCTTGCAGGCGACCTCGGGCACTGGGGTCTCGCGGTGGGCGCAGCCAGGCTCGGGATAGCCCAGCAGGGTGTTGTCGAGGAAGGTGTAGACCTTCCTGACCTCAGTCTCGCAGAGAATCAGCTTGCCTCTGTCAACGCTGCTCACGCCCTCGACGTGGAGAGAGGCCATGTAGTTCAATTGCCGCTCCACGTACCGCAGCCTCTCGATGAGGTCCAGGAACCAACTTCTCTCCTCTGGGGAAAGTCGAGCCATGATGGTCTCGGGGCCCGCTGGCGGGCCGGTTCGTACCGACTTGAGGTCCTTGGCATTTTTCACTCTCATGTTCCCTCCTGTTTTTGGGGGCGGCGTCTGCCGCCTAGAGCGCCGTTCTGCGCGCCCCGGGGGCTGAGGGGTACCTGCGGCTCGCCCCCGCCTCTCGACCGCCTAGAATCAAAAAAGAACGCGCCAGACAGCCTACTCTCGCCCTGCTCTCGCCCCAACAAAAAAGGTGGCCCCCGGATTTCCAGGGGCCACCTTTGAGGCCTACAGCCTACTGTCTCAGACGGGGCGGATGCGGACGATCAGCTTCTCGACGTTGACCAGAATCTCGAATTTCTGACCGTTGTGCTCCCCGGTCGCCTTGTAGGCCCAGTGGTTGTTTTCCTGCGCGGTGAGGTCCAGGGTCTGGTCCTTGATGCGGACGGGCACGTTCCCGGTCTTCCCGGTGATGGTGGTGACGGGCTTGGTCTCCTGGGGGTCGGTCTTGCCGTTGCGCCCCGGGGCGCGGCCGACCCCGGCGGCGTCGCGAATCTTCTTGGTCATGTCGATCACGATGCCCGTGACCTCTTTTTTGGCCTTGCCCTCGTCCAGCGCCTTCTCGACCTCCGTGACGATCTCCTTCGCGGCCTTGGAGTTCAGATTGGCCGCAGCGCCGATTTTCGCGGCCAGGGTCTTGCCAACTTTGTCAACCTGCTTCTGGGAGAGGTTGGTGAGGTTGATGTAGTTGTAGAGGCTCATCCGGTCCTTGCGCCACTCGGTTGACTTGACGTTGAGGTACGTGGAGAAGTCCCGGTGACCGGCGGCGGCGTAGAGCTCCTCATCGCGGATGAGGACCAGGGCCTTGCCAATCGCGTACTCACTGTGGGCGATGCTACCCAGCTCTTCGATGATGGCCTTCTCAGCGGCCTTCAGGCTGGAGCCCATCTCCTTCAACTCGGTCTTGGTGTACTTGGGGGCCTCGTCCGTCGTGGCCTCGGGCTTGGTCTCGGTCTCGGTCTTCTTCGCGGTTGCGGTCTGTCGTGTCATTGTCTTTCTCCTTGCCCCCCTCAGGGGGCGCTTGGGTTGAGAGGCTCTATGTTTCAGGCTGCCCTCTTCACTGAGGGGCGGCTGTAGGTCTTACGGGTCTGCTTGGTGGCGCGGCGGTAGGCGAGGCGTACGTCTCGGCGCTGGCAGCGGATGAGGTGCAAGTTCTCCTGGTGAACCTCCACCATGGCCTGGACCGTCTTGAGGAGCGCCGGCAGGCTGGAAAGGTCGTTCTCGTCGAGCACGTCGTTCAGCTTGGTGAAGAACGGGGTCAGGCTCTCATCGATGGTGACGAGATCCTGGATGGTGGTCCCCGGGACCAGCATCCCCTCTCTGGTCAAGTCGATCAGGTCACTGTACTGCTTGGTGGCGCTTTTCAGGGTCTTGACGATGGTCTGGAGGCGGGTCTCAACCTTGCGGACGTGAACGCTGGAACGATTCTTCATGGTCTTTCTCCTTGCCCCCCTCAGGGGGCGCTTGGGTTGAGAGGCAGAGGCGACTATCGGATGGTATCTCTCCTTGGTATGGGGCGCCTTGCCGCGCCCTCGTTTTTAACCTATCCAGCCGCAGACCTTCATCCGGGTGTTTTTGGCCATCTCAATTCCCCTCTGAAGAGCCGCTTCTTTGGTGGACCTGAAACACAGTGGCCTCCCCATCAAGTCCCGGGCCATCCACCAGCCCTTTTTCGCTGTGTCAGGAATCTGTTCTACCGTTACCAACTCGTTCTCGCATGACTTATTCATTCTGGCCTCCGTTCCGTCCGTTCGTTTTTCAAAAATTCTCGCCCTACCTCCAGTATTGCAAAAAAACATGATTATGTCAAATCATATTTTCAAAAAAAACATGATTTTTATCCTTTTATTTCAAAGGATTAGAAAAAATCGACATCTATTTGATTTTATTGGATTTTTAGAAAAGAAGATATAACTATTTGATTTTGGCGGGAATTTTCATGTAAAAAATTTTTACAAAAGGTGCCCCAGGGCGAATCCTCCAGCGAAAAAAACCAGGGCGGCGGCAGAAATCCAGCCCCACCGACAGCCGGTGGGCAATGATGGCGGGGGTTGGGCCGTGCAAATTGCTAGGTTTTCCCGACAGCGGGCCTCCGCCTCAATAATCGCCGAGGCCAGGTCGAGGTCCTCGCGGCTCACGAGCACGATCAGGCGACCGTCGGGCAGCGTTCCTTCCTCGACAATGTTAGGAAAAACATCTTTCATAACATTAGTGTTATCATCTGTTACAATTTGACCGATAATAACACTATTTAGGAGAATCACGGCGAGCATCAAGTGCATCGTGGAACCTCCGAATTGCCTCCGGGTCTGTTAGGCGTTTTCCCGCCTTCATGGCGAGCTCGACTTCGTCCACGTAGTTGGCCATGGCGAGTTTCTTCCGCAGGCGCTCGTTCTCTTCGCGCTTATCCTTTATAACGGAATGCACTACCAGACCTAGCAGAAAAAGGAAGAACCCCGCCACGGCCAGGATGATAAGAAGCGCGACTTTGTCCATGGTCAGGCGCCCGCGATGGGGCCGTCTTTTTCGTCCAGCGTGCCGGCCTCATCCGCGTCCTTCATCAAACTGGGGAGCGCCCGCTTGCCTAGCGTGGACCAGAAGATCGCCGCGCCGCCGGAAGTGATCAAGCCCTTGTAGAGCGCGACCCACCAGGGCAACCCCCGGGTCTCGGCGATGGACAGCACCAACGAGAACGTCATTCCGTATCCAGCCGAGATGAGCGGAAGCCACTTTGCATCCTTCACGAACCTGGAGCTCGCCCACACCGCAAGCATCACGACCACGGATCCGACCGCGAACCAGTCGCCGCCCTGGAATGCCTTCGTCAGGAAGTCGAGGACCCCGGCGAGATTCTCATCCGGGGAGGGCACGGCCTGCGCTACCACCATTCCGATGAATGCCTGCTCGAACATAGGAAACCTCCTTGTAAAAATTTTTTACAAAGTCATTCCCCCACATTATCAAAATTGGCATATACCGCAAAATCCTTGACGATGGCGTAGTCCGCAGAATCGCCATGCCCAACGATTCCAGTGTTGCGGGGCCTGCGGTGAATGTCATCCGTCGCCGACACGGACGCACGCCCAGTTATCGCCGCCGTCAGCGAGGTGCCTTGCAGATCGAACGTCATCTCCAACGACTCGCCTTGCGTGAAAGATGACAGCGCGGCAGAGTCCAGAAGCACGACGTGCGTTCGATGATGCCGATACAACCCGAGCAACGCAGAGGATGCCGTGACCTGCTCGATCAAAACCTCGTAGCCGAACACGTCTGCGTTGTAAGATTTTGGACGCATCGTTGCGTTCAGGACATCCAGCGGGCAACCGAACCTGGACCGGAGTCCGAAGTATGCCGTGTTTCCAAAAATGATGAAGTTGGATACTATTCGTATGTCCGCGTGCCTGGGTGGAAATGCCATGTTAGCATAACCCCGATGATACCCGAGCGAGGCCGACACCATCGCTTGGTTGCTGACAATGCGCCAGCCATAGTATGAGGTGTCCTCCAACCATTTCGATCCGAGGGATGCGGCATCCACTCGGGTGAAGTTGTCGTAGAGTCCAAACGTCATTCCCGCGTTCTGGTAGTAGGGTTGCCCCGCCACAACCCCGTTGGTGGGATCGCGATCACCGCTCAGTAGAGCATGCCGGCGTTTTCCCTGCAGCCGCTCGACCACGCCCTTTCTTCTGGCGGGGAGCTGTCGGCCGGAAGCATCTTGCACCACGTCCAAGATTTTGGGCTCGGTGAAATACCCGACGCCGGAATACTTCACGGAGGCAGCCTGTGATGCGAATGGAGTCAGATCTGCGTTGTCCATTTTGATGCCTTCCGAGCCCCAGTGGTTCACCCGGAACTCGAACAGGCCAGCGTGATTCGTGACCGTGAATTTTAGCTGGTCCTCGCACGCCTCATTCACCGGATCGTTGTCGGCCATGGTGGCCGCTCCGAAATAACAAACCATGTCCATCGAAGCAACCGTTGCCCCGCCGCGCACCTTGATCAGTCGGATGATCGGGTCGTGCTGCCCGTCGATGCTGTTCTGGTAGTACTCCCGAATCCAGCGAGCGTGACCTGAAGTGGAAATCGCCGAGCATAGGATGTAATTGTTCGCATCAATCGAGATCCGAAACAACTCCAGGTCCGCGTCGTCCAGGTCGTTGAAGTAGAACGTGGGCACGAAGTTGAACGAGATCTGAAAGCAATTGGGATTCAGGACATCGGCGAACGTGAACTCCTCATCCGCGCGGGTGAGTCCCTCCATGTGATAAGAGGACGGGATGAGAGTGCCCTTCGCCAGGTGGAGTCCGTCAAAATAGTTCGTTTGAAGTTCCTTGTGGGTTCGATGGAAGATTCGGATCTGGTCCTCTCGCTTGTCGCTCAATCCGTTTCGGAGGTCTGCCCTGCCCCTCGCCCAGTAGTAATCCACGCTCGGCGGCACCAGGTAGTATTGGCTGCAATAGCGGGTACACCAGACCGAGTCGATTGCGGATCCGGGCATGAGCGAGAATCTATAGTAGCCGGACACATTCAGCGAATCCGATTTCGCGTGCGCGGAGCAGGTGAACCGCTCCTCATTGTGACCGCCGACTTCCAGCAGAAAATTGTCCACACCCACCGCGCCTGTTGCGCTCTTCCCGGCGAAAGCTACCAGACCGACGTCCGTTATTCGGTCGGGGTCATAATCGAAAGTGGCGGCCGTTGAAAATAAGGTATAGGTCGTGGTGCTGGAAATGACGTAGGCGTAGAACTCGACCGGGTCTCGGAACATGGCTCGGAACATGACCGTTTTGGTTGCCGCCACGATTTGCCTGCTGGGACTACCAGTCACGTCATAGGAGTAAATGGTGGTGGCGACCCCGGCGTTGTACCGCTTTATGTGCCAGGTTTTGGTGGCAAAATGATAAACCAATTCATACCCGGATTGCAGCGCCGCGCCGATCCATGTCCCGCGCAGGATGAGAGACACATAATCCGGGGTTGGGTTGGCGAACATGTTCAAGGTCACGCGCTGGTTGATATAGGCGGGCACCGCTAGGCAAATTGCAGGACCTCCTACTATGCTGGAAGATGCGTAGTTGCTAGCCACAATCCAGTTCGAGTTGGGATCGCTCCAGCCTGGCCCAAGATCCGTCATAAGGTCAACTGTCAGACTTGTCACCGTTTCAAATTTCAATGAATAGGCCGTGGAATACCGAACGTACCCATATTCACTGGATCGAAAAAGGTTGATCGTCCTGTCTATGAAATTGACCGTATAGATCGTATCGAGTAGCGCTCCCGCGTTCGTGTCTTGCCGACCGCCGATCAACACCCCGATCCCATAATCGTCGTAAGAATTGAGCTTGGTGACAGCATTCCATCGTCCAATTTTTTTATCCCACGCCCCGCCTCCTTCGCTATCGTCCCCTTCCGCGTCCGAGACATTTTGGGTGAACGACTCCGCCACGATAGTCAGCAGAACAGGGTCGAATGAGTAGATCGCGCTGCTCATGTCACCGGATGCTTCTTCGCCGCCGAAGATGTAGATGCGCTCGTCTCCGACCAACCCAGTGCCCATGCGGATGGTCGCTGCCGTATAGGCAACAGCGACAGGCAACGCAACCGTGGCTGTCAAATCGGTCAGAACGTCAAGCGCACAATCATATTTGTAGATGTCCGTCACCGGGCCACCGCTAGACATCCCGCCAAAAATGTAGCAGCAATCGTCGTTCCTGTTGTAGACCGCCACGCACCCGATCAGCGCTTTTGGCAATTCTTGGGCGGAAGTGGTGACTGTTGCAAAATCGTAAATCAGGATTGACTTTTGATAGGCCCCTGCGGCATCCATCCCGCCGAACATGTACCCGCGCCAGGTCCCATCGACGATCAGGTCCAAAAACTTGAAGGTGTTTTCGCAGAACCCCATGTGCATCAAGGTTGGCATCCCGGTGAGTGCTCCCAAGTAGGTCTGCACGTAGGCGCCCGTGGATGAGATGATGACGCTGGTATGGTCGGATGATGCGCCTGTGAAGTTCGCGCTTCCTCCCCCAACCACCATCATCGTCGTTGTGCTGCCCTGGCCGAAAATGGCAGCCCCCACCGGGTTGGGATGAACGAAGAACCCCGGCGGAATTGCATCGGTGGTTTTGTATTCCAGTTTTGACATGAAGTAGAAAGAATCATAGCTGGTTACGACGCCCACGCTGCTTCCATCCTCCAGCAGGTTGGTTAACACGCCGGCACAAAATTCAGATCCCTGCGAAAGCATGGCGTCAACGGCGGCGGTGAACTTCAACCCCTCGCCCAGATCGTCGAAGAATTTTTCCCCTTCCCTAACCGTGCTCCTGGAGATGCTCCCACGGACCGCGTTGTACCAACCGGGCCGCTCTTCCTTCGCCTCTGTTTGCAGACTGAAAGAATCAATTTTTAGTTGGGTGGTGTTCCCCCTCGCCCCGAATGAAGCATAATTTTCATCCACGATTTTGGAAGGAGTCGCATCCGACGTGTCGAATATCACCCGCCCATTCATCACGGCGTACAGTTCCACCGGGTTCGCATAGCGCGTGCGAAAGTAGACTACCCGGTAATTCGTGGTCGGCCTGGTATAGGTGGTGGACGCGAGAGTCGCAAGAACAGTCACCACCCCGGCATTGACTCTTTCCAGAGTCCAATTCAAAGTCGCATGTTCAAATCTGATCCGATAGCCGGTGGTGAAAACTTGCGTGTCGGGGTTGATGTACGAACGCGCCGCGATGTAAAATTCTACGATTGCCCCAGCGCCGTCCAATGAAATCGAGCACTGCACTTTTTGTTCAATCGACAACGGGATGATCGACAATTCGGCGTAGGCATCCGTTGCTGGGACGGTGGTTAGGTTCCCGGATTGAGTGAATCCGCTCATCGACCAATTGGAGTTTGGAGTGGTGAATGTGTCGGAATATTGGGTGCTCAACCCAACGGAAGACGCTCCTTGCCATTGCTCAAACGAGGCATTCGACAACAGGTTCGTGGTTCCTTTTTCGATTAGCAGCGCATCATCATAGGACCAGTTGGCAGCGGTGCAGCAGATCGCAACGGACAGAATGTGATCCAGCCGGAAATTGCACGCGCTCTGGTAGCTCACGGTTCCCACCGGCGAGGTTGACACCTTCGCTTCCTCAACCACCGTTGAGAAGCACCCCTTAGATGAAAAATAGGAGTGGAGTTTTGGCTCGTACCTGGAGCGGATGAGACGCATGAAAAGGTCGGGCGACCCTTGCTCGACGAATCGCTTGATCGCGTGCGCTCGGGAGAACTGCCGGATGTAGTAGTCCAGCCGCAGGGTCAGGTATCCATTCGGGATCGAAGTGCTCACTCCCTGGGTTTCGGTTATGTGCTGCAACAATCGGTCGCGGGTCATGTATCGAGCCCCGCCGCCGCCCTCCGTCGCGTGCATGTCCAACACGACACCCACCGAACCACCGGCCGCAATGATCTGGTTGTACAGCCCGATCATTGCGGTTGCTTCCGGCGAGCTCCAGGGCGCTGCGCCTTTTGATTCTGAAGATTCCTCCACGTACTCGGCCCAGAACCAGTCGGCCTGCCGATTCAAGTTGACCGTGTTCCCATTCGGACCAACCTGCATCAAATTTCTCTGCTTGATGCACCAACCGTCGGGGTTGAAAAAAGGAACGAACAAAATGGACCACTCGTCCCTGAAGGCCTGAAATGCCCCGTTGCGGGCCAGGATCTCCATCGCCTTGAACACGCCGTTGAGCCCGTCCACTTCATTGCCATGCACCACGCAGTAAACCCAGAAGTGCTTGGTTGCCCAGGGGTCGCCGACCCAGCCATTTTGGGTGAGGCGGTAGGCGAACAGATCCCGCCCCTCGAAGGACTGCCCGAGGTTGATCTCGTCGAACTCGGGATAGTCGATCTTGAACTGGGTCAGTCGCCCACCCGCGCCCGTGCACCAGGTCGTGCAGCCCACCGGGAGATTTTGGGCGTAACCCAGGTATGCCTCGGTGTCGGGGAAGGTATAGAATAACCGAGGGGAGGCGTTCAGTATCGGGATTCTATTTTTGACGATCCTCGGTACGTTTTCCTGGTAGCATTTTCCATCGTCTGGACTCCATGCCACCGAAGCCCGATCCAGCGTGCCGCGCTCGAATCCAACGCGAGCAATCCCGTTGACCCTTGGAACGTACACCACGGCGCCTCCTTACGATGTCACATCCAATGCCTGCTTTTTGAGCCACGTACTCAACCATCGGCATTCATTTCTGGCGAGGTAATTCCGACCAATGATCACGGACTGAATCTTGTGGGTCAGTGCGCTGGAGTTGGTGGAGCGAAATCCGATCTGGTACGCGGTTGGGTTGGCAGAAACTGGGATGTCAAAATTCGAGTCGATCTCCACCTGCTTCCCGTTCTCGAACATGTACGCACGCTTTGATCCCTTCCTGGATCCCCAGGAAGTGACAAGCGCCACGACCTGCCCGACCGCGAGCGAGGTCAAACGATTCAGATAGAATTGGTTGTCATCTTCCAGTGGGTCAACCACGTTCATGTAAAGCGCGGAGACGAAATTTTGGTTGGTGCTCGACATGCTCACCCGGTAGTAGTCGAGCGCGGAACCCAGGTTCTCCTGGTTCAGCGCCACCCCCAGGATTCGGACAACCGACGCTGGGTTGGGGTCTACCAGCAGGCAGGCGACCCACCCGTTTTTGTGCCACCCTTCGAGCCCAACTCCCGCGTCATCCTGCCGCCGGATAGACAGCGCATGAACGTAGCGCGAGGGGTTCGTCGTGAGCCAGGGGCCGGTGAACGACGCGATCAAATTTGAGGCGGAGACGCCCTCGATGCAGGGCATCTCGACATCCACTGTCACCCCGGGCTGGATCACGACCCCGTAGTAGTAGTTCGGCGCGAGGGGCACGGGCGGCTGAGTCATGTCGAGCGCGTACCAACCATCCTCGCGGATTTTGCGGTAGGTGGTGGCACTTCCGGCGTTGGGACTGGTGGTCAGTAACCCAGTCCAAAGCGACGCGGTAGCGGCATCGATCGCTCCACCGTCCGAGCGGTGGAGGAGGACCTGGAAGCAGTTCGTGTTGGTGATGTGGGTGGTATCTGCCCTTCGGATTTTGAGGGCGCCAGCGGTGGGGTTTACCATCCTGAGCCCCAGGGTCAACCCGGTCGAAATCGGGTCCAGGATGTGGCGCGAGGTCAGCGCTGGGTGGGTGTGGGTCAGCCCGGTTTCGAACACACTGAACCCCCGGGCGTCGAGCTGGCTGTCATTCCAGTTGCTCGAACGGGCGCCGGGCAGGAACCCATCGGGCGGGAACTCTGGGGCCACCGCCGGGTTCACCTGCCGGAACTGCCCCCGGCCCGGGTCGAAGATGTAATAAGGATATAACGTGCTCCCGCCGTTCACGTAGCTGTAGGTGACATTCCCGAGCCCGCCCGGGGTCTGCACATGCAGAGGGTCAAAAGAGCGCCAGTACAGCGCCGCGCCCAACTCCCAGATCGGGAAAGTCTGATTCAGAACTCCGTTGACGCGCCGGATGGTCATCAGTAGTTGCTCCCACCCCCTAAAAATTGAAGGTTCATTTGATACCCAACGATCACGCTCGCATCGATCCCGAGTTCTCCGTCATTGCAGATGGTCAGGAACAGTTTGCGCGGATTTACCGGGTCGTTGTTCATGAACGGCATCATGACGATCTCGGTCACG
>Ga0315278_10006269_pt1 | contig 10807 bp, 8 predicted proteins | sample YL17G06_0_MG_FD_203880 | JGI IMG/M metagenome (GOLD analysis project Ga0315278, IMG submission 203880) | Sediment microbial communities from Yellowstone Lake, YNP, Wyoming, USA - YL17G06_0 | ecosystem: Environmental > Aquatic > Freshwater > Lake > Sediment | place: USA: Wyoming | collected... | reverse complement strand
CCGTCGGGCTCCCCGTCGCGCTCGCGAGCGACCGCGGGAGCCGCGTGCGCGTCGCCGCGTTCTGTCTCCTCGTCTTCTCGATCGTCGTTCCGCTCCAGGGTGTGGTGGTGAGCATCTGGCCGTTCGTCTTGCTGGGGATCATCTCTGCCGTCGGCAAGGCGCCCAACCAGACGACTCACTTGTCGTACCTCTCCGACTGGTACCCACCCGAGGGGCGTGCCCGCATCGCCGCCTATCAACGCGGGCACGAGCCGGTGGCACGCACGCTGGGCGTGGCACTCGTCGGTGGTGTCGCGGCGGCGACGGGGAGCTGGCGCTGGGCGATGCTCCTCGCGCTCCTCGGCATCCCGGTGGTGTTCCTCATCCTGCGCCTCAAGGAGCCCGCGAAGGGTGAGCACGAGTCGAGTCACATCCTCAGCCAGTCGGGGCTCGACGTGGACGACACGCCGGCGGGCACCCCGAAGATCCTGCTCGGGTCGGCCGTCCAGCGGTTGCTGCGCATCCGCAGCCTCTACTTCCAGTTGATGGCCGTCGCCGTGCTCGGCTTCGTCGGTCTGGGCATCCCGCTGTTCGGTTCGCTGTACCTCGATCGCGAATGGCACCTCGACACGGCCGAACGCACGACCGTCTACTTCGTGATCGGGCTCTCGGCCTTCCTCATCATCCCGGTGGCCGGCTTCGTCGGCGATCGCATGTTCCGCCGGGCGCCAGAGTCGGTGCTGTATCTCGGCGGCGCGTGTCTGGTCGCGTTCGGCATCATCTTCGTCGCATCGCTCTACGCGCCCGAGCTCTGGATGGTGGTGCTGGGATGGTTCCTCGCCGAGTGCGCCCTCGCGCCGCTCGGCACTGCGATCTTCCAGACGGTCACCGCGACTGCGCCCGCCGAGATGCGGACCCTGGCGCTGGCATTGTTCGGTGTGTACGGCCTGGTCATCGGCGGCTTCGCCGGTGCAGTGCTGCTCGGCGCGATCAGCACTGCGGCCGGTTTCCACGACGGGCCTCGGGTGGCGCTCACCACGATGGCACCCGTCTGCGCGGTCGGTGGGGGTCTGCTGGTGTTGGGGGCGCGGTGGGTGCGGCGCGACATCACGCTGGTGATCGAGGATGTCCTCGAGCGCTACCAGGAGACCCGCCGTCGTCACTCCGGTGGTTCCATCCCCGCGTTGCAGGTGCGCAACCTCGACTTCGCCTACGGCACCCAGCAGGTGCTGTTCGACGTGAACCTCGAGGTCGCCGAGGGCGAGATCGCCGCGCTGCTCGGAACGAACGGCGCCGGCAAGAGCACCTTGCTCCGCGCGGTCTCGGGCCTCGAGCATCCGACGCGCGGCACCATCCGACTCTTCGGGACCACGACGACGTGGTTGGAGGCCGAGCAGGTGCTGAGCCTCGGGTGCGGGCTGCTCGTCGGCGGCAAGATGACCTTCCCGTCCCTCTCGGTCCGCGAGAACCTCCGGCTCGCCGCGTTCTCATTCCGCAAGGAGCGGGCTCGCGCGCATGACGCGATCGAGGATGCGCTGGCCGCGTTCCCGGCCCTCGAAGCGCGTCTCGACCAGCCCGGCGCCAACCTCTCGGGCGGGGAGCAGCAGATGCTCGCGCTGGCTCGCGTGTTGCTGAGCCGTCCGAAGCTCCTGTTGATCGACGAGCTCACGCTCGGGCTCGCGCCCAAGACGGTGGAGGATCTCATCGGCATCGTGCGCCGAGTCAACGCCGAGGGCACCACGGTCCTCATCGTCGAGCAGAGCGTGAACCTGGCGCTGAGCCTCGCCGAGCACTCGTTCTTCCTCGAGCGGGGCGATGTCCGCTTCGACGGCCCGACGGCCGAGCTGCTGGGCCGCGACGATCTGCTCCGCCCGGTCTTCTTGACGTCCGACGGTTGATGGAGATCACCCTCTTCAGCATCGTGCAGGGCCTGGTTGCCGGGCTGCTCTACGGGCTGCTGGCGCTGGGCCTCGTGCTGCTCTACCGCACGACCCGGGTCCTCAACTTCGCGCAGGGCCAGCTCGGCGTGGTGGCTGCGGTCTTTCTGCTCAAGCTCACGTTCGACCTCGACATCCCGTACTGGCCGGCGCTGGTCACGGTGCTCGTGCTCGCGGCGTGTCTGGGCGCGCTCTGCGAGCTGCTCCTGCGGCGATTGTTCGATCGGCCCCGTGTGATCGTCATGGTCGCGACGATCGGGCTTTCTCAGGTGTTGTTCCTCTTCACGGTGCTTCCGTTCGTCGCGCCGACGAGCTTCTTCGCGCCCTACCCGCTTCCGTTCAGCACGACGATGCACGTGGGCGGGGGGATCCTCCAGCCCGGCGACGTCACGACGCTCGTGGTCGCGCCGCTCGTCGCGCTCGCGCTGGCGTTGTTCCTGCGCTACTCGCCGTGGGGCCTCGGGATGCGCGCGATGGCGGAGAACTCGGACTCGGCCCGTCTGTCGGGCGTCTGGGTGAAGCGCATGTCGATGTTGGCGTGGGCCATCGCCGGCCTGCTCTCGGCGATCACCGCGATCCTCGGAGCACCGGGGAAGGCGAGTGCGCTCGAGGAGGCACTTCCGCCCGGCCTCCTGCTGCGAGCGCTCGCTGCCGCACTCATCGCCGGGATGACCAGCTTCACCATCGCGTTCGTCGCCGGCATCGCCATCGGAATCGTCGAGCAGGTCGTGAGCTACAACCTCGTCGGCGATCCCAACAAGACGTCGATCACCACCTTCCTGCTCTTCGCGTTGATCCTCGTCGTCTTGGTGGTGCGTGTGCGCCGGCTCCAACGTGGACCGCGGGGAGACGAGCGCTCGTCGTGGGGTCTCGGGGGCGAGTCGGTGAAGGCGGCGATCGACCGCACCCGCGCCTGGGTCGGTCGAACCGGCGTTGCCGTGACCCTCATGATCGCAGTCCTGTTGCCGACGATCGTCACTCCGGGGCGGTCGTTCTTGCTCGCGCGGGTCTGCATCTTCGCGGTGATCGCGCTCTCACTCACCGTGCTCACCGGGTGGGCGGGACAGGTGTCCCTCGGTCAGTTCGGGCTCGTTGCAGTCGGTGCGATCGTCGCGGCCCGACTCCCGGACACCAACCTCGTGCTGTTGCTTCCCCTCGGCGGTGCCGTGACCGCCCTCATCGCGATCATCGTCGGTCTCCCGGCGTTGCGGATCCGTGGCCTCTATCTCGCGGTCACGACGCTCGGCTTCGCGCTGTTCATGCAGGTGTCGGTGCTCTCGACCCCGTGTTGGACGGCGCCGGTGGTGGGCGGCCAGGTCTGCACCGGCTTGCCGGATCCCGCGTCGACGCTCGTCGCCCGCCCGAGCTTCTTCGGGTGGGACCTCGGTTCCGACGCAGACTTCGCGTGGTTCTCGCTCGGCGTGCTGCTCATCGCGGTGCTCGTCGTACGGACCTGGCGCGACCGCGGGGTCGCGCGCCGCCTCATCGCGGTGCGTGACAACGAGACGGGTGCCGCGGCGATGGGGATTCCGGTCGTGCGCACGAAGCTGCTCGCGTTCGCGCTCTCGGGGTTCATGGCCGGCGTTGCCGGGGTCTGCCTCGCGTTCGCGCTCGAGCGAATCAAGCCGGGAGACTTCTCGGTGACGCAGTCGATCCTGGTGCTCTCGATGGTGGTGATTGGCGGGCTCGGATCGGTCGAAGGCGCGGTGCTCGGGGCGCTCTACCTCGTGGGGTTGCCCGCCGCGGTCGGCTCGACGTCGACGGTGCAGTTCATCACGAGCGGATTCGGAGTGTTGGTGTTCCTGCTGTATCTCCCGGGAGGGCTCGCGGAGCTGCTGCACCGCGCGGGCGATGGCGTTGCCGCGCTGATCGAGAAGGGCAGGCATCGCGATCCACACCCTGATGACGAGGTGCCGCCCTCGCAGTTGGTGCGGCCGGTGGCGGTCGAGCCGTGAGTGCGGCGACGCTCGAGTTGCAGGACGTCGCCGTCTGGTTCGGCGGCGTCCATGCAGTCGACGGTGTCACCCAGGCCGTCGGCGCCGGCGAGGTCGTCGGTCTGATCGGTCCGAACGGTTCGGGCAAGACCACCCTGCTCGATGCGATCTCGGGACAGGTGCGTTGCACACGGGGCGCGGTGCTCCTCGATAGTCTCGACCTGGTCGATCACTTCCCGGAAGACCGGGCCCGGCTCGGTCTGGTGCGTTCCTTCCAGGACTGTCGACTGTTCCCCGAGCTCACGGTCACCGAGACGCTTCTGGTCTCGGAGGACGCACGGCGTCCGGCCGGTGTGCTCGCCACGACCTTGCATCTCCCGTGGGCACGAAAGGCCGAGCACGAGAAGCGTGCCGCGGTCGCCGAGGTGATCGATGCCTTCGGTCTCGGCAACTTCCGCGAGCATCGGGTGGACGAGCTGTCGACCGGCACCCGGCGGGTGGTGGATCTCGCCGCGGTAGTGCTGGCTGAGCCCCGGTTGCTGCTCCTCGACGAGCCCACGGCGGGGATCGCGCAGCGCGAGGCGGAGGCGTTCGCTCCGCTGCTCCTACGGATCCACGACGTCACCGGTGCGACGATCGTGCTCGTGGAGCACGACGTGCCCTTGGTGTTCTCGCTGTGCACCAAGGTCGTGGTGATGGAGACCGGGCGGGTCGTCAGTGCGGGCGCCCCCGAGGAGGTCCGCCGTGACCCGGCTGCGGTCCGTGCCTACCTCGGGGCGAGCCCCGAGGCGCTGGCCAGAAGTGGCAGTCTGGACGCCGGTCCGGGATCGGAAGCCGCGAGGTCGGACGAGGGGGGCTAGCCATGCCGAGGACCGAGGTGGCGCTGCGACGCTTCTGGCGACGGACGGGCGAACGGGGCCTCTGGGCGCGCGGTCTGAGCGTCGTCGTGGTCACGCTCCTGAGCGCGGGGGCGGTGTTGGGCCTGTTCGCGCTGGCGAGCTCCGACGAGACCCAGGCGGGTGCGTCTGGCGCTTCCGGCACCCCGAGTGCGGTCGAGGCCAGCACCGATGGCGTGACCAAGGACTCGGTGACGATCGTCTTCCCTGTGATCGACCTCAGCGCGGCGGGTCAGGCCGTGGGCTTGGACAGCAGCTCGGACGAGAAGGATCCGCTGGGGATCAAGACGTACGTGAAGGAGATCAACGACGCCGGCGGGATCAACGGCCGCATGATCGACGCGCGCATCGAGAAGTTCAACCCTCTCGACCCGGCCGACATGCGCGCCAAGTGCAAGGACTGGACGACGAGCGGCGAGGTCTTCGCGGTCGTCGACACGGGCAAGTGGTACGACGACAATCAGCTCTGCATCACCGAGGAAGGTCACGTGCCGCTCATCAGTTCGTGGACGACCGTGACGGATTGGACCGAGCGGGGTGCGCCGTACCTGTGGTGGACCGGCCCCGACCAGGCTGACGTGGTGCTGAACCTCGTGCCGTGGGGCATCGAACAGGGGCTGCTCTCGCCCGACAAGAAGTTTGCGGTGCTCGCGGGCGACCGAGCCGGTGACAAGCTGGCCGTCAACGACTACCTGCTCCCGGCGCTGCGCGCCCAGGGTCTGAAGCCTGCACTCGTGGACACCATCACCGCCAGCATCGACGACCCGTCGACCGCGCAGAGTCAGGCCCGCAGTGCGATCACCAAGCTCAAGAGCGAAGGGGTCGAGACCGTGATCCCGTTGCTCCCGGTGAACGCGTTCCGCTCGTACCTCTCCGCGGCAAAGGCACAGCAGTACGCGCCCAAGCTCATGCTCTCCGACTACGAGGGCACCGTGAACACGGCGCTCGGCCTTGCCGAATACCAGTTCCCCGATCTCCTGAGCGGCCAGCGCGGCGCGACCGTCTTCACCCTGAGCTCTGAGGATGACGACCGCCCCGACGGGTCGGTCACGCTCGCGGGCCCCGGCTACACGCCCGAGGCCATGGCGTGCTGGGAGTCGTATCAGCTCGAGAATCCCAAGCGGATCAAGAAGTTTCCGTACATCGAGGCCCAGGGTCCGACGATGCGCTGGTGCGACGCGATTCGCCTGACGGCGAAGGCGATCGAGGCGGCCGGAAAGGACCTGAACCGGCGTACCTTCATACAAGCGCTCGGGGTCATCGGTGACTTCCCGTCCGCCCTCACGAAGGAGTTCTCCTTCTCCCGGACCGACCGCGCCGGCCCGACCCAGTACCGCACCGTCGCGCCGACGAAGAACGGCAACACCGCGGAGACGAACGTCTGCCCGCCCCGACGCCCGACGCCCACCGATGACAATCCCTTCCACGGATCATGCTGGCTCCTGGTCGAAGACTGGAAGCCGCTCGCAGGGTGAGCGACAGTCTGCTCTTCGTCACCCAGGTCGCGCCGTATGTCGATGGCCCTGCTGGCGTGCACGGCGTCCTCGAGCAGGCCGCGGTAGGCGTCGCGCAGATCGCCGAGCTGCACGGGCTCGGGTCACAGCGAGTCGACGACGTGCGATCGCTTGCTCCCGACGCGATCGTCGACGCTCGCGCGCTCGCGCTCTTCACGATCGGTGAGACGCCATGGGGGGACGCGCAGCGTGCGGCGATTCTCGAGCGCCTGCGCTCCGGCGCTCTCGCCGTGGTCGCGATCCATTCCGCGACGGACGCATGCTACAAGTGGGACGAGTATGTCCGGATCGTCGGCGCGCGCTTCGACGGTCACCCGTGGACCGAGACCGTCGATCTGGAGGTGGTGGAACCCGGGCATCCGGCAACGCGTCATCTCGGGTCGTCGTGGCGCTGGAACGACGAGGTGTACCAGTTTCGTGATCTGCGCTCGGATGCAAGGGTGCTCCTGCGCGTCCCTGACGGCCAGCTCGACCCTGGTGTGCCTGGCGCACGCCGACCCGAGTTCGGCTACCCGCTGGCGTGGTGCTTCGGCGAGGGAAACGGAAGGGTCGTCTCGACGAGCCTCGGACACTTCCCGGGTGCGTGGGAGAGTCCCGCCTACCTGCAGCACCTTTCCGGCTCGCTCGGCTGGGCGCTCGGCGACGGCCTGTGAGGGCGCTGGTTGCATGAGTCGCAACTTCTCGCCGTGGGCGTACTGGATGCTTCGCCTTGAAGCGATTGAGCCGCGCGACCTATGCCCGGTCGACGATCCCGCGGCGATCCCTGAGTGGCGGAAGCGAGCCCGGCTCCGGCTCACCGCCCTGCTCGGGCCGATGCCCAAGCCCGTGCCGCTCGACCTCGAGGTGCGCGGCACCGTCGACTGCGGCTCCTACGCGCGCCACTCGATCGTGTTCGACAGCGAACCGGCGATGTCGGTTCCGGCGTACCTCCTGGTGCCGCACGCGCGGACCGAAGCCGGACCGGCGGTGCTCGCGCAGCACGGGCACGGCCCGGGGAAGTCCGAGGTGTGCGGCGTCAACGACGCCGAAAGTCGAGCGGCCGTCGCTGAGCACAACGGCGACTACGGGCACCGCCTGGCCGAGGCCGGCTACATCGTTCTCGCGCCGGACCTGCGTTGCTTCGGTGAACGGGCGGATTGGACCCCGCCCGACAAGTACGGATGCGACCTCAACCTCGTCCACGCGGTCGCCGCGGGCGAGAGCCCCCTGGCCCAGAACCTCTGGGACCTTGCCTGCGCGCTCGACGTGCTGGAGCAGCACCCGCTCGTCGACCCGACCCGGATCGGGATGGTCGGACTCTCGTACGGCGCGACGATGACCCTGTTCTTGGCGGCCTGGGACGATCGGGTCGCGGCCGTGGTGGTGAGCGGGTACTTCAACACCTGGAAGCACAGCCACCGCATCCCGTGGAACCTGTGTGGCTCGCAGGTGCTGCCCGCGATGCTGACCGAGCTCAGCCACGTCGATCTCGGGGGCCTAATCGCACCGAGGCCCCTCCTGGTCGAGACCGGCACCGAGGACATGATCTTCCCCGAGCTGGGGGCCCGCGAGGCAGTCGGCGAGCTCGGGGCCGTGTACCGGTACCTTGGCGTGCCCGAAGCGCTGCAGCACGACGTCTTTCTCGGCGGTCACCAGTGGCACGGCGAGAAGGTCCTCCCGTTCCTCGACCAGTACCTGCCCGGATCGCCAGTCCCCAGATCGCCGGACAACGCGTAGGGTCCGGACGTGTTCGACGACCGCTTGAACGAGCTCGGGATTACCCTCCCTGGTCCCTTCCCGCCTCACGCACCGCTCGATCCCGTGGTCGTGCACGGCGGCGTCGCGCGGACGTCGGGCTGCCTTCCCCGAAACGCTGCCGGTCACCTCCACGCGACGGGGCTGCTCGGACGCGATGTCACGACCGCGGTCGGTACCGAATGCGCCGCGTTGTGCGCGCTGAACGCGTTGTCGCTACTTCGCGCCGAGCTCGGATCGCTCGACGCGATCGAGCGCGTCCTCACGGTGCTCGGCTTCGTCGCGTGCGTCGGTGACTTCATCGAGCAGCCGACGGTGATCGACGGGGCGAGCCGGGTACTGCACGAGGTTTTCGGTGATGCCGGTCGACACACTCGGTCCGCGGTCGGGGTCTCGGCGCTGCCGCGCGGTGGCCCCGTGGAGATCGAAGTCGTCGTTGCCGTGAGCCACGATGCATCGAGAAGGTCATGATGGGTCCGCGAATCACGATCGTCGGCGGTGGCAGCTTCCAGTGGGTGCCCAAGCTGCTCGTCGACCTGGCCAACACGCCCACGCTCCAGGACGCGCACATCGTGCTCGAAGACATCGATCCTGCGCCGCTCCCTCCCATGGTCGACCTGGTCGAGCACATCGCGTCGGTCCGGGGGATCGGGTTGTCGGCCGAGTCGACGACCGGGCAGCGTGGCGCGCTCGCCGATGCCGACTACGTCGTGGTCAACATCTCGACCGGTGGCTTCGATTCGATGAACGCCGACCTGGTGATCCCCGAGCGCTACGGCATCCGCCAGTCGGTCGGCGACACGATCGGCCCCGGCGGCATCGTCCGAGCGCTGCGGAACATCCCTGTCTTCCTCGGTATCGCCTCGGACATGGAGGACGTGTGCCCCGATGCTTGGTTGCTCAACCTCAGCAACCCGATGACGACGATCTGTCGTGCCGTCACCCGCGAGACGTCGATCACCACGATCGGTCTGTGTCACGAAGTGACGATCATGCAGTTCATGCTGAGCCTGCTGCTCGACGCGCCGTTCTTCGACGTGAGCCCGACGGTCGCCGGCGTGAACCACCTCCCGTTCGTGACCGCGCTCGATGTTCGTGGTGAGGATGGGTTCGAGCTGCTGCGCGAACTCATCGAGCACGCCGAGGAGCGGGGCGGTGAGCCGCTGGCCATGTCGCTCCCCGACGGGCTCGGGCTCGAGAAGATGTCGGAGGGCCCCGACTGGACCAAGGGCGATCTGCTGGCCGCCCACAAGGTGAAGTTCGAGATGCTCTCTCGGTTCGGCGTGCTCCCGGCCGCGGGTGACCGACACCTCGTGGAGTTCTTCCCCGGATTCCTCACCGAGGAGTCCGGCTGGGGGAAGCGCTGGGGGGTCACGCTCACCAGCATCGAGGAACGTGAGTACTGGGCCGACCGCTATCGGAGTGAGTTCGACTCCATGCTCGCGAGTCCCGCGGTGTCGCAGATGCCGTCGGGGGAGATGGTCGCCGCCATGATCGTCTGCCATCGAGAAGGGCGTCCGGGCTACTTTCCGCTCAACATCCCGAACCACGGGCACGTCGCCGACCTTCCCGACGATGTCGTGGTCGAGGCGATGTGCGTCGCCGACGGCGATGGCGTGCGCGGCCGTGACCAGGCGTCGCTCCCGCCGCTCATGGCCGAGTGGCTCCGTCGGATCTCGACCACCCAGGAGCTCGTGGTCGAAGCCGGCGCGAGCGGAAGCCGCGACAAGGTCTTCGAGGCGATGCTCTCCGATCCGCTCGCCAGCCGGATCGACTACGACGCGCTCGCGCGGATGACGGACGAGATGCTCGACGCGACCCGTCCGTGGCTCCCACAGTTCCCATGACCTCGTGACACGGAAGCTCGTCGTTGACGCGATGACCGTGCGCGTGCTCGCCGACGGTGCCGAGGTCGGTGAGGCCGCGGCAACGCACGCCGCGGCCGTGATCCAGGATGCCATCGTCACGCGCGGGGTCGCACACGTCATGTTCGCGAGCGGGAACTCCCAGCTCGAGTTTCTCGCTCGTCTGACGACATCAGGCGGCGTGGATTGGACGCGGGTCGTCGGCTTCCACATGGACGAGTACGTTGGGATTCCCGCGGCGCATCCGGCGAGCTTCCGTCGGTACATGCGCGAGGAAATCTCCGCCAAGGTGGATCTCCAAGCCTTCCATGAGATCGCGGGTGACACCCCCGACCCCGAGGACGAGGGCGATCGCTACGCACGGCTGCTGGATGCCAACCCGCTCGACCTGTGCTGCCTCGGGATCGGCGAGAACGGCCACCTCGCGTTCAACGATCCACCCGTTGCCGACTTCCATGATCCGTTCGACGTGAAGGTTGTCGAGCTCGATGACGCGTGTCGAGCTCAGCAGGTGGGGGAGGGTCACTTCGCCTCGCTCGACGAGGTGCCCGGACGCGCGATCACGGTCACGGTCCCTGCACTGCTCCGATCGCGTGTCGTTCTCGCGATCGTGCCCGAGGCCCGAAAGCGAGAGCCTGTAGACCGTGCGCTCCACGGTCCGGTGAGCACCGCTTGCCCTGCCTCGATCCTGCGGACCCAATCTCACGTCACCCTCTACCTCGACACGGCGTCGGCCGGCGCGCGGAGCGATTCATGACGTCGACCCCGAGCCCGCGGCCCGAGCTCGGGGTCATCGCGTTCCCGACGTTCGCCGAGCTGCGGGTGCGGGTGCCACGCCTCCTGGCCGGGATCATCGTGCTCGGCTTTGGCGTGACCCTCATCATCCAGGCTCGTCTGGGCGTGAGCCCGTACGACGTGCTGCACCAGGGATTAGCCGACGTCACGGGG
>Ga0315278_10006268_pt1 | contig 10807 bp, 11 predicted proteins | sample YL17G06_0_MG_FD_203880 | JGI IMG/M metagenome (GOLD analysis project Ga0315278, IMG submission 203880) | Sediment microbial communities from Yellowstone Lake, YNP, Wyoming, USA - YL17G06_0 | ecosystem: Environmental > Aquatic > Freshwater > Lake > Sediment | place: USA: Wyoming | collected... | reverse complement strand
GGCGACATCCCCGAGTGCGATGCCGATGCCGTGACGATCGGCATGCCCGTCGAGGTGTTCTTCACCAAGGCCGCCGACGACATCGGCATTCCCCGGTGGCGGCCCGCGGCGGAGTAGCCGGCAACCCGCGCTAGCGTTCCCCATCTACCCGAGTGTGGATTCGCACTGACAGGAGTCTTGAGATGCGTAGGATCGCCCCACTGTTCGTGACCGCAGCACTCGTGCTCGGGTTCGGTGCCGTCGCTGCTCCCGTGGGTGCGAGCACCCCGGCCAAGACGTCTGCGTTCTGCAAGGGCCTCAAGAACTTCGACCTGCCCGACGTGAAGGGTCAGAACGTGTCGGAGAAGAGTGCGGCGAATACCGCGAAGCAGCTGCGGAAGCTCTCGCGCAAAGCAACGGGCAAGCTGAAGCAGGCGACGAAGACGCTGGCGTCGGCGTTCCAGGACATCGCGGACGGCGGCAAGCCCCAGGACCTCCTCTCGGGCGACTACGTCAAGGCCGCCGGCACGTTCGCGCTGGCTTCCGTGAAGTGCTTGGCCGGAGGGATCGAGCTGCCCAGCCTCCCCGGCAGCTGATCGCCGGCCTACCGATCAACGGGGTCGGTGTCCGTCCTTGGGGGCGATGAACACGATCGACGCCTCGGCGAGGCGCTCGCCGTCGCACGCCGAGGTGCCCCACACGTAGATCTTGCGTCCGTCGACGCGGTCGATCCCGGCCTCGTAGTCGATGCGCCGGTTGAGCGGGGTCGGGCGCAGCATCTTCACGGTGAGGGTGCCGGTGAAGCCGGCCAGGCCGGAGAGCGTTTGGGCGGTGCCGAGCAGATCGTCGAACGCCGCCGCAACGAAGCCGCCGTGCACGTGGCCCAGAGGCCCCTCGTAGGCGGGCGAGTACACCGCCCAGCCGGTCGCGTGGTCGTCGTGCAGCTCCCACTGCAGTGGCGCGGCTAACGGGTTCGACCGCCCGGCGATGCCGCTGCGTTCGAGCAGCGCACCATCGTCCCCACCGATCGCGCCGAGGCCGCCCTTGGCGTGGAGGCTCGGGAACGGCTCGAGCTCGTCGGCGACGTGTCGAACCGCGGCGCTGACGGCGCTCACGGCGTCGAGATCGACGCCGGCGACATCAAGATGCGCCGTTAGCTCGATGAGTCGCTTTACCTCGCGAACGAGCGCATGCTTCGCGGCTCGGGCGGCGTCCTCGACCGGGTCGGTCGCGTCGTACGTCGAATGGGCGTCGGGAGGGAGCGGCACAGCACGGGAGCCTACGTTCCGATCGCGCTCGGCTCAGGAGCGCAGCCAGATCTCGCGTGCGAGCACACGCCAGCCCGCACCACGGTCGAGGAATGAGCTGACATCGTCCGCGACGATCTGTTGGCCCTCGTCGGAGTCATAGAAGCGGTCGCGCAGGTCGCTGATGCTCCGGAAGTGGAGCTCGGCGATGCCGTCGACCGCGGGCGCGTCCGCAGTGATGGGTTCGACCACCACGTTCTGCACGTACCGCCAGAGCGCGGGATGGTGCACCCGTGCGATCGGCCAGTGCACCTCACCCCAGTGTCGGGCCATCTCGCCGCGGCTCAGGCCGGGTGCGGCCCGCACGAACGAGATCCGGCGAACGCCAGGAGATTCGACGCCATCGGGCCAGTCGCGTGCGTAGTCGATCCGGACGTGTTCCTCGACGATGTAGGCGTCGATGAGTGCGTCGGGGAACCAGCGCTGCGGCGGCGTCGGATCGGGTGGTCCATCGAACCAGGCCATCGCGACGGCCGTGACGTCGTTGGGATGCTCGGCCGGCTCGTCGGCGCAGGGCAGATGGATCGCGAACGCCTCGAGGCCGGGCTCGTCGAGGCGCGCGGCATCTGGGGTGGCCCTGGTGGGCAGGGACCCGCGAACGACGTACACCGCCTTGGTCGAGTGAGCGCGTGCATCCCTCATCCGAGGGTCGTCGGGACGTTCGCGGTGCGCACCCCGTCCTCTTTCGTGATCGTCTGCACGATGCCACTGTCGTCGCGCGCGAGCAGCGCAGCCACAGCGTCGGCCACGTTGGACGGATCGAGCATGGTGCGGCTGCGTCCCGCGAGGTCCGCCTTCTGACGGTCGGTGACCATCGGTGTGTCGACGCCACCGGGGCAGATCGCGTGCACCCGCACGCCGGCGCGCCCGAGCTGGGGCGCGACGCTCGTGACGAGCCCGATGACGGCGTGCTTGGTCGCGGCGTACACCGGATCGCCGCCGTAGGGGAGCAGTCCGGCGAGCGACGCGGTGGCGACGATCGCGCCCCCACCGGCGTCGATGATCGCGGGGGCGAGGGCATGGATCCCCAACAGCACGCCGTACAGGTTCACGCCGACCATCTCGCGGTAACGCTCGACGGGAGTCTCGAGGAATCCTTGTGGCTCGCGCGCCGCGAGGATGCCTGCGTTGAGATGCGCGAGCTGAACTCCGCCGACGGCGTTCAGCCCTACTACGAGCTCGGTCCATGCGTCGCCGTCGCTGACGTCGAGGCACACGAAGCGCCCGCCGACCTCCTCGGCGACCTCGGCGCCGCGTTCGTCGATGTCGACGACCACGACCCGTGCTCCATCCTCGGCGAGACGGCGCGCGCTCGCGGCCCCGACGCCCGACGCGGCTCCGGTCACGACGGCCGTCTTGCCGGCGAAGGCGGTACCGGAGAAGCGGCTCACGGCGAGGAGGGGGTTGTGGCCCGGGTCGGCCGATTCCGGGAGAGGTGCGCTCCGTTGTCGGCGAGGAGCAGCTGACCGGTGACGCCGCGCCCGAGATCCGACGCGACAGCGACGACAAGTCGGGCCAGGTCGTCGGGGTCGTTCATGCGTTGCAGCGGGATCGACGTGGTGAGGGCGTCGATGTACTCGTCGCTGAGGGCGGCGCGCACCTCGGTCGTGAGCGTGGTCCCCGGCGCGATCGCGTTGACCCTGATCCCGTGAGGGCCGAGCTCCGCGGCGAGCGTCTGGGTCAGGTGGTTCACCCCGGCCTTCGCCGCGCCGTAGGCCGCGAGGTCGAGCGCCGGCCGGGTCGTCTCACCCGAGCTCACGTTCAGGATCACTCCGGGCGTGCCCGCGGCGACCATGGCTCGGGCCTCGGCTCGACAGCATGCCGCGGTCAGCAGCAGGTTCTGGGCCACGACGTCAAGCATGTAGGCGTCGTCCTGCTCGAGGAACGGCGCCGGCGCTCGTCCGCCGAGCATGCCGACGTTGTTCACGGCCACGTCGAGTCCACCAAGCGCGGCGACGACCTGCGCGACGAGCCGCTCCGGCGCGTCGGCCTCGCGCAGGTCGATGGTGAGCAGCTCGCTGCGTCGACCGATCTCGGCGATGGCGTCCGCGCTTGCCTGCAGCCCGGCGGCGTCCTTGTCGGCGAGCGCGACGTCACACCCCGCGCGGGCAAGCCAGATCGCGATTGCCTGTCCGATCCCCGCACCGGCACCCGTGACGAGGGCCCGTTGGCCCTGCAATCCGAGGTCGATCATGCACTCGGCTCGAGGATGACCTTGATGGCCCCCGAGGCGCGGTCGGCGGCGACCCGGAACGCCTCGGCTGCGTCCTCGAGCGGGAAGCGATGCGTGATGAGAGTTTCGGCGATCGCCGTATCTCCCGCGAGGAGCATGGCCGCGTCACCGAGGTCGCTGCCGTGGTCGTGGTGGCCGTAGGTGTACGACCACCGAAACCCGAGCTCGTGCATCGCGGCCGCGAAGCCCGGCATCGGGATCCGCGTCCACGGAGTGGAGAGGAACATCACGAGCCCGCCGGGCCGGCACAGCTCGACCGCGGTCGCGAGTGCCGACTCGCTTCCTGCGCACTCGAGCACCACGTCGTACTCACCGCTGGTGCTGCCCGCGCCGAGGCGCTCTCCCGCAACGCGCTGGGCGTCGTGGCGCGCGGCGAGATCGAGATCGCCGGCGATCGGCCGGCATGCCGCGACGGCGGCGAGGCCGATGCTTCCAGCCCCGACGACGGCCACGCGCTCACCGCCGGTGAGGCAGGCCAGACGTACACCGTGGGCCGCGACGCCGAGCGGCTCGACGAGGCACGCGTCCTCCGGGCGCAACCCGTCGGGCAGGGGCACGAGCGACGCGGCGCGGGTGACGACGGCGTCGGCCATGCCGCCGTCGGACCCGACGCCGCGCACGCGCTGTGCCCCGGTCCGGCAGCGGTGTGCCGACCCCCCGAGGCACTGGTCGCACTCGCCACACGGCACGTTCGGGTCGACGGCGACCGTCGTGCCGTCGCCGAGGACGCCGGCGAACTCGTGGCCGAGCGTCACCGGCATCGGGCCGAAGCCCACGAGGTGCAGGTCGGAGCCGCAGATGCCCGCGCTGCGGACCCGCACGACCACACCTCCGCCGCCAAGCTCATCGCCAGGTCCAGCCTCGGGCTCGTCGACTCGGACGACCTCGATACCGCGTTCGGTGTTCCGCACGGCGCGCATGGTCAGGCGTCCCGCCGCGTCGGGCTCGACGTCGCCGCTCGAAGTGTCATGATCCCTCCGCTCGGCAGTGTACGAGGGGGCGGAACGTGGGCACCGCAGCGATCACAACCGAACAACGCGAGTCGTGGGAGCAGAACGGGTACTTCATCCTCCCGGGATTCGCCGACGGCACGAGGTGTGCCGCGATGCACGAGCGCGCCGTCGAACTGTGTCGCAAGGCTGCGGCGGGCGAGTCGATCCGGCATTCGCTCGTCGACCCCGAACGGAATCCGTGGTCCGAAGCGCGCGAGCCCGAGGACCGCGTCTCCAAGGTCTTCATCCTCCACGATTGGGATCCGGTGTTCGGCCCGTTCTCCCGCGACGAGCGACTGGTTGCCGTGCTCGGCGAGCTCCTCGGTCCCGACATCGACTGCTTTCTCTCGCAGTTCATCTTCAAGAATCCCGGCGCGATCGGGCAGCCCTGGCACCAGGACTCGCTGTACTTCCCGTTCGAGCCCGCAGATCAAGTCGGGATCTGGCTCGCGGTCACGGCGGCGACTCCGACGAACGGTCCACTTTCGGTGCTCCCCGGCTCGCACAAGGAGCCGGTCCACGAGCACGTTCCCGACCAGCGCGCCGACGCCAACCTCGGGTACACCGAGATCGTCGACACCGATTTCTCCTCCGCAACCCGGGTGCTGATGGATGCCGGCGACCTGCTCGTGTTCGACAGCCATCTGATGCACTGCTCGTCGGACAACGTGTCCGACGGTCGACGTGCGGCGATGGTGTACCACTACGCGCGTGCCGGCACCGTCGACCACACGTACGCGCGCCTGCGTGAGCAGGAGGACGCGATGGGCGAGATGCCCGACGACGTGAAGGCCGCAGCCGCGGCCGGCGACGCAGAGTCGCCGTACATCTGGATGGCCGTGCGACGCGGTGGGAAGGTGGCGTAGATGGGGGCAACCGTGCGGGCCGGCGTGTTCACCGGCGACGGCAAGTGGGATGTGCGCGAACTCGCGGCGCCGGAGCCGCCGTCGGGTGGGGCCGTGCTCCAGGTCGAGGCGGTCGGACTCTGCGGCAGCGACCTCGCCCAGCTGCACGGTGGCGTTGGAGTGCCGGGCGAGACGTTCCCGGTGGTACCCGGGCACGAGATCGTCGGGCGGATCGCCGCGATCACCCCGCAGGCCGCGCAGGCCTGGGGCGTTGTCGAAGGCGACCGAGTCTGCGTCGATGAGATCCTTCGGTGCGGTACGTGCGCGGCGTGTCGATCCGGCGATCCCGACTGCTCGGGGATGCACGTCTACGGCTACACCCTGGGGCTCGACCGTGAGAGCGGCTGCTGGGGTGGCTACGCGGAGCGGATGGCGTTGCTACCCCGCACGAACGTGCACCGTCTCCCGAACGACATCCCGGCCCAAGAGCTCACGATGTTCGAGCCGATGGCGAACGCGGTCTACTGGGCCCGGCGATCCGGCGTGCAGCTCGGCGACACGGTCGTGGTGCAGGGGCCGGGGCACCAAGGACTCGCCTGTTTGGTCGCGGCTCGGGCCGCCGGGGCGACGTGTGTGGTCGTGACCGGGACGAGTGGCGACACGGCGCGTCTCGAGGCGGCCCGAGCGCTCGGGGCCGACGCCACGATCGACGTCGAGACCGAGGACCCGGTGGCGCGCCTCGGCGAGATCACGGGCGGGCACATGGCCGACGTCGTGATGGATCTCGCGGCGGTCGCGACCGCCACCATCCCGCTCGCGGTCGCGCTCGTTCGCAACCGCGGCACGGTGCTGCTCGCCGGGCTCAAGCACTTTCAACCCGTCGAGGGGCTCCTCACCGACCTGATCGTGTTGCGTCAGCTGACGTTGGTCGGCGGAGCGGGATTCACGCCCGCGTCGATGCGCGTCGCCGTCGACCTCGTCGCGTCGGGGCGATTCGACCGCTCGGTGCTCGTTGGCGACGTCGTCACGCTCGACACCCTCGACGAGGGGATCGCGCTCTTGGCCCGCTCGCTCCCGGGGCGCGACTCCGTGCACGTCTCGCTCGTGCACGGGAGCTGATCCGGTTCAGCCGCCCGTGATTTGGGACGGCTCAACGCCGAGGTAGCGCTCGAGGTTGCGGTGGAGGTTCTCGATCCGCATCTCCTCGCGCGACAGCGTGAGGTGCGTGAAACCCGGTTGATGCAGCCCACGCTGGGCTCGCTGCAGGTTGACGATGTCCTGGTTGAAGACCGTGCCGACGTCCGCGGTCGCGGCATCCATCGTGACGTCGACGGGAGTCGAGCGCGGCGCGCCCGGCGCGACGCGCGAGAGGAAGAAGAGATCCAGCAGGCAGTCGTCGGGCGTGACCCCGGGGCGCGTGCGTACCACCGCGAGGCTCTCGACGAGGAACACCGGAGAGATGTTCGGGAAGCAGTTGTACTGGTGCAGGTCGGTGACCTGCGCGTCGTCGAACGCACCGAGATCGATCCCGGCGGTCACTCCATGCTCCCGAATGAGCCGTGCGAGCAGCACCCGCACCGACTCGCCATCGCGGCGCGGCGGCACGGGTCCAGGGTCCTCGCGGCCGGGCTGTCCGACGCGCTCGCCCTGGGTCGCCACGAAGGACTCCCAGATCTCCTGATCGGTCGCGCCGTCGCGAAGGCGCGGACTGGGGATCCCGTAGGGCTGGCCGAGGCGACCGTGTCGTTCCCACACCTGCTGGGGGCCGTTGACGTCGTCGGTCGAGGGGATCATCTGTCGGTGGATCCCCTGCACGTGGTAGGTCTCGCTGAAGGCGTCGATGCCGGTCTTCCAGTTGCACGGCAGCGGAATCGTGATGATCGCCTGCGCGGCGTACTCCTCGGTCCGAAGCCACGCGGTCTCGTCGACGACGGGCGCGAGGAAGTCGGCGAGCGACTCGGCGGTCAGGTCGAGGTTCACGAACACGAGTGGACCCCACGTGTCGACCTGCACGGGGTTGAGCGTGTAGTCGTCGTTCTTCAGTACGCCGAAGCCCTTGCGTGACGGCACCTCGCGCAGGCGACCGTCGAGGCCCCAGCACCAGCGGTGGTACACACACCGGATCTCGTCCATGCCGGTGCCCGAGCCGTTGCACAGCTCGTTGCCGCGATGCAGGCACACGTTCTGGAACCCACGGAGCTCGGAATCGTCGCCCCGGACGATCAGCACCGAGAGTGGCCCGCACGTGTACTCGAACCAGTCGCCCGGTTCGCGGACGTGATCGAGCGTGCATGCGAGCTGCCAGACGTGGGGCCAGAGACGCTCGGCCTCGAGCTGTGCCCACTCCGGTGAGATGTAGCGAGAAGCGGGAACCCGCACCGGGGTGCGGCGGGGCCTCAGGTCGCCGATGGTGCTGCCGACCGGCGCTTCGTCGGTGACCTCGCCGGCGTACTTCGGCCCCCCCGGCGCAGCGTCACGAATGCGGCTCACCCCAGAACCCTAGGCTTCAGGTCTCATGCAGCGGAGCGGAAGTAGCGGAGTGGGAGCAGCGCAAGGAGTGTTGGAGGGACGTGTCGCGGTGATCACGGGCGCGGGGCGGGGGATGGGGCGTGAGCATGCTCGGCTCTTCGCGGCCGAGGGAGCGCGCATCGTCGCAAACGACGCCGGGGCGGAACGTGATGGCACCGGGAGCGACCCCGCGGTCATCGCTGCCATCACCGAGGAGCTCACATCGGCCGGCGCCGAGGTGGTCGGCAGCGATCACGACGTCGCGACGAGCGAAGGTGCCCAAGCCGTGATCGACCTCGCGCTCGGCACCTGGGGTCGCCTCGATGTCCTCGTGAACAACGCGGGGATCCTGCGCGACCGGATGTTCGTCAACATGACCGAGGAGGAGTGGGACTCGGTCATCCGCGGGCACCTGCGTTCCACGTTCTCGACGACCCGCATCGCGGCCGGTCACTGGCGCGATCGCACGAAGGCCGGCGAGGAGGTGCGCGCGTCGGTCGTCAACGTGTCGTCCACGTCAGGGCTCATCGGAGCGGTGGGTCAGAGCAACTACGGCGCCGCGAAGGCGGGCATCGCCGCGATGACGGTCATCCTCGCCGAGGAGCTCGGGCGCTATGGCGTTCGGATCAACGCCATCGTCCCGGTGGCACGGACGCGCATGACCGAGGAGGTCGCGGGCATCGCCGACGTGGTGCGAGCGCCCGACGACCCGGGAGTGTTCGACACATTCCATCCGGGCAACGTCTCGCCGGTCGTCGCGTGGCTTGCGACCGAGGCCTGCCCCGCGACCGGGCGAGTGCTCTACGTGAAGGGGGGCGAGGTGCGGGTCGTCGAGGGCTGGCACTACACCGAGACCTGGGAGCACGAGGGGCGGGGGACCGTGGCCGAGGTCGGCGAAGCGTTGGGCCCGCTGCTGGGCGAAGCGCCATGACGACGGACGAGACAATGACGGGGGTCGGGCTCACCATCTCGGCCGACTCGCACGTCACCGAGCCCCCGGAGGCGTACGCCGACATCGATCCCGCATATGCCGAGCGCGCACCGAAGCTCGTCCACCTCGACGACATGGGCGCCACGATGATCACTGACCCCGGGAGCGCGCACCAGGGCCACGTCCCGTTCTCGATGATCGCCGGTGCCGGGGTCCCGGCCGAGGAGCTCGGCTTCTCCCAGGGAAAGCGGTGGGATGAGCTCCACCCTGGTGGCTACGACGCGGCGGCGCGCCTCGACGAGCAGGACCGCGACGGGGTCATGTCCGAGGTGCTGTACCCGTCGGTCGGGATGCTGCTCTGCAACAACCCCGACTTCGACTACAAGAAGGCCTGCTTCGACGCGTACAACCGGTGGCTCGCACCGTGGTGCGCGCTCGCGCCGAACCGGCTCATCGGCGTCGGCCAGACCGCGATGCGCAGCCCCGAGGAGGGGATCACCGACCTCGAGGCGATCGCGGCCCTGGGGCTCTGCGGCGTGATGCTCCCCGGTGAACCCGCCATCGAGGACTACGACCACCCCGTGTACGACGCGTTCTGGGAAGCCGCGGTCGAGATCGGTCTGCCGGTCTCGTTCCACATCCTCACCGGTGGCGCCGGCGGCATTGCGAGTGGCGCGTATCGCGGGCCCAAGATGAACAGCTTCCTGGGCATCATCCGGGGCAACCAGGACCTCGTCGGCACGCTGATCTTCGGAGGGGTGTTCGACCGGCATCCGGGCCTGCGCATCGTCTGTGTCGAGGCCGACGCGGGCTGGGCCCCGCACTGGATGTACCGGGCCGACCACGCGTTCCATCGGCACCGCAACTGGCTCGGCTCGGGCGACCTGGCCCGGTTGCCCTCGGAGTACTTCCGAGAGCACGTGTACCTGACGTTCCAGGATGACTGGGTGGCTTTTCGGATGCTCGACCTGGTGAACCCGGACCGCCTCCTGTGGGCGAACGACCACCCGCACTCGGACTCGACCTGGCCCAACTCCCAGAAGTTGCTGGTCGAGCAGACGGCCCACATGACCGACGACCAGCGCGACCGGGTCCTGCGCCGGAGCACGGCGGAGCTGTACGGGATCGCCCTCCCGCCAACGAGACCGAGGGAATCGCGTTTCGCGCCTTGAAACACGTTCCAGTCGCGGGCAGACTCCCCGCACGACGACATACCGTGTCGGCGGAACCAATCTTCCAAGGCCAGTTTCCAGGGCCATGTTCACAGACTCCTAGGGGGGCTCGGTGAGGCACACTCGCTGGGTGGCGCTCGTCGTCACCGTCGTTCTCGTGACTGCAGGCACGACCGCAGTCGCGTTCGCACAGGGCAGCGGCGACAAGCCGACGGCAACGGAAGTCGGGGTCACGGCCAAGGAGATCCGCGTCGCGGTCATCGCCGACGTCGACACGGCCCTCTCACCCGGCCTCTTCCAGGGCGCTGTCAACGGCGTCAAAGGCTGGGCCAAGTTCGTCAACGCGAACGGCGGCCTCGCCGGCCGCAAGGTCGTCGTCGACTTCATCGATTCCAAGCTCAACGCGGACGAGGCTCGAAACGCCGTCATCAAGGCGTGTTCGGAGGACTTCGCGCTGGTCGGCACCTCGGCACTGTTCCTGAACAACGTCGACGACGTCGAGGGCTGTGTCGACCAGGCCGGTGCCGCGGTCGGGATCCCCGACATCGCCGTCGTCACGACAGAGATCGCGCAGCAGTGCTCGCCGACCACCTACGCGGTGAACCCGCCGCAGATCCTGTGCGACACGAAGGACCAGCACCCGCAGACCTACCAGGGCAACGCGGGCCGCGCCTTCTACTACGAGAAGAAGTTCGGCAAGGACCTGCACGGCGGGTACATCTTCTCGGGTGACCTGAAGGCGGCCGAGAACGCCAACCGGGCGTCGATGACGCAGATGCAGAAGGCGGGAACCGGGATCAAGCAGGACTTCGAGGCACTCGCCTCGGGTCGTAGTCCCCA
>Ga0315278_10006266_pt1 | contig 10808 bp, 8 predicted proteins | sample YL17G06_0_MG_FD_203880 | JGI IMG/M metagenome (GOLD analysis project Ga0315278, IMG submission 203880) | Sediment microbial communities from Yellowstone Lake, YNP, Wyoming, USA - YL17G06_0 | ecosystem: Environmental > Aquatic > Freshwater > Lake > Sediment | place: USA: Wyoming | collected... | reverse complement strand
TCCTCGAGATGGGGGACAAGACTCAGATCGCTGCCGTCGCCCTCGCCGCCCGCTTTCCGTCTTTGGTGGCAGTCGTCGCGGGCACCACTCTCGGCATGATGATCGCGAACGTACCCGTGGTTGTGATTGGGGACAAAGCGGCGGCCCGGCTGCCGCTCCGCCTTGTCCGCGGTGTCGCAGCGGCGCTCTTCGCCCTGCTCGGCGCGCTTGCGTTGGGTGGTGTCGGCGCGTCATGAGGCCGAGGCAGGGCGCTCGTGCCGCTCAAGAAGCTTCCGTGCTAGTGTCTTGAATTGATGACCGCTTGGCGCAGACCCGGCCCACGGCTCCTGGCGTTGCTGCTGGCCGCGGTCGTCTGCGCGGACATGACGCTGGACGCGGCGACCCGATCGATGTCCCCGGTCCGGCGGCCGCGGCGGCTGCGCTCTCCGCCGACACGAGGTCTGCCGATGCCTGCACCTCGTTCTGCGTCCCCGACTGCTTCTGCTGCTCCCGCAGCGAGACGGCCGGTCCGGTGCTGACGCTGCCGCCCCTCACCGTGCTCGCGCAGGCACCGTCTCCGAGCCCGACCTCCGTGCCCGCGGTCGTCCTGCCCGTGGCCGAACCCCCTCCGCTCGCGCTCTCCTGAGCCAGCCGTCCCGATAGCCCTCCGGGCATCCCGCCCGCGAGAGGTGCGTCATTCGGAGTTCGTACTCAGGAGGTTCGTGTGCCGCTTTCGATCCGCAGGATCCGTCCCACCGTATGGGCGGCCGCTCTCGCCGCCGCCGGCTCGCCTTCGTTCGCGCAGGAGGCCCTCGACGTGGGCCGCTACATCGAGATCGTCAAGCGATCCCACCCCGCGGCGGCCGAGCGTGCCGGCCTCGAGCAGGCAGCCGAGGCGGAGAAGCGCGCGGCCCGCGTCCTGCCCGATCCGGTGTTCGACTTCTCGTGGGACCGCGCGCAGCCCAGGGATCTGCCGGGGACGAAGGGGGACGAGACCGGCTACGCGATCTCGCAGACACTGCCCTGGCCCGGAACCTGGCGCGCCGGCGCCGCCGCCGGCGATCGCGCCGCCGAGGTCCTGCGGGCCGGCGCCGCGGGTGTCGCCTGGGAGATCGAGGCCCGGGCGAGGCTCGCCTTCGCGCGACTCGAGGCGGCCCGCGGACTGGCGGATGGGGCCCGCGGGGCCGAGGAGGACGCGCGCTCCTTGCGCGACCTTGTGGCGCGGCGGGCGGATCTGGGCGAGTCGCGCGAGTCCGACCGAATCAAGGTCTCCGTCGAGTGGCTACGGCAACAGCGCCAGCTCACCGCTGCCACGCGTGAAGCCGAGGTGGCCGAGTCAATTCTGCGCGCGCTCGCGGTCGAGCCGTTGCCCCGGCCGCTCCTCCTGAAGGCGACCGCCCATCCGCCGTTGCCGCCGCTCGACCCCGCGGCGCTCGCTACCCGCCTCGCCGAGACGAACCCCCGCCTGCGTGCGGCACGCGCGGAGGCGGCACGGCGGGAAGCCCTCGCTTCGGTGGCTCGCCGCGCGCGCATCCCCGACCTCGGCGTGAGCGTCTTCCGCCAGCGCGAGCTGGACAAGGAGGCGAACGGCTTCTCCGTCGGGATCAAGCTGCCGCTCTGGAACGCCAGCCGGGGCGAGATCGCGCGCGCGGAGGCCGAGCAGCGGGTCGCGGCCGCGGCGGCGGCCAGGGAGGGGATCGACATCCTCACGGAGCTGGAGGCGCGCCTCACGGACCTCGTCGTCGCGGCGGACCAGACCGCCCTCCTCGAGCGCGAGATCCTGCCCCAGGCCACGCGCAGCCTGGAGCTCGCGCGGCTCCTCTACGAGGAGGGCGAGACCTCGCTTCTCGACCTCCTCGACGCGCAGCGCACCTTCCGCGAGGCGCAGCGGGAGCGCCTCGAGTCGCACTTGGCCCAGGCCTTCGCGGTCGCCGACGTGCAGCGGCTCGCCGGGCCCGACTTCGATCCCTGGAGATAGGACACATGACTGCGAAGAGCGTTCGAACCCTGTTTCTCATACTGGCGGCCGGCGCGGCCGGGGTCGCGTGCCGCAAGCCACCGGCGTCCGAGGCCGAGACCGCAGCGGAGGCGACCCAGGCGGCCCCCGCAGAGACCGCCTCGCACGAGGCCCTCCCGCAGAGCGTGCGTCTCACCCCGGCCGCCATCTCCGAGGCGGGGATCACAACCTGGAAGGTACAGCCGGTGGACCTCGAGCACATGCTTGTCCTCACCGGCAGCGTGGACTACGACGAGAACCGCCTGCTCCAGCTCGCCGCCAACGTGAAGGGACGCGCGGCGCTGATCCGCGTGGACCTCGGCGCCCGCGTGCGAAAGGGCGACCCGATCCTCGAGATCGAGAGTGTGGAGCTGGGTACCGCGCGCGAAGAATTGCTGCGGGAGCTGTCGGGAATGCGCGTCTCGGCGCGTGCCTACGAGCGGGCCACGACCCTCGTCGAGGCGAAAGCCATCAGCGCGGGGGAGTTCCAGGCACGGGAGGGAGACTACCTCGCGAAGAAGGCGGCGGCGGAGGCGGCCGAGCGGGCGCTGCATCTCTACGGCGTCGGCGACCAGGAGATCGCCGCGCTGCGGGCCTCGGTCGAGTCGAACGGGACGCCCCCTTCCGAACACGACGCGCCGCGACTCGTCCTCCGCGCTCCGTTCGACGGCCGCGTGATCGACCGGAAGATCACACCGGGGTCGCTCTTCGAGGCCCTGCAGCCCCTGGTGACGGTGGCGGACCTCTCCTCCGTCTGGGTTTTCCTGCAGGTCTACGAGAAGGATCTGGCGCTGCTGCACCAGGGCGTGAACGTCACCATCAGGACTGAGGCGTACCCGCAGGAGGCCTTCGAGGGCCGGCTCGACTTCCTGGGCAGCGTCGTGGACAAGGCGACACGCACCGCCCGCGTGAGGGCCACCGTGAGCAACCGCGCCGAGAAGCTCCGCCCCGGGATGTTCGTCAAGGCGCAGGTCCACGTGCCCAAGCCGGAGGCCGAGGCGAGCGCGATCGTGGCCGTGCCGCAGGCGGCGCTCCAGACGCTGGAAGGCCGGACAACGGTGTTCGTCCAGACCGAGCCGGGCGTCTTCGTGCGCCGCTTCGTCGAGACTGGGCACACCTTCGAGGGCTTCACCGAGATCCTCTCCGGGACCAAGCCCGGCGACCTGATCGTGAGCGAGGGCAGCTTCGTCCTGAAGTCCGAGTTCGCCAAGGCGTCGCTCGCGGAGGAAGAGTGACATGCTGAGGCGCATCGTCGACTTCAGCCTGGAGAACCGGCCGCTCGTCCTGATCGCGGCCGCCCTGATGGTGGTCGGGGGGGGCTACGCGCTGACGCAGCTCCCGATCGACGCCGTACCCGACATCACGAACGTGCAGGTCCAGGTCCTGACGAAGGCCCCGGCTCTCGGCCCGGTCGAGATGGAGCAGTTCATCACGTATCCGATCGAGGCGGCGATGAACGGGCTGCCGCGGCTGCGCGAGATCCGCTCGATCTCGCGCTACGGCCTCTCGGCCGTCACCGTCGTCTTCGAGGACGGCGTCGACGTCTACTTCGCCCGCCAGCTCGTGAACGAGCGCCTGTCGCAGGCGCGGGAAGCCATCCCGCCCGGGCTCGGAAACCCCGAGATGGGGCCGGTGACGACCGGCCTCGGCGATGTCTTCCAGTTCACCGTCGAGGGCGACGGCGTCTCTGCGATGGAGCGCCGCACGATCCTCGACTGGGTGATCGCGCCGCGCCTGCGGGCGGTGCCGGGCGTCACCGAGGTGAACACCTGGGGAGGGCTGCCCAAGCAGTACCAGGTGGTGGTCGATCCCGCCAAGCTCCTGGCCTACAGGATCGCGCTCAAGGACGTCTTCGAGGCCGTGGAGAAGGGGACGCGCAACGCCGGCGGGGGCTACATCGAGCACAACCGGGAGCAGTACATCCTGCGCGGCGAGGGGCTCGTCAGCTCCCTGGCCGACATCGAGAAGATCGTCCTCAAGGCGGGGGAGGAGGGCACGCCGGTGACGGTCGGGAGCGTGGCCCAGGTCCGCGAGGGGGCGATGCTGCGCATCGGCGTCGCCACCATTGATGGCCGGGGCGAGACCGTGATCGGCCTCGTCCAGATGCTGGCCGGCGCGAACGCCCTGCAGGTGGCGACCCGCGCCCGTCAGGCGGTGGAGGAGCTGCAACCGTCGCTGCCCAATGGGGTTCGGATCGTCCCCTATTACGACCGCGCCGCCTTCGTCCGCCGCGTCATCCGCACCGTCGCGACGAACCTCCTGGAGGGAGGCGTTCTCGTCGTGGCCGTGCTCTTCGCATTCCTCGGGAACTTCCGGGCCGGGCTGATCGTCGCCTCGATGATCCCGCTCTCGATGCTCTTGGCGTTCGCCGGCATGGTCGAGTCGCGCATCGCCGCCAACCTGATGAGCCTGGGCGCGATCGACTTCGGTCTCGTCGTCGACGGCGCCGTCGTCGTCATCGAGAACGTGGTCCGGCGGCTCGCCGGAGAGGAGGGCGCGCGGAAGACCGTGCGACAGATCACGGCCGAAGCCACTCACGAGGTTGTGCGCCCCATCACCTTCGGCAAGTGGATCATCATCCTGGTCTACCTTCCGATCCTGAGCCTCGGCGGCATCGAAGGGAAGATGTTCCGGCCGATGGCCTGGACCGTCGTCTTCGCCCTGGTGGGGTCGCTCGTTCTCACGCTGACCCTGACTCCCGTGCTCGCGTCCCTCTTCCTAAGAGCTGGAGCCGGCGACCACGAGCCGCGGTTCCTGGAGAAGCTCCGGGCGGCTTATCTGCGCGCGCTCGATGTCTGCCTGTCCAACCGCGCCGCCGTGCTCTCCGCAGGGCTCGTGGCCATCCTGGCGGGTGCCTTCCTCGCCACGAGGTTCGGCGGGGAGTTCATCCCGCGCCTCGACGAGGGTGACATCTCCATCAGCGCCATCCGCCCTGCCTCCGTGGGCATCTCCGAGGTCGCCGCCGGCACCGGGAGGATGGAGCGGGTGCTGAAGAGGTTCCCCGAGGTCGTCACCGTCGTGAGTCGGTCGGGAAGCCCCGAGCTGGCCACCGACGTCATGGGAATCGAAGCCGGCGACGTCTTCGTCATCCTCAAGCCGAAGTCCGAGTGGACGACGGCGAGGACGAAGGGCGAGCTGGTCGACAAGATGAGCGCGGCGCTGGCCGAAAACGTGCCCGGCATCGCCTACTCGTTCCTGCAGCCCATAGAGATGCGGTTCAACGAGCTGATCGCCGGCGTGAAGGCGGACGTGGGGATCAAGCTCTTCGGCGACGACCTCGACATGCTGCAGAAGAAGGGCGAGGAGATCTCGCGTGTCGTCGCCCGCGTGCCCGGCGCCGCCGACGTGAAGCTCGAGCAGACGTCCGGCCTTCCGGTCATCCGCGTCCGGGTGGACCGCGACCGCTGCGCCCGCTACGGCATCTCGGTCGGCGACGTGCTCGACACGGTGGAGGCCGCACGCGCCGGGAAGGAGGTGGGCACCGTCTTCGAGGGTTCACGCCGCTTCTCCCTCGTGGTGCGCCTCGACGACGAGGCTGCGCGCACCCTGGAAGCACTCGGGAACGTCCCCGTCGCCTCTCCTTCGGGAGCGAGCATCCCTCTGGGGCAGCTCGCGGAGATCAAGCTCGACACCGGGCCGGCGCAGATCAGCCGGGAGGCGGTCCGCCGTCGGATCGTGGTCGAGACGAACGTGCGCGGGCGCGACATGGCGTCGTTCGTCGCCGATGCCAGGGAGCGGATCCAGAAGGAGGTGCAGCTCCCCAGTGGTTACTACATCCGCTGGGGCGGCCAGTTCGAGAACCTGCAGGCGGCCAGCGACGGGCTCCTGGTCGTCGTGCCCCTCGCCCTCGCCCTGATCTTCGCGATGCTCTTCTTCACGTTCGGTTCCCTGAAGCCCGCGGCCCTCATCTACCTGAACGTCCCGTTTGCGGCCACGGGCGGGGTCTTCGCGCTGGCGCTGCGCGGCCTTCCCTTCTCGATCTCGGCGGGGGTGGGCTTCATCGCTCTCTTCGGCGTGGCCGTGCTCAACGGAGTCGTGCTCATGACCCAGATCCACGATCTCGAGGAGAAGACCGACCTTCCGCCGCTCGAAGTCCTGCGGCGGGCTTGCGGCCTGCGGATGAGGCCGGTCCTGATGACGGCGCTTGTGGCCTCGCTCGGCTTCGTGCCGATGGCGCTCGCGACGGGTTCGGGTGCCGAAGTGCAGCGACCGCTCGCCACGGTCGTGATCGGAGGGCTCATCACCTCGACGCTCCTCACGCTCTTCGTTCTGCCGACGGTCTACACCCTGTTCAGCCGCGCGCGCGCGGCAAACGATAGGAGGGACGAGCATGCAGCCGAGTAGCTCACTCAGCTACGTCGTGGCCTTCATCCAGCCGTTCCAGCTCGACAGCGTCGTGGACGCCGTGCGCCGGTTGCCGCGCTTCCCGGGGATGAGCGTGAGTGAGGTCCGAGGCTTCGGAGCCCATCGCGCCCCCCCCCGCGGAGGGAGAGCAGACCGAGGTGCCTGCCTTCGAGAAGAAGATGCGCATCGAGATCTTCTGCCTCCCGCCGGAGCTCACGACGATCATCGAGACGATCCGGAAGGCGGCGCATACCGGCAATCCGGGCGACGGCAAGATCTTCGCCGGACCGGTCACTCTGGCCAGCCGCATACGGACGGGGGAATGGGGTGAGAACGCCACACTCGGCGGCCGGCCCTGATACGGCCGGCAGGACGGCCCTGGGTGCCGCAGTACGCCGCTTCTTCCAGATCAGACGGCGTCCGGGCACGCGAATCGCAGCGAGGTGACCGTTGTTGGAACGGCAGGTTCAGCGGCAGGGCTTCCTCGTTTCGGCCCTGGTGCACCTCGTGGTACTGCTGCTGATGCTGAGCGGCCGCCCGGTGCTGGACGGAGGCCCGACGGAGCCCTCTGCCGCGGCGGCGGTGCCCGCCCTGTGACGCGTCGTCGCGCCTGGCGATCAGGGCGGTTCAAGGGCTCGACCAGTCCACCAAGCCCAGGTACCAGGTTGCGATGACCGCCAAACCGAAGGCGATTCGATACCAGGCGAACACGCGGAAGTCGTGAGCGCCGATATAGCGGAGCAGCCGGCGCACCGCCCAGAAGGCAGCGCCGAAGGCGGCCGCGGCGCCGACGACGAACACGAAGACGTCGTCGGCCGCGAGCAGGTGTCGCTCCCGGTAGAGTTGGTAGACCGATGCCGTGATCAGGGTCGGTATCGCGAGGAAGAACGAGAACTCCGTGGCGGCACGCCTCGACAGGCCGATGAGGAGGCCCCCGATGATGGTCGCGCCAGAGCGCGACGTGCCGGGGATCAGCGCGAACACCTGGGCGACGCCGAGCTTGAACGCGTCCAGCGGAGACAGCTCGTCCGTCGACTCCACGCGGACCTGGTGATCGCGCCCTTCCGCCCACAGGATGACCAGGCCACCGGCGACGAACGCGGTCGAGACCGTGACCCAGTTGAACAAGTGCGCGGTGATCGCCTTGCCCAGGAGCAAGCCGAAGGCCGCCAGCGGCACGAAGGCGATCGCGAGGTTGAGCACGAACCGGCGTGCCTTGCGCTCCGTGGTCAGCCCGCCGACGACGCGCGCAAGCTTGCGCCGGTATTCCCAGCAGACCGCCAGAACGGCAGCCGCCTGGATGACGATCTCGAACACCCTACCCTTGTCGTCGTTGAAGCGCAGCAGGTCAGCGACCAGTATGAGGTGGCCGGTGCTCGAGACCGGCAGGAACTCGGTGAGGCCTTCGATGACTCCGAGGACGAGGGCCTTGAGCAGGGGGATCAGATGCATGCCAATGGTCCGGGAAGGTCTTTGTTCGTTCGGCGATCTCTCACGGATGCAGGGGCTCCAGCGCCGTCAGCGTCGCGGCACCCGCTTCCTGATTGAAGACCGACCGCCTTGTCTCTTGAGCCGTGAGCGCTGCATGGTTGAGCGAGTGAGCATATCTTGGCGCGTCGCCCGAACCAACGAGGCCACGCGTCACGGCGTGGAGCGCGGGTAGTTGGGGTGGCGGCGGAGCAGGAGCTTCAGCGTCGGCGACACGCGGACCATGGTCTGCTTGAGCAGGTGGGCGATCAGGGCAGGTGGCGTGGCCGGCCAGCAAGCCAGGCTCTCGACCAGGAGCGCCGACGTCGCTCCGTGCTCGCAGAGAAGCGCCACCGAGCGGCCGTCCAGCGCCAGCCCGGAGAGCGTCCCGAGCGCGCGTCCCTCCGTGGCGAGGATCATCAGCTGCACGCGCTCGTCGGGCGACGCGCCGGAGAATCGGCTCCTCAGGACGCCGCGGGCGGTGTGCCGGTGGCGCTCGGGAAGGTCGTGGCTTCGGCAGGACTCGTAGATCTGCGGAAGGGGTCGCGCCGCGAGGAGCCTCCGCACGAGCGCCTCCGGGCTCTGGTTGTTCCTCAGCAGGAGCCTCTGCACCTCGCGATCACCCAGGAATGCCGAGCGCGCCGCAAGGGCCTCGAGCCCCACGGGGTTCCGGTGGTTCGCGGCGATCAACCTGGCGTGAGCGAGGCCGGTACGAGGGTTTTCCAGCACGCGGTGGATCACGGCCGGGACGGGGTCGAAGCAGAACGCGGACAGCTCGGGCTCCTCCGCCACCGACGCCAGCCGCTGACGCTCGTCCTCCGGCCGCGGGTGAAGCCCGCTCTCGAAGAGCTGCCGATGCGTGGCTCCCGACGGTTCGACGGCCGGCGTCGGCACCGCCGCAGGGCCGCCACGCCTCTCGGTGGCCCTGGCCGGACCCTCGGGAGGTTCGATCGCCCCTTGGCGGACGAGACGGTCGAGAACCCTCCGGACCTCCTCGGTCGAGATGCCCGTCAACCGGGCGATCCCCTCGACGTCCGTCGCGCCGTCGATCCGCGAGAGCACGTAACCCTCGAGGACGCTCAGGTCGAGGCCGAGGACCCGTTCCGCCGCCGCCGGACGTGGAACCCACGGGGGCATTCTCTACACCGCCTCGCGGTGGACGTTGCGACCGTTCTTCGCGGTCTCGCGACGCCGAAGCTCAGCGGCCACCGCTTCCCTCATCCCCAGGGGGAACCCGTTCACCGCCCGGGCCAGTCCGAGGACCTCGCCCGCGCCCAGTCCCAGCCCGAGGCGGCGCGAGCACTCTTCGAAGAAGGCCACGGTCGCCGCCTCGCTCAGATGACCGAGCCGCAGGGGGCGCCGGGCCCAGAGCGCGGCGCAGAGCGCGCCGCTCGCCTCTTCCGGAAGGAAGGCCTCAGCGATGGCGACGACCAGGAACCTCTCCCGCAAGCGGCGGATCGCGTCGAGCCTCGGCGCGGTCAGACGCGCCACGTTGTCCAGCACCACGACGTGGCGGCGCCGGTCTTCGAGCCGCCGGCTCGAGACCCGGTACCGCATCCACTTCGCGGACCTCCCCTCGGTCCGCAGGCGCTCCTGCGCCCTGGGAAAGATCGCCGAGAAGAGGTCGCGCCACACTTGGCCGGGGGCCCCCTCGAAGTCCACGAAGACGAAGAGCCACTCCTGTGCCATCTCCTCGGCCAGTCGCCTCGCGAGAGCCGTGCGCCCGATTCCCCAGATCCCGGTGAGGACGACGTTCCGTCCCGCCTCCAACTCGGCCCGGACCCAGGCCATCTCCCTCCGGCGGCCGACGAAGGGACGACGCCTCACGCTGGGGCCCCCCATGCGCTGGCCAGATGGACGATCTCCTGGGCCAAGGCCACGTCTTCACCGTCGAACGGCACTTCCAGGTCGTAGGACGCCTCCTTGCCTCCAGCCCTCAAACGCAGCACACCCATGCTCTCCCGACTTGCGATCGCCGCGCCCCGCACGCGGTCCGGACGGACGACGGTGACGTTGACGCCGAAGCTGAGGCCCTCGGGTCTCGGGCGGGGTTCGCTCGCCGCCCACAGCAGACCGCGTGAGGTCGCGACCAGCAGGCCGGAGGCGGAGGCGCAGACCGGCCTGCGGCCCCACCACCGCTTCTCGGCCGTCCAGCGCTCAGGGGTGCGCAGCATGGCCAGAGGCCGCTCCGTCTCCTCGACGAGCGGCTCCAGCTCGGTGCGGATGTAGGTGGGGACGTTGTGCCAGACCTTCGGCCAGTCGAGTCGCGCTTCGCTCAGGGCGCGCTCGTCGCGGCCGAGCCGGCGGTAGGCGCGGACCACCGCGCGGAAGTGCTCCATCCCCTGGCCCCCGAAGAGAACGGGGCAGGACGCGGGCCCCCGGGGCCCGGCGAACCGGACGACGAACCACCCGAGGGCGAGGGCGCAGCCGATCTCGACCGAGGAGACGGCATCGAGAGCGATTCTGGTGATCGACTGTCGCGGCTCTTCGGCATGGGGATCGCGCGAGACCAAGAACGCGTTGGCCGTGATGCCGACGGCGTGAGAGCCGGGAGCGCCGCCCACGCGGAAGGGGCCGTCCTTCGCGTCGAAAACGGGAGAGTAGAGAAGGTAGTGGAGCCGCTCGCCCGGAGCCAGCGCCGAGCCGATCAGCCGCGGATGGTAGCCGCAGAGCTCGTCGGGCGTGTGGGCGCGGAAGACCCAGCACTCGCGGCCGCTCGTGAAGAGCGGGGCGCTCGCCTGTGGCTCACCGGCGCTCGGGCTGAAACCTCGTCGTTCGGCCATCGCGTAGCCTCGACAGAGGTCATCAGCCCAAGGGGGGAGGGGCGGTTGACGGCGAACCTCATCGCCGGACGACAGCGTCAGTTAGCCACCGTCGAGCGCGCGTGTCAAGGAGGAACCTTCGCTTGCCACCCCCCAGTTCTAGACGTGGCCATTAGGCCACGACTGTGCAGGCCAGGAAACGCCGAGAGGATCGCGGTGTTGCTGGGTGGGATCAGGGCAGCCGCTGGTAGGCGAAGCGA
>Ga0315278_10006265_pt1 | contig 10808 bp, 6 predicted proteins | sample YL17G06_0_MG_FD_203880 | JGI IMG/M metagenome (GOLD analysis project Ga0315278, IMG submission 203880) | Sediment microbial communities from Yellowstone Lake, YNP, Wyoming, USA - YL17G06_0 | ecosystem: Environmental > Aquatic > Freshwater > Lake > Sediment | place: USA: Wyoming | collected... | reverse complement strand
CAAATCTTCTTCACCCACCGGGACAAGCCCGGTGGGGCTCTCGGAATCCAGACGCCACCGGCATCGGGCGTTGCACGCTCATTGAGTCGCCGGAACTGGGTGCGTTCGCAGGTCGCTGAGACTGCAAAGAACAAAGGTTCCAGCAGTCTTAACGGTTTTCTTACACTTTCCGCAGTGGTTCATACACCTGTTTTATCGGGAATATGATATGCTTGTGTCGGGACACGGTGGGCGGCCCGTTGCTGCCCGCGTGAACCGCGACAAACAAGAAGGAACGAAGATATGACGGATATGGCGATGATTGCAGTGTGCATGGCGTTCTTCGGTGTGACCATGACGATGGTCTGGCTCGCGGACAGGAGATGACCATGGCTGTTGTCGGGATGATCCTTGCAACGAGCCTGCTGGTCTACCTTGTGGCGGTCATGGTGAGGCCGGAATGGTTCTGACCATGAATGCGTTTGTGCAATGCGGGTTGTACTGCGGCGTGCTGCTACTGGCCGCCAAGCTGCTGGGCAGATTCATGGCGGATGTGTACGAGGGCCGGAACCGCAGGTCAACGTGCGTGCTGGGCCCGGTCGAGCGGCTTGTCTACCGCATGTGCGGAGTGGATTCAAGCCACGAGATGCGTTGGACTGAATACGCCGCCGCGGCACTGGTGTTCAACCTGGTGGGCATGCTGGCGCTATACGCGCTGCAGCGGTTTCAGCCGTTTCTGCCGCTTAATCCGCGGCATATGGGCGCGATCGAGCCGACTCTGGCGTTCAATACCGCGGTCAGTTTCACCACAAACACAAACTGGCAGGCATACGGCGGCGAGACGACCCTGGGATATTTTGTGCAGATGCTGGGCTTGGGCGTGCAGAACTTCGTGTCTGCGGCAACGGGAATGGCGGTGATGGTGGCGCTTGCGCGTGGCATCACGCGGTGCAACAGCGAAGTCATAGGCAACTTTTGGCAGGACATGGTGCGATCGGTCCTGTATGTGCTGCTGCCGCTGTCGCTGGTGGTGGGCGTTGCGCTGGTGTCGCAGGGCGTGGTGCAGAACTTCGATGGCATCAGGCAGGTGAGGCTGCTGGAGCCCGTGCGCGACGCGGACGGCCGTGCGGTGGCGATGCAGGAGCTTGCACAGGGGCCCGTCGCATCGCAGGTGGCGATCAAGCAGCTTGGCACAAACGGTGGCGGATTCTTCAACGTCAATTCGGCTCATCCGTACGAGAACCCGACGCCATTGTCGAATTTCATTGAGTGTCTGTGCATCCTGCTGATACCCGCAGCGATATGTTGCATGTTCGGCACGATGGTGCGCGACACGCGACAGGGCTGGACACTGCTATGGGTGATGATGGCATTGTTTGTCGTTTTCCTCGGCGCCTGCTGGTATTTCGAGCAACAAGGAACGCCCGTGCTGGCGCGGTTAGGGATCGATCTTCATCCGTCTCTGCTGCACCCAGGCGGCAACATGGAGGGAAAGGAGACACGGTTCGGTGTCGTCGGCTCGGCGTTGTGGGCGACCGCAACGACCGCCGCATCGAGCGGGTCGGTGAATGCGATGCACGATTCGTTCACGCCGTTGGGCGGATTGGTGCCGTTGGTGCTGATGCAACTGGGCGAGGTGGTGTTCGGTGGCGTGGGCTCGGGCCTGTACGGCATGATCCTGATGGTGGTCCTGACGGTGTTCATCTGCGGCTTGATGGTGGGTCGGACGCCCGAGTACCTTGGGAAGAAGATCGAGGCATTCGAGATGAAGATGGCCACCATCGGCGTGCTGGCGCCCATCGTGGCGGTGCTGATCGGCACGGCACTGGCGCTGGCAACGCCGTCAACGCGGGGGCTGCTGGGCAACCACGGGCCGCACGGATTCAGTGAAGTGTTGTACGCGTTTTCGTCGGCCGGGAACAACAATGGCAGTGCCTTTGCCGGATTGAACGCCAACACGCCGTTCATGAATGTCGCGACAGGGCTTGTCATGCTGGCCGGGCGGTACTGGGTGACGGTGCCCGTTCTGGCCATTGCCGGCGCGCTGGGGCGGAAGGGATTCACGCCGCCGAGCGCGGGCACGTTGCCGACACACGGAGTGCAGTTTGCCCTGGTGCTCATCAGCGTCGTGCTGATTATAAGCGCGCTGAGCTTCTTGCCCGCGCTTGCGCTGGGGCCGATTGTCGAACAGTTAATGATGGGGTCTCCATAGGCTTGATCGAGTATGAGAACGCAGGTGCCGTTGCTTGACCGAGCGATTCTTGTCCGCGCATTCGTGCGGGCGCTGGCAAAGTTCGATCCGCGCGCGCAGGTGCGGAACCCGATCATCTGCGTGGTGTACGTAGGCAGCCTTTTCACGACGGCGCTGTTTGTGCAGGCATTATGCGGCAACGGCGAGGCGGCGACATGGTTTGTGGGAGCGATTGCCGCGTGGCTGTGGGGCACGGTGTTGTTTGCGAACTTTGCCGAGGCGTTTGCGGAGAGCAGGGGCAAGGCCCAGGCGGACGCCTTGCGGTCGGCCCGGCGCGACCTGATGGCGAGGCGGCTGGCGGAGCCGAGGCGTGGCGCGGCAGCCGAGCGGGTGGCTGCATCCGCGCTGCGCGCGGAAGACATCGTGCTGGTCGAGGCAGGCGAGACAATACCCGCCGATGGCGAGGTGATCGAGGGCGTTGCGTCGGTGGACGAGAGTGCGATTACGGGCGAGAGCGCACCCGTCATCCGCGAGAGCGGAGGCGACCGCAGCGCCGTCACGGGCGGCACGCGGGTGCTGTCCGACTGGCTTGTGGTGCGGGTGACAGCGCAGCCGGGCTCGTCGTTTCTCGACCGGATGATCGGCATGGTCGAGGGCGCCGCGCGGCAGAAGACGCCCAACGAGCTTGCGCTCACCATCCTCCTCGCCTCGCTGACGATCGTATTCCTGGTCGTCACAGCGACGCTGCGGCCATTCTCGGCGTTCAGCGTGGGCGAGGCGCGGCAGGGATCGGTCGTGACGTTCACCACGTTGGTGTCACTGCTTGTCTGCCTTGCGCCCACAACGATCGGGGCTCTGCTGTCGGCGATCGGCATCGCGGGCATCACCCGGTTGAGCGAGGCGAACGTGGTTGCCATGTCGGGCCGCGCGGTCGAGGCCGCGGGCGATGTGGACATCCTGCTGCTGGACAAGACGGGAACAATCACGTTGGGCAACCGCCAAGCCACTGAGTTCCTTCCCGCCGAACATGTGAATGTGGAGCGGCTCGCGGACGCTGCACAGTTCAGTTCGCTGGCGGACGAGACGCCCGAGGGGCGGAGCATAGTGGTATTGGCGAAACAGAAGCACAACCTGCGCGCGCGGGAGATTGGCACGCCGCGTGTGCGGTTCATACCGTTTTCCGCCCAGACCAGGATGAGTGGCGTCGAGATGGACGGACGGAGAATAATGAAGGGAGCCGCCGAGGCCATCCGGCAGTTTGTCGAGAGCCGGGGCGGCACGGTGCCGGACAGCGTGCGGAAGACGGTGCGGCAGGTTGCCCAGCAGGGCGCAACGCCGCTGGTGGTGGCTGAGGACGGGCAGGTGCTCGGCGTCATCTGTCTAAAGGATGTGGTCAAGGGCGGCATTCGCGAGCGGTTCGCCGCCCTCCGGCAGATGGGCATAAAGACGATCATGATCACCGGCGACAATCCGGTGACTGCGGCTGCCATTGCGGCCGAGGCTGGGGTGGACGGGTTTCTTGCCGAGGCGAAGCCCGAGGCGAAACTGCGGCTGATCAGGGACCACCAGCAGGACGGCCATCTCGTGGCTATGACGGGAGACGGTACCAACGATGCCCCGGCGCTTGCACAGGCCGACGTGGCTGTTGCGATGAATTCGGGCACCCAGGTCGCCAAGGAAGCCGGGAACATGATTGACCTCGACTCGAACCCGACCAAGTTGCTCGACATCATCCGCATCGGCAAGCAGATGCTGATGACACGCGGTGCGCTGACCACGTTCAGCATCGCCAATGACGTTGCCAAGTATTTTGCGATCGTGCCTGCGGCGTTCGCGGGGACGTATCCAGCGCTCACGGCGCTCAACGTGATGCACTTGGCAACGCCAGAGACGGCGCTGCTGTCGACCGTCATCTTTAACGCGGTGATCATCGTCCTTCTGATTCCGCTGGCGGTCCGGGGCGTCACCTGCCGGCCCGCGCCCGCGCTTCAGTTGTTGCGCCGGAACCTGCTCGTGTACGGCCTGGGCGGCCTGCTGGTGCCGTTCGCAGGCATCAAGGCCATTGACCTCCTGCTGTCGGCGCTCGTGCCGCAGTGCCACTGAACCTCCACCCGACTATGATGCCATGCGTTCGATCCTTCTGACATCCTACAGGCTGGTGCTGGTCATGACGCTGCTCACCGGCGCGCTCTATCCGCTGACCGTGGCGTTCATTGCGCGCACGGCGTTCCCGTACCAGGCCGGTGGCAGCATCATTCGCCGGAACGGTGAAGCCATCGGCTCGACGCTGATCGGCCAGCCGTTCTCGAGCCCGCGTTATTTCTGGTCGCGGCCATCCGCGACGGCACCGCATCCGTACCACGGTTCCGCATCCGCCGGCTCGAATCTCGGCCCGCTCAGTCCTGCGCTGACCAGCTCGATTGCCGCGCGAACTGCGGCGCTGTGCGCCTGCGAGACGAACGGTCTGCCGTTTCCGCCGGATCTTGTCACCGCATCGGGGAGCGGGCTTGACCCACACCTGTCGCCCGCGGCAGCGTTGTGGCAGATTCCCCGGATCTCCGCGGCGCGCGGCATGCCCCCCGAGCGGCTGCGGGCGTTGGTAATGGCGCATGTCGAGCCGCGCACCTTCGGTGTCCTGGGCGAACCGCGGGTGAACGTCCTCGAACTAAACCTTGCTCTTGATGCCGCAAAATAGGCCAAATGGTATACTAGAGCGATGAGTGTTTCCACGTCACAGCAGCCCGCGCCTGAACAAGTGCTCGGGCAGGATGCGGAAAGGCCGCAGGCAGGCGCACGCGGCGCGCTGAAGATCTATTTCGGCTACGCGGCGGGTGTGGGCAAGACCTTTGCAATGCTCGAGGCGGCCAGGAGGCTGCGCGCGGACGGCGTGGACGTCGTGGCAGGCTACATCGAGCCGCACGAGCGGCCCGAGACGCTTGCGCTGCTCGGGAATCTCGAAGCCATTCCCCGCCAGTCCATCGAGTACCGGGGCGTGACGCTGGACGAGTTCGACCTGGATGCCGCACTTGGCCGCAAGCCGTCAGTCATCCTTGTGGACGAGCTGGCCCACTCGAACGCCCCCGGCTGCCGCCACCGGCGGCGGTGGCAGGACATCGAGGAACTTCTCGATGCGGGCGTGGATGTCCATACCACGCTGAACGTGCAACATGTGGAGAGCCTCAAAGACGCCGTGTGCAGGATCACCGGCGTCATTGTCCGCGAGACCGTGCCGGACAGCGTGTTTGCGCGTGCCGACTCGATCGAACTTGTGGACATTGCGCCGGACGACCTGCTCCAGCGGTTCCGCGAGGGGAAGGTGTACATGCCCGCCCAGGCAGAGCGGGCCATGCAGCGGTTCTTCCAGCGTGCCCATCTGGTGGCGCTGCGCGAGATTGCATTGCGCTACACGGCCGACCGGATGCATGCGGAGACCCGGCTTGCCCGCGCCGAGCGCGCCGACTCCCGCGTCTGGCCAACCCGCGAGCGGCTGCTGGTCTGCGTGGGGGCAAGCCCCACCTCCGCGTCCGTGGTCCGGGCAGCAAAGCGGATGGCCTCCGCGCTTGACGCGGACTGGCTTGCCGTCACCGTCGAGACGCCGGCAACCGAACAGATGACCTCGCGGGCCCGCGCACAAGTGCTGCACAACCTGATGCTGGCCGGGCAGATGGGCGCGGAAGTCCTCACCTTGATCGGCGTGGACACCGTGGATACCATCCTGGCATGCGCCCGCGACCGCAATGTCACCAAGATTGTGCTGGGCAAACCAATGGAGCCCTTCTGGCGCCATGTGCTCCACACCACCATCCTCGACCGCCTCATGGCCGCCGCGGGCGACATAGACCTCTGCGTCATCAGCGGCGTCGAGGAGCGGCAGCCCGACATGGTCCGCGTCCGCCGTCTCCGGTTCCCCTGGCGCCACTACTCGATCACCATTGGCGTGACGGCGGCATGCACGCTGCTCGCAACGAGCCTCCGCTGGCTGGACCTGAATCTTTCGGACGTGATCATGGTGTATCTGCTGGGCGTGGTGTTCGTCTCGTCGCGCTACGGGCGTGGCTCGGGCGTGCTGAGCGCAATCCTGAGCGTGCTGGCGTTCAATTTCTTCTTCACCGAGCCGTATTACTCGTTTGCCATCAGCAGCACGCAGTACATCGTCACCTTCGTCGTCATGTTCGTCATCACGCTGGTGATCAGCGCGTTCACGTCCCGGTTGCGTCGGAACGCCGCGCTGATCCAGCAGCGTGCGTGGCAGACGGAAACCCTCTACCGGCTTACCCGCGAACTGGCGTCCGCGTCGAACATGTTTACCCTCTCGACGATCGCGGAACGGCATCTTGGCCATTTGTTCAAATGTCCCGCGGCAGTGTTCCTGCCCGATTCGTTCGGAATGCTGCACGCCATCTCGGCCACGCATGCCTTCGCTGCCAATGCGAACGAACTCGCCGTTGCCCAATGGGTGTTGGAGAACAATCGTCCCGCGGGCTCGGGCACCGACACCTTGGGCGATTCGGCGGGGTTGTACGTGCCGATGAACACGCCTCAGGGCACCAACGGCGTCCTGGGCATCGCGCTCCCGGGCGGACGCCAGGCGCTGATGCCCGACCAATACCTGCTGCTCCAGACCTGCGTCACGCAGGTTGCGCAGGCGCTCGAGCGCGAGCGCCTCTCCCAGCAGGCACAGGAAACCGCCGTATGCATGGAACGCGAGCAGTTGCGCAACACGCTTCTCAGTTCCGTGTCGCACGACCTGCGCACCCCGCTTGCGGGGATAGCAGGGGCCAGCAGCAGCCTCCTCAACGGCGCCTACAGCCCGCCGCAGCAGCGGGAACTCCTGCGCACCATCAGCGAAGAGGCCCAACGGCTCACCCGCCTGGTCGAGAACCTGCTGAACATCACCCGCATCGAGTCGAGCGCGCCTTCACTTAATAAGGAATGGCATCCCGTCGAGGAGCTTGTCGAGGCGGCCGTCAGCACGGTCAAGGACGCGCTGAAGGCCCGCGACATGCGGATTTCACTGCCGGACGATTTGCCGCTGGTCAACACGGATGGCGTGCTGCTCACCCAGGCGCTGGCAAACCTGATCGAGAATGCCGCACTCTACACGCCCGCCACGACACCGATCGAGCTCACGGCCCATGCCGGCGACGGCATTGTCCAGATCGAGGTGGCAGACCACGGGCCCGGCATTCCCGCGGGCGAACTCGAACTCGTGTTCGAGAAATTCCATCGCGGCTCGGTTCAGCAGGCGGCGGCCAGCCGAGGCGCGGGTCTTGGCCTTGCCATCTGCAAGGCTGTTGTGGGCCTGCACAAGGGACGTGTGTGGGCCGAGAACAGGCCCGAGGGCGGCGCGCGCTTCGTCATCGCCCTCCCCACGGGCGGCATACCGCCCGCCGTCCATGAACCTCCTTCACTGTAACCACACCCAACCATGGACACCTCTCCGCTTGTGCTGGTCATAGAGGACGAAACGCCCATCCTCCGGTTCCTCCGCCTGACGCTGGGCAATGCGGGCTTCCGCGTGGTCGAGGCTGCCACGGGCGCTGCGGGCCTTGCCATGGCCGCATCGCACCAGCCCGATGCAATCATCCTCGATCTGAACCTTCCCGACATGGACGGCATGGCCGTGTTGAAATCGGTGCGCGAATGGACCGGCACTCCCGTGATCGTCCTGTCCGCACGCGACCAGGAGCGCGACAAGGTTACCGCGCTGGATCTGGGAGCCGATGACTACCTCAGCAAGCCCTTTGGCGTCCAGGAGCTGATCGCGCGCATGCGGGTGGCGCTGCGCCATGCCGCCCAGGTTGCTGCGGGAAACCGAACGAACGAGCCGCGCATCCGCATCCACGACCTGCTGATCGACCTGGGTGCCCGGCGCGTCTTCCTCGAGGATCGCGAACTGCATCTCACTCCCCTCGAGTACAAGCTGCTCGTCACGTTCGCACAGCACGCGGGCAAAGTCCTCACCCACCGGTTTCTGCTGAAGGAAGTGTGGGGCGCCGCATCGCTCGATGAAGCCTACAGCGTCCGCGTGTTCGTCTCGAATCTGCGGCGCAAGATTGAGCGCGAACCCGCCCAGCCGCGCTACCTGCTCACAGAACAAGGCGTTGGCTATCGCTTCGCCGAGGCGTAGCCGCATGATCGTGCTTGCTGGTACTCCGATACGCCGAACTGGCTGGCATCGCCAAGTACTATGAGTCGAGACGAGCGCAGGTGGCCTGGCTCCCTCTATGTAAATTCACGATTCCATGCCAGGCACTGAAGAGTGATCGTGAGAACTGGGCGGGACGTGCCCAGGCTGAAGCCGGAGCGGTTGGTCGGGTAGGCGTCGCGGTAGAGGAGGTAGATTTCGTTGGCGGAGAGAGCGTTCCACTCAGTCACTAGTCAAGTCCCCGCTCTCCCCCCCGATTCGGACAGCCATTTCATCTCTGGGCCGCGGGCCATAACCGAACCAGTGTCACGCCGTGGCCCGCTACGTCCGCTTGGTATCCGTTCGTGCTCACGCCGATGTCCTTCTGCCGCCACAGGTCGCGCACGCGCTGCGGCCCCTGCACGCCCACGTCCTTCCAGTCCAGCCGCGCGGTTGCGGGGAACAGGCCCCGGTTGAACAATCCTACCGCCTTTGATCCGTCCTCCATGGTCTTTGCCCAGACCTCGCATTGGCCGGCCTGCGCCACGCGGCCCGCCTGCTCGCCACGCGGGTCCTGGTCGACGTCGAGCACCTCGTCGTTCTCGAGCAGGCCGAGCGTGAAGTCGTCCAGGGCGGCCATGTCGCAGCCGAGCAGCAATGGCGCGGCAAGAAGGCACCAGAGGGACATATGGCTGTACTGCTCGTTGGGTGCGAGGCCGGTGGGATGAGGATCACCCCAGCCCACTCTGCCGAGCACCAACATGTCCGGATCGTTCCAGTGGCCGGGCCCCGCGTATTGTTTCCACGGGCCCTGGCTGAAACCGATCCACGACACGCCCGACCACGAGTCCGCGATGTCGCCGGTGGTCCGCCACAGGTTTGCAATGCGTGCCCAATCGTTCGCCTGGTCAAGGACGGCGCCGTTCGAGAGGCTCAGGACGATGTCGCGGCCACTTGCCCGCAGGGCGTTTGCCATGCGGCTCGCGTTCTCGATGTCAACCGGGTTCCAGTCGTACTTGAGAAAGTCCACGCCCCAGCGCGACCACTCGGCCGCGTCCTGCTTCTCGAACGTGTACCTGCCCACGGCCTTTTCCTCGTTGCGGCATCCCCGGGGATCGTCGGCCGAACCGCCCGTGTAGTTCGCGTAGGTCAGTTTCCAAGGCGACGAGTATACACCGAATTTCAGGCCCATGCCGTGGATGTCGGCGACTAGTTTCTGAATGTCCGGGAACTTGTTGGTATCGGCTTGGAGAGCGTAGGTTGGCGGGAATCTGCCCGGACCGTTGCCGTCACGGATCTCCGTGTTCTGCCAGCCGTCATCGAGGTTGATGTATGTCCAGCCATGGTTGATCAGGCCCGATTTCACCAACACCGTAGCGACGGTGCGGACGCGTTCTTCATTCGCGTCGGTTCCCCAGCAGTTCCAACTGTTCCAGCCCATGGGGGGCGTGAGGGCGATCCGGTCGCCGCAGACGATGGAGAATGTGCTTGTGTGTGCGCCCAAACTGTTCCGGGCAATGAGCATGATCGCGTTGGTGCCGCGTTGTGCCGCAGCCATGGTGCCGGTGATTCGGCCGGAGCGGGAATCGAGTTGCAGGCCTTGGGGCAGCCCGATGGCGGCAAACGTCATGGGCCGGTCGCCCGTGGCGGGGATGGTGAACAGGAAGGGCGAGCCGGGCCGCACGCCGAACACACGGGTGCCGTTGATCCGGGGCGATCGCGGCGGCTTCGGCGTCAGGATCACCGCCGGCTCGGCCGGGGTGAATGTCACGGCGTTCGTGTCCCATGTTGACAATTCGATGCGGGCGTCCGCCCAGATGCCATGGTCATACGCATCGCCGTCGCCGGCATCGGTCATCTCGAGCACAAGCCTCTTCACGCCGTGCAGATCAAGGTCGGCCCGCTTTGCCTTGTCGCCGCCCCGCATGATGCCACTTGACCACGCCACGTTCGTACCCGTGTACACGCGGAACTCGACACTGCCGTCGCCCATCGTCTCGTCATGGATACCGACCGAGGCTGAAAGCCGCTCCGCCGCAGGGCCAATGGCCAGGTCAAGATAACTTTCCGCGTGGCTGCCGATCCCGCGCGTGAATTTCTGGCTGGCAATGACCAGCGGATTTCCCTCTACCGACGCGTCCTTGCACGGCGAAAATATGTCCTGCTTCATCCGCATCAGGTCAAGGTCCGAAAGCCAGATGTTGGTTGTTCCGGCGCAGTGCCTGCCTCCGACCGTCATGCTGACTGCACACAATAACGCTCCCCATCGTCTCATGTCATCAATCCATTAAGGTGGTTGGAACTTCAGGTTCAGGGCCGCGTCGCTCCATCAACGAACCGGCGGAGTGATTATACCATTCTGCATGTTCGATGTCAAATGCGAAATCGCTGCTACGATGCTGCGCTCACTGCAGCCAGGCTTTGGCGCAGTCCCGCCTCTCAGGCGTGGATGCGCCGCTGCGCGGACGCACGCGGACAATTCAGCGCCATTACGGCTCTGCTTCACCAACC
>Ga0315278_10006262_pt1 | contig 10809 bp, 10 predicted proteins | sample YL17G06_0_MG_FD_203880 | JGI IMG/M metagenome (GOLD analysis project Ga0315278, IMG submission 203880) | Sediment microbial communities from Yellowstone Lake, YNP, Wyoming, USA - YL17G06_0 | ecosystem: Environmental > Aquatic > Freshwater > Lake > Sediment | place: USA: Wyoming | collected... | reverse complement strand
TCGTGGCGCCCGCGGCGCCGGCCTGGCTCGGGCCGCTGCTGTCGGAGATGGCGCCCGAGCTCACGCGGATCTCACTCTTGCCCTTGCGCTGCATGGTCAGGTAGTCGACCTGGAAGATGCGCGTCTGCAGCGCGATCGGTTGGATCAGCACGCGCATACCCTGCATCTTGTACTCGAACCCGTACATCTCGCGCACGATCTCCAGCGCTTCCGGCACGGTGACGTCCTTCAACGTGACCGAAATGCGTTCTTTGATGCTCGGGTGCACGATCATGCTGTAGCGCGTGCCCGATACGATCGCCATGAATACTTCGGCCGCGGGCGCGTTGTTCACCGCGAGATCGAAGCGCGGCTCACCGGCCTTGCCGTTGGGGCGCGGCATCTCGACCACCAGCGGCGGCAGCAACGCCTGCTCCACCGCCTTGGACTGCGCGTCCGCCTGCGGCACCGCTGCGATCGCCTGGTCGAGCTCGGCGGTGGCCTTGGACACATCCGGCTTGGTGGGCGGCGTTTGACACGCCACGAGCAAAGCCGGCAGGCACAGCCACAGTCGCGGCATGGCTAGCCGCCCGCGGCGCTGCCGCACGGGACCGATCGACCTCACCGCACACCTCCGTCATTGCCGCGAATGGCTCGCCGTTTGTCCACGCCGGGGAACAGCGCGAGGGTGCGCCGCGCGTTGCCGATCAGCAGCTCGACTTCGCTCTCGCTGACCTTGACCAGCCGCGCGTTGCCGAACCGGGCCCCCAGCTGAACCAGTTCGCCGTTGATCAGTGCCGCGCTGCCGGACTCGAAAATGATCACCGATTGCAGCACCAGATCGGAGGCGGGGCTCCTTGCGGCGCCGCTGCGACCCAGGCTCGCCGGCGGTCGCGTGGGGTCCTCGAGCGCCTGGGCGCGCGGCGCGCAGATCAACAGCAACGCTGCGATCGCCGCGGCGGCCGCACACACCTGGGAGTGTCCGCTCACACCACCAGCCATGCTTTGTCCAGGCTCAAGGTGTAGAGGGTGAGCGAGACGACGACCGTCGGGTAGTCCGCACTGAGCACGGTCTTGCCCCAGAACACCTGCCACGGCTGCCGCTCCAGGCGTGCCACGTAGGCGAGCAGATCGAGATAGTTGCCCTGCAGCACGATCTCGACCCCGTGGCGGTAGACGTTGCGGCCGGCACCGGCATGCTCTGGCGCCGCCGCGGCGGTGGCGCTCTCAGGTGCCGCGACCAGCGGGGTCGCCGGCAAGTTGCGCAGCGATACCAGGCGCACGCCCTGCTCCTTGCCCATCAGTTCGCGCAGCACGCCCGGCATGCGCTCGGGGGAAACCAAGGTGCGCTGCAGGCCGGCGAGCTGGGTGTCGATCTGCTCGATCTGCTTTTGTCTCTGTGCGATCTGCTCGCGCGGCGCTGCATCCGGGTCCTGCGACAGCGTTTTCGCAAGCTCGCGCTGCTGCGCTTGTGCGGTGGCGAGCAAGCGCTCCTGGTCGGCGCTGCGTGCGGCGAGCAGCCGGCTGCGCTGCAGCGCCGGCTCGATACCGGCCACATAGACGAGCGCCACGATCGCCAGCGCGCACGCCGCGAACACGGCGATGCGCTCGCGCTGCGCCAGCGCATCGAGCCGCTTCACCAGTGCCAGCCACAGGCCCTTCATTGCGCCGCCCCCGGTTTGGCCGACTCGCGCAGGTCCCGATTCTGGTCCCGCGCCGAGGTCGCCAGGCGGAACTCCAGGTAATCTGGCGGCGCCGCCGGTTTGTCTGCGCTCGCCGCCGGTTTGTCCTGGGACCCCGGCGCGGCTGGCGGCTGATACACGCTGAGCGACTCGAAGCTGTGGCCGCGCAGCGCGTCCTCATCGCGCAACCGCGCAAGGAAGCCGGGCACCAGCGCAGCGTCGAGCGTGCGGCCCTGGATCACGATCTGGCTGCCGGCGCCCGCGATGCTGAACCCGGTGAGCCACAGGCCACCCGTGGTCTGCCGCGCAAACGCGCGAAAGTACTCGGACACCCCGCCGGTGTCGCCCAGCGCGCCGCTGTCCAGCGTCGCCATCACCTGGTTGCGCGCAGCCAGGAGCGCATCGATCCGCGCCAGGTCCTCGCGCACGGCGGCGTCGGGCTTGCGCTGCGCGGCCTGCTGCGCAAGGCGGGTGACCTCGGCCTGCGCCTGGGCCAGCTGTGTGGCCTGCGCGCTCTCGCGCAGCGCCGCGCCCGCGGCCTGCATGCCAGTACCTGTCCACGCCAGCAGCGAGAGCGCGAGCACGCCAGCCAGCGCGAACAGCACCGCAACGCCGGAGAACAGTTCGACCTTGGGCGCCAGCGCCGGGTTGTATAGATTGATCTCGCGGATCACGGCCTAGTCGCTGCGCAAGGCCGCGCCCAAGATGTGGAGGCGCGCGGTCTGCAGTTGCGGGTCGCGCAGCTCGGGCGCGCCGGGGAAGTCGATGGCATCGACCAGGTCGATCGCCTGCACCGGCAGGTACAGGTGCTCGGCCAGATACGGCTGCAGGTCGTAGTGGGGCGGCAGCGGCGCCAGCAACAGGCGCGACAGCGTGATGAAGCCGAATTGGCGGTCGAAGTGGTCGATGGAGCGCTGCAACTCGAGGACCAGACGCTCGCGGGCCTGCTCGCGCAACTCGGCGGACGGTGCGGTGAGCTGCGCCAGGTTGATGTCGGTGTGGCGCGACAGGTACAGCCTGCCGCCGCTGGTGAAGGTGAGCATGCCGCCGTGCTCGTCGACCACCAGCATGGCCACCCCGCGGTTGGGCTCCTCGAACAGGCGCGCGATGTTGCGCTGAGCCATCTCGGGTACGTCGATCGCCTCCAAGGGGAAGCGCGCAGCGTGGAACAGACGCATGTGCGCGCCGATGTTCTCGTTTCGCGCCGACACCGCGTACACGTACTGAGCGCGGCCCACGCCGGTGGCGTCGCTCGGCACGGGAATGACGTCGACGGTCGCCGCATCGACCGGATAGTCGAGCAGATCCTTCAGCTTCCAGCGCACCGCCTGCTTGACCTCGTCCGCTGGCACCGTGGGCGCCTCCACCAGCTGCATCTGATACTGTCCGGCCAATAGCAGGCTGGCGCAGCGCACGCCGCGCGGCTTGAGGGACTTGCGCAGGCGCGCAAGGGTCTCGACGTCGGAGCCCTTCTTCGGGCTCGACTCGCACACACGCACCGCCGGGCGCCCCGTGGGGCTCAGTTCCATGCGCGCGACGTCGATCCGATCGGCGTGAACGGCAACCGCCAGCCAGTCCGCCGAATCGCCTTGCTGGCTGCCGAACAGGGACGGCATCACTCTGGCCTCGGCGTAAGATGTTAACTACTTGTCACCCATGCAATTTCCGGTCCACCAATTCTCCGGGAACCAAAAGCGTGAACGCGGCAGGCCGATGCGCACCGTCAGCTCACAGGCACCGCCTGCAGCCAGGTTCGCGATGCGCCGAAGACTGCGCGGCGGCCAACATGCACACACGTAAGGCTCATTTCGGCTGCGGACCCGTACGGCTTGAGATCAGTAGTTCTCGCGCAGGAAGATAAATCGGCTGTTGTATGTGCCGAAGCGCAGCGAGCCGGATGGATTGGTGGCGCTCGGATTGACCGGGCCGAGCTTGAGCCAGGCCGGCACTTCCACCGCTAGCTCGATGGTGCCGCTCTGCTTGGGCGCGGCCAGCACGACGCTGCGCACACCGTTCGAGAAGGTCGGCACAGCGTAGGATGGCGTCAGCAGATTGGCCGGCACATTCCGAATGCGCGTGGTATACAGGCTTCCCGCCGGGCCGGCGCTCGTGCCGGTGCAGACAGAGCCGAAGCAGGCGGCCGCCGCGGTGTTGCCGGCGAACGGAGTCGGCGTGGCTGCCAGGCGCGTGCAGCTCGCGTCCAGCGTATTTGGGGCCCATCCGGCGCCAGTCCAGTACTCCAGCCGCACCGGCACGCTAAGGGGCACCTGCTCAGAGCCGATGGCGTTGTCGACGCGCATGCGGCCATAGCGCATCCGGGTCGGCAGTGCCCCGTTGATGCTCTGATAGGTGTCGGTGTTCAGGACGAAGGACTGCCCGGCGGGGATCGTCAGCGTCGAGCCGTCCGCGTCGAGCACGGTCAAGCCCACGCTCAACGCATCGTACGCGCCCCAGGTGGCGTCGGGGGTCGTGGCGGTGTCTTTGGGCGGATCGAAGTAGAAGGTCGTGGCTGGCGCGGTGTACACCCCGGTCAACCATGCCGTGGAACCCGCGCCCTTGGTCGGCAGCGTACTGAGCGCGCAGCGGTTGGCCGAGGTGTTCGGCGCGCCCGAGATGCAGCGCATCAAATCGGTGGGCGAGCCCGGGGTGTTTTGCGCCCCGAACCAGAGATTGGACAGGAATCCATAGCCGGTCGTGAACGACGGCAGCCCCGTTGCCGTGGCGAAGCTCTGCCCAGCCGCCAGCGCCTTCACCTGGATCGCACCGCCGCCCGCTCGCGTCATGGAGAAGGGCTGCCCCATGTAGCTGAAGTCGTCCGTCGTGCAGCCCGGCGCGAACTGCACCGAGGCCTCGTAGTGGTCCGGGTAGAAGCGGCTGACCGGACCGAGCGTGCTGCTGCCGATATCGCAGGACACCTTGCCTGTGCTATCGGGATTCCAAGGCGAGGCGTTGTTGCAGGCGGCGCCGGCGTACCCGTAGCAGATGTTGGGAACATAGGGCGCGGCGCCGGTGCCCACGCTGCAGTCGCCGCTCAAGCGGTCCTGCGCTTCGCCCGTGGCGTTGCCGAACTGCGAGTCGTAGATCGCGTTCGCGGGCAAGCTGAAGCTGCCCACATCGTTGTAGATAAAAGTCCCGGACGCCGCACCCGGGCTCCAGGATTGCATCAGCAAGGTCTGGCTGCCGCCTGCGACCGGCGCCTTGGCGGCCTCCAGCGCTGGCGTGCCGGGTGTACCGGCGATCGCGGCGTTGTTGACGTTGCGCGCTGCCGCGGTGATGGTGAATGCCGCACCCGCTTTGGTGGGCGCAGCCACGCTGGTGGTCAGGTTGTAGAACGCGGGCCGCACCGAGAAGGCATCCACGGAGCAGCCGGTGACAGTGGGCGCTGAAGTTGCGTCGGTCATCCGCGCGATCAGCCGCTTGTAGCCGCCGTTGACAGTAAAGTTCGGGCTCGCCTTGAAGCCCGCATCGGCCGCCGCGAAGGTCATCGTCTGCGTAGCGACGACCGTCTTGGCGCAGGCGCTGCACGCGGCAGCCGAAGCGTTGCAGGACACGCCGGGCTGGCTGTCGTCGATCAGCTGCACGGTGACAGTGCGATTGCCGGTACTTGCGTACACGGTGTTCACGCCCGGCGAGGTGCCTCCGCTTTGCGGCAGCAGGGCGGCGACGTTGAGCCGGAACGGCACGTTGGCGACTTTCATGTAAATATGGCCGAACACCGCGTTCTGCGTGGTGTTGGGCAATACGCTGTCGAGTGCGTTGAAGCCGGCCGCGCTGGCGCCGGTGGTAGGCGAGAACTGCGTTTGCGCGCACACCTTCAGCGCACCGATCTCGTGGATGTTGGTCGACCCGCCGGTGGACCCGGTGAACGAGACCTGCCAGTTTACCGGCACCGCGGACTGCGCCGGATTGACGACGTAGGCGTCGAACGGCGCGATCAGCGCGGCGTAGGCACTCTGGTTGCCGGTGGTGTCCCGATTTACCGACACCAGCGCGGTTGGGATCCCCGGGGTGTAGCCGCGCGCGTCGATGACCACCTGGTAGGCATAGCCGTTCGCCGGTGTCGTGGATCCGGCATTGTCGATATTTCCGATGTTGAGCGCCCCGACGAGCCAATTGTAGCCCGTCGTTCCCGCCCCGGAACCCCGTACACCGACGGAGTCCGGATACAACCCCGTTCCACCCGCCGTTCCGACGCGTCCCTCCCCGTTGTTTTCGTAGTTACCGAATTCGTCGAGCGCCACGCCGATCCATCCTCCGGCAAAACCGTTGATGCCCGTCTTCTGCGCGTAGCCGAGCGAACCTCCGAATGCACCCGGCGTCGGTGCGATCGAGTAGTCGGACAATGTCACTGCAATGCCGTCCGCGCCGTTGCCGTTGTAGGCGTACTGCTTGAACTCGACCGAGATGTAGTTGCCCGCGGCAGGGAAGATCCCCGGTACCGTGGCGGCGCTGGCGTTGTTGCCGGTGTTGTCGGTGAGCCGCAACAGGCCCTGGTTGACGATGCGCGGCAGGCCGAAGCCACCGCCGCTGGTGGACAGCAGCCAGTTGGCATTGAAGATGGGGGAGGGGTTCAGCGCGGCGCGGCGGAAGTCGTCGCACACGCAACTCACGCCCACCGGCGCGTTAGACGGCGGCGCGCACGCATACGCCTCGCCCACCGTGAAGTCGACGCTGCTGGCGAAGCCCGCGGTCACGTTGTTGACCACCAGCGAGCTCGCCGTGTTGCCCGAGACCGCCGGGTTGGGTGTGGTCCAGGCGCTCTGGTAGCGCGCCGCGACAAAGCTGGCCGGCGCGGCGCCACCCTGAATGTCGCCGGCGACCCAGTTCAGCGTCGCGTTGTAGCTAGTCGCGGTGGCCAGCGTGTCACCGGCCTGCCGCAACGACCAATACCGGCGCACATAGCGGGTGAAGCTCAGCGGCCAGAACCCCTTCTGGGGGTGATCCGCGTTGGTCACGCTGCCGGTCAGCGTGCCGCCGCCCGAACCGGTGAGGGCGAGCGTGATCGGCGTGTAGCTGGTTGCATCGCCTAGCGGATACGTACAGGTAACGTTGCCATTCGGCCAGGTCAAGCGCAGCAGGCCAACTACGTGGCCCGCCCCGGAACGCGTCACCGAAGTCGTGCAATTCCCCGTAACAGCGAGCGTGTTGACCCCCATCGACACCAGGCCGGCGTTGGCGGCGGCGAAGGTCAGCGTCGCGGCGGTGACGTTTCCGGTGGCCGTGGCGCTGCCGCCGGCCTTGGTGAAGTTCAACGCGTTGTAGGTGTAGACGCCGAGGTTCTGCGCGCCAGCGCCGTTGTAGATGACCGTGCCGGTGGCAGGTGTGAGCATACCGCCATTGCCGAAGTCACCGGCAACCTGGAGGGTGCCGGCCCCCGCGAACGTTATCGCCGCGGGGTTGGCGCCGTTAGGGGTCAGCGTGATGTTGCCCCCGACCGTGACCAGCGTGTTAGCGGCATTGCCGATGCTGAGTTCCGCGGTATTTCCCGCGGTGCCCTCGGTAATCGTCAGATTGCCCGCAATCAAGAGTTGTCCGCCCGCGTTGACCGTGATGCGTTTGATCACATTGTTGGTCGGCGCATCGATCGTAACGCTGCCGGAGAGGGTGAGCGTGGTCGCCCCGTTGATCACCAGGCTGACGGCGCGGTTGCCGCCGGTGAATGTCACCGATGCGGCGGCGGCGTTCGCCGTGACGGTCACGGTATGCGCCAGGTTGGCGATGGTGACGGCCACACCGGCGATCGGAATGCCCCCGGCGACGCCGGCGCAGGTCCAAGTCGCCGCCGCGTTCCAGTTGCCAGTCGCCCGCGAAGTGCAAGTCTGGGCAAATGCGAGCGGCGCACAGACCAGCAGGTATAGGAGCAACAGCCTGCGCAGCATCAGATGCACCCGTAGGGCGGTTGCGTGGTCGCGACCCCAGACGGGTCGCGGCAGTAGGCCACGCGCGCGCTCAACGCACGCTCAACGGCGCCGGCGCCGGTGCCGTAACTGGCGGTCGAGCGCAGTTGATACACGCGCACGTTGCGTCCGGCTTCGATGAAATCGGCGCATGAGCATTGCACCGTGACGCTGGCGCCTGCGAGCGTGCTCGCGTTGAATGGGGCCGCCGGCAGCGTGCTCGCTGCAGGCGCCGCGGCCGTCGGGCACGCGGCGGCCAGGGCCACGCCCGGACAGTTGGGCAGCGGCGCGGCTGCGCCGGTGGCGCTCGCGTTTAACGGATCGAGCACCTGATAGGCTGCCCAGTCGATGCCCGTACGCGCCGCCTGATAGGCGCGCGAGCCGACGATGTCCTGACCCTGTGTCACGCTAGTCTGCGTGGTCAGCAGCGTGATAGCCGCGGCCAGCGCCACCAACGCCACCAAAATGAAGATGGCGCTGACGATGGCGAACCCGCGCTGCGCGCGCCGGCTAGGGCGTGTTGTCCACATGGATCTGGTGCAGAAAGCTGACGCTCTCGCCCTGGTCCTGGACGGTGACCCAGGCTGACAGCAGGCCGTAGCGTTCAGTCGCGCCGGCGGTGTAAGAGAAGCGCGGCGGCACGCTGCCGGGCACGAGCGCAGGGCAGCTGACCTTTGTGGCGAGCGCTCGCTTGCTGGTCGCACCGGCCAGCGGTGCCACCGCCAGGCTCACCGGCTGCGTGCTCTGGCGTGCGTAGCCGGAGATCCGCCATAGGGTGCCGGCGGCGGCATCGCAGGCATAAGTGACCGGCGAGGCGGCGACAATGAATACGCGCCGCGTAGGCGAACCGCCCGGGGGCCGAAACACGATGCTGGCGAATCCCAGCGTGTTGCTGGTCGTGCCCGCGCCGGCAAGTGATGTCAGCGGTGCTACGCTCTGATTGCAGTACACGCTGTATAGTCCGGGTGTAGCGGGCGAGCAGTTGGCGCCGCTGTTGTTGTATGCGCTGAAGATCGAAACCTGGTCCGATCCCGTGGTTACCTGTGCGCCGGCGAGCATGTCGCCGAGCGTGGTCAGGCTGGTGCAGCCGCTGGTGAAGCAGGCGTCGTTGTCGCGGTAGCGCCCGCCCGCCTTGATCGGAACGAACTCGAGGAACAATCCGCTGGCGTCGACCCGCACCGTATTGGGCAGCGCCAGCCGCACATCGCGGCCGATGCGCCGCAGCGCGGTGTCGGCGGCGTCCGCGATCGCAGCGCGCGCCACCGTGCTGAGATAGCCCTGCACCGGGCGCGGGATGAACACCGCCACGACCGCCGCGACGATGCCCACGATCACGATCACGGAGATCGCCTCGATCAATGTGAACCCGCGTTGCGGGCCGCGAGACGCCGTGGCGAGTTGACGGGCGCGCATGATCAGTTGATGAGATTGGGGGAGTGGCGGAAACGGAACCCGCTCAACGTGACGCTTTCCCCGCTGCCGGTGACCGTCACGTCGATGCGCAGGACATCGGCATTGGGCAGGCTGAACGGCGCGCCGGCTTGCGTCACCCGCACGTTTGCGCCGTAGCCCGCCAGACGCGAGCTCGCCTGCTGCAGCAGATCGAGCAGCGTGCCGGCCATTGAAAAGTTGTGGTAGTCGGCCACGTTGTTGAAGAACTCCGGGCCGTAGCGTGACTTGCCCACACCCCAGTTGGCCGGGTTGTCCATCGAATAGCTGGCCTGGTTGCAGGTGAGCGCACTGGTGGCCGAGGCGGCCCGGGTGTCGCGCGGATCGCAGAAGCTGAAAGGCTGCTGCGCAACCTCCTCGAGCAGCGACTCGGCCGCCGCGAGCGCCTGCTTGCGGAGCATCGGGTCCGCGCTGTGCTTGACCCCGGTATTGATCGCGAGCAACACCGCCGCCAGGCCGATCGACACGACCAGAATGAACAGGATCAACTCGATCAGGGTGAGGCCGGCCGCGTGCTGTCCTTGCCTGCGTGGGCGTGCCGCTGCGCGCCCGCACCTCGCTGCAGACGCCAGCACAGATCCGGATCCGCCAGCGCAGTCAGCGCACATACCCGGTCTCATCCTCGATGGTAATCGGGGTATAACCCGACACCGTGACCGTCGTCCCCGCGGACGCGCGGCCGCGCGCATCGAACTGGAAGGTCGGCGCCGAGGAGGTCAGGGTGGTCGCGCGAACGCAAGCCTGATTGCTCGTAGTGCAGCGCGAATCGGGCACCGGCAGCGCCAGCGCAGTCGCGAACGGGCAACTGCCTCCGAAGGCCGCGGCGGTTGCCTCGGGCGGGTTGGGATCGATGGTGAGCGTAACGGCGGTGCCGCTGAGCGCGACGCACACGTAGCGCCGCTTGGCGATGGCTGCCTTGCGCGCGTACTGAAGGGCGGACATTACGCCGTCGAAATCGGCGCGCTCGCGAAACACGCTCATGTTCTGCCTGGGCAGGATGAACACCGCCAGGATGCCGAGCACCAGCAATATGACGATCAGCTCGACCAGGGTAAAGCCGGCGCTCGCTCGGGCTGCGAGGAGCGCCCAGGTGGTGCGCAACGCTGCGGCTCGCGCTGGCTTGCCCAGCGAGTTGTTTGCGATATCTGGCCTGTGCCTGGGCATGTCGAAACCGCTGCCGCAACGCCACCGGTGGATCCGGCAAGCCCCAAGCGGCGGGCCGGAGAAGGTGCGGCGCCCGATCGCCTCTCGACGATCGGGCGCCGTGTCCCGGCGGAAGAGCGCCTTAATTCGAGCAGATCACAGTGGCATTTGAAGAGCCGTTGGATCCGGTCACCGTGCAGCTGATACTGTCGCCGTTGGTCTGCATGGTTGGGGTGCAGGTCGCCGCACCGCTGATCGCGTACCCCGACGGTAGACCGCCGCTCAGCAACGCCGCCAAAGTCGCCTGCGTGCAATCGGAAACCGCACTGGTCCCTGATTTGGTCGAATTGGCCAGACGGGCGGAGAAGTTGATCGCAGTGCCGGAGGCAACTGCGCCGGCAACACCCGCGGCAGCCGCGGCGCCTGCCTCCGAACGCAGGTCGATAAACTTTGGCAGCGCCACCGCGGCCAGGATACCGAGGATGACGATAACCACGATCAGTTCAATGAGGGTGAAGCCGTGCTGCTTCATGACGATCTCTCCCGTTGGAGTTGAATGTAAAAGCCTGCTTCCGAATGCGACTGAGTGTCGTTAAGCAGCAACTATGCCATCCATTTCAAGGCCATCGCTATCAAGAGCAGTTGCTGCGGTCGGTCGC
>Ga0315278_10006260_pt1 | contig 10812 bp, 12 predicted proteins | sample YL17G06_0_MG_FD_203880 | JGI IMG/M metagenome (GOLD analysis project Ga0315278, IMG submission 203880) | Sediment microbial communities from Yellowstone Lake, YNP, Wyoming, USA - YL17G06_0 | ecosystem: Environmental > Aquatic > Freshwater > Lake > Sediment | place: USA: Wyoming | collected... | reverse complement strand
CTGGCGCGCCGGGCCGCGCAGGATTTCGATCTCCCGCCAGGCGATGGGGCCGATACCGGTGCCCAGGGCTTTGGCTACGGCTTCTTTGGCCGCGAAGCGCGCTGCCAGCGAAGCGGTGTTATTCCCCACCTCGGCCAATTCCTGTGGGGTGAAGACTCGCTCCAGGAAGCGCGCCCCATAACGCTGGATGGTGCTCTGCACGCGCTCGATTTCGATCAAATCTACCCCGGTGGCCAATAGGGTCATGTTTCACGCATCAGGTTTTATGTTACTCCGGCCCTGCAATTGCGATCCCCAGCCGGTCCGGGTCCAGGTAACGTCGGGCTGCTTCGAGCACCAATTCGGGCGTTACCGCTCGCACCATGTCTGGAAAGCGGCGGTAATAATCCAGGCCCAGGTCGTAACGCTCCAGGTTGATCAGGGCGCCAGCCACGCCGCCGTTTGATTCAAGAGAGAGCGGCAGCCGGCCGATGAAATTGGCCTGGCTGTCTGCCAGCTCTTCGGCAGTGACCGGCTCACGTACGAAGCGGGCGATTTCCTGGCAGATCAGGTCAACCGCCTGTGTCACGTTGGCCGGGTCGACGCCCGCCGAGATTGACCAGGGACCAGGTCCCAGGCCGCCGCTTAAAATGCTGTGGACGTAGTATGCCAACCCGGCCTGTTCGCGCACCACGTCGCCGATACGGCCCATCATCCCGAACTGGCCCAGCACGCTATTGCCGAGGGAGGCAGCCGTGTAGTCTTCCGAACGCCGCGCCGGACCAGCTACTCCCAGGACGACGTCGGACTGAAATTTGCCAGGGATGCTCACTTGCCGGGTGACCGAATGCTCCAGCGGTGAGAGATTTGGCAGGATGGGAGGTTCGGGCTGGAGGTGGTTGGTGGGCAAGTCGCCCAGGGCACGGGCGACTTTTTCCACTGCCTGGGTTGGCTCCACACCACCTACGATGGCAATTACCAGGCCGCGCGGTCCATAGTGTGTGCGGTGGAATTCCGCCAGGTCAGCTTGAGTGATGGCCTGGATGGTTTCCGGGTAGCCGTCTTCCGGGCGGCTGTAGGGGTGACCGGCGTATACCAACTGGTCGAAGGACAGGGAAGCCATTTCGCCGGTGTCCTGGGCCCGGATCGCCAGCCCGGTTAATAGCTGGGAACGCAAGCGCTCAACCTGGTCGGATGGGAAGACAGGTTGGCGCAGGCTTTCTGCCAGCAGTTCCAGCAGCATATCCAGGTCCTCAGCCAGGGCTTTGCCGCCGAAGCTGGCGGTATGAGTACCGCCTCCCACGCCGAGGCTGGCGCCTGCCGATTCGAGCAGATCAGACATCTGCTGGAAGGTGTGCTGCGCCGTACCGCGCATCAGGGCGGAGGCGGTGAAATCGGCCAGGCCCAGCCTGTCGTCTGGATCGAACAGCCCGCCAGCTGGCAGGTGTCCATTGATCACCACCGAAGGGCTGTTAAAGTTGGCCCGGCTCAGGACGGTGATGCCGTTGGAAAGCTGGGCGCGGGTGATATCGTCGGAACCGGGGAGGGAGAGGGGAGCATTGAACGTGGAGCGTTGAGCGGTGCGTGATTGAGGATGACGGCAAAGGACGCCGTTCAGGCAAAGGACGCCGTTCAGGAGTGGCGGTTGGGGGGGATTCATGGATAAACCTTTAGCTTTCAACCTGTAAATGATGAAGATTGCCGGACCCGTTGCCGGTAGGCTGGTAGATGCCCACTACTCGTTTTTGGGGGCGCAAATAGGTCTGCGCCACACGCTGTACCTCTTCCGGCGTGACGGCTGCCAGCTTTTCCAGGTAGGTGGTGAACCAGTCGTAGTCTGCAAACATCTCAGAAAAGCCCATCCAGAATCCCTGGTTGGTGATACTTTCGCTGCCGTAGGCGAACAGGGCGCGCGCTTGCTTGACAGCCCGCCCCAGCTCGTCAGCGGGGGGCGGCGCATCCTGCAGGCGGTGCACTTCGTTATCCAGGACCGAGATCACTTGATTTGGATGGCTTTCAGGGTGGACGATGGCGATGATGGAATGCAGGTAGGGGTCAATGGTGGCTTGAACCCCGCCCTGGACGGTGACCGCCAGCTCCTTTTCCACCAGGGCGCGGTAGAGGCGTGAGGTGTGGTTCGAGATGCCGCCCCCGAACATGTTCAGGCTGCTGGGGCCGGCGAGCAGGCTGTCCAGCACGGTGAGGGGGAAGAAATCTGGATGAGTGGCAGCCGGGGCGTGGTAGGCTACCTGTATATAGGTGGTTTCGCCAGGGCCTTCCACCACCAGGTGGCGCTCGCCAGCTTGGGGCGGCTCAGGACGGATGCGGTGTGAGGGTGCCTCGCCAACCGGGACAGGCTCGAAAAGCTCGTGGATTCGCTTCAGGATGCTTTCGGTCTCAAAGTCACCAGCCAAGGCCAAAACCGCGTTGTTTGGTACATAGTGTTTGCGGTAATGGCCAAAGAGGTCCTCGCGCTGCATATTCTCCAGGTCTGCCAGGTGGCCAATCACTTCGTGGTGATAAGAATGGACGCGGAATGCGGCGGCCTGTACTTCCTCGCCTAAAAGGAAGAGAGGTTCGTTCTCATTACCCTCCCGTTCTGAAATAATAACCGTGCGCTCGGAAGCCACGTCCTCAGGCTCAAACAGGCTGTTCACCATGCGGTCAGCTTCCAGGCGCGAGGCCAGGTCAATGCTGGCAGCCGGCATGGTCTCGAAATAAGTGGTCCAATCCAGGGAGGTAAAGGCGTTCCACATGCCGCCCTCGCGCGAGATGGCTTTGTCCAGCAAAGTCGACGGGAATTGAGGCGTGCCTTTGAATTGCATGTGTTCAACCCAGTGGGAGACGCCGGTGGTGCCGGGAGCGTCGTTGCGCGAGCCGACCCTATACCATACCCAATGGCTGATTAGAGGTGCAGTATGGATTTCCTTTAACAAAACGAGCAGACCGTTTGACAGGCGAGTTTTTATAATGGGTGTTGCCATCCAATCTCCTATTCTTACTTACCTCTTAACCAGTTGCATAACCAGAACAGGCCGGGCCGGCATAGGGGCGTCTCTTCCCACGAGTTAGGCGGCGCAGCCAGCAATTTGTCAAATGGAGCAACCACGTTTTGCAGCCCGATAAAGGGTTCATGCAGCTCGGTCTGGTTTAGTGGGATGTCCACCAGCACTTGCAAGTTCACCGGCACGTTCAGCACGACCGGGATTGTCTGGCTGACCGGTATGGTCATATCCAGCTTGATTGGCAAGTTTGTCCCTTTGCGCAGGATAATGTCCAGCGGCACCGCCGATCCATTCAGAAAAACTGCCGCTTTGGACAGGCGGGTATCCTCGGTGAGTTTCACTGTGGTCACCGTGTTGAGGGGTAAGTCAAAGACTACCGGAATCGTATCTATGACCTGGATGGTGTCTTTGACATTAATGGTGGTTTTTATGTGAGCCTGGTCCATCTTGACGAAATTCTCGTGCAAACCGCCCACCAATTGTACAGAAGCCAGGCCCTTGATGACGAAGAGCTGCCTGGCAAGCAGGATCACGATCACGATCAATATAATATTGATAGAAAGAGAAATAATGCTGGCGATTGTCCAAAAGGCCGGTAATATTTTGCCCTGCCACAGGACCGGCCGCTCTGGCGATGGCGTCTGGCTGGACAGTTCTGGCGGCGGGGGGCTGGCGTCAGGCTCTGTGGCGGGTGGATTTTCCATAAATTTCCTCCTAAAAGGCGGAGTGGAATATCCCTTGAATATAGCACAACTAAGCGGTTTTGGACAATACTTAAATCTGCATACTTGTATATTCACTCTTCTGAGAATATAATCTAGGAGGAAATCGGTGGCGGCGCAAAGCCGCCTTTTGATGAAACAGGGAGGCACCCATGACATCCGATGATAAGAGCCAATACCTGGTTGCCGTAATTGGAGCAGGGCCAGCTGGCATCTACGCCGCCAGGCAGTTATCTGCTGCGGGCGCGCACGTGGTCTTGTTCAACCGCGACATCAAGCCTGGGGGGTTGGCCGAATATGGCATCTACTATGACAAGCGTAAGATGAAAGAAGGCTTGCGCAGGCAGTTCGGTCAAATTCTGGACGCGCCGGGTATTGATTATTATGGCAATGTGACCGTAGGTAAAGATACCGGCCTCAGCCTGGACGACCTGCAGGCAGCCGGTTTTCAAGCGCGGCTGGTGACGGTTGGCGCGCAAGGCACCAAGTGGTTAGGATTGCCCGGCGAAGACCTGAGCGGGGCCTATCATGCCAAGGACCTGGTATATCACTACAACCGCTTGCCCCCTTTCAGCACGCGCGAATTCCCCATTGGTCGCCGGGTGGCCCTGGTGGGGGTGGGGAATGTGATGATGGATATCGCCCACTGGGTGGTGCGAGACCTCAAAGTGGACGAGGTGATCGCTGTGGCGCGGCGCGGCCCAGCAGAGGTGAAATTTTCCAAGAAGGAGATAGAAAATGTGGCCCGCAATATAGACATGCAGGCCCTGGATGCAGAGATCGCACGTGTGGCGCCGTTGATGACCTCCATCGGGCAAGACGTGGACGCTGCCAGAGACTTCATTCTCTCAGGTCTGCCGAAGGCCCTGACGCCGGTTTCCAGCACTCGTTTCCGCTTCGATTTTCTGGCTTCGCCCACCCGCATCCTGGGCGAAGCAGGCGGGCGGGTGTGCGGTTTGGAAGTGGAAGATACCACTCTGGTGCCCACCAATGGTGATACGAAGGCGCGTGGCCTGGGGACGAAGCGCGTGGTCGATGTGGATACCGTCGTCTTTTGCATCGGCGACCGGGTGGACGAAAACTTTGGCCTGCCGGTTAAATGGAATGAGTTCGTCAAGAACCCCACCCCACGTTTCCCCGTGGAAGGTTTATCTTACGAGGCCTATGACCCGCAAGCCGGGCAGCCGGTTGTGGGTGTGTTCGTAGCCGGCTGGTCGCGTGAGGCCAGCAGCGGCCTGGTGGGTGTGGCCCGCAAAGATGGGGAGAACGGCGCCAGGGCGCTGCTCCAATATTTGCAAGGTCTTTCTCCATTGGATGACAAAAATCTCGCGCTCGCAAAATTAAGCCAGTTGCTTAAGACCACCGGCCGGCCGGTGGTATCGAAAGACGATGTCAAGCGCCTTGATGCGTTCGAGCGGGCTGAAGCTGAACGGCAGGGACTGGAAGAATTCAAGCTCAAAACAAACCAAGAGATGCTGGCGGCAATGGGGTTCGCCTGAGTCATCCTTCGGCGCTATTGTTTTTGGCCGGGGTAAGGGATCAACAAGACGAAGCCGATGATAATCATCGCTTCCCCAAACATCACCCCAATCTGCTGTAGGGGGCCAAAATAAGGGATGTTGGGGTAGACTTGGCTTCCAAAGCCGAAGATATCGGCCATCCCTGAAGCGAAACTGATCACATAACCAGTGCTAACCAGGCGTAAGCCGATATCGGCGGCGATGGTTTTTTGCCTGCCATTCCACAGGGCATTCAGACTGATATACCCTCCCACGCAGATCATCCCCAGGCCTACCAGGAAGACCGAAATCTGGACAACGCCGGTTATCGGGCTACGGTCCAACCCAAAGCGCTCCGGCTCTGCCCCAATAATAAAGACAACTACCCCTACCATCAAAAGCACCAGCCCTATCCGAACACGCTGGCGGCGAGAGTTGTTGTGGGATTGTGGTTCGTCCATAGAGCTTCGAAAAGCCGTGTTATCCATGCCTGACAGTGGTAGGTTGCTAAATACTTTCTGGAAGAGTCCGCCGCAGGTGCGCGAGCCAGTTTTCGCCCAGGATGGCGGCAATCTCCTGCAAGGTGTAGCCCTTTTCTTCCAGCAGCGGAGCCAGCTTTTGCAGGTCAGCGATGCTGTCGATCCCGGTTGGAACAGACTGCAGGCCGAAACCTCCATCGAAGTCACTACCCAGGCCGGCATGGCGTGCGTCACCCGCCATCTGGCATATAAAATCGATCTGGGCTACCAGGTGGTGTAAGGTGACCTCCTCTCGCCGTTCGCCTATCTTCCAGCCTGCCCGCAAAAATGAATTGAGAGGCACTACACCGATGATGCCATCCCGTTCGAGCAAGCCCTGGATCACCCGGTCGCTGAGAAAGCGGTTGCTATCCGTGCCTTTGAGTAGGCTTTTGGCGTTGGCGTGGCTGGCTACAATCGGCCCTGGGTAAATCTCCAGGGCTTGCAACACGGCCTGTTCATCCATATGGCTTATGTCAAGTGTGAAACCCAGGCTCGCCAGCTCCTCCAGCAGGGCGTATCCCTCCGGGGTCAGGGGGCCGGGCTCACGTGTGCCGCCGCAAAAGCGCGTGCCAGCCCACGCCGGACCGATGAGTCGTACGCCTCTGGCCCACCATTCTTCAAGCTCGGCTGGGGAGCGAACTCCCTCCGCGCCTTCCATCAGTACGACCAGGCCCACCGGGTGGTTTTCATCATCGGCGCTCGCCCAGATGGTGAGCACAGCCTCTAAATCTCTGCGGGTCTGGATCAGCCGGAATTTATCCGGATGTTCATCTGTCAAGCGGTGATAGACATCTAATTGGGCGCTGTAAAGGGTATGAGCCTGGTTGGCATCCTCGTAGATCTGGGTTTCCCAGGCGCCCAACTTGCGGCGGACCGGGGTCACAAATAACGTGCTAAAAACTACTGCCACCTGCCCACGCTGGAAGTCGGGCCAGCCCAGCAGGGTATCCCCATTGTGCATGGGGACATCCGTGTCAGCTTCACGGGCTCGGGTGTCGGCAGCAGATTGGGTATAGTCGCGGCCAAAGCTTAGGATGTTATAGGCCAGGTCTTCGTGGGCGTCTACAATCAACATAGCAAATTAAGCAAGGGGATAATTTTATCTCGCTGATCACGCGGCGTCAACCAATCGAAAAGCGATTTGCCGGTCGATCTTGCCCATTGGGTAAGAGCTCAATTCGTCCGGGTTAACCCAGCGCAGGTCATCCACCTGCACTGCCTGGGGTTCGTGGCCGTTTAGCAAGGTGCAGTGGAAGGCGTGCAAGGTAACCCTGAAATGGGTATACGCGTGCCGGAATACGCCTAACGATGTACCAACACTAACCGCCGCTTCCAGTTCTTCTAAGATTTCACGTTGCAAACAGGATGCCAGGTCCTCGCCAGGCTGCAGCTTGCCGCCGGGGAATTCCCACAGTCCGCCCAGCAGGCCATTTAATGGGCGTTGGGCGATTAAGAAGCGCCCCTGACGCTCGATTACGGCTGCAGTGACGATGTAATGCGGCAATGCCGGCCTGGATTTGAGCACCGGACGCTCTGCTTGCACTCCCAGGGCGCGCGCCTGGCATAACTCAGCCAGCGGGCAGTTCAGACAAGCAGGGTCGCGTGGGGTGCAAACCATCGCGCCCAGGTCCATCAGAGCCTGGTTATAATTGCCAGCCTGGCCGGGCGGTAGGTTGGCCGAGGCCAGCGCCCACAGCCGCTGCTCGCCTTCAGGTGAGCGGGCTGGCTCAGCTACATTGAAGACCCGGGCCAGAACACGGCGAATGTTGCCATCCAATGCGGGTTCGTCCTGGCCAAACGCGATAGACGCGATGGCTCCGGCGGTATAGCGTCCGATGCCGGGTAGTTTGAGCAGCGCTTGAGGATCATGAGGCAGCTCTCCGCCATATTCCTGCATCACAACCTGAGCCGCACGCTGCAGGTTGCGGGCGCGGCCGTAGTACCCCAATCCCTCCCAGGCTGCCAGAACTTCTTGCAGGGGGGCTCGCGCCAGCGCCGCCAGGCTGGGGAAGTGCGCCATCCAGCGCTCGTAGTAAGGCGCAGCAGTCTCCACCCGGGTTTGCTGGAGCATGATCTCAGAGACCCACACTCTGTAAGGGTCGGGCTGTTGGCCAGGTGGGCTGCGCCACGGCAAATGGCGTGCGTTCAGCGCATACCATTTGAGCAGAAGGGTTGCCAGGGGGGAAAGTATCACATCTGAAAGCCGCTGCGGGCTTGCACGATTTTATATTTAAAGTTCTCGACGTAATCCAGCAGTTGTTGGGTAAGGTTCTTCCAGTCCTCAGAACCTATGATGCGCTGTAAGGAAGACGCGCTGGGCATTTGTGCGGAAACCATGATTTGGGGCTCGTCACCGTACATGGTGAACCAGGCGTCGCTGGGCTCCATACCCAGGCGCTGCATGGCTGGGATGAAATCGCGCACCACAAACTCAAAGTACTCCTGTTCGCGGCCCGGAAGAATGTCCCAATTCATCAATAGTTTGACAGCCACAATTTTTCTCCTGCCTAAAGATTCCGGGGAAGATCGCACCTGGCAATCTTCCCTGCCGATTTTCCCCGTACGTTTTTATACATGTGTATAAGTCAGCACCACCACGCGGGTTTCTTCCGGGACGGCCCCCCGGTTGACTTTCAATGTAGGCTGGGGTTCGATCTCGCTTAACCCCATTTCCTTGAGGAATTTACTCACTGGGGACAGGTTAATAAGGCTGGCAGGAGTCCCAAAATGCATGGGGATGACGATCCCGGGTTCCAGCAAACTGACCACCTCGACCGCTTTGGCGGCGTTGAGCCCTCCACCGCCTCCCACCGGCACCAGGGCGACGTGCACGTTGCCTAGCGCCTCGATCTCTGTCTGGCTGGGCACGCGCCGTAAATCTCCCAGGTGGGCCACGGTCACGCCGTCAAAATCGAAAACGTATAGAGTATTGCGAGGCTCGTCTGGGCTGCGCTCGCCATGCCCATTCGTTTGCACGCCGGTGATAAACACGCTCCCGATCTCATATTCCCCAGGGCCGGTGATGACATGTTCTTTCCCTTTAACCGCTGCCACGAAATTATGACCCGGGGCGTCATGGCTGACGGTGACGATTTCGGCTTTCAGCTTCAATGGTTCATAACCGGCTACAAGGTGGTCAAACGGGTCTGTAACCACGCTCGCCAGGCTGCGTTCTGTTAACCGGAAACAAGAATGTCCGTACCAGGTGATTTCCATAGTGCTCCTCTGATGGGATTATACTTCATTGCAGAGATGAAATTAAGCCCGAACTTGACCCCGCACTCGCGGGTGGTTGAAATAGAGCGTGGCGTCTGGCGCCTGGAGCTGCCCGCTGGCCCGCCAGGGCATTACCGGCTGGCGCAGTTGGACGATTACACTGCCTTGCCGCGGCGCGCTTTCACATGGCAAGCCCCTGTCAGCCTGACCCTGAGGGCGCGCGCCTCTGCACAGGTTATCCCTGGCACTTGGGGGTTTGGATTTTGGAATGATCCCTTCGGGATGGCCCTCTTCAGCGGCGCGGATGCGTTGCGTCTGCCAACTCTGCCCAATGCGGCCTGGTTCTTCTTTGCCTCGCCGCCCAATGCCCTTTCCCTTCGAGATGATCTTCCTGGTCAGGGTTGGCTGGCAGCCACGTTCCGCTCCGTGCGCCTGCCGGTCGTGGCGCGTGCGTTCGGCGCGTTCGCCCTGCCGCTGTTGGTGATCCCCCCAGCCCGGCGTTGGTTGCGCCGCCTGGGTCAGCGCCTGGTCCGCCAGGATGCCGTTGATTTATCTCTCGATCCCACAGATTGGCACACCTACGAATTGGATTGGCTTTCTGAGCAGGTGCGTTTTCGCGTGGATGGCAGCCTGGCGCTCGAGACGCCTGTCTCGCCTCCCGGCCCGTTAGGACTGGTCTTGTGGGTCGATAACCAGTACGCAGCTTTACCTGCGGGAGGCCGGGCAGGTTGGGGTACATTGTCCAACCCGCATCCCGCCTGGGTCGAGATTGCCGACTTGACGGTGAGTGCATCATCACCAATTTAGTGTGGAGGGCCAAATCATATTTATTCCTGATGTGGTAAACTTGGGCCAGGTACGGATCGTGCAAGGTCCGGAGGTGGAGATGGCTGAAATTAATAAAAAAGTGGTTTATATCGAGGATGAGCCTGAGATGATCGACCTGGTACGGTTGATCCTCAGCCGCAAAGGGTATGAAGTAATCGGCGCAAACAGTGGCCGAGAAGGTCTGGACGCAATCCGCCAGAAACTACCAGATCTGGTTTTATTAGACCTGATGATGCCTGACATGGATGGTTGGGATGTCTACCAACAGATGAAATCTGTCGAGGCCACCCGCGACATCCCTGTCATTGTCATTACCGCCAAGGCGCAGAGTATTGACAAAGTGCTCGGCCTCCATATTGCAAAAGTGGACGATTATATCTCCAAGCCATTTAGCCCTCAGGATCTGGTGGAAAGCGTGGAGAAAGTGATCGGACAGCGCTCGTAGGGGTATGCGGCAAATCCTGATCCGCAACCTGAGCCGGTCGCAGAGCCGGCCCGTGAAAACTCTTTATTGCGTTTCTTTCTTCTGCCGCCTGCGTGGGTTGACTTTCAGGCGGAGCCTGGCAGAAGGCGAAGGACTGCTGCTGGTGCAGGGCCGCGACAGCCGCCTGGATGCTTCCATTCACATGCTGTTTGTCTGGATGGACTTGGCGGTAGTGTGGATTAACTCGGCCGGTGAAGTTGTGGATGTGAGGTTGGCGCGGCGCTGGCATCTGGCGTATGCGCCTCAGCGCCCGGCGCGGTATGTATTAGAGACGCTGCCCACTCGCCTGGATGAATTTAGAGTTGGAGATCGAATACAGTTTGAAGATATTTAAAGGTTGGGTGTGCCTGGCTTTGGTCCTGGTTTTGCTTCTGCCCGGCGCACCGGTAAATGCCCAAGATCAAGGATCGAATGGCCCGGTTTATGTCGTCCAGCAGGGGGACTCGCTTTGGGACATCGCTTTACGCTTCGGAATATCTATCGATGCGCTGGAGAAAGCCAATGGCATTACTGACCCGAACCAGCTTTCGGCGGGGGCACGTCTGATAATCCCCGGCC
>Ga0315278_10006254_pt1 | contig 10817 bp, 5 predicted proteins | sample YL17G06_0_MG_FD_203880 | JGI IMG/M metagenome (GOLD analysis project Ga0315278, IMG submission 203880) | Sediment microbial communities from Yellowstone Lake, YNP, Wyoming, USA - YL17G06_0 | ecosystem: Environmental > Aquatic > Freshwater > Lake > Sediment | place: USA: Wyoming | collected... | reverse complement strand
GCAGAAAGTCAGCGTGAGCAGAGGCGTCCATGCCCAAGCTCCTTGGGGGCAAGTGGGTTGTCGTGGACGCGAGGCCTCGCAACGATTCAGGCCCCATGGTACCCCCTGCGCCCCAGGGCGCAAGCGCCAGTATTTGCTATTAAGCCCAATGCGGTCGCCCTGCCAGGACCATGTAGTAGCCCCTGGACCCTTTGACGCCAAGGATGTTCTGGCCGTTGACATAGATCTCCGTGCTGTCGTTGTGACGTATCACCACGGCACCGTTCTTCAGGTCGCCGCCGTCATATTCAAGGGTCTGTCTGAAGTATATTTCGGGGGTATTCCATTCCGTTCGCTTTTCACCACCACTACTGAATGGCGCAAGGCCGGTCTTCCAGGCTTTGTCGTCAAACCCTTCCTTCATCCAGTCGTCGGCAGGTTTTTCAGTGATATACCTGTAGGGCCTGCTCAGTTTCCCGTCCTGCACCGCGCCAACGAGTACTTTCCATTTGGCATCGATGAGCTTTACGGAAGGCTGGGGCGCTGTCGGCTCGCTGCGTTCATAAGCGGCCTGGCGTGCGGTGATTTCACGAAGCTTCTTCACGTCGAACTTCGGTTTACGATCATAGAAGTGAAGCCCGTTCCGTTCTTGTTCGATGTCGGTCAACTGTGTATAGCAGAAACCGAACAGGTTCGGGTTGTCGAGCATGGCATCGATGGTGCCCTTGTACCGGGTATAAAACTCGTCGAGTGTTTTCGGTCCCGACCCGTAACTCCAGCCGCCCTCGGTTGCCCAGCCGATGCCGCCGATTTCGCTGATCATGAACGGAACGCCGCGGTCGGCGTTCGAGGAGCAGGGGTTGAAATACCGCGCTGGGGGATACGGTCCTTCCGCCGGGGCAGAGAAATAGTCCATCCATCTTGTTCGCAGGTTTTTCGGATCGCTGGAATAATCGTGGGCATCCCTGATTTCAGGATGAGGCAGTGTGTGCATCCCTGATTTCAGGATGAGGCAGTGTGTGCATCCAGCCGCTGGCTTCGAGGGCGGGCCTGGTGGGATCCACGGCCTTGGTGACCTTCCAGATCATCTGCTGAAGTTCTCCTGAGTCCTCGAAGCTCTCGTTGAAGGCACACCAGCCGATGATGGATGGATGGTTCCGGTCGCGTAGAAGGATCTCAGTCCATTCATTGACCACGGCCGAGAAACCTTCCCGCTGGTTGCCGTAGCCGGCGTTGGGATACTCGCCCCGGACCAGGTATCCGAGCTTGTCGGCCCAGTACAGAAACCTTGGCTCAAACACCTTCTGATGAAGTCGCGCACCGTTATAGCCACAGGCCATGCTCATCTGGATGTCTTGTTTCAGCGCCTCGTCGGAAGGCGCGGTCCAGAGGCCCTCGGGATAGAACCCCTGGTCAAGAATCAGCCGCTGGAAGACCGGCTTGCCATTGATGAGTATCCTGCGCCCGTCGATGGAGATCTTTCGCAGGCCGAAATAGCTCTTCAACTCGTCAATCTTCTCTTTGCCGCTGTAGAGTGTGAACTTCAAATCATACAGGAACGGAGAGCCGGGTTCCCAGAGTGTCTTCTCTTTCAGGTTCAGCAGCAGCCGGTTCTGCCCTGGCCCTGTGGCGCTGTCCGAACCCACCGGCTTGCCATCGGCAAACGCCTCCGCCTTAAGTGTCATATCCTTGTCCATGCCATTGATCTTGGCCTCGATCAGCACCCGTGAGTTGTCGGGATCGGGAACGACAGAAATATTTTCGACGAACGACGAGCCGACGGCTTCCAGCCACACGCTCTGCCAGATGCCGGTGGTCCGGGTATAGAAACAGCCAGCGCTCTGATCGCTCTCTGACTGCTTGCCAGAAGGTTGGAGGCCTGACCAGATATCATCCAGCACCTTTACTACCACCTCATTGGGACCATCCTTGAGCAGCTTCGTGATCTCGAAAGCGAAATCAACATTCTCGCCGATGTGCACCCCAGCGAGTTGGCCGTTGATCTAAACCCACGCCCTGTAATCAACGCCGCCGAAATGAATTCTGGTCCTTTTACCTTTCATGGACTTCGGCAATTCGAGCATACGGCGGTACCAGACATGTTTCATGTGCTCGGTTGTGGCCAGCCCGAGTCCTGACAGCCTGCTCTCGGGGCAGAAGGGAACGATGATCTTGGCGTTGAGATCCTTGCCGTAGGTCAGGCCCCGGGACTCTCCGTCGGCCGCCTTGTCGATCTCGAACTGCCATTCGCCGTCAAGCGTCATCCAGTTCTCGCGGAGAAGGTCCGGGCGCGGATGCTCCGGCCGCGGCACTTGGGCCAACGCGTTGAGTGCTCCAGTGATCAGGACGGCGATAAAGGCCGCCAGACTAGCCAACCTGTGACGTCTATTCATGGTCGTCCTCGTTTCCTGAGGCGTCGGCGATATTCAAGGGTTGAGTTTTGCGGGCTCCAGCAGCACCTCGCAGAAGGTCAACGCGGCGATGCCGTTCTGCCCGTGAAGCAGGTTCTTGGGATCCCACTTTCGGTCAACAAGATAGGTGACGGATTTCGCGCTGGCCGGCGCCGCCAGCTTGAGCGTGACCACGTTTCCGGACACAGTGCCCAAGACGACCTTGCCCTCCTTCCCGTCGAGATAGAACTCACTGATCAGGGCATGGCTCCAAACCATGGGCTGGTCAAACTCCAGGGCGATCTCGTCCAGTTTGCCACTGGTGTAGTATGCCCTTTGCAGGTCAGGAGCCGTGATCGGTTTGTCGAGCACTTTGCCGTAGTTGTCCCGCTCCACCAAGGGGACCATTAGTCGGGCCATTTCCGCGTAGCCGGCGGCAGGATAATGGGCGTATCCCTCCGGCTTGATGCCGAGGGTGGGCATGACGCGCATGTTAGAGTAAAGGCGCGGCAGGCACCTCTGCACATCACGCAGCTTGTCGCTGTGCCTGGTGCCGCCCTGGCTGCAGGAATTGGGCCAGATCTGGTAGAGATAGTAATGTGTGATATTCGGCATATCCTGTTTCCAGGCCGCCGACATGTCCACGAAGTACTGCTGGTACGTTTCACAGCCGTAGCCGCCATCGGGACCGTCGGCGCCCTGGTCGGCCTCGCCCTGATGCCACAGGACGCCGCGGATGCCGTGGGTCAGCCTGGCTTGCTTAACACGCTCTAACATCCTCCCGTAAATCGTCTCCTTATCGGTAGGATTTGCGGGGTTCCGCATGTGCTGGTCGATCCGCGTCCCTCCAACCGCGCCGTTCAATACGCAGATCGGGATCTTCTGGCTTTCCACCAGGCTCCTGGCGAGGTCCATGCCCCAATAGCCAATCTGCCATGCCCCGCCTTTGCGACGGACGGCGTTGCCCCACCCCTTGCTGACATCGCCGCCCATGGAACCGAAGCTGCGGATCCAGTCGCTGGAGTAGTCAAACTCGCCCGGCCCCCAATCCGTCGCTTCCGCATTGGATTGACCGTCAATCAGGTAGGCATCGCCACAAACCAGATTGGCAGCCGCGTGCAGAACCGTCTCCGCGTTCCCACCCTTGGAACCGAACTCGACCTTGTACTTGATCAGACCCGGCTTGAGCTTCACGGCGAACGCATAGGTCTTATCGGCGTTGAGATTCCGGCTTTCAGTCTTAATAAGCGTGTCGTCGGCATAGACTCTCAGGAAAACGGAGTCAGCGGAAGTGCTCAGGGTTCCGTTGTAGTGAAGCGTGCCCTCGTTCTTGTCGTCACGGGCATAGAACTGATTGTCCACGGGCTTCTCTTCCTTGTCCGGCGTCCGTTGAACCCACGCATCCTTTTGCGGCTCCTTGACCACGACCTGGATCGACTGCGTGGCTGGCTTGCCGCCGTTGCTTACCGTCGCCGACACGGTCATTGCCCCGCTGTTTTGCGAGCGTTTGAGGTTCAGTTTCCCAGGTTCGACCTCCTTGATCACCGCCAGGCCCGAAACGGTCCAATCGACCTTCAGGTTGCCCGCATCCTTCGCCTGCATTGCCTGCAGATTGGAGACTTGGGTCACCACCTCGATGGGTTGCCGTCCATCCCACTTCGCCGGCGATTTCAGGGTGAAAACCGGTTCCGGAATGTCCTCACGGATCGTTACTGGAATGTCCAGGGTCTTCACTTCATCGGGGTAGACCGCCTTGAACTGAAGGGTGAGCGATTGGTCGCCCGTCACCCGGCCGGCGTCCAACGTGAAATGAAACCGGTCCACGGCGGCGATGGTTTCTGTTTCATCTCTCTTCGAAATCCAATAGACCTTCTGTGCGCCGCCAGCTTTCGCCGAGACAGCGGCGCTCGTGCCTTCCAACAGGCTGATCCTTTTCTGGGAGACCGAGAAGTCCGTGCCCGCCTGCACCAGCGGTCCGACCACCGTCTGCAGGGGTTTCTGGTTTTCGTATTGCAGTTTCACCCAGTCGGCGGAGCGGGTGACCTTGGAAATGCGCACCTCATCGATATCGCCGACGAAACTGAAGTTGTTGTACCAGCCACCGATGTACATTCGAGCAGGGGTCTTAATCGCCAGCGGACCCCCTCTGGACGTATTGGCGTCCTCCAGCACTCCATTCACATAGATGCGGGACTCGCCATTCTTGTAGGTGTGCACCACGTGTGTCCATTGGGACAAGGGCACTGCGTTGGTGCTTGCAACATTTCCGTTCGAGAAATAGCAGTCCATGTTGATGTGCGGCGGGCTGACGAATTGCATCGTCACTTTGCCCTGGCCCTGCTCGTTTCCCCAGCCCAGGATCATCGTGTTCGACTTCTCGGCCCGGAACCATGCTTCGGACGAGTGAGGGCTGGAACCGGTCGGATAGACGGGAATGCTTTCCCCGCAGTTGATGCCCTTGCCCACGGAGAAGCGACGGCTCTTGCCGATGACACCATCGGAGGAAGTGGTCCCCCTATCCTTCGACTCCAGCGTGCCTACTTCGTCATTCACCGGATCGTTCATGTGCCAGACGCTGAGGTAGCTGTTGGATTCGTTGAAGACCGCTTTGCCGTTGGATTCGCTGGCCGCATCGGGTTTGCCCCAGAACAGCTTGATCTCCTGCCTGGCATTGCCCTTGATCGTGGGGATTCGGACCCAGATGCTGGCGGAGCCTTTGGCCGCGTCCCATTCATCGATCTGGCAGGCCAGCGGCGTGCCGGTGGCACTTGCGAAACGAATATCCTCACCGTTGCGCTTCGCCTGGCTGAAATCGAACCAGTCCTTGTTCAGACGCACCAGCAGAGGGAAACCCTCTTCCGAAGCCGTTGCGGGCAGATTAGCGCCATCCGGCATCGTCAGGATGAACAGGGAACCTGAATGCTGCCAACCCTGGTATTGGGCGGAAGCAGTCTGCACGAGCAGAACGAGCATGGCCGTGGCCAGCATGATGGATTTGGTCATGTCTGCTATCCGTGGCCGAACGTGCCAACGATCATCTGATAGATTTCTTCGTCCCGCCTCACTTCCAATCGCACGACACGAGTCGCACCGGTCCCATCAGGCCCGAGGTGGGGCTGCCCCGGTAATTCGAGGGAACGGTCTGGTAATGGTTGGCGAGCGTGTTGTAGACCAGGATTTCCAGCTTGTTGTCGCCGCTCTTGAGGAAACGGGTCAGGTCGGTCTTCCACGGCGGAGCGACCAGCACCGCGACCGGGTTGCCGTTGAGATGAATCTCAGCCGTCGCGGTGACGCTGCCCAGATCCAGCTCGACCTTGCCCCTGGCTTCCTCCTCGGTGAGCCCGAAGGCCGTGCTGTAACGCACGCCGCCGGAATAATTGTTGAGGATGCCCCGTTGCGACCAGTCGCCGATGGCCATGATGCCCGTGCCATCAGTTTCGATACTCACCGGTTCGGGGATGGCCACTCCGCCGCTCCGGCCGGTTTCTGGGATCACTCGCAGGGCGATGACCGGCGCACGCGTCGCGGTCCTGGCCGCCACGAAGCGGCCATCGCCCTTGTCGGCCATGGGTTCACCGTCGATCCAGGCCTGGACCTTGCCGCGGGCCTGCACGCGTATCGCGGTGGTGCCCGGGGCGGAGAGGAAGCGGAACCATTCCGCCACCGGCTTGCCCGCCTGGACATCGAACGGACTCACGCCGGCATCGTCATGCCAGCGCATCGCCAGTGGCGTGCGGGCCTGCGGCGGGGGTGCGTCCTGCCGGCGCATCACGAGATGGCCACGCCCCGCATTGTCGTAGCGGACCAGGACGAGATTTGCACCGGCCTTGAGCTGCACCGGCTGCGCGAGATCTGCCAAACGGGCGCCGTTCACATACAGCGAAGCGGGGGTGATGATCGTCGAAGTATGGCTCTTGTCCGCGGGTGGGGTGCGGCTGACCTCGATGGACGCGGTCACGGCCTGGGCCACGGTCGCGGAGGTCCAGAGATAGTAGGTCTTCCCCTCCTTCTCAGGTTCGTAGCGTGTCTCATTGAGGCCGCCACCGGGCTTGCCCAGGCAGAGGAAGTCGTCGGTGACGGTGCGTTTGAGGCCATGGTAACCCTGGTGGCCCGAATCGCCTTCCTTGCCCATGCGCCAGGAGAAATCGTAGGGTTCCCAGGTGAAGGCCCTGCCCTTGACCAATACAGTCTGCGAGGCATCGACTGTGGTCAGTTTTGTCAACTCGGCATCGAGCGATGCGGGATCGGCATCGTCGGGAAGAGGGCCAAGTACGTAGAACTGGGGGCCGAAACCGTGGAGCTGCCGGGTCCAGGCGCGATCATCGGTCGCGGGCAGCATGGCGGTGGTGGCCAGGGCCTCGGTTTCTCGGGTCCAGGCGAAGCGACGCGCCTCGAGACCGATGATCTTGTTCCCGGCAGTGATCGGCATGCGGAAATCGCCGTAAGTGTTGTCCATGGTGGGCACGAAGGCAACATTCCACTCCATTGGCAAGGTTCGTTGCGCGGCGGGGCGCTCGTCCCTGGGTGGCGGATTGACGTGCGGCTTGTCCGGGGTGAAGACGACGATCTGTGCTTCGTAGGGCTCCAGGGGCAGTTCGACCCGGGTTCCCGTGGCGGTCTGCTCGGTCACGCGCAGGGGGCGAGTATTGCCGGTCCAGGGATCCCACAGTTCGACGGCGCCCTTGGTTCGGAATTCGACCACGGTGCCGGGCGCGGCGTCCATGACCATGTAGAGATCGCGATTGCCGGCTTTGCGATGCAGCGAGCGAACGGTCTTGGTCAGGCCACGCACATCCTGCACGAAGGCGGTGCTGATGGCCTTGACGACCTCGTTGCTACTGGCCAGGCGGCAATCGGGCTTGAAGGCGGTTTCCACCAGCGCGGCCAGAGCCGGATCGTCACGCCCCCCATGATCGGAGACGATCGGCGGAGCGCCGACACTGTAGACCTTGCCTCCGGCCTGCGCGAAGGCGGCGGCCTTCTGGATGGTCGGCCAACGCGCCGCCTCCATGTTCGGCAGGATCAGGGCCTGATAGGACGAGCCGGCGTCCTTGACCACGAGCCTGCCCTTCTCGACCGTAGCGCGGGCCAGGGAATCATTGTCGATGAACTCGAGATTGATGCCGGCGGCAAACAACTTGTGGGCAAGCTCGAAGGCGGTGTTCTTCGCCTTTTCGCCATTCATCTCGGCCTCGAAAGGCGCAACGGGGTAAACCACCGCGACGTCGCAAACGAGATGGCCCTGGCTCAAGAGATAGGAGAGGCGCTCGAAATAGCCGAGGAAGGTGCCCATGTGCGCCCAGTAGGGCATGCGGAAATGGTAGCAGGGCGGCGCCCATTCCCAGTACGAGCCGTAGGTCGTGTAGTAGAGGCCGTGCAGATTGAGGAGCGTGCAGCCGTAAAGGAAGTTCTCTCGCGTGGCGTGCATCAGCCGCTCGGGGGCCGCACCCCAGCCCAAACTGTGATAGCCTTCCAGCCATACTCGCGGGCGCTGATACAGGTTGGCCACAGAGGAGGAGACCTTGCCCTTGATAAGATCGGCGTTCCCGCCCGGCGTATCGTGGCCCGGCGCCGAATACCAGCGGGTGGCGCGGAAGTAGTCGCCGAACTCATGCGGATCGGTCCCGCGGCCGCCCGTGTCGCAGGCAAAGATCATCCCGCGCGAAGCGTGCCAGGTGTAGATGGGCTTGAAGTAGCGTTCCTCCATCAGCGCCATACGCACATCCGCGTAATCCATGCGCACCTTGGGCGTGATGCTGCCCATGTCGTCCCACATCGCGGGCAAAACCTCGAACAGGTCGTAGCCCTTGCGCTTCTTGAACTCGGCCGCGAAATCCGGATTCCACGCGAACTTGCCCGCGCCGATCTGGAGTTCGTCGTTGAAGAAGTAGTTCAGGCCCTTGGCCGATTTGCCGGGGTTGTGATCCTGGAACGGCTGGAAGAAGTCGCGGATGACGGTGTCGCCCGCTCCGACCATAAGCGGATTCAGGGATCCGCCAAGGCGCTGGGGGCGGAAGGTCCAGACCTCCCATTCGCCATTCGGTGCAGTCCAGGTGATCTGGCCATTCTTGACGAACGGCGCGAGGTCCACTCCGCCACGCTGGGCCTTCCCCTCGACCACCGGATAAGCATGCGCGGCGAATTGATCCGGCGGGCAATCGAAGGTCTTGGTCTCTCCGCCGCGCATACGCGGTTGACGGCCGCCCGCGAGTTCAATGGCATTCAACTCGGGTTTGGAATAGAAGAGTCTGTTGAAGAGATTTGGCGCACCACGCGGCCAGTCGATGGTATAGGTGCTCATACCGATGCCCATGTCGAGTTGGGCGCACGCCTCTGAGATCCTGGAATAGACCTTCCACCAGTCCTCGGAGAAGATCTCGGGCTTGTCCTGGTCCGTCATCCAGCCATCCGAGTCGCAATGGGAATAGTTGACCTGGACGCCGCTGATGCCCTTCTTCTTGAGCTCCTTGAGTTGGCCTATCATGCGCTCCGGGTCGAGATTGCCGCCGGTCCACCACCAGAACGGCACCTCGCCATAGCCGGGCGGCGGCTTGACGAAACCGGGCAACACATCCAGTTGGGGATCACGCGAGGGGACGCCGCGGCCATCTTCAGCAAGAACGGTCGCAGCCAGCAATGCCGTGCCGGCGATGATCAGTAAGAGCCTGTTCATGGATTGTCCTTCCCGGTGTTGGGCACGTTGGTTTGCGTCACTTCACTCCGAAAACCGTGATGCGCCTGAGCAGCAGTTCCCTGGGCTCTTCGTTCTTCGTTTCCACCTTGACGAACCTTGCCGGACGCCCCGGGACATTGTTAGCCGCATCCAAACGGGTCACCGGCACAAACCAGGTGGGTTCCCACGCCTTGGCGCGCCAGACCTCCTCCCATTTCTGCCCGTCCTGGGAGATGGACAGGATGAGGCCATCCGCCCGCCGCTCATTGGCGCGGTTTTCGATGACCACGGCATTGACCGTCTTCACGGCGCCAAGGTCGATCTTGGCCCGCGGGTTCTTCTCTTTGTCGGTATGGAACGCGTAGTCGGCCTTGTCGCCCGAAAAAAGCCGCGTATGGTTCTTCTCGTCGTCGTACCCTGATCGGGAACTGAGCTCGAGCGTGGCGTTTGCGCTGAGCACCGCGCCATGTTCGGAAACATAGGACTTGGGTGCGTGGGCCGCACCAATGATGCGGCCGGACTCCACCGGCTTCTCAAGCGTCAGTTCGATCACCGTCACCGGTGTCTCGCGATCTTTTCCGGCAACATCCACGGCGAACTCGTCATCGCTTTGCTTGAAAGTGACAGGCGCGCCGCTCAGCGCGCGGGCGGCGAGCACCTTGTTGGGGAGCGGGTCGAATCCGAGCCCTTCCACCGGCCACTCGGAAACGTGCAGGTAGAGCTTGTTGCCCTTGTGACAAGTGCCGCCCCAGGCGCCGTTCCGGTAAGGTCCGCCTCGGGTGCCGTAGACCGCTTCACCATGCTTCTTCAACCACGCGCCCATGGCCCGGGCGACCTTGGCCTCACCCTCGGCAAAGGTGCCGTCCGGACGCGGGCCGAAGTTCAATAACAGATTGCCGCCACCGGTCGTGCAACTCACTAACATCTTGATGCATTCCTCCGGCCCCTTGAAGCCGTCCTCGCCGCCATACGCCCACTGACGCCCGACATGGATGCAGGATTCCCAGTCACCGGCGATATTCATCGCGCCTATGAAGCCCTCGGGCGTGTCGTAGTCGCCCTTGACCATCTTCGCAAGCTGCGGCGTGGGTGTTTTGCGGTCTTGCGGCGTTTCCGGCCCGCAGAACGCGGCGGCGCGGTTGTTGACGATCAGCTTGGGTTGTAGTTGATACATCATCCAGAAGAGTTCGTCGAACTTCCACTTGCCCCAATCACGCCCGCCGACGTGATCGAACCACATCACATCCACCGTCCCGTAGTTGGAGAGCAGTTCCTTCACCTGCGTGCGGTAGAACGCGTCGTATTTCTGGTTGTCGCCGACGAGATAATCCGGGTGATACCAGTCGCGGGTGGAGTAATAGAGCCCGAGTTTCATGCCCTGCTTGTGGCAGGCGTCGGCATAGGCACGGACGATGTCCTTGCCGTATGGACTGGCCATGATGTTGTAGTCCGAGACCTTGGTATCGAACTGCGCGAAGCCGTCGTGGTGCTTGGCGATGAGCACCATGTACTTCATGCCCGACTCCTTGGCGAAGCGAACCCATTCTTCCGCGTTGTATTTCGTCGGGTTGAACTGCTTGTAGTAGTTGTCGTAGACGGGGTCTTCCGTGCGCGGGGTTTGGACGCCGTTGATATCCCACGGCCGGTTGGCCTTGCGGCCCCAGCCGATTTCCCTTGCCCCTACGGAACAGGGCCCCCAGTGGATGAACATGCCGAACTTCGCGTCATGGAACCATTGCATTCGAGCGTCGCGTTGCTCCCTGGTTTCGTGGATC
>Ga0315278_10006251_pt1 | contig 10822 bp, 12 predicted proteins | sample YL17G06_0_MG_FD_203880 | JGI IMG/M metagenome (GOLD analysis project Ga0315278, IMG submission 203880) | Sediment microbial communities from Yellowstone Lake, YNP, Wyoming, USA - YL17G06_0 | ecosystem: Environmental > Aquatic > Freshwater > Lake > Sediment | place: USA: Wyoming | collected... | reverse complement strand
CCTGCCTGTAGAGCAGCTCCGGGTACTTCGGGCTCGCCGCGGCGAAGACGTCGGCCGGGGCGCCCTGCTGGAGCTGGAAGGCGAGCTGGTCGGAGCCGGCGAAGCTGTAGCGCGGGCGCGCGTCGATCGCCGGAAACACCTCGGTCAGGGACGCGGCGGCGAACACGGTGAGCCGGCCGGCCGCCTCGGGGCGCGCCGAGGTCGCGCCCGGACACAGAGCGACGATCGCGGCGGCGACCGCGCAGACGAGAATCCCCCTCCACATCGCCCCCGAATCTAGCCGTGGTCCCGGCCGCGCGGCAAGCGCCGCCTAGGCGATACCCACGTTCTGGTCGCGCCCGGGAGTGCTCTGGTCACCGCGGTCGGGCGTGAGCGACGGGACCCAGTCGAGCCAGGCGGGCAGGTACCAGTTCCAGTCACCGAGGAGCTTCATCGTCGCCGGCACGAGCACGCCGCGGATGATCGTGGCGTCGATCAGGATCGCGATCGCGAGGCCGACGCCGAGCTGCTTCATCTGGACGAGCTGCAGGGTGCCGAAGATCGCGAAGACGGCGACCATGATGATCGCCGCGCTCGTGACGGTGCCGGCGGTGCGGCGGATCCCGCGCGAGACGGCCTCCTCGGTCGGGGCGCCGTTGTCGTGCAGCTCCTTGATGCGGCTGAGGATGAAGACGTGGTAGTCCATCGAGAGCCCGAAGAGGACGACGAAGAGGAACATCGGCAGCCACGAGACGATCGCGCCGTTGGAGGTGAAGCCGAGCAGGCCCTCGGCCCAGGTGTGCTGGAAGATCAGCACCAGGATGCCGTAGGCGGCGGCGACCGAGAGCAGGTTGAGGACGATCGCGGTGAGCGGGATCACGACCGACCGGAACGTTGCGAGCAGGAGGATGAAGGCAAGCGACAGCACGAAGGCGATCACGAACCCCATCCGCGCCTTCATCCGGTCGTTGAAGTCCTTCGTGCCGGCCGTCTGGCCGGTGACCGCGTAGTCGAGCCCCTCGACCTTGCCGAGGGTGGCCGGCAGCACGGTCTGCCGGAGCGTCTTCAGCGCGGCGAGCGACTGCCGGTTGTCGCCGTTCCCGGCGAGGGGGATCGAGACCCGCGCGACCGTGTTGTCGGCGCTTCTCGCGACGATGATCGGCCGGTACATCACGCCGGTCGCGAGCGCGGCGCCCTCGAGGCCCTGGATCGCCGCGGCCACGCCCGGGGTGCTCACGTCGTTCGCGCGGACGACCACCTCGGCCGGTGCCGGCGAGCCGGGGAAGGCGGCGATCACGCGCTCGTAGGTCTTGACGATCGGCAGGTCGCTCCGCATGTCGGTGAAGCTCGGCAGCTTCGTGTGCATGCTCAGCAGCGGGGAGGCGGCGACGAGCAGCAGCCCGCCCGCGAGCACGACCGACAGGAGCGGGTGGCGCAGGACGTGGCCGAGCACGAACGCCCAGAAGCGGGAGTCGCCCGCGGCCTGCTTCCTGCGCCCGATGAACGGGACGCGGCCCCGGTCGATCCCGTTGCCGAGCCTGGCGATCGCCGCGGGAAGCACGGTGACCGAGCCGATCACCGCGCAGAGCACGACGAGCATCGTGCCGAAGGCGATCGAGGTGAAGATCTTGTTGCCGGCGATCAGCATCCCGGCCATCGCGACGAGCACCGTCGCGCCCGAGATGAGCACGGCCTGGCCCGAGGTCGACGCGGCCCGCAGCAGTGCGGCGCGCGGCTCCCGGCCGGCCTGCCGCTCCTCGCGGTCGCGTCGCAGGTAGAAGAGCGAGTAGTCCACCCCGACGGCCATCCCGATCAGCAGGATCACGGCGGAGGTCGACTGGTAGTCGCCGCTGTAGGCGTGCGTGGACAGCCCGTAGAGGCCCAGCGAGGCGAGCACCGCCGAGAAGGCGAGCAGCACGGGCAGCCCCGCGGCGACGAGCGAGCCGAACGCCGCGAGCAGGATCACCAGCGTGATCGGGATCGTCAGCCGCTCGGCGTTCGCGAAGTCCTTGTTGAAGCTCTTCATGAGGACATAGGTCGCGCTCGCCTGGCCGACCTCCTCGACCCGAACGCCCGGGAAGGACGTCTGGACGCCGACGATCGCGTCCATGATCGGCTTGATCTTGTCCTTGGCCTTGTCCGGGTCTCCCTTGACGTCGAACTGCACGAGGACGGAGTGCCCGTCGCGCGAGATCGCCCCACCGCCGCCCGGGGTGACGAGCGGGTTGCGGAGGTTGGTGACGTCCTTCAGCACCGAGAGCTCCGCCACGACGCCGCCGACCGCCGAGTTGAACAGCGGATCGGCCAGCGTCTGGGTCCTGCTCTGGATCAGCACGCTCTCGCCCGCAGGCTGCTTGAAACCGGCGCGCTCGAGCATCGTCAGTGCGCGCGCGGCCTCGCCCGAGGCGCTCTGCGAGTCGGGCATCTGGACGTGCCCGACCACGCCTCCCAGCACCATCGCGGCCAGCGCGAACGCAAGCCAGCCGAACAGCGCCTTCTTCCAGTTCTCGGCGCTCCACTTGCCCGCGCGCCCCGCCTGGTTGAGCGAACTCATCGCCGACCTCCCGTTGCTCGGAACCCCGGTGACGATGCCTCAGCCCGGCCCCGGCCACATCCGCGCGGAGCCGGAGCGTGCTTCCGGAAAAACTACGGAGAGGCTGTCAGACCTCGATCGACAGTTCGACCGGGACATCGAGCGACGCGGACACGAGGCACGTCTCCTCCGCCTTGCGGGCGAGCTCGCGCGCCTGCTCGCGCGCGCCCGGACCGGTGTCGAGCTCGAGCCGGAGCAGGATGCGCGTGAAGCCGAAGCGGCCGTCGTCGCGGCGCCCGGCGATGCCCTCGGCGGCGACCGAGAGGCGCGTGTACGCGAGCCCGGCGCGCTCGGCGAGCCCGGTGAAGGTGACGGCGAGGCACGACGCGGCCGCCGCGACGAAGAAGTCCTCGGGGCTCCACACGGCCGGCTCCGTGCCGCGGAACTCGGGCGGCACCGTGACCTCGATCACCGGCTTGCCGGGCACCTGCACGGCCACACGGCGGCCGCCGACCCACTCGACGCCGAGGGGGAAGCGGAACTCCTTGGCCCGCGCGGTCGCCATCAGTCGCCCGGCAGGCCGTCGAGGAACTGCGCGACCGAGGCCGGCGGCAGGGCGCCGACGAACTCGCCCACGACCTCGCCGTTGCGGAATGCCTTCACGGCCGGGATCCCCTGGATCCGGTAGCGGACCGCGAGCTCCTGGTTCGAGTCGACGTCCACCTTGGCGAGCGCGAAGCGCCCGTCGCGGGATTCGGCCTCGCGGTCGAGCACGGGCCCGAGCATCCGGCAGGGCCCGCACCAGGCGGCCCAGAAGTCCACGACGACCGGCACCTCGTGTGAGCGCTCGATCACGTCGCGCTCGAAGGTCTCGCTGGTCACATCCATCGTTCTCAGTCCTCCTTGGTCTACACAACTGTACAACTGTGCAGTATAGTAGCTGATGCATGGCCGTGTCGCTTCCCCATCCGCTGCCCGACGACCTCGTGGAGCTGATCGCACGGCGCTTCCGCGTGATCGGCGAGCCGATGCGGATCCGGCTGCTCGACCGCCTGCGCGGCGGCGAGGCGAGCGTCAACGAGCTGGCCGAGGCGCTCGGCGCCTCTCAGCAGAACGTCTCCAAGCACCTCGCCGTACTGGCGGAGATCGGGATCGTCGGGCGGCGCAAGGCCGGGAACCACGTCCACTACCGGATCGTCGACGACGGCGTGTTCGCGCTCTGCGAGGACGTCTGCGGCTCGGTGCAGCAGCAGGTCCGCGCGCTCGACGACCTCGTCCGGGGCGTCGGCCGCTGATGCTCGAGCTCTTCCAGACCGAGTGGTGCCCCGCCTCGCATCGCGTCCGGGAGCGGCTGACCGAGCTCGGCGTCGACTACGTCACGCGGCAGGTCCCGGTCGAGAAGGACGCGCGCACGGCGCTTTGTGAGGCGACCGGCTCCGCTGTGATCCCCGCCCTCGTCCTCGAGGACGGGACGACGCTCGTGGGCGAGGACGCGATCGGCGCCTACCTCGACACCCACCTCGCCGAGCCCTCCGGGGCGGAGGCGCACCGACTGAAGGCGGCAAAGGCCCGCCGCCGCTACCTGGAGGAGGAGTGCGAATGCTTGCAACCGGCTACACACTGAGCGCGACCACAGGCCTGCCGTTCGCCGAGGCGGTCGAGCGCGTGCGCGCGGAGCTCAAGGAGGAGGGCTTCGGCGTCCTCTGCGAGATCGACGTCGCCGCGACGCTGCAGGAGAAGCTCGGCGTCGAGGGCGAGCCCTACGTGATCCTCGGCGCCTGCAACCCGCCGCTCGCCCACCAGGCGCTCGAGGCCGAGCCTGAGCTCGGCGTGCTGCTCCCGTGCAACGTCGTCGTCTACGAGCGCGGCGGGGCGACCCACATCGCCGCGATCGACGCCGAGCGGATGCTCTCGATCGTCGGCAACGACGAGCTGGCGCCGATCGCGGCCGACGTGAAGCAGCGGCTCGCCGCGGTCGTCGAGCGCGCCTCCTCTGACTGAGATCAGGTAGCGGGTGGGCGCTGTCGTGGCCCTGGTCGCGGTCGTCGCGTTCGGGCGGCTGATGGCGTCCGAACGCTGGCCGCGACTCGAGCCCGTGCGCGAGCGATGGCTGCGCTTCGAGCCGCGCGCGCGGGCCTGGGTCCGGGCCGCCCCGGGCACGTACGTCTACCTCTTCGTCCTGCTGATCACGACCTGGGTGCTCCGGACGTCGAGCGGGACGATCGCGAGGCAGCTCGTGCTGGAGCGCAGCACGAACCTCCACCAGCTCGCGCGCGACCCGATCCGCGTGCTCATGGCCAGCGCGTTCTGGGTCTCGAGCGCGTGGGAGCTGCTCGCGTGGCTGGGGCTCTTCACGCTCGTCGTCGCCCCCGTCGAGCACTGGCTCGGGACGGCCCGAACGGCGGCCGCCTTCTTCGCGGGACACCTCGGCGCCACGCTCCTCACGGCCGCGGCGCTGTGGGCCGCAATCCGCGCCGACCTCGTCGCGTCCTCGCTGACGAACGCCGTGGACGTCGGGGCGAGCTACGGCTTCCTCGCCGTGGCCGGGCTGCTGACCTACCGGCTCGAGCCGAGACGCCGGCCGGTCTACGCCGCGCTGCTCGCTGCGCTCGTGCTCGCGGTGTTCGCGCTGGATCCGGGCGTCGCGGGCTTCGGCCACGTGCTGGCGCTCGCGATCGGCTTCGCGTGCTACCCGCTGGCGAGGCCGTTCCGGCACGGGCGCCCTCTACACTGAGGCCGCTTCGCCCCCGTAGCTCAGTGGATAGAGCAGCGGTTTCCTAAACCGCGTGCACAGGTTCAATTCCTGTCGGGGGCATCTCTACCTCGACGACTCGCAGCTTGGCCGCCGGCGGCCGGTTCGACCTAGCCTTGTGCTTAGAAGCTCTCGTCGAAGTTTTGCCTCCACACACTCACAACGACAACGACAACCTTCGTATTCCAAGGAATTACATTCCATAGATTGATTCTGGTAGAGTGCCGCCCATGGCAGCCGTGGAGACGCCCCCGCAGCTCGCTCAGGCGATCGGGCAGACCCTGGCGCTGAACCGAATGCCGCCGACCGCTGACACCGGAGGCGCCGAGCATGGCCCCAGCGAACGAGCGATCTGATCAGCTCCACGATCGGTCCGGTCAGGTGCAATGGCTGAGCGACCTGATCCGACTCGAGATCCTACTCTGGGAGCGGATCGACACCCGGCTGCGGGCCGAGCACGACCTGCCGCTGTCGTTCTTCGAATCCCTCTACTTCATCGGACGTTCCCGCAACGGCGGACTGCGGATCGGAGATCTCGCACGCGCGTTGCGTGTCACCGTAGGAGGCACGAGCAAGCTCGCCGACCGGATCGAGCGGACCGGGCTGATCCGCCGCGAGCCCGACCCCGACGACCGCCGCGCCTCCCGAATCGTCCTCACCCGATCCGGCCGACGCTCGCTCGCCGCCGCCGTCACGACGTACGAGACGGAGCTGGCCAGCGCGCTCGACGCCGTACTCAGCAAGAAAGAGCAAGCCGCCATGCACGACCTCGTCACACGCCTGTTGACCGCGACCAACGACGGAGAACCCTCATGACCGACACCATGCGCGCAGTCGTGCTCGACGCCCCAGGCCCCCCAGAGGCACTCCAGATCCGCGAACTGCCGATCCCCGACCCACGGCCGGGCTGGGTTCTGATCCGCGTCAAGGCGTTCGGGCTCAACCGCTCCGAGTTACACACACGCCTCGGGCTCGCCCAAGGCGTGACCTTCCCGCGAGTCCTCGGCATCGAGGCCACCGGCGTCGTCGCCGCGGCACCGGGCGGCGAGTACCCCATCGGCCAGCAGGTGGCCGCACTCATGGGCGGCATGGGCCGCACCTTCGACGGCGGCTACGCCGAGTACACCTGCGTCCCCGCCAGCCAGCTCATCCCCTTCCACTCCGACCTCGACTGGGCAACCCTGGGCGCTGTGCCCGAGATGCTGCAGACCGCCAACGGCTCCCTCACCCTCGGTCTCGACGCACAAGCCGGCCAGTCGCTGCTCATCCGGGGCGGCACCTCGTCCATCGGGATGGCCGCCGCGACACTCGCAAAGGACCGCGGACTCACGGTGCTCTCGACGACCCGCCGCGCCGAACGAGTAGCCGCGCTCCAGGCGATCGGCGTCGACCACGTGATCGTCGACGACGGCCGCATCGAACCCGCAGTCCGCGCCGTCTTCCCGGAAGGAGTCGACCTCGCGCTCGAACTCGTCGGCACCCCCACGCTACCGGACACCTTGCGCGCGACCCGCATCCACGGCGTCGTCTGCTTCACCGGCATGCTCAGCAACGAGTGGACCGTCCGCGACTTCTACCCAATCGACTACCTCCCCCGCGGCGTCCGCCTCACCGCCTACGGGGGAGGAGCAACAGACCTCCCCTCCGCCGTCCTCCAATCCTTCCTCGACGACGTCGCTGCAGGCCGCCTCACAGTTCCGCTCCACCGCACCTACACCCTCGACGAGATCGCCACCGCACACACCGACATGGAAGCCGGCAACGCGACCGGCAAGCTCGTCGTCCTCCCATGACCGACGTTCGAAAGGCGTGGCGGCTCAGCGAGTCGCTACGCCGTTCCCGTCACAGGGTCGCGGTGCCGCCCCGGGCTCCAAAACAGCTGTCACCGAACACAGCAGCAGGCTAGCTCGATGCTCAGAGCTTTGACACCCCCTTCGAGACTCGGCACCTCTCGTTACTCTCTGGAACGGCTTTCGAGGCAGCCGTGGCAGCGTACTCCCAAACGTACCGTTTCCGTACGCTGCTAATACGCTGCTTCTACGCTCCCCACGGCGTTTCCTAAACCGCGTGCACAGGTTCAATTCCTGTCGGGGGCATCTACAACGAGCACAGGAGATCCCGAGATGAGCGAGACGACAGGCTCGACGGCACGGGCGAGGCGGCACCGGCAGCTCACCGCGGAGGAGAGGGTGGCGCGTGGGAAGCAAGCGCGCAGCGCCGCACCGCGGTCGAGCCACGGGAGCTGGCAGCCGGCGGCCGACCGGCCCGACCCGGTCGCACTGCTCGAGGAGCAGGCGGAGAGCCGGGTGCCCGAGCTCGTCCCGATCCGCTACGGGCGGATGCTCGCCTCGCCGCTCAGCTTCTTCCGCGGCGGCGCGCTGATCATGGCCGCCGACCTGGCTGCGAGCCCGCGGTCCGGCGTCAACGTGCAGCTCTGCGGCGACGCGCACCTCTCGAACTTCGGCCTCTTCGGCTCCCCCGAGCGGAAGCTGCTGTTCGACATCAACGACTTCGACGAGACGCTTCCCGGCCCGTGGGAGTGGGACGTGAAGCGGCTTGCCGCGAGCCTCGAGGTCGCGGGTCGCGAGCTCGGGTTCTCACCCGCCGACCGGCGCGACATCGTGACGGCCTGCGCGGCGGAGTATCGGGGCCAGATGCGGGCGGCCGCGGAGATGTCCACGCTCGACGCCTGGTACGACCACCGGGACGTCGACCAGGTCATGGACTGGGTCCAGAGCGAGGTGAAGGCCGGGCGCCTCGGCAAGCGGGAGGCGCTCGACGCCGCCGAGGACATCGACAAGGCGCGGGAGCGCGACCACCGGCGCGTGTTCAGGAAGCGGGTCGGCGAGGTCGAGGGCCGGCTTCGGATCGTCTCCGACCCACCGCTGATCGTGCCGATCGAGGACCTGGCGGGGCCGGGCTTCGCGCCGGAGGAGATCGACCGGGCGATGCGCAGGCTGATCGCCTCCTACCGGCGGACAGTGGGGCGCTATCACCACCCCGTCGAGGAGTTCGAGTACGTGCACGCGGCACGCAAGGTGGTCGGCGTCGGCAGCGTCGGGACGCGGGCGTGGATCCTCCTCATGGTCGGCCGCGACGACGACGACCCGCTGTTCCTGCAGGCGAAGGAGGCGCAGCCCTCGGTGCTCGAGCGGTTCGTCGGCGCGAGCGAGCACGACAACCACGGGCGACGGGTCGTGGTCGGGCAACGGCTGATGCAGGCGGCGAGCGACTTCTTCCTCGGCTGGATCCGCGTCAAGGACCTCGACGGCGCGTCGCGCGACTACTACGTCCGGCAGCTCCACGACTGGAAGGGCGGCGTCGAGGTCGAGACCTTCCGCGTGCCCGGCGCAAGGCTCTACGGACGCCTGTGCGGGGCGACCCTGGCGCGCGCGCACGCACGCTGGGGCGACCGGCTGGCGATCGCGTCGTACCTCGGCAAGAGCGACACGTTCGACCGCGCGATCGCGGACTTCTCGTCCGCGTACGCCGACCAGAACGAGCGGGACTACGAGCGCTTCGCGAAGGCCGTCGAGTCGGGCCGGCTCACGGCGCAGACCGGCTTGTAGATAGAGCAGGCCGCCGACCGTAACGTCGCCGCTCAGCCCTCGTCGCAAAGGTCGCATGCAGGTTCGCGCAGCCGTCACACGCGCACCGCGACCGGTGTCTGCCACACCTCCACGGACGGACCTCGGCGTGATCACCGGACTGGCCGGAGGGCCTCGTGCAGGAGCCGGACTCGGGCGGCGAGCTCCGCCGCCGTCGGTACGAGACGCCGGGTGCGCCGTCCGCAGCGGGCGGCAAGGTTGACTCGACCACGACCGAGGGAGGCGGATGCTCTCGATCAGCGCTGCCGATCTGGCGCGGATGCGGTACGAGCTGTTGTACGACGGGCCCGAGCGAGGGCGCAAGCTCAGCCGCTTCTGGGCGCTGCTCGTCCTGGCCGGCCTGATCGCCACGGCGGGGGTCATCACCGACTCCACGGCGACGGTGATCGGCGCGATGATCGTCGCGCCGCTGATGACGCCGATCCTCGGGACGGTGCTCTCGGTGGTGACCGGGGACGGCCCGAATCTCGTCCGCTCCCTCGTGCTCGTCGTGACGGGCGCGGCCGTGGTGATCGCGATCGGGTGGATCTTCGGCCATCTGTCCCCGCTCCCCATCCTCGCCGAGACGAACTCCCAGGTCGCGGGACGCGTGCATCCCCGGATCGTCGACCTCGTCGCCGCGCTCGCGACCGGCGCCGTCGGGGCGTTCGCGCTCGTCCGCGAGGACGTGTCGGACACGCTGCCGGGGGTCGCGATCGCGATCTCGCTCGTGCCGCCACTCGTCGTCGTGGGGCTCACCCTGGAGTCGGGCGCGGGCGCCGAGTCGCTCGGGGCCCTGCTGCTCTTCCTGACGAACGTCGGCGCGATCCTCCTGAGCGGCCTCGTCGTGATGGCGCTGTACCGCGTGAGCCGCCTCGCCGGATCACAGCGGGGGCTCGGTGCGCGCGAACAGCGGCTCGCCGTCGTTCTCATCGTGGTGTTCATCGTCCTGATCGCGGTTCCGCTCGGCGCCTCGACGAAGCAGTCGATCTCCGAGAGCCTTCGCCGCTCGGACGTGACCACGGTCGCGCGCGTGTGGGCGAAGGCGGCCCACTGGAAGATCGTCAACGTCGACACGGCAGAGCACGGCGTCGTCGTCCACGCGATCGGGCCGCTTCCCGCGCCCGATCCGAAGACGTTCCGGGCCGCGCTCGACAGGAAGGGCCTCCGATCGGTCCGAGTCACACTCGAGCTGCTGCCCCTGCAGCGCGTCGATCTCCCGGGAACCTGAGCAGCAGACCAGGCGTGTGGCGGGCCGCGGTGCCCACCCGGCGACGACATCCCGGAGCGCTTCGGGGGAGGGTCCGATCCGCTCCGGGACGCCGTCGGAGACCGGGCTACTGCACGAGCTGCACCGCGCGGACGCCGAAGTCCGACTGGCTGCCGGGGTTGGACGCCTGGAGGCCCTGGGCGATGAAGCGCGTGAAGGAGCCGAGCACCGTGCCGCTGTTGCCCCCGCCCGAGGAACCGGTGATCTTGAAGCCGACCCAGCCGACGATGTTGAACTCCGCGTTCGACCCGCTCTTCACGATCGGCGGCTTGTAGACGGGGAAGAGCACCTCGGAGCCGACCCGGCTCGCGAGCGCCGCGCGGAAGCTCACGCCGTTGAACTTCGCCCCGGGCACCGAGGTGTACACGCCGAGCGGCATCGCAGCGTCGTAGCCGTGCGTCAGCCAGTCGGCGAGCGTCGAGTCGCCCACGGCGCCGCCCGCTCCGATCCTGAGGTCGAGGAGCGTGAAGTTGCCCGCGGCGTCGGGACTGCCCTTGGCCTTCAGGTCGACCATGTCGAGGGAGGTCGCGCCCTCGCAGGGCGGCGGCGCGCACGCGAGCATCGGATGCTGGCTCGAGACCGCGATGGGCGCCACGTACTCCGCGGAGGAGACCCCGTCCGAGCGAGCGGCCGCTCGGGTGTGGATCGTGACCGAGGTGAGCCCGAACAGCTTGGTGAAGACCGCCGGCGCCGACTTCCCG
>Ga0315278_10006250_pt1 | contig 10823 bp, 10 predicted proteins | sample YL17G06_0_MG_FD_203880 | JGI IMG/M metagenome (GOLD analysis project Ga0315278, IMG submission 203880) | Sediment microbial communities from Yellowstone Lake, YNP, Wyoming, USA - YL17G06_0 | ecosystem: Environmental > Aquatic > Freshwater > Lake > Sediment | place: USA: Wyoming | collected... | reverse complement strand
ATTGTGTGCGCAAGGCACGAAGAGAAGGCTGATCACTGAATCTCGGACCGGGGCCCACGACGCAGGGAGAGGCAGGCAGGAGAAGGGAGAGCCGCAGCATCGTCCGCCGCGCGGGCAATGGTGCCCGCCACGCGGCGGCGCTGCTGCTCGCGTTGGCAAGACGCGGGCACGCAAACTGGCAGAAAAGAGAGCCAGCGTGCGGGGGCTTGACAACGCCTTTCAGAGAAGGCGTGCACATACCGCATAGAGTATTGACCACAGCGGGCAGATAGGGTATGATAGGGTCATGGCAAGCGCATTGCGGAGACAAGACAGGGAACGTGAAAGAGCTTGGTGCCTTTGCGCCTTGGTGTCCCTGTGGCTCCGTGAGAGGACCTGCTGCTACTCGAACGCCTCAGCCGTAGAGAGCCGATCTATGAAGGACATCCACTATCCAACTGCTCTCCATGGTTGGACATTCCGTGCCGAGTATTGGATGTTGCTCTGCACGTCAACCTGCATCCTGAACCCTGGACGATCAGCAGATCGAGTAGTTTCACCCTGAACCCTGCATCCTGAACCCTGAACCCCAAGCTTTTCGGAGGTTGGCCGGCTTCAGGCGTGGCGCTTGGCGCCTATGAACTCCCAGAACGTGCGGCCAAGGAGACCGGCGATGTCGCGTTCGAGCTCGTCGTCCGAGACGAGCCAGCCCGACTGCTCGATGGCGGAGTATTTCTCGTCGAGCACGGCGATGAGGAGTTCCTTGAAATGGCGCCACTTGTAGACAATCTGGTCGAGGACGCGGGCGTCCGAGTGCTGGGGAACCATGCTCAACCCGAGCCACTCGAGCCGCATCCGGGTGATCTCATCCACCAGCATCGGGCTGTTCACAAACCACCAGCAGCCGAAGGGGAGAATGTTCCTGAACTTCCGCGCAAGGACGATTGCGCCATGCTGGTTCTCGCGCGAGAGGACGGTGAGGAGGAACTTGTTGCCGGCATGGGTCCGCGCAAGATACTCGACCATGGAGAGGTTGGCCTCGGTCACGCCGTCTCCCGCGAGCCTGAGGTCGGGATTGATCTGGCGCTTGCAGCCGAGCATGATGGCAAACGCAAGATCCTGCTCGCGGGCGACCGGGAGCACAACGTCCTCGAAGATGGCTGCGGCGATGTCGTTGCCGGGCACGATGAACTCCGGCGGCAACGAGGCCATAAAATAGAGCGGCTTCATCCGGTCAATCCAGGACAGGAGGAAGCGGCGGAGCTCGTTGTGGGTCTCCTCGGTCATGGTCGAGGTGACCCGGAAGCCCATGGCGCGCAGCTTGGTTACCGCAGACGGCCAGTCGAGGAACAACAGGTCGAGCCGGAGTGCCGCGGCGAACTGGGGATGGGGCTTCATCCCCTGTTCCCAGAGGGCGTGCTCGTTCAGGTCGAACGGGTCGTTCGTCATCACCAGAGTCTCGACGTTTGCACACTTCATGGCGAGAGCAATATGGGCATCGGCATCAAGCTTCGAGAAGAAGGAGCGGTAGGCCTTCGGATCGCGCGCGGCAACGTCAAGGCCGTACGCCTCGAGGACCGTCAGGACGCCCCGGGTAGATTCCGAGACGGGCGAATGGTCGATGAACAAAGTCTTCCAGACCAAGTCGGCCTGCTTCCGGACAGGCCAGGAGAAGAAGACATCCGCAGGCAACGCCCGCTGCCAGCGGAACATCTCGGCCACAAGATAATGATAGGTCAGCAGCGCGTCAAACCCGCGCAGCAGCAGGTCGCCGAACGCGGGCGAATGCAGATGCGTGTGGACATCCGTGACAGGCGTCTGGTTGACAAGTGACTCGACCCGTTTCCGCATTGTCTGCATGGGCATCCGTTGGTCAGCCGTTGAACCGAGTGAAGATGATGACCGTGTTATGGCCCCCAAAGCCAAAGTTGTTGGACATGGCCGCATCCACGCGCTTCTCGCGGGCGGTATTGGGCACATAGTCAAGGTCGCACGCCGGATCGCGCTCCTCCTGGTTGATCGTGGGAGGAATGATGCCGGAGAGGATGGCCTTGATGCTCACCGCCGCCTCGACACCGCCGCAGCCGCCTATCATATGGCCGGTCATGGACTTTGTCGAGCTGATGCAGACTGAGCGGGCGTGGGCGCCGAAGACGTTCTTGATGGCGACGGTCTCGGTGAGGTCGTTGTACTCGGTCGAGGTGCCGTGGGCATTGATGTAGGCGATGTCCTCGGGGTTGAGCCGTGCCTCGTCGAGCGCCCGGCGCATGGCGAGGGCGACATAGGTGCCGCTCGGTTCGGGCGCGGTGAAGTGGTAGGCGTCGGTAGTCTGGCTGCCGCCGGCGATCTCGGCCAGGATCAGCGCCCCGCGCGCCTTGGCGTGGGCAAGGGTCTCGAGCACGAGCGCACCGGCTCCCTCTGCGATGACAAAGCCGCCCCGCCGCTTGTCGAACGGGCGCGACACGCGAGTTGGGTCGCCGTCGCCGTCCCAGGTTGCCAGCGCCTTCATGTTTCCGAAATGGGCAACGGCAAGCTCGTAGACGGCGGCCTCGGTGCCGCCGGTGACGGCAATCACCTCCGGCCCCTGCTTGAGGCGCCGCATGGCGGTGACGATCGCCTCGTTGCCGGAGGCGCATGCAGTGTTTACCCCGAACGAGGCGCCGTGCAGCTTGTAGTGCATGGCCACCGTGTGCGACGTCACATCGGGCGTGCCCGAGGGGACGAGGAAGGGAGTGACCCTGCCCGGGCCCTCGGCGATCATGGTGCGGATGGTGTCCTCGATGGTCATGATGCCGCCAATGCCCGTGCCGAAGATGGAGCAGACGTCCTCGTTCCCGCCCCGGCTGGCAAAATCGATCCCGCTCATTGCGATCGCCTCGTGCGCGGCCGAGACGCCCAGGAGCACATGGCGGTCGTACCGCTTGGCGTCCCGGGGCGAGAACCCGAACTTCGTGGCGTCAAAGCCCTTCACTTCGCCGGCGATATGCGCTTTGCACCGGTGGTGGTCGAACAAGGTGATCGGGGCAATCCCCGACCCGCCGGCCACAAGGGTGCGCCAGGCTTCCTCGACGCCTATTCCCACGGGCGTCACTGCGCCGATGCCCGTGACCACGACTCGTGTGCGGTCGTCCATACTCCTCGATCGCTTGGTGAACCACAAGAACAAACGTGAACATTATACACAAATCCGCCGAAATCGGCAACAAGAGGTGCAAAAAACAGGCCGAGTTGCTTTTTGGACGCGACCTCACTATAATCTTAACGAACTTGTTTCCACCGGTAACTACGGGGAGGCCGCGATGAAGAAGCCGAGCGTGGGCATCGTCTATGGGAGTTCGTCCGACGATGCCGTGATGAAGGAGTGCGCCGCCGTGCTCGATCAGTTAGGCGTGCCGTTCGAACTGCAGGTCATGTCCGCCCACCGCCAGCCCGGGCGCGTAGCGGCCTATGCCGACAAGGCGGCCGGCCGCGGGCTGAAGGTGCTGATAGCGGGCGCAGGCCTGGCCGCCCACCTCGCCGGCGCCATAGCCGCGAACACGATCCTGCCCGTCATCGGCATTCCGCTCGATGCGGGCAAACTGGGCGGCCTCGATGCACTCCTCTCGACAGTCCAGATGCCCCAGGGCGTTCCTGTGGCCACAGTCGCCATCGGCACGCATGGTGCGCGGAACGCGGCATGGCTTGCCGTCCAGATCCTCGCGCTCAGCGACGCACAACTTGCCCGCCGCCTCAGGACACATAAGGCGAGCCTGGCTACCGCATAGGGAGAACGACTATGGCAGCCCCCACCGTCATCAAAGTGACTGACGATCCCACCGCGCGGCGCGCCGCGCTCAAGCCCGCTGCGGAGGCCATCCGGTCGGGCCATCTCGTCATCTTCCCGACCGAAACGGTGTACGGTGTCGCCGTATGCACCGAGATACCCGCCGCGGTCGAGCACTTCTACCGCATCAAGCAGCGGTCGCCCGACAAGCCCTGCTCCTTTCATGTGGGCACGTGGGACATGATCCAGCGGATCGCCGGCGACGTGCCTGTGGAGGCCATGCGGACGCTCGAAGCGCATCTGCCCGGCCCGTACACCTTCCTGCTCGATGTCAAAGGCGTGAAGGTCGGCTTCAGATTCCCGATCTGCCCGGTGGCTCAAACATTCCTCGCCCTGTGCGATGTGCCCGTGATGGCATCGAGCGCCAACATCCGTTCCCAGCCAAGCCCGACCGATGCGGAGATGACGTCCGCCCTGTGGCCGGAGGTCGCCATGGTCATTGACGCCGGGCCAACCGAGCTCCAGGGCGACTCGACGATTGTCGACCTCACCGTCACCCCGCCCCAGTGCGTCCGCCGCGGCACGGGCCAGTGGCCATAGCCGGGACAACCGACATGAACAAGGAATGCACCTCTAACCGTACAGCAACGGACTCGAATGACCGACCAGGAGATGTCGTTTGAACAGCAGTTGGCAGCGCTCCAGAAACGCACGAAATGCCCTCTCGCCGAGGGGAAATTGTTTGTGTTCATCCAGGCAATGGATCCGTACAACAGGCGGCGGATCGTCCTCGAATGCCTCGCCAAACGCCGAATGGTGCGCAATCCCGCGGAATGGAAGATAGACGTCGAGGAGATTGAACGCGTGTGCTGCGACCCGGGTTTCGCCGACAGTTGCCAGTGGTACAAGGCGATCCGGGAGCAGTCGTAACCGGAGCTTCTCCCGGAGGAGTGATGATCGGGCCGGTCAGGCAACAGCAACCCCGCGGCCGCTCGCTGCGCGCCGTGCTGCTGGCTGTGGCGTATGGCGCCGTCCTGTGTGCCGGCACCGAGTTCTCCGGCCCGGCCGGCCCGCTCCATCTCGAATCAAAGAGCATCGGCCGCATCGAGTATGTCCCGTTGCTCGATGTCGCCTTTGCCCTCCGGCTCACGGCACGATGGTATTACGAATCGCGGCTGATCGAGATCCGCAACGCGTCCCTCTCCATCGACCTCATGGTCGGCTCCCGCTGCATCGTCATTGACAGGAAGACGGCCAAGCGCCTCCCGGCCACCGTTGTCCTCGTCAGAGGCGAACCGTTCGTGCCTGCGTCGTTCGTGACATCCACCCTCGCCCCGTATGCAGCGCGCTGGGCAGGCAAGACCTCACGCAATGCTGCGGTCGTCGTCCTGGATCCCGGCCATGGCGGCAATGACCAGGGCGCCACCGGCCATGGCGGCCTGCTCGAGAAGAACCTTACCCTGGATCTCGCGCGGCGTGTCCGACAGATCCTTGTCAACCGCGGCTACAAAGTCCGGCTCACCCGCGATACGGATGTCTTCGTCCCCCTCGAGTCACGCCCGACGATGGCCCAGAACGTGGGTGCAGCGGCGTTTGTCAGCATCCATGCCAACGCCGTCACCCGCAATGTCCGGGCAATTCGTGGCATCGAGACGTTCTACTACCCCACCACGCCCAAGACGCGCAGCATCCTCGAGCACTGGAAGAGACGGTTCTTTGGCGATGCCACGCCGAACCGCTCGCGCGAGCTCGCCACATACATCCAGACTAAACTCGTCGAGGCAACGGGCACTCCCAACCGCGGCGTCAAGGACGGACATCTTGTCGTCCTGCGCACCACAAGTTGCCCCGCCTGCCTCACCGAGATCGGCTTCATCAGCAATCCTACTGACGCGGCGCTCATGGGCCGCGACGACCACCGCACCAAGATCGCCAACGCCATCGCGCAAGGCATCATCAGCCTCATTGGACCACCATGACCACGTCGCAGCCCATCGGCATCTTCGATTCCGGCCTCGGCGGCCTTACCGTTGCACGCGCCATACGGGACCGGCTCCCGCGCGAGTCGGTCATCTACTTCGGCGACACCGCCCGCGTGCCCTATGGCTCGAAAAGCCAGGACACCGTCATCCGGTTCACCCGCGAGGCGATCGGCTTCCTTGTCCATCACGAGGTGAAGTGCATCGTGGTTGCCTGCAACACCGCCTCGGCCCTCGCATTGCCTGCGGTCGCCGACAGCGCAGGCGTGCCCGTCATCGGTGTCATCGAGCCGGGAGCACGCGCTGCCGTTGCCGCGTCCGTCACCGGCAAGATCGGTGTCATTGGCACCACCGCCACCATCAACAGCGAAGCCTACACCCGGGCCATCCGCTCCCTCAAGCCCGGCGTCACCGTCTATGCGCAGCCGTGCCCGCTGTTTGTCCCGCTGGCCGAGGAAGGCTGGGAAGACCGGCCCTCCACCGCGCTCATCGCCGAGGAGTATCTTGCCCCGCTCCGCACCGCCCGCATAGATGTCCTCGTCCTTGGCTGCACCCATTATCCGCTCCTTGCACGGCCCATTGCAGCCTTCATGGGTCCCGCGGTCACACTGGTCGACTCGGCGTCCACCTGCGCCGCCGAGCTGGAGCACCTGCTTGCGGCTCGCTCTCTTCTCGCTTCGGCCGGCGACGGCGGGGAATCCTTCTTTGTCACCGATGCCGCGGCCCGATTCTCCGAGCTGGGCGCCCGGTTCCTCGGCCGCCGCATCCAGGCCATCAAGGTTGTCGGCCATGAATAGCCTTGCACCCGGAACCAGAGGACGCTCATGACCACCGTCTCAATCCAGACCATGCACCAACAGCAACTTGTTGACATCACCGCGAAGATCCAGGAGGCGGTGACCGCTTCCGGCTGCCGCGCGGGCGTCTGCCACGTCTCCATCGCCCACACCACCGCCGGCCTGACCATCAACGAGAATGCAGACCCGGACGTCACCCACGACCTCCTCCTGTCGCTCGATGCCATGGTTCACGACCTCCCCAGTTTCCGCCACGGCGAGGGGAACTCGACCGCGCATGTCAAGAGCTCGCTTGTCGGCGCGAGCGTGGCGGTGCCCGTCCATGACGGACACCTCGTCCTCGGCACCTGGCAGGCCATCTATTTCTGCGAGTTCGACGGACCACGCCAGCGCCACGCCTGGGTCTCGTGCGTCAAGGAGGCGTGAGGATGAAGGGAGCAACAAGCCAGGTCAAGGATGCCGGATGCACGATGCCGGATGCAGGGAACTCATCACGTCATCAGATCATCACGGTTCAACCACCATGATCGTCGCCATTGACGGGACGGTTGCATCGGGCAAGAGCAGCGCGGCGCGGATTCTGGCCGCGAAGCTCGGCTGCCTCTATATCAACACGGGCCTCATGTACCGCGGTGTTGCGGCAGCCGCTCGGCGCGCAGGCATTCCCACCACCGACACCGCTCGTCTCGCGTCATGTGCCCAAGCCCTCATGATCGGGCTGGTCGGCCGTGCAGACGGACAGCATGTGATCGTCAACGGAGAGGACCTGACCGCCGAGGCGACGGTGCCCGACATCGGCACGGATGTGTCCAATGTCGCGGACAACGAGGAGGTGAGGCAGATCCTTGTCCGCGAGCAACGACGGCTCGGCGTCGAGGCGGGCAATGCCGTGCTCGATGGCCGGGACATCGGCTCGGTCGTCTTTCCCGATGCGGACATCAAGTTCTTTGTCTCGGCCAGCCTCGCCGAGCGGGCCCGACGCCGCCTTGCGGACGATCGCGGCAGAAACCCGGCGCTCACCCTTGCCCAGGTCGAGCACGCCGTAGCCGCGCGCGACAAGCGCGACCGCGAACGGCCCGTCGGCGCGCTCATCCGCATGCCTGAGGCGATTGACATTGACACCACCGCCAACTCCGGCCCCGAGCAGACGGCCAGCCAGATGCTCCAGCATATCCAACGCCTACGCACGCACCCATGAATTCCCACCTGAACCCTGAACCCTTTCGCCCAGCACCTCCAAGGCTTGTGCACACGCCCATGAACACCGTGGTCAAGATTGGCTCGATGGTCCTGCCCAACCCGATCCTTGTCGCCTCCGGCACCTTCGGCAATGGCGAGGAGATGAACGAACTGATCGACCTCCGCAGGCTGGGTGGCATCGTGATGAAGGGGACCACCCTCAAGCCCCGCCAGGGCAACGAGTCGTCCAGGGTCGTCGAGACGCCCGCCGGCCTCCTGAACTCGATCGGCCTTCAAAACCCGGGCATCGATGAGACACTGCGCGTCAAGGCGCCGTTCATCAAGCAGTTCGGTATACCGGCCCTCATCAACATCTCCGCTGAATCGGCCGAGGACTACGGGGAGATGGCCGCGCTCGCCGGTGCCTGCAGCCACATTGACGCCATCGAGATGAATGTGTCATGCCCGAATGTGAAGCAGGGCGGCATGGCCTTCGGAACGAACGAGAAGATGCTGGCCGAGGCAGTGAAGCGTGCCCGTGCCGCAACCGCGAAACCGCTCATTGTCAAGCTGTCCCCGAATGTGACGGACATCGCCCTCATGGCCCGCGTGGCCGAGGAGCACGGCGCAGACGCGGTCTCGCTCATCAACACCCTGGTCGGCATGGTGATTGACACGAAGCGGCGGAAGCCGGTCCTGGCGAACAAGATTGGCGGCCTGTCCGGCCCGGCTGTCCGGCCGGTTGCCGTGCGGATGACCTGGCAGGTGGCCAAGGCGGTGACCATCCCCGTGATTGGCATGGGCGGCATCGAGAAGCTGGACGATGCCCTCCAGTTCTTCATCGCGGGCGCCTGTGCGGTCCAGGTGGGCACGGCCACGTTCTACAATCCCGCCGCGGCGGTCGAGATCATCGATGCACTCGATGCGTATCTGCAGCAGCACGGGTTTGAGTCCCATCTCGATCTGCGCGGCGCGTTCTAGTGTGGTGTTACTGAAACACCTTCACATTTGACGATGGACAGTGGGCGCGGAATGCACGGCGTGGCGAGGAGGCGATTTTCCCCGCTCACCATCACACAGGAAACAGCCTGCATGTCAGGGTTTGTACCGGTCGAGCACGCACAGGCGGCCGGGCGAACCGGCGCCTCCCGTCCGTTCGATCCGGACAACGTTCCGCGTGACGCGCGAGGCGGAGATGTCGGGACTGTTGTCGGGAATGTTCTCGTCCAGAGCGAGTCGGAGCGACTGGGCCAGGACCTCAACCGTGTACGTCCTTGAGTCGACACAGAGCAGGTTTGCGCAGCGCTCGAACACGGGAAGGGTCATGCCCTTGACCTTAAGGATGTCGCCGAAACGACGGTAGGGCTTGAGGCGCGGCATGTCGGTGTCGTCAATACCGCGCGCGAGAGCGCTGGCAAGCGCGGGCGCGATGCCGGGGAGACTGGCAAGTGCGGGCTCGGATGCGGTATTCGCGTTCAACCGGCCCGCAACCGGAATGGGTGTCAGGCTTGCGTAATTGAACCAGGCAAAGCCCGTACGCCGGTTCTTCATGACGGTCTTGCCCGACATGTCCGTCTGCTGCAGTTCCTCGACGTTGTGCGCCGTCAGCTTGATCTTGAGGTCGCCCTCGGCCGAAATGTGCTCGCGGGAAAGCTGGCCTGCGTTGAAGCAGTCCTCCTTGCGGTACTGCGCGCGCAAGCACAAGACGTCAAACTTCTTCGTATCCCAGTTCCACACCTCGACGTCCACGGGAGCGTTGTAATTCTCCTCGAGGAACTCGGTGGTGGCGATGGCATCGGACAGGCCGTGAATGTAGAGCCAACAGGGGCCGCGGAAGGGCACCCGCTTGCGCCAGAGCCATTCGCCCGACGTGTTCGGTGTGCGCGTGTACGCAAAGGGCGAGAGATAGCCAGGGCCGATGCAGAACTCGTCGCCGGCCTGCGCGCACAGCGAGAGGCGGCCCGGCGCCGAGTGGGGAGTTCCGATGGAATTCGTGTCGGACAGGAAGATCGTGTCAGGCGAATTGCCGGCCACGGGGAACGATTCGCCCCGCATGGGGCCGGTGAGGAACCGGAGCGTGTGGTTCATCCACTGGTCAAGCTGCCAGCCGCCGTTGCGGGCGCGGACGCTGATGAAGGTCGAGTTCTCGACGGTGTCGCTGGCGATGCGCCAGCCGGATTGCTCGACGCCTGCGCCGACGGCCTCAAGCCTGATGGCCGAGGCGGAAAAGGAGCTGGCGAGGGCGCCTAAGGCGCTCCTGGCCGTCGTGTCGCCGCCGCGAGAGCCCAGCGCCTTGAATCCGCCAGGCACGCTCACACGGTACAGCTCGCCCACGCTGCCGTAGGGGGCGTTCTTGACCTGCCATCGCCGTTGTTGCCGCACCCGCATGGCCGAGTTCATGGCCTGCTCGTCCGTGCCGCCAATGGAGGGCGTGTCACGGATATACCATGTCGGGTCGGTCGGGTCGGCCTTCTCATTGGAGTATTCAACCTGGTCGGCTCCAGTCACACCATAGTCAACCATGCGGGTGCATACCTGTTCGTACTCGTTCTTCAGGGTAAGGCTGACAAGGCCCCCGCGGTACGGCAGGCCCAGCACCATCATCCTGTCGCCCGGCTTGGGCGCCACCGTCTTGGTGAAATCGCTGTCATTCGGGATGACATCGTTGAGGATGAACCTGAACATCGGGCCTGCGTTCGGGTAGACAAGGGGCATTACCGCTCCATGAATCGAGCCCTGATCCTTCGCGCGCGGATCGTTATCGTCGCAGAGGAACTGCGACGTTTCGCGCGCAAACATGTTGTCGGTCAGCTTCTCGTCCTTCAACTTCACGTCGTACACGTCTATCTTCTCGGTCGGAGCGATCTTCTCGATCGTATACATGATGCCCCAGCGTTCCTCGTCCATCTGGAACACAGGCAGCTTCTCGACGTTGGCCGAGCCCCACATGTTGTCCGCATTGCCGTACCGCGCATCGAACAGCTTTGTGTCATTGACCAGGTAGAAGTAGCTGCCAGGCTTGACACACGGGTTGTCGTCTGCCGCCGGCTTCTGCTGGATGGGGTCGAAGTAGGTGGTGCGCCTGACCTGGCCGATCTGCGTGGCAAGCGAACCGGTGTTGCAGAT
>Ga0315278_10006249_pt1 | contig 10823 bp, 7 predicted proteins | sample YL17G06_0_MG_FD_203880 | JGI IMG/M metagenome (GOLD analysis project Ga0315278, IMG submission 203880) | Sediment microbial communities from Yellowstone Lake, YNP, Wyoming, USA - YL17G06_0 | ecosystem: Environmental > Aquatic > Freshwater > Lake > Sediment | place: USA: Wyoming | collected... | reverse complement strand
GCAGGTTGGTGTAGGACGAGAACTAGAGCGATTTGTCGACGCAGTGACGTGCACCGATCTTCCCGGTTGGGTTCGAGCACAAGCACAGGGCATCGTTATCCTGCTCGCCCCAGATCAAGTGGCCAAAGTGGAAGAGCGGATGACGCCCGAAATCCGCAGGGGAATCATTGAGGCAAGTCTTCAGGAATTGATACTTGCGATCGAAGATGAGCCTGCAATGGGTGAGAACTTGGTCGAAATTCTTGAGACCATATCTCCAGACGTGCTTCAGCCGGCGTGGGAGCACATGGAACTGATGCGCGTAGAAGCTGGAGCCCGTGCGGCCCTCATCTATCGACAACCGCTGCTGCGCGAAAGTCTGAAATCTCTCCACCCAGCAATGCTAGAGAAAGTTTGCAGTGAAGGCGGCACTGAAGCGTCAATTTTGCTGACCGAGCTCAAGAAGTCCGCGAAGGACGAAGACCAACAGCGTCTGCTGCAAGGCATGCTACTTCGGGTTAGGACAGCTGGTATTGCTCCGAAGAAGTCGCTCATGCAAGTGAAGGGCGAGGCCTATGTGAGCTCCTGCGACGGTCAGGGTGCATTCGTCCTGTTCGGACGTTGTCGACGGCGAGGTAGCACATCGACCACCACCGCCGATCTCTGTATCCGCGCTGCGGGGGAGGTCCGCGACGGATTCGTTGTCAAGCGGCACTCCGAGTCGGACTTTCGCGAGATGATGGAGCAGGTAAGTCCCAATCGATCGCTCGACTTTGTGCGCATCTCCTTGCCTGAGGCAGCCGCGCTGGTTGAGGAAGCCATGGCAAGAACTCGCTCGATGGGCTGCTCTCTTGCACCGGAGGTGACGGCAGCGGTCCAGCATTTCGAAGACGCCAGAGAGCTGGCTGTCCTTCTGAATGTGCCTGAGGAAAGATCTGATGAAGATATTTCTCTCGAGTCGTTCAGGGATCTATTGGAAGAGGACATCTACGAATACTGGTTCCTGGACGAAGGTGATCTGCGTGCAGCCAGGATACGTGGCCCATCGACGACCAAAGAGAAGGTCTCATGGCTTGTCGACTCTGCTGGCAGGCTGGCTAAAACCGCCTATCGTGACCGCGTTCTGGCCATGGCTCGGCACATGGCACTGTGGCATAGCTGGAATGGAGAACCCGAGATGGCTGAGCTGTTCGCAGCGGCGCTGTCACAGATGGAAAGTGACTTTGCCAACTGCTCCCTCATTCACGCTATCTTGGAAAAATCCATTATCTACCGTAATCCCTCCCTGCCCGTAGCTTCCGAGTATCGAGAACTCGGTAATAAGCGGCAACGGCAGGCGATCAAGGAACTGCTGTTCCACGGGGTCAATTCACCGACCGGATCGGATTTGGCGCTATTGGACTTCACAGAGCTCGTTGTCGAAGTATTCGACAAGATCGTATTCGTCCTTCCCGGCGAGCGGCGTCCCACGAACGATTCATTTTTTTGCATTGGGTACGCAATTGCCAAGGCCTGTCTCCATGAACCGTGGGATGAAGCCAAAGAAATGGAATCGGCTATTGTGAAGGCCATCACGTCAGCAAGCAATTTGACTATCCAAGAGGCTGGACTACTTGCGCCAACGATCCGTCAATCATTGGTTAGGTTCTTTTCGGATTGCTGTGAGCATTGTCCAGTCGGGTGCCTGGACCGGATGGACTCCAAGCAAACGAAAGCATTTTTCTCGCCTTCCCATCCAGCGGAAGAAGCTTATGTCTATATCGATATGGAAGGATTGCTGGCGCAGAATCCACCTAAACCAAAGAAGCATGGCAAGCCCCGCACGCGAGATCAACGGGAAATGCAGCCATAACACCGCCATTCGATTAGTCGCCCGGAAAGAAACTGTGCCATGCATCTTGAGCTAGTCCACTATGAAAACCTGAAGCACGCCAGAGCTGGTGAGATCGGTTTTCGGACGGGTGAGGAACTGCGCAGATGGACAATCCTTCCAGCCACACCCACCAACCGGGAAGTGATGGCGTGTTTGGCCTTGGCCACAGCATCTCAGCGCATCGAACCACATCTCGACGCGGTCCTTCCGTCTCTCATTGCCAACCCCAAAAAAGCAATTAGACTCGAGTTCGTCGGTGTCCGTCATGATCGGATTGACGATCGCGGGATCATACAACCACGGGTTGCCGGTGGACGTGGTCTGGCAATAGGAAAAGGGGTTTGGACCTTGCCCCCCCAATCTTTGCCTCCCTATGCTCGCGCTTTGGACGTCGTACAAGTAAGAAGAACTTCGGGGATTGTAGGCTGGTTGACCCTGGCTTATGGCGCAGAGCCGATCGGACGCGCGAACGGTGATGACTTCGACTTTCATGACCGGTCCCATGCGTTTCGTCGTTTGTCGTCATTCTTTACCCAGTCCGCACGCCTCACCGATCCCTTGGCTTTTCTCCAGCGAATGCACGACAAGGCCATCCGATGCGGCACTCCGCGACAGAAAGTGTTCCTCGCTCGCCTCGCAGAAATCCTGGGCAAGTGGCTCGATCAGGATTGCGGCTTTTTTCTCTCCCCATCCCCGCGGTTCAAACGCTTCTGGGGTGAGTTGACTGCTTGCGAGCAAAAAGGCACGATGGTATTACTCGATGCAACCAGACATGCTTTCGATGCTTTCCCGAAAGCACTTGATCCTCTCGTTCAGCCCGGGGTCATGATCCTCGAGCAACCCGATCGCTACAATCCACCGAAACGCCTCACCCGTTTTCTTTCCGTCCTCGACGAGCTATTTCCGGCCTTTCAGTTCATCGTCAGTCTCTCGCCGGGGAGCAAGACTCAGTTCCCTAAGCGACTTCTGACCCAACGACTCCCTGTCCCACAGGTTGAGCTTCCCGAGAGATCTACCCGCCGACGGCTTCATTCAGGCGACGTTCTGCTCATCGATATCGACAGCGTTATCCCGAACTTCGCCCTGATGCAACTGAGCCAACACTTCAAGCGACGTGGCAAGAAGGTCACCCTCGTCCGCCATGATCAATGCGTCCAAGGTGCCACCGAGGTGTTCGCAAGCTGTGTTTTCCACAAGCCTTCATCGCTGATCAGGGTTCAAAAAGTTCGTGACCGCTACGGACCTCGCGCACAAATCGGTGGGTCAGGTGTGGACCTTCGCCTGCGACTCCCGGCACGCATCGAACGGCTGCCGCCAGATTACAGCATCTACCCAATTCTTGGCGATCGGGCGATTGGCTTTCTCACCCGCGGCTGTCCTGGCCGCTGCGGATTCTGTGTTGTGCCCAAGAAGGAAGGCAAACTGAGGCAAGTCGGGGACCTTGAAGATCTACTGCAGGGGCGGACCAAACTGATCCTGCTCGACGACAACTTGCTTGCATTCGAAGACTCCACACATTTGCTCGAGCAGATGGCCCGCCGCAATCTTGCCGTCAACTTCAACCAGACGCTGGATCTGCGGTATCTCGATGAAGAAAAGGCCAAACTGCTGCGTCGCCTACGTTGCAGCAATATCAAGTTCACACGGCGCAACTACCATTTCAGCCTTAACAATGCCCAGCATTTCGAGCGAGTGCGCCGCCAGTACGAACTGCTTCGCGTGACCAGGCAAGACCATGTCGAGTTCATCTGCATGTACGGCTACAATACCACGTTGGCCGAAGACGTCGAGCGTTTCCGATTCCTCCGCTCTTTGCCGCGTGCTTATGCTTTTGTGCAAGTCTACCAACCGATACCCGGAGGCCGACCTGCGAGCCTCGATGGATTTTTTAACAAGAATTCAGATCGGCTTCTCGACGAATTGGCAAGTATTCTGTACCCCGAAAACATGAAAAGCATGGAGAAGTACTACCGCTGGGTCGCCGTTGAGTATGCCAATCAGCAAGGTCGCATTCACCACGGACTCATCGACACATTGTTCCGGTACAATAAGCGAGACCAACGTGCGGCGTTCATCGAAAAACTTCAAGCTGCATGCGCTGAGCAAAAGGCAATTCATCGGGGATAGGCCCTGAAATGGCTATTTCTGTGACCGATCAGGGCATCTCGATGTTACTTTCTGCTTATCGGCTCCTCAATTCGAACTAGATCTTGCGCTGTCGTTCCCAACATTTTTCTTTCGCCACCCTCAACAAATCCCTCGTTGAAAGCCCATCGTGCTCCCCGCACAACATCCATTCCTGTATCCCCGGCTCCAGCAACGTCAGCGACAATATCTGCGAGACCCGGTTCCGAGATATCTTCAGCTTCCTGGCCAGTTCCGCTTGATCGTAAACCTCCCCGGAATCGATTAATCCTTGGTATCGATGAGCCAAAGCGAGCATGCGAGCGAGTGGAAGTAGTCTTCTTCCTCAGCGGCCGGAAGCTGTGAGCAGGAATCCTGGTAGGAATCCTCGCGTAACGGTGGGAGCCCAGGGGGCGAATGAGCCCTGGGAGTCGGCCTGGCGTTGGCCAACCCTGTCTGCGTGCGGGCACGCACAGGCAGGCAGAGCCCGAGGTGTTCCAGGATCCTACGGATCACCTCGATGTTGTCAATCACCGCCACTTATGTGAAGCTTCACATAAGTGGCCTTGAACTAAACGGCCAGAGGCCTTTGTCTCTCTACCCGGTTGTCCCCGATGATACTCGGAGCAGGTTCATCTAAGTCCTTCCGATCTTGGTTCTCCTCGAGCGCTTTCAGATCTTTGTTCTAGCCCCCTCCCGATAACCTCCTTGGTTCAATATCATGGGTGGAATAGGTGGTGTTCTTCTCACCATTCAATTCCAACCAAGGAGGTGTGCTATGACTCCCCTACGCCAACGCATGTACGAGGACATGCAAATCCGCAACTTTTCTCCTCACACGCGACACCAGTACATCATCTACGTAGCCGCTTTTGCCAGGCACTTTGGCAAGCCTCCTGACCAACTCGGGCTCGAACATATCCGCACCTATCAATTGTTCCTGCTCGAGGAGAAGGAGGTCTGTCCCGCAACGTTGAATTTGGCGGTTTCGGCCTTGCGGTTTCTTTACCGTGTAACGCTTCAACGAGATTGGGACATACAACTGATTCCTTACGCGAAGAGGCCGAGAAAACTTCCCGTTGTCCTCAGTCAGGAGGAAGTTGTTCGCTTGTTTCAGGTCGTTCGGGACATGAAATACCGCACCGTTCTGATGACCGCCTACGCCGCCGGCCTGAGGGTCTCGGAAGTCACCCAACTGAAAGTCTCCGACATTGACAGCCAGCGGATGTGTATTCGAGTCGAACAGGGAAAGGGGCGCAAGGACCGGTACGTGATGCTCTCCCTGAAGTTGTTGGAGTATTTACGCCGATACTGGGCAAAGTACAGGCCCGACCCCTGGCTGTTTCCCGGCCGTCAAAACGGCCACCTTCCCATCTCGACCGTTCAGGCCGTATGCAAAAGGGCTCGCAGAGACGCCCGTATAAAGAAGGAAGTGACTCCCCACACGCTTCGGCACAGCTTTGCCACACACCTGCTCGAAGCGGGGACCGATATCAGGACCATCCAGTTTCTCCTAGGTCACCGCAGCCTCAATTCAACCATGGTGTATACACATGTCGCACAGAAAATCTATAAGACTCTCAGCCCCCTGGATCTCTTGCCCGACCCCAAGACGCTCAGTTCGTGATGGATAAGCCATCTCTGGAGGTGGCCGACATCTTCCGAGCATACGGGCAGGAGTATCGAGAGAAACACGGCCACACCTTGTCGCTCCAGCAGCTCCGCGTGATGCGCGATATCGAAATTTGTCGCACAGCCCTGTTGGGGGGCCACATCAGAGCGTGCGACGATGAAAACTGCGATCACGTGGAGATCTCCTACAACTCCTGCCGGAATCGGCATTGTCCCAAGTGCCAGAGCTTGGCCAAGGCCAACTGGCTGCACGCCCGTCAAGCCGAGATCTTACCCGTCGATTATTATCACCTCATCTTTACCATCCCGGACGATCTCCTCGGACCGGTTGCGCTTCAGAACAAGGAGGTCTGCTACAATCTTCTGTTCCATTCCGCTGCGCAGACGCTGCTGACCACCGCAGCCGATCCTGAACACCTCGGGGCACAAATCGGCTTCCTGGCGCTCCTGCATACCTGGGGCCAGTCACTCACACACCATCCTCATCTCCATTGTCTCGCCCCAGGGGGTGGCCTGTCCCCCGATGGGCAAAAATGGATCTCCTGCCCCCCCAATTACTTCCTCGACGTAGAGGTCCTCTCACGTCGCTTCCAGCAGTGCCTTCTCGATGCCCTCCGGAACGCATATCAGAGGGGCATGCTGGAATTCCACGGCTCCATCAAAGATCTTGCCCAACAGGATTCCTTTGACCAACTCCTGGATTCCTGCCAAGAGCCCGCTTGGGTGGTCTACGCAAAGCCACCTTTCGCCGGCCCGGAAAAGGGTCTCGATTACCTTGCACGCTATACCCATCGCGTGGCTATCTCCAACCACCGCCTACTAAGCATGGAAGACGGCGAAGTCACTTTCACATGCAAGGATTACAAAGATAGTGGACTCCAGAAAACCATTACCCTGCCAGCCGAGGAATTCATTCGCCGTTTTCTCCTACACGTCCTCCCCAACGGATTCAGCCGTGTCCGATACTACGGCCTGTTCGCAAACCGCTGCCGGGCGAACAACCTTCAACACTGCCGCTCACTTCTCGATAAAGCCCAAGCAACGATCTCGACTACGGTTGCAAGGATGGATTGGCCCGAGCTCGTCCTGTTCCTCACTGGGAAGGACCCTCTGAAGTGTCCGAAGTGCAGCCGCGGACACCTGGTAATTGTCGAGGCGCTGAAACCAGTACCACGAACCCAGGTTGTAGACGCCGGGCCACACCCCGGAATCGATTCGTCATGATGACAAGAGCCAGCTGGCCATATTCCCTTATCTTGTTTCACTTCCTTATCCAGGGAGACAGGACCCGTTCGCCATCGAGCCATAGAACCCCTTCTCTATCTCCTGCCATGGGATCATCCGACCCTCGGAGACATAAACCCACAACTCAAATCACCCATAGACTACCCATGCCGACAACCCCTACAGCCCGTCTTCTCGGAAGTTTCACCTGCCCCATCATCCATTGAACACCCATAGCCATCGTCGGCTGCGTTTAGTTCAACTGATTCTATCCGCAATGCTCGCTCGTTCCTCGCTCGATTCGGATAGAATCCTATTCCTTATGTGAAGCTTCACATAAGTGGCCGCAATCGAAAACCCCGATGCGATCCGTAGGATCCTGGAACATCTGGGCCCTGCCTGCCTGTGCGTGCCCGCACGCAGACAGGGTTGGCCAACGCCAGGCCGATTCCCAGAGCCCATTCGCCCCCTGGGCTCCGACCGTTACCCGAGGATTCCTACCAGGATTCCTGCTCACAGCTTCCGGCCGCTGAGGAAGAAGACTACTCCCAAATCCCGCCAGCCCACTGGGACTGTTGAACCACCCCGGCAGGTACGATGGGTCTTTCTTCTTGTCGCACCCGTCTGTCTTGATCCACGTCGATCGGCGTGCTTTTCTGCTCTGCCGATCCGAATCTGCGCTGACGTGCCAAACCGGCCTCCACACTTCTCGCCACCTCCCCAGGAACACACAAGATCTTGGGTGCCTTTTTTCTTCACCCACAGCTCCCCTACCTGCTATTCTCCAGCCCTCCAAAAGCACGTTCCTGGTATTTTCGGGAAGGCAGAGAATCAAAGAATTCCTGGTGGAGGGGAGGCGGCGGCCCGCCCGGACATCATTGGCCGATGTCGAAGCTGGTTATAGGAAATGAAAAAGCCTTCGCAGACTGCCATACTTTCTTTTGCAGAAGACAACTGGAAGAAAGGAGGCAATCATGCGAAGGCGAAATGGAAGGCAGCATATTGCCAAGGCAGGTGGCCAGCGCCTTGCAGCCGAATTGAGAGGCCAAGATCTTGGCCGGGTTTTGGTGGTCCCCATTGACGGAGGGAAGCGTTCCCACAAGGCCCTGATTGCCAACGCTCTGGGAGATATCTTACTGGATACCTTCGAATTCAGCAACGATCTTGCTGGAGCGTTGGAGTTCCACCAGCAAGTGCAGAAGGCTGCCAAGCAGACACAATCGGTCAATATCTTGGTGGGCCTCGAGCCCACGGGTCACTACTTGGAGAACTTCGTAGAAGGATTGCTGGAGCGCCATTACGAAGTGCGAGAGGTCAACCCGTTGGCCGTCAAGTGCGAGCGGGAAGCCGGACTGACCTGGTGCAAGACGGATGATCTGGACCTGTGTGCCATAGGACAGCTTGTGCTCAATGGCCAGGGGCGCGCCGCGGGGAAGACCGAGGCGCTTTACTACAACTTGCGGCAGGCCGGTCGTGCTCGGCGTTCCAGCGTGCGCCGCCGTGCAAGCGTCGAGCAGCAGATTCACGGGTACATGGATCGACTGTTCCCTGGATTGTTGACGGCCGAGGTTCTCGGAGATCCGTTCGGGGCCGTCTGTTTGGCGTTCATGACTCACTACGGCAGTGCGTGTCGGGTGAAGCGGGCCGGTAAAGCTCGACTTTCCCGTTGGCTCACACAGTCTGGATTCCGGCAAGCAGAGGAGACCTCCGCGGCCTTGATGAAGTTGGGCGCCGGCTGCCTGCTTTTACCCCCTTCCGCGGAAGAGGCGTTATCGGAGGCTGTGCGGTTTCGAGTGGAAGAACACCGATGTTTGTCGAAGCAGATCCGGCACTGGGAAGAGAAGCTGGCCGAGTATTTGATCGAGACGCCGGGAATCTGGCTGCTTACGATCCGGGAAATTGGAGTCCCTTCTGCGGCGGAGTATCTGGGAGAGGTGGGAGCGCTCCGACTCTATGAAGGAGCCGGAAATATTATCGGCAGAGCGGGACTGGTATCCAGGAAGAGGCAGAGTGCCAGCTCGAGCTGGCAGGGAGGCATCACCAAGCTGGGTCACGCACGGCTGCGTTACTGCCTGGGTGTGATCGGGCGGAATTTGATTCGCAGGAACACCTATTTCGCAGCTTTCTACCGGAGGCTTGTGGAGCAGAGCGGCAAGAATCCACGTGCGGCTATTACGGCAGTGGCCTGCAAGTTTGTACGGGTTTCCTGGGCCAGGATGAAGCTCAAAGGGAGCTTTGTTCCGCCTGCCGGAGAGGATCTCAACCAAGACATTGAGAAGAAGTTGGGGGAGTTTTTGCAAACCATTGGCGCAGGCCAGCTTTTCCAGAGTAAGCTTGGCCCCAGGCTCAGACAGGTCCTGGAGGCGGGTGGCTACAAGCGGCCCCAGCCGATACCCAGAGAGCGAGCCTCTGTGAGAATACCCACGCGAGTACGTGCAAAGTGCCCATCCCAGGCTACACCGCTGCCAGAGGACGTTGCGTTCGGAGCTGCGATCCCTAATTGCCGGCAGAGTGTGGGCACTCTGGCTCATATCGGAGAAATACTGAGAACCCACCCTGTACTACAAGAGGCAATCAAAAGGCAGGGAGGTAGCCATGAGGTAATCGGCAAGCGTGCCGGACCAACGTCCAAAGAAGGACCGGTTCGAGGGAGGGCGTGCTCGTGCACGTTCATGGGAGAAATACCCGTCAGATAGAATGAGCCACCCTCCCTCGCCTCTACTCGGATTAGGCAGTTTGAGGGAGATCCTCGTATTGACCAGGTTGAGTCTCAGGGCGAGGAAAAGAGGGCAGGCAAAGCCGCCGTCCGTCACCGGATCGCCGTCGGCCGCTTGGGCTCCGGGCCCATCCTATTTGTTCAAATCGGCCCCCTGGCCGATACAAGACAAGTATACTCAAATGAAGAAGGCTTGACCTCAGTATGGCAGTCTATCTTTTCTCGCCGCCCACCGCAGAAAAGGCCTGGTATATTGGGTTCCGGCCAGCACCATGCCGAGGAGGAAGACGAGGTGGGACAAGCCATACAGAAGGGGGCCCCCCGCGGCCACCAGCCAGGGCCTGTGCACCTGGACGGAAACGAACCCCAGAGCGACGATGGCCGGCCACCCGATCACATAGCTCAAACCCATGAAGAAGATCCCAAACCAGGTCCGGGCCGTAGGCCGCTGCTTGAGTTCGTTCAGGCCCGCCTTGTCCAGCACCGCGGACCGGACAAATTCCGTTCTGGCGATCTTCCCTAGGAGGTTCATCCATATCACCCGGAAATACCTTCGTCCTTGCGGCCACCTTCGGGTCAATATAGCACAGGTCAGATGGCAACGAAAACAAACCCGGGAATTCCATCGGGATTTCTTCGATAATGCCTTGCGTTTCGTTTTCTTGACATACGATTACCTTCTCCTCTACACTCCCTTCCTCCCATTGCGCCGCCACGTCTCTCTTACCGGGGGTTTGAGTGTTTCCCCTCCTGATTGTGGTTCACCATTCACTCCCACAGTAAGGCCGTGGACTCATCAAGCTGGGAGCAAGTCTGGGTTGATGCATGAGTAAGAACAACGAAGATGAAGCACCGGATGTGAAGCGGGACCCTCCCGAGATACTGCTTCTTTTTCCCGCATTCGCATCGAATGACTTCTCCGACATGATTTTCACCTATCATTTGGGAGCCGCTTACATACTGGCTTATCTGAAATCAAAAGGTATCCGTGCCAAGCAGTTCCTTTGCCAGGACCCGCTTGACCTGGATACGCTGACGGACAGCATTTTGGGTCACGAAGCGAAAATGATCGGTTTTACCGGCTACGACACAAACTACTACTTCATCAAGCTTATCTCGAGGATGCTGAAGAGAAAAAAACCGGAAGTCATCACGGTAGTCGGAGGTCCGACCGCCACGTTTTCCGATTCGTTGATCATGCAGGACAATCCAGCCCTTGATTTCTGCGTTCGCGGGGAAGGAGAGATCACGCTTCATGAACTGGTAAACCGCATG